>Ga0325411_1000068_pt1 | contig 92165 bp, 76 predicted proteins | sample PopdelMetagenome_13_FD_206181 | JGI IMG/M metagenome (GOLD analysis project Ga0325411, IMG submission 206181) | Populus deltoides microbial communities from Bellville, Georgia, United States - Xylem-PdIQD-R4 | ecosystem: Host-associated > Plants > Phyllosphere > Stem > Wood/Secondary xylem... | reverse complement strand
AAGCTAAATAAAAAAAAAGCACAAAAAAATTAAATGAATATACTCATTAATTTTTTATAAAAAACTACTGATAATCAAGTAATATCATTAAATCAAAAGTACAGAGGGAGAAACAGACACGATTTTTTTTTGTTTATTTATTTATCTGAAACACCGCCTCTGAATCAAACAGACCGTAGGCTGGGTCATCATCTGGCCGAAGACATGGACACCACTATATTATTTGCCTTTTAAATTTCTCACCACATGCAGAACCCAGACCTGCACGTCCCATTTTCAGTCATTAGAGGGACCGGTATCAGCTAGCATGGTACTCGCATCAGAGTTGATTTTCACGTCCCATGGCCGGAACAGGGGACTTCACTGCACAGATTGCGATAGGGCTGGTTTTGATGCCATATGTTTCACAATAAAACTTGAGACTCATATACATTGCTTTGGATTGAAAATTTAATTTTAATTAAAGAGAATGAACACATTCCGACAAAAAAATTTAAAATGTCAGATGATTTTTTTAAAATAAATTTATATTACACTCTGAAAAGTCTAACATAAATATAATAAATATCGGGCACCAATCCAAAAGAAATCATGCATGGTCTCATTTATATAGGAAAAATCCCACAAAGCTCTGGTCCCGGTTCGGTCATTTGTTGTATATGTTTACGGAACCCGAAGCACGAGAACTACCAAAATTTTGTTGATTTATTGGTACCAGTTTTCGACGAACCAGGAACAATTAAGGTTATTCTGATCAGTTAAAGGAGGGAAGGTTCAGAGAAATGCAAGAAAGTGGCCATCGTTTTCTTAACAAACTCTTTGTCTCTCCCCATTCTGTAGTAGCTAGAGGCTTTAAGCTATCATTCAATGCTGACCATGCTGCATGAATCTACCAAAATTCATCTTCTTCTCTAACCTTACTCGTACCTATTCAATGTTGAATATGCAGGACTGGTCTTTCATACATGGGGGCGGCATTCTGCATTGAATACCAGCTCGATCGATATCCAGCTCCTTTCACTAAATCCTTAATTCTCACCATAGTACTTCAAGATCCTCAACAACTCTCATTTTGAACATTAAATCATGTCGAGTTTTTATCTTTCAACGATTCTAATCATTCTGAGTATCCTGCATGCATATATTTGCTGGAAAGTGCTCCAAGATGGCGATTCTGAATGGTGTTCTAGTCGAGATGTGCTTTGTTTTCTCTTCATCGCTTTTGATTCATGAAAGTTTCTATGTTTTTTTTTTTAGTATATTAATTAATCAAATACTTTTAAAATTATAATAAAAACAAACACAATTTCAACCGATCTTGTGACCGTACATACATCCAAGGTCGGTTAACTTAAAATTGCCTCTTTTCCTAGTACTTGAAAATTAGTATATAGATAGACTGTTTACATACATCCCTTACTACCTATACGAGACAAGAATATTTATACACGCATCATCTTTGAAGAATCTTTATGGAACCTATGTTTAAAATCAAACTTGTTATTACATCTATGAATGTAGATATACACTTCTTGGAGAAGAATTCAATGGCGAGATTTAATTCAATGCATTTAGGCTAAATGAATAATTTTCTTGCCATTTAAACGAATCCCTCCATAACTAACTTAAGATTTCTTCGATAAATTGGAAATGAGTTACTTATTCTGTGTTTGTCGTTGTTTCAATCTTTTTTTTTTTCCACGATTACATAGAGTTTATTTATTTTTATATTTTAAAAGTAATTTTTTAAAAAATATTATTTTTTATATATTTTAAATTATTTTTTATATGCTTTCAGATTATTTTGATATGCTGATATTAAAAATAATTTTTTAAAAAATAAATAAAAATATTATTTTAATATATTTTTGAACAAAATATAATTTAAAAAACAATTATTATTACACTATCAAATAACAATCAAATAAAATATAAGACAAACTAGCTGACGGTGATTTTATGGACTTATGTTTCTAAGTTTCATGTTATATATAAAGAAATTAGTTTGACATTAATTATAAGCAAAGCAACAAATTAAACTTAATCCTATTACATCACCAACCAATTCCAAATCGGGATTTGGATTTGCAAGAGAATTTCTACAACTAGGATTCATCACATGACTGCCAAATCATCTTGATTCTTGAATTGGTCGCAAGTCTTTTTCTATTTAGAATTAAAAAAAAAAACCATACCAAGATTCTTTACCTCATTAAAAAAATCAAGCTTTGAAAACACAAATTCTCTGCCTACTAAATTAAGAAAATTACTTCCCATGACAACAAATCGACCCTCGAATATTAAAGAATAAATTCAAACAAAATAAATAAATAAAAAGCACCTTTCTTTTTCCAAATTCAGGCTAATAGCCTGCAAAATCAAACAAGCATGCACCATGGAGAATCTCGCACCCATCCTCAATCCATAGCAAGTGAGACTCACTAACCCTCATTGCAATCCATGACTGGCGAGTGCAATGCACTTTCTTTTTCTGAGATTGGGCACGGTTCATATTCAGACAGAAACATAGCTGTTATTTTTTTAACCACTCTACTGCCTTTACTTGTGTTTTCCAGTCTTCTTGTCTTGTTTTTCTCTTTCTCTGTCTAAAGACTCAAACTCTCTCTCCAGAGGGAAAAAAAAAAAAAAAAGGAAGAAAACACCCATCCTTTTTTCTTCACATTCCACACATAGCAATAGGGTTTTTTTTAACTTTACTCTCTCCCGTTCCCTGGAGCTGAGAAATCCTCAAAGAAGATAAAACCCAATCAATCAAACACCAGACAAAACTTACCAAATCCTAAAGTAGCTGTAACATTTTCCTCCTTTTTCATCTTCTTCACTTGTATAGAAGCAACAAAACCCTAGCTAGAGCTCAATTATTTGAAGACCTTTTTGAATTTATGATCCATTAGTACTCCAAGATGACATTTTTAAGATGAATTAAGGATATGATGCTGTTGCCCATCGAGCTCAATTCACTCTACTAGGTAAAAATCCCATTTTTCTGCACCCTACATTGCTTTTCTTCATGCGGGTTTCAATTCTTTTCAATATGGTTACGTTTTTTTTTTTAAATTCTGGTACTTTATTTATGTTTCCATGTACGTAGTTAAAACCCACCTAATTGCCTCTTTCATTAGTGTTCTCCATTTTGGGCAATATGTTCTATTTAATTTTTTTTTTCTTTTTGGCTCACAGTTCCTTTTTTTTTTTGTGCGTATTGTGAAAAATTGGTGTTGATATTTATGCTTGTGGGTGTGCATTAGGATGGAGAGTGGAGCCATGGAAGGCGACCAGCACGGGATTGTACTGGCCTGTGCTATTTCAGGGACCCTTTTTGCCAGTTTGGGTTTGGGTTCGTGTTGGATTCTATGGGCAGTGAATTGGAGGCCATGGAGGATTTATAGGTAATTCTGGATGGGCAACTTTGGAAACTTCTTATTATCTTATTACCAGGCTTGCCAGAATGATTGAAGTACATAGATTTCATGTGGGGGTTTATAGCAAGTAATAATTTATGGTTGATTATTAGGATTTGAGGTTGCATTGCCCCATATAATATAATATAATATAATATGTTGGATTGTAATGCAGATTGTGGTTTTAATTGTAGCCTTTCTGTGGTTCGTTAAATGTGTCATTAATTGAACATCAAGGCTTCATTTGGTGTGTGATTGAAAAGCAGTTGGTTGTTTTCGATTATCAGGAGATGAACTATGGAGCAGAAAGCTGGTTTAGCCGGTTGTTTAAGTAAAAAGTTTTCCTCTTATTAAAAAAGAGAATGTTTTTATAGGTATAGACAAAATGAAAATAGAGAGCTCCCCACAGCTTTTTGCACTATGTTTTTTCGTGGATCTGCAAATGGCTCCACTAAAACTTTTTGATACATCAATCTTGTATCCTTAAAGTGCCCTTCAGCCTCAATCCTTAACTTGTTTCCTGTTTCCGTAGCATTGTCGATATCTGGGAACCTAGAATGACATGTGAATAGAGGTGGAAATATGATCAGTAAACCATTCATGTTCCTCTGCTATAGAGTTTCTTTTTCTTTGTGTCCATGTTTAGCCTTCACTTGTGTACTCTTTTGGTTTCCCTATTTTCAGCTTATTTATGAAGTCAATGTGTTATGCTATAAAAACATGTGTACTTTGTTTATTGAACTCTGTCCTTTTTACATCATCTCATCCTTGGTTGGCATTTCTTGTTTCAGTTGGATCTTTGCCAGAAAATGGCCATATATCCTACAAGGTCCTCAGCTGGGCATATTATGTCGTTTTCTCTCTCTTTTTGCATGGATAATTGTTGTATCTCCGGTTCTAATGCTTATCATGTGGGGAAGCTGGTTAATTGTAATATTGCATCGCGATATAATTGGTCTGGCTGTAATCATGGCTGGTACTGCTCTTCTATTGGCATTCTATTCAATCATGCTCTGGTGGAGAACACAATGGCAAAGTTCAAGTATGTGTCTCTGTACCCTCTTTATCTTTTAATTATGTTTTCATTTTTGAGCTGGAAAACGAACTTTTCTCTATTCGTCCATTGCGGAATTTGTTTGGCGAGTCTGTCTTTGGTGGCAGGGATTTACATTTTAATTCTCTCTAAAATTGATTTTATTTGGCATTTAATTTCATGTTAAACATGTTATTCTGCATGCATTCCTGTGATTTACAAGTTTCCGAGTGGTTAAGAACTTCCTCAAGTCAATAGCACAACCGTCCGCTCTTTTTATTTCTAATTAAAAGTAGAAATAATTGGAAGATAGATCGTTCTATTGAGAATGGGGCAGGTTTCACTCCTAAATTCTGCTTCCATGGAAATAATTTTCTCTGCTGGAATTTCAATTGTTGCTCAAGTGAACTCCAATCATATGTTTTTTTTTTGGTGATCCTCTTGAATGGTTAAGCTTTGATTGTATCAATCTATTTCTCTTCAAGTTGAAATTACAATACTCCATAAGAGATCCAAAATTGAATTTGGATTTTAAAAGGAAGCTAATGAATGAGCATAGTGCTTGTGGAAGTTAATCCCTCATGTTGTGATTGGGAAAAAGGCTTTTTTTTGTTGGATATATTTTTTAATAACTACGAGAAAAAGAAGTTATGGGAGCATTAGCACATGAAATCTCCGACTTTGTATTGTATTGAGATAAATTGGTTCATGTCAGACAATGCAGATGCTTTGTTGGTGAGATTGAGATACGTGTGTGATAGAAACGGTGTACTAATATTAAATGGGTTGATGACCACAAGTTTTAGGAATGAGGGATTGTCTGGTAACTCGGTTTGTTAGACTTGGAGACTATTAGGAATGCATTCACTAGATATTTTGGGAATAAAAGAAAAAATCAACTTTTCACTTTCTTGCTGGAATTTGTGGAGAAAAAAACCTTGAACTGCCATGAATGAGCCAGTGATTTGGGTTTCAAGCAACATGGCATCTATGAAAGTTGAAAGCACAACTATTGACTATTTTGTCACATTAAGATAACTTTATTCCGAACCTCTTGTGTGCTCCTCAGATAAACAAATAAATAATGAGATATAGAGGGAATGTGAAAGTTAATTTGGTAAAGTATCAAGGAGTTGGAACTATTTCTGGTGAAGTATCAGGGAGTTGGAACTAAAGGAAATACGAGGAAGTGGCAGAGGAAGCAGCTTAACTGAAATGGAGATTAGGAAAGATGTGAGAAGCTCAATAACAAACAAGAGGAAAATTGTTATGACTAGCTAAGTTGCTTATGCTTTTCACGTGAAAGGTCATTTAAAAAAAAGTGGATGATAAAAATCTATTGAGAAAACTGATTTGGGAATATAATTATATAAGCAGACGCTACATTTCAGCTTGAGAATGACTAGTGAGATAATTATATGTAAGTAACAATGAAAACAGACAGCTAGAGTTGTTGATTTTAGAACTAAAATAAGTATCTTAGGATAGCCATAACTTTAACATGGTTTGTACGTGGTATGATTAAACGGTTAAAACTCAATATAAGATCATTCAAAATAGGGTGTCTTGGGAATTTAATAGCTCATTACTGCTATTATTACCCAATGAACTTCCAGTATCTTAAGCCACATGTTAACAAAGAACTCTCGGATTGTCATGGAAATAGAGCTGGTTTTGGTTTGCACTTGAGCTCCATATGTAGGTCTATCTGTAGGCTGCCTAGTGGTCCATATGAATCTATATGCGATGAGCCCACACTAAAGGAGGACGTTAAGACATGTAAGCCGCACATCAATAATTTTTTTATTTGTATCAGTGTTAAGTACTACTATCTTTATCTGTAGGCGGGTTTTATCTGTGCTAAGAATTGAAGTTTGCTTATAGCATTGGATAACTCAGCCATTCATATTGTTCTTTGAAAATTTTTCTTTGATTTCTCTTGCTTTTGATTTTGACCTAACTTCTTTATTTCGGCTCTACAGGGGCAGTCATTGATATCTCCTGCTTTTGATTTTGGCTTAACTTCTTTATTTTGGCTCTACAGGGGCAGTTGCTATTCTTCTTCTTCTGGCTGTTGCCCTTCTCTGTGCATATGAATTATGTGCTGTGTATGTTACAGCTGGAAAAAATGCTTCTCAGCGATATTCACCCTCCGGTTTCTTTTTTGGTGTATCAGCTATTGCCTTGGCAATTAACATGCTCTTTATTTGCCGAATGGTCTTTAATGGTAAGTCTTGCTTTATCTTTTCATGCCAGGCATTATTTTGCTTCCATTTTGTTCTAGAGATGTAATTGCACTGTGATGACATGATTTCATGATTTCCAGGACTTGAGTCTTGATGATGCAATAAACTTTGGTTTCTGTTATCTGTTGTGATGTAATAAATATTTTTTTTCCTTCTGTTTCCTCAATGCTTGAAGGGAATGGCTTAGATGTGGATGAATATGTGCGGAGGGCATACAAATTTGCTTACAGTGATTGTATAGAAATGGGTCCAATTCCTTGCTCTCCAGAGCCACCTAACCCCAATGAATTATACCCTCGGCAATCCAGCAGGTAAGCCATATGATCAAGCTTTGTATCTTAGATATTTTGTATAATGTCTTAGTAGTTAGTGCTGGATCTTCATCTTGTGTAGGCATATCTAGAGTTGGGGCAACCTTTTCAGGTGGTCTTGTTGATAACTGGATTTTATTTATAACTTGCTTGATGATAAGTAGGGAGAGTGCATGACATTTTTTGCCTAGCCGGTCTAATATGTTAATTAATTGTAATCTTTTCAATGTGTTTATAGGGCTTCACATCTTGGACTTCTATACTTTGGCTCGCTTGTGGTTCTTCTCGTCTATTCCATTTTATATGGTTTTACAGCAACAGAAGCACGCTGGCTTGGGTTCATTACATCAGCTGCTGTCATTATTCTTGGTATCCTATTTATGACCATGGTTATTCATGTTTTGCCTTCTTCATTGCCTTCTATGCAACTTTAGCTATCCCCCCTGCTGCTAATTTCTTGTGGTTAATTGTTATGCAGATTGGAACATGGGGGCATGCTTGTATTGTTTCCAGCTTCTTCAAAGCCGCGTGGTGGCACTTTTCGTTGCTGGCACATCTCGAGTTTTTCTTATATGCTTTGGGGTGCATTACTGGTTTGTTCTGGACACTTTTGCTCAAACATGACGTGTAAATTTGTTTTCCGTTGCTGTCCCTTGTCATAGTCACCATCCTGTTTCTTTGCTTCAGGTATTTGGGTCATTGCATTAGTTATGCTGTTGTAGCATCTGTGCTGTTAGGCGCTGCTGTTTCTCGTCATTTGTCAGTCACAAATCCTTTAGTTGCTAGAAGAGATGCCTTACAGAGCACAGTGATTCGCCTCAGAGAGGGTTTTCGCAGAAAGGAACAGAACACTTCATCTAGCTCTTCTGAAGGTTGTGGCTCAAGTGTAAAACGTAGTAGCAGTGTTGAAGCAGGTCCGCTTGGTAACATTGTTGATTCTGGTAACCAGTCCACAGTGCAGTTTACAACTGATGCTAGTAACTGGAATAATATTCTATGTCGAAATGCCAGTTCTCATGAGGGGATCAATAGTGATAAAAGCACAGAAAGTGGAAGGCCAAGTTTAGCATTACGTAGCAGTTCTTGTCGTTCAGTTGTCCAAGACCCTGAAGTTGGGATGTCTGGGGATAAGTTTTTTTATCAGAATAATTCCCTAGTGGTTTGCTCTAGCAGTGGTCTTGATAGTCAATGCTGTGAATCTAGTGCATCAAATTCTGCAAATCAACAACTGTTAGATTTGAACCTTGCTCTTGCCTTTCAGGAAAGGTTGAATGATCCCAGGATTACATCTATGCTGAAAAAGAGGGCAAGGGAAGGTGATAGAGAATTGGCTACTTTACTGCAGGATAAAGGACTGGATCCTAATTTTGCCATGATGTTGAAGGAGAAGAACTTGGATCCCACTATCCTGGCATTACTCCAGAGGAGCAGTTTGGATGCAGATAGAGATCATCGTGACAATAATGATATCACAATTGTTGACTCAAATAGCGTTGACAATGTTATGCCCAATCAAATTTCTCTGTCAGAAGAACTAAGGCTTCAGGGGCTTGAAAAGTGGCTTCAGTTGTTTAGATTTGTTCTGCATCACATAGCAGGCACTCCTGAGCGAGCATGGGTGCTCTTTAGTTTCATCTTCATTGTGGAAACAGTTATTGTGGCAATTGTTCGTCCCAAGACAATTAAAATTATAAATACTGTACATCAACAGGTGAGTGGAGTATGTAAGATTTTTCCTTATTTATTTATTTATTTTCTTAGACTTATGCCTGATTAATGATAGTAAACAAAAACCATGTTCAAATTTGATGAAAAAATTTATGTTGCAGTTTGAGCTTGGGATTGCAGTATTTCTATTATCTCTTGTTGTTTGCTCAATCATGACTTTTCTTCGGTCACTTCAAGTAGAAGAGATGGCCATGACATCAAAACCTCGCAAGGTAGATATTATTGAACATCCCAATTTCATTCTTTCTAAATGTTTCAATTCAAATCCAAAGTCCAAAATTTTTAATGCTAGTCTATGATTTGGTTTTTAAACAGTCCAAGTACCACTATCTTCATTTCTTTTTTTTTGCTATTGTGTTGTGTCGCGTTGCGTTGCACTAGAAGATGGATTTGTTTTGTTTATTTGTGTATGCGTATAAATCCATATAAAATTTGCCTCTGTATACTCTTACTGTTAGCCTGTCTTTATACTGTTTAAAGTTTTTTCTGTCATTATATGGAACTTGCATCAGAATTCTTGGTGTTCTTATGTCTTCTTTAAACCTCTTTGTTTCTCAGTATGGTATTATTGCTTGGCTGCTTAGCACTGGTGTTGGATTGTTGCTTTCCTTCTTGAGGTATGCTAAATATTCATAATCCACATAATTCCATTATCATTTTAGAATTTTCCTATCATGGCACCTTGTTTTTACTGTATATAGCCTGCTTTGTGAATGATTCTATGACATGTTATGTGTGGCAGTGCACCACTCACTTTGTAATGCGTTAAATCTTTTTCCTGTTCTGCAGCAAATCATCAATGCTTCTAGGATTATCCTTGACTGTTCCACTCATGGTGGCTTGTCTTTCTGTTGCAATTCCTATTTGGATTCACAATGGCTACCACTTTTGGCCTCAAGTGCAGTCTGCAGGTCATGCTGGAAATCATCGTCCTCCTGGGACAAAGGAGGTTTGTTCCTTCTTGCTCTCCACCCTTCACCTTTGATTTCACATAATTATTCAAGAATAAGATCTATCATTTTGGAAGTAGATGGTTCAAAAAAGTTGCCATCCTTTCCTTTTTTAATATTTTTATTATTTTGCTCGTTCTTTAGGAACTTTGGCTTGCAAAATTAAACCTTTATTGATTCTAGTTAATTTTCTCGTCTTTGCTAGGGTATTGTTCTTATTGTTTGTACGATAGTATTTATTGGATCTGTGTTAGCTTTGGGTGCTATTGTGTCTGCAAAGCCGCTAGATGAATTGGGATACAGGGCATTGACCACTGGTCAGAAAAGCTTCAGTTCTGCTTATGCATCACCAGCATACCTTGGTTGGGTGATGGCATCTGCAATTGCTTTAATAGTCACTGGTGTGCTACCAATTGTTTCATGGTTTGCAACATATCGGTTTTCCCTGTCTTCTGCTGTATGTGTTGGGATATTTGCAGGTAATTTGTCTATACTTGCTCGGTCTTTAATGTTTGCAATTTAGGTCTATCATAAGTAGGCTGGGTCAGCATGTGGATTTATCTTACTCCCTGTTGCTGTTTTGGTAGTTGTTCTTGTGGCATTTTGTGGTGTATCCTATTTGGAAGTTGTCCAATCTAGGGATGACCAGGTTCCAACAAAGGGTGATTTTCTTGCTGCCCTACTTCCTCTTGTGTGCATTCCAGCATTGCTATCACTTTGCTGTGGATTGCTTAAATGGTGAGAATTATTGTATTCAACATTAATTCATAACTGAAGTTTACTTCTCAAACCATGAACGGATATTGTTGTACAGCTGCAAGTGAGCATTTGTTTGGCTATTTAATGTGCTTTAGAAACTGTTTACAGGAAAGACGATGATTGGAAACTTTCTCGAGGTGTATATATATTTGTTATTATTGGTCTTCTTCTTCTGCTTGGTGCAATATCTGCTGTTGTAGTTGTGGTTAAGCCATGGACTGTAAGTGGGGTTTTTTATGCATCCCTGAATTTTACTATCTTTGAGATGCAGTGTACCTATTTAACTTGCTTTATTTTTTCCCTCAATTGCAACAGATAGGGGTAGCATTCCTCTTAATTCTTCTCCTGATCGTACTAGCTATTGGTGTTATCCATCATTGGGCTTCAAACAATTTCTATTTGACCAGGACACAGACGCTCTTTGTTTGTTTCCTTGCTTTTCTTTTGGGCTTGGCAGCATTTCTTGTTGGATGGTTTGGAGGTATCATGACTAACCGTTACGATTTGCTTAGACCCCTTAGTCTTGGACATAGCTTACTTGAACAATGACAACCATCCATTGACTTCAAATTTCTTACCTTTCTTTTCAGGAAAGCCTTTTGTAGGAGCATCCGTTGGTTATTTTGCATTTTTGTTTCTTCTTGCTGGACGAGCATTGACTGTAAGTTTCACCACATTAACTTCATTCAAGTTTTGACTGTAATATTTATTCTTGCTTTTTTCATTTTACAAAATGGGTTTAATTTTTCTCATTTATTCTTTAATTTTCTCTCTTCTCGCATGTGTGTCCCTGCAGGTCCTGCTGTCGCCACCCATAGTAGTTTATTCACCACGAGTACTGCCTGTTTATGTTTATGATGCCCATGCAGATTGTGGAAAGAATGTCAGGTTTGTCATCTATTCTCTGTTGTTCTTCTCTCATTTGTTCATGGATTTCTTATTCTTCTGTCATTTATTTTCTATTATAATCTTTGATATTCATATGTTGGCTCTGCACTAAAGCTCCAGAGCTCCATTCTTTATTCATATCTATTGATTGTGCATCACCTCTTAAACAGCGGTGCATTTCTCATGCTTTATGGGATTGCTTTGGCAACTGAAGGATGGGGTGTTGTTGCCAGTTTGAATATTTATCCACCATTTGCTGGTGCTGCTGTATCTGCAGTTACTCTTGTTGTGTCCTTCGGGTTTGCTGTCTCACGTCCATGCCTGACTTTAAAGGTTTGCATACTGATCATATCCAATCTCCAATGAGATGATTTGACTTGATGTCAGTCTGCAACTATTTTTGCTTATTCTGGTTTTAATATTTTATGAAAGGAGTTACTTTGTATCTTCATCCCTAGCAATGTTTATTGGGTTCAGTTAATAACATTCTCTTACATCTCCAGATGATGGATGAGGCAGTTCATTTTCTCAGCAAGGATACCATTGTTCAAGCAATTACACGATCTGCCACTAAGGTGTGTTTGATTTTGTATTTGAAACTGATCCACAGTCAGCATCTGATTTGCATTTTTAAGTATATTACTCAGATTAACGAAAACTTGGGGTGGCGAAATGCTTTAATCCTCACACCTGCTACAGTTAAATTGAGTCCATGAGATATATGTTTTCACTAGGTCATGCCCAGGCTAGTATGTATAAATATTTGTGAATAGACATATGTGTACATGCAACTGCTTGAGATGTGTTATAAAACATAATAATCCACCATAGTTTTTAGCTTTTTTTATCTTGTATGGCGGAAGGTTTTTCAAGCTTATGCTCACTTACTACTGAACTGTGATGCATTTACTATGTTTATCATGCAGACAAGAAATGCTTTGTCTGGAACATATTCCGCACCTCAGCAATCTGCTAGTTCAACAGCTCTTTTGGTTGGGGACCCTACTGCTGCACGTGATAAGGCAGGGAACCTTGTGCTTCCTAGGGATGATGTCATGAAATTGAGAGACCGTCTAAGAAATGAGGAATTGCTAGTAGGATCTTTCTTCTGCAGGATGAGATACCGAACATTTCGATGTGAATCAGCTAGTGGTTTGGATCACAGAAGGGAAATGTGTGCCCATGCACGAATTTTGGCTTTAGAAGAGGCAATTGATACTGAATGGGTATATATGTGGGACAGATTTGGTGGTTACTTACTTCTTCTGCTTGGTTTGACTGCTCAGGCAGAAAGAGTACAGGTACATCAGAGTTTTGTGATAATTACTATATTTATTTTATCGTTACTCAGAATGCATGGTTATACTTCTGCTGTTGTAGGATGAGGTACGCTTGAGGCTTTTTCTTGATAGCATAGGTTTCTCAGACCTAAGTGCCAAGAAAATCAAGAAGTGGATGCCAGAGGACCGTAGGCAATTTGAGATTATTCAGGATAGGTGACAACATTCTCACATATTCTTTTTTTCTTTTTTCTTCCACATGAGGAATTACCCTTTACATGTTTCTAAATCTTCATTCTGGATTTTGTAGCTATCTGAGAGAAAAAGAGATGGAAGAGGAAATCTTAATGCAAAGACGTGAAGAGGAGGGTAAGGGTAAAGAAAGAAGGAAGGCCCTTTTGGAGAAGGAAGAACGCAAATGGAAGGAGATTGAAGCTTCTCTCATTTCCACAATTCCTAATGCTGGCAGCAGGGAGGCAGCAGCCATGGCAGCTGCAGTGCGTGCTGTAGGAGGTGATTCTGTTCTCAGTGATTCCTTTGCACGGGAAAGGGTTTCAAGCATTGCCCGTAGGATACGCACAGCTCAATTAGCTCGCCGAGCACTACAGGTCAATAGCCCTGTTCTGTAAACTGGTTCTCCAATGTTTACCTTCTGCCCTTTGTTTTTGATATCATCTGATATGAATGCTGGCATTTCTTCCATATTTGGATGATGTACCTTCCCGTATTTGATATAAATTAGCTGCACATTGAATCTGGGTTCTGAAACCAAGACTAATAATGGATAGACTAATAGTTTAACAATTGATGCAGCAGAGGCTGTTCTGAAAATGTTATGCAATTATATGGGTTAGCTTTAATAAACTGATTAGTAGCTGACAAATAATCAGTGAAATGAGACCTGAATATTTACCTCCCAAAAACTAGCTAACACTTGAGGAATAACAGAAAAATACAGGAAGTCAGTGCCCCGACTTCTGGAAGTTGAGGACTTTCCAGGTCTTGTTTCGCAGAGCAGGGGCTGTACCTGCAAGAAAATATCTCAAAGTGCCCTAATTTTTCCTTGAGTCACCTGCTACTTCATGATCTGTAAAGCTAATTTCTGAAATTGTGCAAGGATGTCACCAATTCTGTTGTGAAATATGAATCTACTAACTCTTAATGTTGCTGGCAGACCGGAGTTACAGGTTCTGTATGTGTTCTTGATGATGAACCAACCACAAGTGGTAGGCACTGTGGTGAGATCGATCCCAGTGTATGCCAAAGTAGAAAGGTCAGTTTTTCCATTGCTGTTATGATCCAACCTGAGTCTGGACCAGTTTGCCTTCTAGGCACTGAATTTCAGAAGAAAGAATGCTGGGAAATTCTGGTGGCTGGTGCTGAGCAAGGTATTGAGGCTGGACAGGTTGGGCTTAGATTAATCACTAAAGGTGATAGGCAGACAACTGTTGCCAAGGAGTGGAGTATCAGTGCAACAAGTATTGCGGATGGAAGGTTAGGAAGTTTTTTGTTTGCAAGTTACTTTGAATCTTAGTGCTTGAGGTCTTACGCTTTTGCTTCCAAGTTACTTTCCATGTATTCTTGTACTTGCTTTTTTTTTTTAATCTTTAATTGAAGTTTGGAACTCCAAGATGTGTTATACTTCTAGGGTTTTATTTTTTTCCAGCATTTTTTCATTTCTATCTATCTACAGATTCAATGTTACTTGGGTTTAATAATTCTTTGCAGGTGGCATATTGTGACAATGACCATTGATGCTGATTTGGGTGAAGCAACTTGCTATATGGATGGTGGCTTTGATGGCTACCAAACTGGGCTACCATTGTCTGTGGGCAGTAGTATCTGGGAACAGGGGACAGAAGTTTGGGTTGGTGTCAGGCCACCAATAGATATGGATGCATTTGGAAGGTCAGATAGTGAAGGAGCCGAGTCTAAGATGCATATAATGGATGTTTTCTTATGGGGAAGGTGCTTAACTGAAGATGAGATTGCCTCTCTTCACACTGCGATAGGCTCAACGGAGTTTGGTACGATTGACTACCACGAAGATAATTGGCAGTGGGCAGATTCACCCCCCAGAGTATGTTTTGCAGTTAATGTTTCTTATTATGGTGAACCACATGAAATTTCAATAACGGAAACAATATTTTATATGCGAGGTTGAAGTCCTTGACTAATCTTTGCTTTTCTTGTTCACTTAGGTTGATGAGTGGGATAGTGATCCTGCAGATGTAGATCTTTATGATAGGGATGATGTGGATTGGGATGGGCAATATTCAAGTGGGAGGAAAAGAAGATCAGATCGTGAAGGAGTGGTGATGGATGTTGATTCTTTTGCTAGGAGGTTTAGGAAACCTAGGATAGAAACCCAGGAAGAAATTAATCAACGAATGCTTTCGGTTGAATTGGCTGTTAAAGAAGCCTTGTGTGCTAGAGGAGAAGCAAATTTTACTGATCAGGAGTTTCCTCCGAATGATCAATCATTATACATGGATCCTGCAAATCCCCCTTCAAAGTTGCAGGTTGGTTCTTTTGGCTCTGTAATTACATGCTGTTTGGTGTATTTTATTGTTTTTTTCTAACTTTGTTTTGGAGTTCAAAACTAGGTTGTCTCTGAGTGGATGAGGCCTGTGGAAATAATTAAGGAAAGCCGTCTAGACTCCCACCCATGCTTGTTTTCTGGGGCTGCAAATCCCTCTGATGTTTGTCAGGTCTGGTCTCTCCTCGTTGCTTGACATGCAATTTTTTTTTTCACTGCACTGATCATCTCTGTATTTTGAATCACCTTAATTGAATGTCGCAAAATTCTTAAGAACTGTCATGGTTATGTAATAGGGTCGTTTAGGTGATTGTTGGTTTCTAAGCGCTGTTGCTGTTCTAACCGAGGTATCGCGAATATCAGAAGTGATTATTACCCCAGAGTATAATGAAGAAGGAATTTACACGGTTCGCTTTTGTATTCAGGTAGCAGCTTGTAGTTTCTTTTGGTAATAATACATTTTTCAATAATGCATTTAATGAAAATAATACAGTTACTTGGCTTTTTGTCCTTTGATATATATATATATATATATATATATATATTTGGATTTATGATTCAGCTGTGCTTTATAGGGGCAAAATGAGAGACATTGTGATGTATTATATATATATTTTTTTTCAATTTTCAATGTTGTTGTATTGAAATAATAAGAACCTGTTGAAAATGCATCCCAAAGTTGTTTAAATTACTCTATCTGCTGACTAGAACTTAATCTTTGATGGTTAGACTTGCCTTCGGTATACTGGTGATTTGTGCGTGAGAAAACCTGTATCCAAAACTGTTCTTTTACAGACTTGGCTAGTTTCTCACTAGCCTGGAGAATATCCCCATTGTTTAGTGATAAAGTAATTCTAATGTACCTTTTGGTAGACAATTGTCATGTTAGCTGTCTAGGAACTAGGAGAGATGTCAACTATCATCTGTTTGGATGCCAATGCTGCCAGACTTTAAGTGGAGCCCTCTCCCTTTGACGAGACTATGTCAATTAAGTGCCATTCTATTAGATGTAGCTTCCTTGGGCTTCACTTAAGAACTGGCAATGCTTTCCCTGGGACTTGGCCTTGGTGTTCAAGGGGTGAGGTGGTTTTGGGGTAGGTCTTAAGAATCTTTAGAGCCATAGACAGTGGTTTTGCATGATGTCATTCCCGAGTCGTTCTATTATAACCTGGTCCCTACTGGGTTCTGCTTTTCATTTCTGAATATGATGCACGACCCCTTTTTTCCTCTAATGTTGCTTCATTTCCTGTTAAATTAGCAAACAGACATATTTAGTAAGACTGCTTCCTGTTTGGTTATTGTTGTAATTGTTTTGGTTATCATGTTCTTATCAACATCCCGTTTTGCAATCTCCTTGTAGGGTGAATGGGTCCCAGTTGTTGTTGATGATTGGATTCCATGTGAATCACCAGGTAAACCTGCATTTGCTACCAGCCAGAAGGGTAATGAACTCTGGGTTTCTATATTGGAGAAAGCGTATGCGAAATTGCATGGTTCTTATGAGGCATTGGAAGGCGGGCTTGTTCAGGATGCCCTTGTGGACCTTACTGGAGGTGCTGGTGAAGAGATTGACATGCGGAGTGCTCAGGCCCAGATTGATCTTGCAAGTGGAAGACTGTGGTCTCAATTGTTGCGCTTTAAACAAGAAGGCTTTCTACTGGGTGCAGGGAGTCCATCTGGTTCTGATGTTCACATTTCTTCCAGTGGTATTGTGCAGGGCCATGCATACTCTTTGCTGCAGGTAATGCAAGCTTGCATCTTTCTTTATCAATCCTGTACCAGCTGAAGAAGTCTTGGTGGAAGTTGACACTCTTATTAAATTATTCAGGTAAGAGAGGTGGATGGCCATAAGCTTGTTCAAATTCGAAATCCATGGGCTAATGAAGTAGAGTGGAATGGACCTTGGTCTGATTCATCTCCTGAATGGACTGATAGGATGAAGCACAAGTTAAAGCATGTTCCACAGGTACTTAGTTTTGGCATGTTTTCCTTTTCATATCTTGGAGAGTAAAAAAGTTAACAAGCGCAGTCCTTGAGTACTATTTGGTAAGGCATGCATGACTAAATTATTGTAAAAAACCTAATCCTATCTTGTTGAACAGTCCAAAGATGGTATATTTTGGATGTCCTGGCAAGACTTTCAAATCCACTTCCGGTCAATATATGTATGTCGTGTCTACCCCCCTGAGATGCGGTATTCTGTTCATGGCCAATGGCGAGGCTACAGTGCTGGTGGATGCCAAGATTATGCTTCCTGGAATCAAAATCCACAATTCCGATTGAGGGCCACTGGTCCAGATGCATCATTACCAATTCACTTGTTCATCACTTTAACTCAGGTGTGCTCAAGTGAAGGACTTTCAGGAGGATTTTTTTTTTTATCCATTGCACTTGAATATCTTTACTGAGTTCACGAACTCATCTAATTTCCTGTGTTTAGGGTGTGAGTTTCTCAAGAACAGCAGCTGGTTTCAGAAATTACCAATCCAGTCATGATTCAATGATGTTCTACATTGGAATGAGGATTCTGAAAACTCGTGGTCGCCGTGCTTCCTACAACATTTACCTACACGAATCAGTTGGCGGGACAGATTATGTCAATTCTCGAGAAATATCATGTGAAATGGTTTTGGATCCTGATCCAAAAGGTTACACAATTGTACCCACAACTATACATCCCGGGGAAGAAGCACCATTTGTTCTCTCCATTTTCACCAAAGCATCAGTAATCCTGGAAGCTTTGTAATAATCAGTGATGGCTGTTCAGTTGTTTTCTTGTCCTTTGGGCTGCGAGCTTACCTGCTAGATTTTGAAGTGCTTGGGTTGTTCATAGTTCATGTACCACCCATAGGCAGGTTTTGTTGAACCACAAATCAGTGTGCAGAGCGAAGGTAAATTGTGTCTCGAGTTTCTTCTGTCCATTTTGCAGTGCATCTTCTATGCATGTACTTCCCTTCTGTTCTTGTTCTCAAGAAGTTTGGTAAAACACCAAACTTTCTACTTTTGTCATATGTTTCTCTCTGTATCAATGTTGAGTTACGATGGATTGATTTGAAGTTGTATATTTGGCAGTCTCTGCACAATGTGGTTCTCAGCTGCCTGGATGGCCTGTGAAGAAAGCAAGCAAGCAAGCCATTTTTGGACTTGATTACCAGCACCAATGAATTTGAATGCACTTAGGTAGATGCGAGAGCTTATTGCGTCGGATCTGGAGGGTTGTCAAAACTGGTTTAAATCATTTGTCTGCCACCTTCAGAGGGTTGTCTGGCACGGTTAATTGTACATGTGTAGGTATGTAATTTGTAAGAAATATAGGTCAGATCATGTAAATGAAGCGGGGAAAGAGAAAGGTTGAAAAGAAATAGGAAAATAATTACTAACGCTAGCTCCAGGTGAAAACCAAAAAGCATGGTAGCTGGAGAAGGTTTCAGCTGCAGTTTTGATGTGCTTTGTATTCTGAACAAGTTATCACTTGTAAAAAGTCTTTATTTTTGCAATATAATCATTTGTTATTTGATTTGGTAATTGTCAGCTTCAATTTTTAATTGTTTCTTTTTCACAACCATTTCATCGACAATGATGGTAATTCAAACTGTAATCTGTAAGCCCTTTCTTTCATCTTGACTGGAACAATCCTTTAATTTCCTTTGAACTTAAAATGAGGTAGAGAAGTTTATGCATATATCATCAAGCTGCTCATGAGGCATAAACCCTAAATCTGGCCAGGGAGAATATGCTACTGTCTTGACCTTGTACTTACCCATCTCTGCATTACATGAAAAGGAGAGAAATACAACATTCTATGGCAGTAGTAATCAGTTTCGTGATCAAGTGCTACAACCCATGACCATTAGCATATATTCTTTTGAGTGGTCTTCGATTTTCAATGCAAAGCAAATCGTAGCTGCAGGGAACCCGTGAAATGAAATAAAAGCAAACCAAAGAACCATAAAAAGCAGGCAAAAGCATCAATAAAGGGACGGAAAAAGGTGACATGAAAATAATATTTTATATTCCAAATATCGAACTGACAAAGCAAATTACAGGCTTACAGCTACAAAAAAAACCAAGTGGGAAAGAGACACCTCTACCATTCTCTCTCTCTTTTCCTTCCTTTTTCTCCTTCAACAAAAGAAAGAAGGGAACCTTCTGTTTCTAGTCGTCTCTCCTAACTACCAATGGTCAAAATCTCTCATTCCGAGTCACTTTCCATGCTTCCCATTGCCTTCAATCCTCTAGGTCTCTGCATCAAATAAAAAACCAATCATGAATTTGACCTCTCTGCTGGGAAAGATTGAAGATATCAGGCAAAAGATACAAATCTTGATTATAGCTCATTTTGAATTCAAAATTCAAACCTATTTAACTTTTTTCTGTATTTTTCTGAGCAAGCAGACAATCTGATATAAATACCAGTAACTAAAAAACAAGACATGGAAGGAAATAAAAGAACAAGTTAGTACCTTTTTGGAAGTCTTCTTCTCCCTTACTTCATACCTCTCTTGACACAAATCTGATAACCATGCACCTGGACTTGCCATCTGAGAACACACAAGAGAAATAAAAAAAAAATAACATCAACACAAGCTCCCATCAAAAGAAAAGGAAAAGACTTCTCTAATTTTTAACAGTCCCCAAATTCCTTTCTTAGTGTATGTATTGAGGAGACTTACAAGTAAAGTTCGTTGAATCAACTTGGCTCTTTTCTTAGGCCTCTGAGAAGGCTTGCACCCTTTCATAGCCATGAAATCCTCTTCCTTCTCTTTGTTAGACAATGTTATAAACAGTCTGGGCCAAACAACCTTTTCTTCCTTAACAGTATCCACTAAAATCTTGCTATTATCATCCAATCCCAATGATCCCCTTGTTGCGTAGTACCGATCTTCCTTATCCGGCGACAACGCTGATGACTTCCGATTGTTCGTTAACAAATCAGAATCCCTATATCCAACCACGGCCCAAAAGTAAAATAAGAAATCTTTGACACATTTAGTTGAGTGATAATAACAAATGGGACATGAAAGTAAAGAAAACGTTGTGATCTAAGAACATCTAACAATACTCTCACAATATCGATTTTTCCTAGTTTCCCACAGTTTCCTATCAACCAGGCCAGTTATAGATCAGATAAAACTTCTTTTGTAATTCACATAAAACCAAAGATCATAAAAAGAAAACGACTTATCAAGCAAACCTAAGTAAATGAAATATGCAAACAAGCAGATTTGCTCACTTGAGCATGTTAGAAACTGAAAACTTTCTTCAGTGTATTGACTAGATACCGACTGGATGCAACCACCAAAAAATAAATGCATTGAGCAAAATTCATTCATGTATTCTTACTTGATGAGGAGAGGAGGAATGGGATTCTTACTTGATGAGGCGAGAAGGAAATTCCTTCTCGGTAGTGACAGCACGGGAAGTAAGTTTCTTCCTGGGCAAAGAATCATTTAGTTTAGATTTATTGGCCAAGTTTTGGGCTTTTTTCACTTTCACACATCTAAGCCTCTTTGTACTTCCCCATTGCAACACAAAATCTGTATCTCCAGCTCCTTGACTCTTCTTCTCCTTATCCTTCTCCTTCTCCATCATCTCTCTTCCCCTCTCTAAACAGCAAAAAATTAGCCCTTACAAATTGTGAGGCGGGTATCATTCACTACTATAGAAAGAAAAATCTTCCAATCAAATAGACACCCTTACAATCAGTAACAGTTTCAAGAGGAAATTTTGTCACGAACAAACATAACATTGCACAAAGAGTAAACAAGAAACCCACGCGGAGTTCTAAAACAGAAAATTAAAGAGGAATCTAAATAGAAAATAGAGTAAATTGAGAGAAAACAAGCCCATTTAAAGAGGAATCAAATAAGGCGACTGACCTCAAGATCTCCAGTCAATGCGATAAAAATTGCTCAGAAATTTATCATATTAGCCTGCATTTCAAAACAGACACAAAAAGAATACCGCGTCAATAAAATCACAAGGCTAAATCAACAAGAAACATAAATTTGTTCTCTGATTGGTTGCTGAGAAACCATAGAAAAGAAACAATAGCATAAGAATTTGGAATCCTCCATCAAGAATTATCGAATCACTTTCTCAGCAACAGAACAGACAGAGAAAGAGAGAAAGATTACAGTGAAGACGCTTCACTTCATTGCTCAGTTCCAGCAGCAGCAAAAACTTGAAAAGTCTTTTTGTTTGGTCAACGAGAGAAGGGAAAAAAACACAGACTTTCCAGAGAAAATTGAGAGAGTGAAAGATTAGAGGCTTTAGAACAGTGGGTCTGATTCAGATTTTCAATTTGATGAATAATAAGTTGAAAGATCGGAGCTTTCTCTGTTATCTTCACCAAAAACTGAATACTCCAGTCTGTGTTTCCGTTTCTCTAGCTCTTTATGTTCCAACTTCTTTTTTACTGCTTTCTTTTGGTTTGATCACGACCGTCCGATGTCAAATGGACGGCCAGATGACTTTCCCTCCAATTGGGTTAAGGTCTTCAATTGCACGTGACATGGGATGCAAGCACATGACCTTGTGCATTGCCTCCTCTCCTCTCCTCTCCGCTCCCAGTGAAATCCAAGATGGACGTGGCCACAGAATTATAGTTCCCTGCTGTTACTTGTGAATTCTCGAAAGTAGTTTTGTATTAATTCATATATATATATATATATATATATATATAAACAAAATTGAATAGCAAGAAGGACTGGGTATCATCTTTGGTGTTTTGAGAATATATAAAATAATATTTTTCTAGCTATTTAGGCTTTGCTTTGTAGTATCGGGGGCTGACCCATCATCAAAGCTCTCGCACCAAATTAATTCCCAAATCAATTTTTATAACTATTTATTGGCTTCAACAATTACTGCCAGTTTCATGCAACAGCTTAAAGCAAAACTGCTGCATTCTGTCTTGAAATTTAGTCCATTAAATTGCAGATTATCATCATCATCATCATCATCATTCAAATTCCCACGGGGATTACTGAACAGATAGGGTTTTAACTTACTTTTATACTTGGTGTTGTGTTCGGCAATAATGTAGCTTATTGTTATTTTGATAAAATTTAATTTTTTTGTTTTAAATTAATTTTTTAGTATTTTTTAATTATTTTGATTTGCTGATATCAAAAACAAATTAAAAAAATAAAAAATACATTATTTTTAAAAAATAACCCATGTCACAGTATAAAACAATATCTTCTTATTGGTTATTGTTTGTTTGAGAGAAGTTTTCTCTTTTCTTTCGAGACAAGTTAATGAAAAGGGGTTGGTAATTAGTCTTGAATTAATTAATTATTATTATTACTACTTCCACATTAGTCTTATTTGGGTGATTAAGCTATAACAACCACCTTCATAATTTCAAGACATACATGACCCCCTCTCTTAGCATCACCATAGGAGGAAATCACGAAGTGCATTGCTCTCTAATCATGCTTCTTCTTCTTCTTCTCTTTTACTCGGTTAAAGATGTTCTTAAATTAATTTATGTGTTAATAGAGATTAAATTTTTTATCCTAATGTTTTAAAAATATATTAGCAAGTTACTAAATAAATTCAGAGATTTCAATCTTCTTAACATTAAATGGATGCTTGTTTGTGCGAACAACGCACGGTTTGTCGTGTAAACAAATGAATCCCAAGTCACCCTCTTAAATTTACTATTAGTAAATTGTTTGGGTATGAAAACAAATAAAGAGTAAAATCAATTGGTTTAGAGACGTGAAACACTATTTTAAATGTGTTAATTTAACCTACACAAAGATAAAACTTTTATGATACAACTAAATTCTTTAAACTTCTTGAATAATAAAAAGAAAAGATAAAGAAAAAAAATACATTTACTTTTATATCTTTTCTCTTTGTGTATAACAAATTTATACAAACTTGAAATCTTATGACAAAATTATATGACTGTTAAAAAAACAGTTATATTTTAAATTAAAAAAAAAATGTTAAAACTCATTAGAAAACTCATCTATCATAGCTTAATTATGATCGTTAAAAAGATAATTATATTTTGAATTAAAAAATTAACTGTTAAAATTTATTAGAAAAACCATTTATTATAGTTTTTATTTAATTTACTGCACAACAAAAATAAAAATAAAATATTTATTTTCATTGTAGATGGAATTGAAACCACACCAACATTTGCTTCACTTTTATTTAAAAGCATCAATAGGTCTCACCAATGTAACGTTACACTTGCAGCAGTACAAGCATAGTGGTTCCTCGAGTCATTTAAATTTCAAAATGGTCAGGTTGGTTCGAAAAGCAAGACACTCAATTGGTTCGGATCGAGATCTATTTCTCTGTGACCCACTTCTTTGGTGACGATGATGATGAATCATGAGCATGCTTTTTAATCACCTAGTATGTGTTCTTTCCTTGCTGCTGCTGCTGCTGCTGCTGCTGCTTTCCTTTTGGGCAGCAGCAGCAATCTAGCTAGCTAGTAGTTGAATTTGAGGTAGGGGCTAACTCGTGTAAGGATCGATGATTCCAGCACCTTAAATCTTGTCAATCCCTATGGGAAATGAATGCTAGACGATGCCCTGGTGAAATCTTGAAGGGCCCTGGATTCAAAATAAATCAACTGAAACCCAATCACCTGCCATCATCAACTACATGGATGTATATTTGGATTGGAACTACAGAGAAGATCGATTCTCTTGCATTGCTGGCCCAGAGCTGTCAAGCGTGTAAAATATAATAGGTATTGATCTTGACAAAGTACCAACAAGTTAGGTTAAAATGAGGTGCATATCTGAAGCATTCCATAATGTTTAACGTCATAGGAATGTTCATATCGTGACGGTTAAGGTATCCTTTTCTATTTGGAATTCAAGCAAAAAAATTCTCTGTTTCATCAAATGAAGTCGCCATCGACTCATAAATTCCCTCAATGATATCATTCAAGCAAGAACAACTTGTTATCGTCAATCGACATCACACCAAATAATTACGATAACGAAAAATAAATTTGATTAATTAGCTGTACTGGACTTGGAATTAATGAATTCACTGTTTTTATCGGGGAAAAGAAAAAGGACTTCTAGTTCTAGCCATACAATTTTTAGTTGTAAATCTTGAATTAGCCAAGGAGGTTGATTTAAGATGATTCGAAGGTTAAAATCTGTAGATTTTATATATATATATATATATATATATATATATATATATATATATTACAAAAACTTAATAATTTATTATCCTTTCAAGTCATGCCAATGATTTAAAACCATACAATGACTCAAACCATGTTAGCAAGCAACCACATGAAAGGTTTTTCCCATCAACAAGCTTGGGAGTTGGGAAGGCCAACAATTTCTTATATATATATAAAATAAAAAAAGAGTATATTTCCCACAACGTTGAATGAAATCATTCACAACCCAACAAAAAAAATAATCAAGACAGCAAAATATGGAGACCCACAAAGGAACATTGGACAGCTGTTTGGCAACCCTTGTCTTTGCCACCCTGTTCTTACCTTTCTCTTCAAAATCTCTCTCTTTACCCCTTTATATATGCGCACCCACACCCACACAGAAACACCTACCATCCACATTCCTGCAAGCTGTTGTCTCCATTCTCTCTCTGCAATTTCACTCTAAACAAATCTCATTTCAAAGAGGAATCGTATAGTCTTTCTTTCTTTGCTAAACAACAAGAAAATGGAAGCAATGAAAGTGAAGGTCTTTGCTGTCTTGATGGTGGTCTTGATGGCCTTTTCAACCATGCAAAAGGCAACAGCTGCCAATGCACCAGCACCAAGCCCAACATCTGATGCCACCATCTTTGTTCCCACATTCTTGGCATCGTTTGTTGCTCTAGCTTTTGGGTTCTTCCTTTGAGCCACCCAACTTCAACTCATTAGATGCTTTACCATGTTTTTTTCTCATTTCTTTCCCTACCCATCTTTCTTTCTCCCTCTCTGATCACATTTCTTTACTCTTTTGTAATCTTGGATCTTTCACGCTACAACATGGGAGAGACAAAGGAAAGAGGGAGAGGAAACGGGTTGGGATTTTTCTTCTTCTTATTTTGTATTTATTTATGTATTGTTGATCTTTACAGTCATGTACTTGGGGTGTGATTGATATATTTTGATGGCATTTGTATTGTAATTATCATGACTTGTATAATAATTCTTGTGTCTGTTTTTTTTTTTTTTTTTTTGGGGAGGGGGGGAATGTGTAGCTAGAGTATTAGCTAGCCTTGAGCTTGGATTTGTGTTGGTGGATTTTGTCCATCCATTATTCATGTATCCTACTTGCCCTTGAGCTTCTCTCACGTGTATTTGTGATTTATTCTAGTAATAAATCTTCTTTTACTTCTACTTCTCCAATGAATGCTTGGTGTTCTTTCTTTTTTATGAGAGTAACTGGTGTTCTTCTCAACCATTTGATCACCTTCTAACAAATTCCATAATTGAGGCTTAGAGGGGTCATTAAGAAAAGATTGCTGTTAAACAAGTGAAAGAAAGAGTCGAGAGCTTTTGTTGGAAAGATGGTAATGAGCTGTAGTTTGGCAGATTCTACTGGATTTGTGTGGTGAAGATGGTGATTGTAGACAGTGCTTTTTGGGGCCTTCAATTTTGACTGTATTAGGCACAATGTCACTGAATTTGAAGGCATGGCCTACCATGTGAATGTAGAGAAATGGTTACAATTTCATAACATGGGAAGAAATATGGTCCAGAATCAAATGGCCTGGTAGTTTATAGGAAAGGAATTGTTTTGCTACAAAATCCTGGCAGAAGCATCTCTATGATAATCACTGTCCAATTCAAATCTGTAGAAGGGCTTCCAAAATAACAATAACCAAACCTTAATTCCAAGCATTAGAGATGTTCTGATTCTAAGGGCCAAAAGCATCTCAAAACTTAGGTGACACATTCCAATTTGGAAGGCTAAATGGCCTGGGAAATATTGCCCTTTGCCCTGATGCACCATAGCCCCACAAGAAAGATATTATGCAATTTGATAGAGACACATGATTCTTCCTCTGTTCTCATGAACTATACCATTGATAAATGATAGCCGTCAAAACTTTAGGGATACCCTACACAATGATATGCCACCATAACCCTGCTGAATTCTACCAACAATTTTGATTATCAAGGGAAACCATAGTCATTAATGGAAAAAACTAGTTTGTTATCACTCAAATTCTGTCATAAAAGGTTCCATTGTCATTAAACTCTGCCATCCCTGAGTTCCCCATTAATTTCACCAACTATAATTTATTTTTTTAAAAAAATCACTATTGAGGCCATCCAATCCCTAAACCACACCACAAATGCATTGGATTATTAGACTTGGGCATTTTATCAAGCAATGTTATGAGAATTATGAGTAAGAGGGCAGGGCAGGAGTTAAAACCAGTTGTTGATGTGAAATTGATAACAAATGGCACATGCTTGTTGGGGCCTAGATTGTGAGATTGCAGCCCCCCCTCCCTGTAAAGCTTCATATAAATATTAATTAAGCTTTGTAATCCTCTCTAATGGCCTTAATCATGGATAATTATACTCACTAATATATTGTTTAGTAAGTTGGAATCCAAGCACCTGCTGCCCATTATAATTTTGTTTTCACATGCATAATCAACTAAATTAAACAGAGGATATATGAATAAAAATGCTTGCAAAGATGAAATGCGGAATCTCACATCATTTGTGTGAAAGTGACCATATCCAGAATCACCAGGCAGAAGTGGTTGGTTGGGGCAAGCTTTGTCTGGACGCCAAGACTTGGCATGAAAAACCATGGCTTCTAGAAATTAGTGCCACCCATGTCTTGTCCCTTCTTTTTCTCTTGAATTATTTTTTGGTTTGTTGAGAATCCGTTATTCACACGAAACCCGTTAGTTTTGTGTGAAGTAGATTCTTTTGGAAAATATTCTACATGAGAAATGTTTTTTTTTACTGGGTCTCTGATTCAAGTTAGAAATTGAACAAGTTAATAAAAACTACTTGAAACTAATGTATATTGTTTAGTCATGCATGGCAAATATGATGTGAAAAGGAAATGGCAAGAATTAATTGATCAGGTTTATCAACGGAAGAAAAACATCTTCCATCTTAGCTATAAGAGAATCAAAATAATAACAAAAAATAAAAATAAAAATTGAACTAGATGAAGAACAATGGTCACTATTACAATGGTGATAATGTCTAACACAAACTAAAGATCTCTACAACATGCTGTGCCTGGAGAAACAATGAACTGTCCTATTCATTTACATCTTCAGCATCTGCTGTCAAAACTATACCTGTTAGATCTAACTATTTCTTCCCAAACATTTCATTTCTTACTTTCTAGGCCTTCAAAAAGGAGGGCTATCTATCAGCAGGCTACAATTACGTTTACATTTTACAGTTTATTGTACATATGAGGATGAAGGAGCGGCGCGGCACGGACAGAGTTTTGCTTGAGATTTCTGAGTCTTCTTAAATATCTAGAAAGAGAAAAACCAAGCAAGTTGCTTCTCTCTTATACCTGTGACCGACCAGGCTGTGAAGAGAGCTCTTTATCAGCAAAATGAAGCAGTCTTCTGAGTCTTAAAACCATGTCACAATGAAATGGGAGAGCAGTTCGTCGCTCCAAGTATGCTGGGCTCACAGTCATCCAAGATAGGGCTTGAAGTTCCGCTGCGATGTTTTCAAGAATTAATTGGGTCCCGATTTCTAAATCTTTACCATCTGTGCCTAAAGTCCGTCCCCCTTGCTTCATAATCCCTCTATACATTTTATCTTCGGTCATGTTGTTACCTCCATAATAATCAATGAGACTCACAGAAAGAACTGAAGGCCATTCTTCTCTTGCATCGCTCCTACAGTCGTTCCTCATGGAAGGTACAGCTTTTGAAACCATGAAACCAGTGGAGAGAGGAATTGCAGATCCCTTACTATGAAGGAGATGAGCAAGTGGTGGGGATTCAGCAGTGAGGCATGTGGGGTGCTGCAAAGGTGTTGGGGGAAGGAAGCGCATGCTGGGTGACGGAATCAAAATGTAAGATGCGGATGTTGAACCAAGAGACTTGACAGGAGAGATACCTTCCCGATAGATTGATGGGCCAACACTACTGCCATTTCCTCCTACACAAACTTTTGCTGTTTTAGTACTCAAGGTAATAAAGTTTCAAATTCCAGCCCTGATTGGTGAAGGAAAAGATGTTCCAAAAAATCTTAACATACACCTGATTACAAGGATTTGATCGTATGTGCTAAGATATTAACAACTCCTCTAAACAAGCCACACCAAAAATATTTCAAATGTTCCTGTAAGTCACCAAGTATGTGTGCCTATGTAATTGTCCATGCATGCCCAGCAAAACCATTCCCAATAATTAAGCGACATAATGTGAGCTTTTAATATGTTTATTATTGTGCATCTTCATCACCACACCAACATAAGAACGTTATCTAAAGTCACACCAAAGATTTCCCACAAGGACACTAAGACTATGCCACGGTGTCCATCCACATCCAAGAAAATAAGTGGCTGATAAAAAGTAGCTACAAGAGACATCAAAACCAGATGCAGCAAACAATAGAAGAAGAATGTAAACTTTTTTAACAAGAGCATCAAAATGCTTTGAATATGAATGCACTGAGGGGAAATAAAGAATGAGAGTGAGGGAAAGAATATCATCTTACCAGGAGATGGCATATCAGCCTGAAACATTAGATGTAAAGAATGGTCGACTGAAATTGTAACAAAAGTGATGCTCTGCACCCACTGAAGCATCCCCCTTGAGTTGTCAACAACAGTGTGCCCACCCATAAGCTGTTTTCTCGAAGAAGGTTGCCCCAAACCGCCCTTCATATAGCCAGATGCTTTCAAGAGAGGGCTATACAATAGACTAGGTGAGGAAGGCAGGGTTCTTTCTTGAATTAAACTCATCTCCTGCTGCTGCAAGGAAGCACCATTAGTGCTTGCAGCCATCCCATCAGGCATTGAGCGCCGTAGTTGCAGTGGCCATTTCTTCATCTCAGAACCCCCAACTGAATAAATGGCTCTCTGCCACTCTGTTTAATCACATAATAGAATAAAAATAACAGAATGTTAATGCCAAAAGGATAGAACAAAAATAAAGGTCATGTCATAATTACAGCATCAGAAAATCCTTCAATCAACAGGCTAAATGGATAATAGTTGCACGCGACTATAAATTCCTGGCAACTTAGCAACAGGTTACAAATACTATAAACCATATACAGGCACTCCAAAACTGCAGCCATTACTGGTAATTGGTAAGTTAAGTAAAATGAAAAACATCTATTATTTAAACTGAATTCATAAACCATTTACTTGTTGCACTTGAACAATAAAATAGTTGTGAAGCAGCTATTCCAACTAGTGGACATGACAAATCAATTGACTGTAACCATCAAATAGAGAACAATGGAGGACTATGTGAAAGGAACTTTTGTACCTATGTACTCAAGCTCAAAGAAGCTTCCAATGCGAGTAATCACAAAATCTCTAGGCTTTACACTGCCGGTATCAGGAGAGGAGCAAGACTGAAGTATCTGACATCCTTGCTGCAAAACTTGCACAAAAAGGCATTGCAGACCTTTTGTATCCTGGCGACTGCTAATTCCACCAAAAGGGAATATATGGCTGTCAAGCAATTCTCCTCTTGCGTCTGTCCAGATGCAAACTAGCCAACGCCAGTCCTCTGTCCATCCATAGCAGCAATGCAGGCTTGGAAGTGCTTTTTGATGACTAGATCCAAAGCCAGTGGGCTCAGATCCATCATGTTGAGAGCTAGATCCAGTATCCACACTCCCTGCTGGGCTTGCACTTTGCATGAAGCTTCCACTGCTATCATCAGATTGCATCTTTAAAGATTCAGAGCCTAAATTACCAAAAACTGCAGGCGTGACAGCATGCTCCAGAGATCCAGGCTCTGAAAGAATAAAAAGTGGTTCAAACATGTAGTGAATCTCATCTTGGAGAGAAAAATCTCCATTTCTGTTTGGATCACAGGTCAAGCTTCCAGTCCTTATTGTTTGCCAGGAATTATCCCAGGTACCGGCTCTCAATCTAGAATCAATGTCAGCCTCTCGTGGTAAAGAATTCCACATTGCTGGAACAGAACTCATTTGTGTTAATGCCGAGTGAGATCTACTTGACGATGATGACTGAACATCATTTGAAGATCCTTTTGAAATTCGCCGAGCCTTATTATAGACAGTGAAAGCAGTCTCCTTAAGAATGATGAGCTCATTAAGAGCTGGACTTGTAACCCTAAAAATGGCATCAACTGTTACGATTTGCAATACCAATTTAGGAGTGCTAAACCCTGAAAGTACTAGAACATTTGATGCTGATGCATCATCCACAGCTGCCAAGCAGCTTAATGCTTTCCTGACCTGACCCAGCAACATAGACCTCCTCTCTCTATCAGCTGGGGGAATGATTGATCCAATAGCAACAGAGGATTCAATAACAGTTTGTAGAACTGCAGCAGGTTCAGGAAAGGGGCACACCACATAGATAACCTAAGTAACCATCAGAGAGGTATTCAGTTACAGAATAATTTACTAGCATGCTGTTATGTGCCTGACACAAGATGCAGACAAGCATACTGTGGCCATGAAAAAACATATTATTTCCTGCTCAAGAAACAGAAACACAACATAATAGTACACGGCATGATTTGAATTCTACAGATTATGGAGCTTAAAACTAGCAGAAAGTAACAAACCCATCTAGATTACCCGAAAGCACATAAAAAACATGATTTCAGGAAGCAGTTTCCAATCCTAACAAGATATCACAAGTAAAATCATATGATAATGACATCATCCATCAAACACAGAGAGCATTTCTCATCAACAGTGGTGGCTAAAAGTGAAAGAATCGGAAAACACCATACTAATAATGCCATTTTGGGATACAAAAGGCAAAGCAATTGGAGAAAAAAATCCAACACATCCTCCAGAAAAGGAAAATAGAAGTTGCTACTTACCATACAAGAACTGCTACTTCCTTCTTTTGGGTTTGTCAATAATGATGGACCAATTTTCAAAGCCTTGACAGCTTTTGAGAGAGACTTAAGATAGCTCGCCAGGTCCCAACCATTGGAGAGAGAGAGAAAATAATCACTTATCGATCCCACAAGAGATGCATTACTGCTTTCTATCTTCATTGATTGAGGGCAATCAAGTAGTACGAAACCAGTATACAAAGATTTCCCAGCATCCATCTCCATATGGTTTCCCAAACTCTGAGGTGAATGAGTTCCCAGTTTGCAAGTTTCATAAACTGAAGGGAAAAAAAAGAGTCACTTACAATACTGAACCAATTTTTACATGATGACATGGAGCCATTGAACTTAAATGAATTACTCAAATAGGATATGCAATAGAAAAAAACATGATTGCAGACAAATTGATAAATCCAGGAAAATTTCATGAAACATGTGTTTTATAAGTTAGATATAGAAACACAAGTGAAAAGAATAAGTCAACAGCAGAGGCTTTTTTCCTCTACGGCTAGGAACTTCTTTAACAAAAGAAAAACAACTCCCCTAAAAGACTGGGATCACAAAATTTGAAGCAGCAAAATTCTCACATAGTTGTTAGCAGAACTTGAACAAAACCCAGAAATCACTTTCTTCCTCCAAGAGAAAAGTATGTGGGACCCTTCCCCTCATTGGAATGGTTGGGCGTATTTTATGAACATGATGAATTGACACATCACCAGGGCAAGAATATACACTCACCAGTTCCAAGTTGTTGGAAAAAATCTGCAGCAGCAGAGGTAAGGGGATTGATGTCTGGACATAAAACATAATAACTAATCTGCAAAAGTTAACGAACAATAAAGTTGCATTATCATCTACAATGAAATCCACAAAAGATCTCTTTCAGAGACAAAAAAACCAGGGATACAAAACAGACAGCAGGAGTATCCTTAGAATGCACTGGTTGCAAGGCTCTTACTGGTTTTGGTGAAGCATATGGTTCAAAAGGAGCCTTTTCCCAGAGTTGTAAAGAGCTTGCCGACGTCTTAAGCCAATCATCCTGGTACCTATTAGACAAAAAAAAAAGAACATATCATACACAATGATACTGAATATTAAAGCTGAATGAAAAAACTGAACTCACAGAGCTATCCCAAACATTCCCTTCACAATGCTCATCTAAAGATAGTAAATTTGTTTCTTAATTTATCAGGTGTTGACGTCGAATCAAAACCAATCACAATACATACCCAACAAGAATAGCAGGTGAGGGAAGAACAAACACTGTTGGCTTTATCCTGAAACGCAGCTCTGGCTCTGTTTCCTGGTTTGATCTCCTTTGGGATGTCTCATCCACTTTAGCTCCATCCAATGTAGTGGATGCTGCAGCAATTGAGAAAATGTTAAGTACCTGTAAATTCAAAAACCAAACATGCCATGGGATGTGCACGTGAACACAGCATTACCATACCTTTGAGGGACGATGATCCAGCGGCACAAGAGAGGGCTGGGCTCATTGGTTCTCCAACAGGCAGTGTTACAATGCTTGAAGAATCTTTGCATCCACTTAAAGTGGACTCCCCAATGGGTCCATCACATGTGGTTGCTCCATCACCTGACTGAAAGCTGCCTTTGCACCAATCAGTGACACATAATGGACCGTCCAAATTCCCAAATGCAGATTTTAAGGCTGTTTTAATTTCAGACTGCAGCAAGCTAATCACTGCAGAAGAATGAATCTGAGGAACAGGAAAGTGGTTCTCATCATAATACAGAAAAAGATGCTTAGACGGAGAAATATAGTAACTGTTCGACCATTATCCCACAATAAATTGTACTAAATGAAAAACAAAAGCTTACATCAGCAGAAAGTGGATCAACTAGTTCTACGCCAGCAATGTCCAGAGAATGACAAGCAGCCAAAGCCCCCCCACAACCTGCATGGACCATGGAAGGCCCACAAGAAAATCCACGCCTCCAATGTTCTTGTAATGCAAGCCAACCATAAGGACCATCACCACAATCTGCATCCAGAGCCACATCAACGAAGGAAGTAGCTTGTTGGACAAGCAATGCCATGCCATCCAAAAGCTCCTGCAGCGGCTGCTGCCTTTGCTTATAAGAGAGAATTCCTTCCTCGCTGAATGAATGGTGTGGCAAGGATGCACTAACTTCAATATTTGGTGAACTAGTATGTTTTGTTAATTTAGGAACTCCAACAGAGCGCCAAACACCTACAGGTGCATTGAGGTGTCCATCTAGCAATCCCCCATCCATATCCCCAGCTATTCTAACTGGTATAGATTCTTTTTTCTTCACTTCATACCTGGCAGATATGCTGTCCGTCATGGTACTTGCATCACCATGCAGCTGATTCAAAACAGTGCTTCCACTTAACCTACTCAAATTTACAGGTGTAGGGTTACCATAAGCCAACAGCATGTGTCGCATACTGCACATGGAAGCTTGAAACATAATGCATTCTACTTCAGTTGCCAGAACAGTCTTCATAGAAAATAAGAAATTTTCAGCTCCTAGTATGCCATCGCTCATTTTCCTCTGGACAGTATTTGAGGAATTGGAAGTCAATAATGGAGATGGCACCACCGCCTCACTTGTAGGATGACTTTCATTAAATATGAAAGTTCTTCTATCAAGATGCACTTTCCCACTTTCCACAAGAGTGTAATATTTTTTTGTGTCATTCCTTCCAGCACCTGTTTTCAGATTCACCTGCATACCAGTTTTCTCATTTGATCCTTCAAAGAAAGGAGAAGGTGGTGGTGTTGCACCATATGCATACTTATTTGAACTTGGATTTGAGCTCTCCACTTGGCGAGATTTTGGACAATATGGGCGTCTGAAAATTGATGAGGAGAATTCGCTTGTAGGGGTTTCAACTGCACCATATTCTGGGGCAAATGTCAACAAAGCTTCAGCTTTGATTAAATAATCAAACTCACCTGAAGAAGATGGTGGAGTGCAGTTCACTGGAACTAATGCCAGAGCACCGTGAGTGGCTTCTTGGCTTTTGCTGGCACTTTCATCTATGGCTACTGCAGGAGATGGATTAAAACTTTCGAAAGATGGGAAAGCTGCTGGCAGAAGCATCTGATCCACAACATCCATTACTCCTATAGGAGTGTTAGCAACTTCACCACAATCTGGACCAGAAAACATAAGAGCCTGTGACTCTGCTGTTCCAGGAGGCTTCACAAAACAAAGGGCTGGAATTAGTTCCAGAAAAGCTTAAAACTTTATTTTGTTTTACTATAACAAGGCAATAAAGCAATTATAGACCTTCCAAGCTCCCAGGGGGGAAATTGATAAGAAATTCTCGAACTTCAATTCAAATAAAACATCTAGATTCTAGAGCTATTTGGCAATTGATAGAATGCAACATCAAGGTCTATCAGCAGAAAGAAATGCCTTCTAGGTTCATAAGGACAATAATAATCTGTATTGAGTGTCAAATATTCCATTGCTTTGTATGGAGTATTTTATTTCCCGTGTCACAAAATGTTTTCCCATCGACATATCTACAATTCTTATACATTCCTTTCAACAGATAAACGTTCAATAAAAATTTGTGTGCACTAGTAAAAGCGCATGCATACAAATGAATATCTCCCGTTGTTGTGCACTGTGTTACGCTTGCAGTTTATAAGAGATTACCTCTCCAAAAGGCAGATCATCATTCTCAAAGAAGTCGCCAAAATCACCAAATTCAGAGAGAAGAGCTTGGATATCCATTCCTGCACCCCTGTCATCATCCCAATCCCAACGAGATCCAATCTGCTCATTTGCAATTCCTGTAATAGCTGAAGCATGAACTTCAACCGAACCAAACTCTTGCATAGGAGCATTTTTAACCGTGCCCACTTGACCATATGGCTCATTCATTCCTGTTCGAGGACGCTTAGAACCCTGCATAAGAAATTCCAACATAGTCATTTGTCTGAATCCCACAAAATGTCTAAAACGAACACACATAAAGACAGGTTCAAGTGCTGTTTAAATTCATCATCCATAAAGACAAGTTTCCACTTTCCAGTGTCCCTTAATTAGTCACAACCCATTCAAACCATGTCCAGAAAATCATGAAAAAGGAACCCATCTTGCCTAACAAAAAATGTAAGGCAACAGCATCAAAGGCTCATGCCTAGATCATATTGACAAGATACATATGAAAGAAATGAACATAATCACTTACAACTTCTAATGAGGAGTAATTAAGTGCAGCCAAAGTCAACTAAAGGGAGTAGTTTCTTTACCCCTGTATACCTTCTTTGCAGGATAAAACTCAATCAAGACATATATTGCTCAAGAGGAGACCACATGAGAGTTAATTAAGAGAGCAATCTAGTAAGCAGACCATGGAAGTGCACATTCAACCCCAACTCAGAATCCACAGTTTGGGCAATTGATAGTTTAGTTGTAGGGGAAACTTAGGCAACAGCATCAACCTAAATCATATTGAGGGGACCTCCAGGAATGAGAATTTTTAATATTAATCAAAACAGTAACAATCATACAGAAATCCCTGCTAGAGGCCACAGGCAACATAAAAGCAGTAACCCATGTCTAACCCTCCCTGGTCTCTATCACTTTGGAAGTAGGGTTGAAAATGGGCTGATATGCATTTAGGCAGAATCATGGATTGTTAGGATTGCTGAAGTACCATAAAGGTCCTAGACATCCCTTTTACAAATCACAAAAGATATAAGAATAAGATCAAGAATCTAAGGATCCAAGGATTCAGTGTATAGGAATGGCAAGTAGCCTGCTTCTATTGATGAAACACAATACAAGAATGAAACAACAAAATGGTCCAACTCACTATAGAACTTGCAATAAGTATAATTTTGTTAGATTGCAATGTATGTGCATGCATGTAAAAATACATTCCTGCTGGACAGTTGCCAACATGAAATGGCAATTACATAATCTACTTTGCTAAATTCAACTGTGTGAAGAAGACATTGAGCTATGTACTGGCAATTTCTGCACAAGAAACGACTACCCCTGTAGGAGTTACTAAATGGCATAATCTGGTGAAATATTAGGCTGACAAAGGCTATAGTACTCAAAGCTTCTATGAGATTTCTGTATTCACAATTGTTTATTCTATTTAGTTTATACAACAAGAAAGCCTCAATTCCAAACTAGTTAGGGTCAGCTATATGGATCCTTTGGTGCCATTCTAAAACGATCATATACCATTCTCCTATCTAGTTTGTGCACACTTAAAACGAAAAACCCATGCCAATAAGATAAACTCAAAAACAGGAAAAGATGCTTGTCCCTTGTGTTTAGATTTTGTGGACATGTCATTATATGTAGACTTTTGTGAACTTTAGTGTGTACAACACCATCTTCATCTTCAGCTGAAACATAGGTATCCTTGTCTACAGATAATGAATAAACTCAAGGAATGTAGAAGTCAATATTATGAATATGGATGAAAAGGAGTACCAATTTGAGGTCATCAATTTCCATCTGATCATTGGAAGATAAACCGGATTGTCTGCATGACAAGGAATCACCATCAGCCTCAAGCTCACCGGTGGTCATCTTGTAATCACTATCACTAGAGCCGCTAATTATGGAGCTGATGCTGCTACTATTACTATTGCTGCTACTGTTATAGCTGTGCTGCATACGTAATCCATTAGATTCAATCCAAGATCCTTCCAGAAAATCTGTATCACCACCACTGAAGAAAGAAGAAATATGTAAGAGCCAAACTGAAGATTAAAGACCATAATTGCTGTAAGGAGTCTTTTTTGTTTCCAAACCTTTTTACTAATTATTGAAGTAGAGAAAAAATCAAAGTGTATGTATAACTAAATGAGAAGTCAATATAATTTTTTAAACATTATTCATGTTGATGACAAGGACTTAAAAATAAGGATGTGCTGGGTCCATAATTACGAGACAGGCAGTATCTATTCAAGTCTTGTTTTTTCTACTAAACCACATTTAACCAGTCATAAAAATTACCATGAAATTTAATCATTGAATGTTTTGTAACACCATAAATAATGGGATTTTCACTTCCCATTACCATTTTTCACTGTTATAACAGCACTTTCTCAAATCACAACCATAAATTACATACTGTTAGTGTATGCCAACAGTTTTAAAAATCCCCACCAACAGTTTTGATCTCTATCCCATTTCTTTCATACTTTGTGTTTTTGCACTTTTTCTAAGCACCCCATACCCCACACCATTTTCTTCAATTATATATATATATATATATATATATATATATATATCATTTTCACCTGGATCAAGCATTAAACTTGAAACATTTGCTTCAAAAGTCAAGATCCAACTATCCTTTTTTGAAGATTTGAGATAAATATCGCAGTAAAAGGATTGTTTTGTAGACGAACATTTTATGAAATTGAAGCATAGGGTATTTTTATGATATTTAACCAGTCATAGTGTTGCTATTGTGTTCATTAAGATACAGTATTAAAAAGGCTAGTGACTAAAAATTTGCTAAAAGTTGCTAATGCTGCATAATGAAGATAACCAAGGCAATCAAGCTGTCATTGGGATCGTGATTTGAAAGCATGGCAAACACAACCTAAGGTGGCACATACATGACCTAAAAAAAGACCCAGGCATATAGATAATTGTCAAAAGATAAAGCAAGTGATGGACTGGGTTTATTAACTTGAAAAAAATTGGGAACTTTAACAGCATAATTTCTCAAGTAGTATCAGCGATTTTTCTTCCAAAAATGATCACAACTAACCAGTGCATAAAGAATGATGAACCAGGCAGTGATGGCCCTATCCAATTTTGTAGCCAAAATCTGCAAGTACAAAATCAATATTAGCTTAAGCCACATATAACAACATTTATGAACAAACAGAAACAAGTTTTGTGATCTTCCCATCTATTAAACTAGAGAATAAATATACCCCCAACCTTGAAAAGTATAACCCTCTCTCCAAAACTAGAAAATAACTACAACATAATTCAATTTACCTTTTCAAAGAAGACCTGGCAAAAGATTTTGGCAAGACTGGGACAACAATTGCTTCAACTGGATAGATAAATGCTTTCTCATAAGCTGATAAGTGATCTGGTGATACCTTCTGATCACCTCTCGTTACTGCAGGAGATTCTGCAATATGATTCTTGGATGAATTCTTAGTTGACTGCAAGTTTGTTTCCAATTCCTTGTCACTCTCTGACCTTGGGCAACCTAGTGTAATTTCAACATAGCAATTTTGCTCCCTCAGCTGGCAGCCAGGCCCTTGAGAAACATGATACGGCATGCCAATAAATCCATTCGATGTCTTAGACTTGCCAGAACTGTTGAGGAAAACATAAGTTGCCAATAGAAAATATTAGCCCAAACTCCAAAAGAAAGGAAGAAGTGTGAACATACGGAATTCTACATAAAACATAAAATTACCTCATGAACACTTGCTTGACAAGATCATTTGGACAACATCCTGTCAGTGAACCACGAATTCCATGGGGAGAAGCGATCACTACAAGATGAAAACACAAGACACAATTTAGAGATTCTGATATAGAAAAGATACGTATAATTGACATTGTCACATGACAAGAAATTCAGCTATTCATAAAGAAGGAAGGGTGGGTGAAAAAAATGCCCATAGATAGACCCTTCCACCACCAATATAGGTGGTTAGGGGGATGTGGAATATTTTACAGGTTAAGCAAGTGTAGAAATACTGGATAAATAATTGCTCAAACAAATCATAACCATATGCTTTGCAAATACATATGTTGCTGTCTAGAACTCAGAAATGATATTCCCAGTAACATGGCCAAGATATTCCTAGTTGACCATGTGGCACAACCTTGAATACTTGCAATAAGAACAAAATTGCTTGAATGTTGAAAACACTGAAACCTTAGCAGGGCATCCTTCGAATGCCTTCATGATACAAATCACAACATCCCAACATGTTCATGCATCAACAAACTACCTTCTCCACACTCCACAAGGAAAAGTGATGTCTACCTGAGCCACAGTCAATTGCACTTTTATGTTTATTTATATTTCCTTCCAGTGATTGGTCTTGTAGGTATTTTAAAGTAGTCGTTCAAACTCAGACAACAATTTTTTTCTCTTATGTTTCTCAAACCAGTATCCACATGTGATGACACTCCTTTTCATATCTCTTTCTTGTTTCAGACACCATCCAGAAGCTATGATTCAACCAGATGAGGCGTTTCTTATCTTATTATACTTGTGTTAACTTACAAAACCCTTTCCTGGATGCTTGGAGCAAGGGTAAATCAAAGCTTAAGCCCTAAACAACAAGGGAAAAAAAGTGAAATTGGTTCCATAGCTCAATCCAATCTTCAAGCACCATTGTTGCATACCATTCCAGAAATTATGAGTTACCTAGACATAATAAACATAACAAAAATAAAAAGGCTTTCTGATTCTGTATTCACCATGAAGACGTCCTAATATTCTTGTAAAATATGTGATAAGATCATTTCTAAGAAATCCCAAAATATAATGTGCACCAACCTGGAAGCCTATAACTGGAATTAGAAGAAGACTGTTTTAAAACTCTTTCCACGTCACCATTTGAAAGTGCACGGATATGCCTGAAAACATATTAAACATGTATATTAGGGAAAGTTATAATGCAATATCATAACTAGAAACAATTAAGTTATGAAATTTCACCAACTTTGCAGATATTATCACGTGCACAAAGATCGCCTCCTCAGAGGCAGAAAAGATGAATTCAACTGTGGGCTGTCCTTTCCTGCAAAACATCCACCAAAAATAAACTACTGAATACAACCAAATTACATTATTAAAAAGAAACGTAAGTTTGACTGCCTAACACAATATTACACCTTTTTACTAGGAGGTTTAGTCATGAATTGGATTGAAAACGAATGGCAGGTGGGGAAAAGCAACAGCAAGGACCAAAAGAATGCAGAGGCCCTAAAATCATTAAATTGTTTGATATCATGTTTTTGGTGATGAAAATTGCCATCATTATAATTATACTACTATTAATCAAGAAATATTTATGTTCAACCTGGAAAGTCCTTCACTTTGAGATGGATGGTACTTTAAAAATACATCTCCAAACCTCATGTATGAATGCCCGGTCAATGCTCTGTAAATACCAATATAATTTTAGTTTAAATAATTCAAACAGAAAATATACTGGATGCTTAATATCCAGAAAAAGCAACAAAAGTTTACCTCTCTATATAATTCCTCAAAGACTGAGAAAGGGCTGCTGCAACCTCTTCAGAGTCCCCAGGAGCCACCCAAACTCCAGATGCAACAACTACAAAAGAAAGATACAAAGAGATTAAACTCATGATAATATAATTATCCACCATTAGCTCAAGTTCCATACAAATGTTGCAAAAAGCGAACAGCAGAGAAGGTAATGACAATAACAGACATTCATAACCTATCTGAATCGTTAAAATATGAATTTCAGAAAAAAAAATAAAATAAAGGGAGTGGCAGCAACAGAGACTCATGAACAAATGTTACCTCTTAATCTAGACACTGCAGCCTGTGCCTTATCAACAACAGATGAGTAACGTCCAGGAAGGAAAAGCCAGAGCTTTATTTTCTCATCTGTTAGGAAGTTATATAACCAACACAGTAAGACCTCAAACACAGCCTAACCCATGCATGATCACAAGATCAGATTCATTCGTTTGTTTTTCTCTTTCATGCATGGAAGCAAGGACCATGTGGTTGGTAGGTGGTCACTGATTGCAATTCTTACCAGGATTATGTAGACCTTGTGATGGATCCCAAGGTCCAACAAAGGAATTGGTCCATGTGCTTAGAAACCCCTCCTTCTGCAACTGAAAATGAGCTGAAAGCACAAGCCATGTAGCAAAGTCTTTCTGCTCTACTTTTACACTGTTCAACCATAAAAAATATCTTTTAATGATCTTTTAACACCTAACTGTGAGTACCATCTCTAATATATAGATGCTCTTGAGTTCAAATCACAGGCAAAAATAAGGGATGCAAATGATTCTTGCCTCTTATTAGGTAAAGAGTTCAAATCAGATTCATTAGGGAGAAACTGGAACCATGATACATGCTGCAGACCACCCTGTAGAAATGGTTGATTAAGTTAAGAAAGGAAAATGGAGCAAAATAAGGATAGTTATTAACAAACTACACAAAGATGACATGCATAAAAACTAAATATTCAGATCAAATTGTTATAAAATGGAAATAAAATTCTGTGGCAAGTTTGATCAGGCATTCAGGCAGAAAAAGAAATTCTCATATTCATAAGAACATTAAGTGCAAGAGCAAATGTATAATAAAAAAGCTATAACAAAGATTGAAGCCAATAAGAACAAAAAAAACCCTTAAAAAATGTTGTTAGCCACAAATATGCCAAGATCTGTTGATATTTTACTACCATTTTGGGAAAACAAGTCTTCCATATAAGGACCAAGGCAAACTTAAGAACAGAAGGGAAAACAGATGATCTCAGCCATGAAGCTGTTGTTAAAGCCAATTAGGTTTTTTTTTTCATATCTAAAAGGCATTAAGTTTGTCCAGATAACAGAAAAGAATTGTTATTAATGCATGAAAAGGATTTTGAGAAAGCGAAGAGAGTAAAGTAATTTGGAATAGCTTGACATGCTCAAAGGAATGGTGTATTTGGAAGGAGCATAATTCTAGAATCAATGCCAGCACTTACCTATTCATCTAATTTTGGATAAAGAAGCTCAGATGCCATCACTTTAGCATTCCGCCATGTGCATCATTACAGGAGTACCTTTACTATACATGCAACTCTCATTTCACTTGGTCAAGTTTCATGATCTCTAGAAGAATGTCTCATTTCTGCCATGCATTACATCTTTTCTCTCCTAACAAAATCCCTCTCAATCACTGCCTAGAAAAAACCACATCCCGAAGAACTCCATACATAGCAATCCATTTACACAAAACGCATTCCTTTTTAAATTAAGCAGCTAATACGCCACCACTAACACAAATCAAGTACTACATATAATGCCACACGACTTTTCAGTTAATTCATCTGAAACTTTAAAACCTTGATCCCATCATCAAATGGATCAAATAACAATCTCAAACAAACAATCTAACTCGAACATCCGATAAAACTTAGCATTTCTCTAAATAATAAACTTGAATTTCAATTATTCATCCAGGCACAAAACCCGAAGAATCCCTTGCACTACTCAATAACAAACAATTCATTAACTAACTACCACGAGAGAGCATTCGGTAATAAATAATAACAGAGCTGAAAAAAAAAGTAAGAAAAAAATCATTAAAAATACATACAATTTTGAATACATTGGTCCACATTTTCTCCTCCTTCTCCAACCTGTAAAAGCTTTCTTTGTTTTTTGCTCAAAAAAGAAAATTACTCCACAAATTACATCTCTCTCTCTCCAACCTGCAAAAGAAATCAAACGGTGAAGCAGTGATATAGTCAACAACTCAACGCCGTTTAGTGAATTCGAAAACGAAAAACCCTAATCAACAAAATCGGAAGAGAGAGACGTGATTTGATTGGCTTACCTTATGAAGAAGGAGGAGGAGGAGGAGGAGGAGCAGCAGAAGCTGAAGAAATAAATAAATATACTGGAAGGAATTGAAATGAGGTTTTGCATAAGATGGATTCCTCGCCACTCCAGGGAAAGGGAAAGGCCCAGCCAGAGCTCAAGCCAAGCCAACCCAGTCAAGCCCACGTGTGGTTTGTGTTCATCATTTTCCAAATTTTTTTATATTTATTTATTATTTAAAAAATTAATTAATAAAAAATATTTTTCAATTCAAATAAAATTTAACTTGATTTTAAGTAAATTGTTTTCCTAACTTTTCAGTATTTTTTATCATTAGAAAAATTGATCAACAAAAAACACTTTTCAGTCAAAGAAAAATTTGGCTTTATTTCTATGAAAGTATTTTTCTTTTATTTTAAACGAAAAATATTTTTCAGAAGTTATGAAAAACTTAAAAATATCATATTATTAGCTGATTATATCAAATTTGATCCTTAAATTTTTGATTGATATATATTTAGTTTGAATTTTTTTTTTAATTTTATCTCTTAAAATTTGATTTAATTTGATTTTTATATTAACTTTGATCCTCATTTTTATAATTGTTATTTGCTTTCCTCTTATTATTTTTTTAATTAAAATTTTTTATCTATCAAATTTGATCATCATTCTTTTAATTATTACTTATTTTATTTGAAATAATTTATGAAATTATAATTATTATTATTATTTTAATTTCATCATCTTTTAATTTTTTTATTTGTTAGATTTGCTACCTATTATTTTGATTATTATTTATTTTATTTAAAATAATTTATGAAATTAGATTTTTTTCAATTTCATTCTCATTTAATTTTTTAATTCGTAAAATTTATTCATCACTATTTTAATAAACTTAAAAATATATATATTAATAAACTGTTTTCCATAACATAACCAAATACTGGAAAATATTTTTCAATTTATTTTTCATGACACTACCAAACATCAAAAAATAATTTACTTTTCAGGAATTCATTTTCTAATAAAACCACTTTCCAAAAAAAATTACTTTCCAGCTAATAAACGGGACCTAAATACATTAACATCATTATTATATAAATTCAGTCATATTCTTACAATTTTATTTTTTAATATTTATTGGGATATATATTATTATAAAGAATTGGGATATGCTTAATATCTTATTTTAATAGTTTTATAACTATGATGCGTTGTAGCTAAGTTGACTAGCATGTAAGACATGTTAAGGAATTTGTGTTTATATTGGGTCTATATTTTTTTTTTTAGTAGATTCATTTTCTTTTTAATTTTGAAATAATTTTGAATTATTATTATAAATCAGTTTTTTATTATTAAAATTTTAAATATATTTTAAACATTATTTTATCAAATTTATGATTTTCTTAGCTTTTAATGGCACAAAAATAGATATAATATTTTTTTATTAACTTACTTTAATTATCATAAAAAAAATAGAATAATGATTACAGTTAATGTGACAGCTAAAATAAACAGAAAACTTATATTAACGATTTTTACTTTAAAAAAATTTAGATCTCTCCACCCTCAGCATAGCGCGGGCAGAGATTGATCAAAAACGTTTTTATAATGTTAGCCTTCTTGAGAAATTTGAGCAACTCGAAGTGCCGCCAAGCTTGTTTGGCAAAGCCGCTGCGTATCTTTTCGAGTCTGCACAAGGTGCACCGTTGCCCTCTGATAATGATACTTTTTCAAGCACAGAGGAGACTCTTGTTGATCAGAACGGAAGTTTCCATGGCAGTTTCATTAGTCGGATGAGCCAGTTCAACAGCTTGCATAGAGTTGATGTCACCATCAATGTCATTACTGCATTTTGGTCCAGGTCTAGAATTAGATCAAAGCATCCAAAAATCGAACCACCATCTGTTAATAAAGGATTGGTGGATCCATCAACACGAACTGGATCGTTACTCCTGATTCATTCGCAGAAGTTTTTCTCTCTGATGTTTCATCGATCGAGTGAGATTCCAAGACAAGACCACACTCTGAACATGTTGTGTCTCCCGTTGAATGGTCGAATACTACCTCTGTAACGAGGAAGAGCAAAACCATTCTTTTCAAGGGCAAGCTTGGCTGCTCCTATTTTCTCTTCTCGGCTCTTGGCTTCTTCTCTGCCTTAATTAGCACAGTGACACTGGAGCAGGATGCATTCCAACACTTCTTTTGCTCCAAAATTACAGTCGAAGAAATTTCTTCAGGATTTCTTTCAGAAAAGTTTATGAAGGTGTTCGGTATTTTTTTATTGCTTCAGCGAAACTCAGAATTCCTTAAGTCAGAGATCCATCCTCGAAGATTCAAATTTATTTTCCTCGAGTCCTCCATCTTACTCATCATCTGTGGTAAGAAAGTCAAGAGCAATGGAAGTGAAGTTCATCAAAATCCAAACAGCCTGCCGGTGTTGCATGACAAAGTTTTATAGAGAAAATCAAAGAATACTAGCTCACTTGTTCTCCAATTTCATCATAACCACAGGAATTCTTAAAGTCGTTAGAACTTGGATTGTTTCCAGAAATTTGAAAACACAAACAAAAAACAGATATCGTTAATGACTCTCATTGATCTGTGTTTGATACAAAAATTCAGGGCCAATTTAAAAAATTAAAAACATTAGGCTAAAAAAAAATAAAGGGTACATATTTTAGGGGAAAAAAATCGATCGGTGGATATTGACAAGAGCTCAGCACCCTAGCAAAGTGGAATTGACAAAGCCGCTAAATTAATTAAATTCATGAAATTAAGCTGTAATTAACTCAAAAGAGGGCAAAGAATCAAGTTAAGCAAGGGCAGAATGGGGTGTTAAACTAAATCAACACAGATCTTCTGCAAGCCAACGTGGTTGGCAGGGTTCAAGTCTTTAAGCTTAGCATCCTCGTTAAAGTCATAAAAACAATGAGAAAATAAATGTCAGCTATTGATTCAAGGCTGCACATCACTGATGAACTTTTTCTACCATAAGTCAACAGACCGCTAGCTAGTCAACACAAGCTGTTGGTCTGATTTTCATTGCATCAGTGGGGCAGTGGCCTGCTGCTTTTGTCAAGCTTCTTCAACTCCACGGGTGGCTATATAAGAGGTGTAGCAGCAGCTGGTTAATAAAAGAATCACTAAATTTATCTTCTCTTACATATAAATTTATTGATAAAATCATTTTGAGCTTAAAACTTTCATTTCTTGAGAATTAGGACATGGTTGGTTTATATATATAGTGTTACTAGCTACGAAACTTAGATTTAGATTATATGGATGGTCACAGGACAGGGAGGTATTAGAAAAGGATCGAAGTTGATAAAGAGTAAAGGAGATGGCAGATGCAGCAATGAGTCTTGCTATTGACAAGTTGGTTCATTTGCTAACTCACAAAGTGAAACTACTGAAAGGAGTCCATAAAAAAGTTGCTTGTATCAAAGACGATCTGGAAATCATCAGGGCTTTCCTAAAAGATGCGGATTCAAAGGCAGATAAAGAAGGAATCAGTGAAGGTGTGAAAGCATGGGTAAAACAAGGAAGAGAAGTAGCTTACTGCATTGAAGATGTCATTGATACGTACATGGTTGAAGCCTGTGCGGCACAACATCGTGATCAACAACGTGGATTAATGGGCTCCATCCTGTATAGCATCTGTTCCTTGGTTAGCAAATTGAAACCGCGTCATGAGATAGTATCAGGGATTGAAGATATCATGGCAAGACTTCAAGAAATCAAGGATAGAAGTCAAAGATTCCGGTTCATTTCTTCAGAGCATGTCACGTCAAGTAGCAATGCGACAACAGTCTAATTGCATGATCCCCGAGAAGAATCTCTTTTCATTGAAGAAGGTGAGCTTGTTGGCATTGAATCTCCAAGAGATGACTTGATACTCTACTTGGTAGGCGGAGCATCCCAAAGGACCATGATTTCCTTGGTTGGTATGGGCGGTATAGGGAAGACCACTCTGGCTAAGAAGGTGCATGACAATCACGAAGAGAAGAAGCACTTTGGATGTCGCGCGTGGGTCACTGTGTCTCAATCATATGATAAGGAGGAGCATACTAAAGAAACTCTATGAAGGCAAAAAACAGCTTGTCCCTAAAACCATTGTTGCCATGTATGTCTCATCCTTGATATATGAGCTTAGAGAATATCTACTATCTCATTGTATTTGATAATGAACGGGAAATTGGCTTCTGGGGAGATGTGGAGCATGCTTTGTTCAACAATGATAACGGAAGTAGATTATTGGCCACAACAAGAAACAAGGATGTTGCTAACTTTTGCAAACGATCTTCATTAGTTCATGTCTATCAGATGGAACCTCTGCCTCAACAAGAGGCATGGGAACTCTTTTGCAAGAAGGCATTCAAGTTTGACTTTCAAGGGAAATGTCCTAAAGATTTGGAGGCATTATCTCATAACATTGTTAGAAGGTGTGGAGGATTGCCATTAGCAATTGTGGCTGTTGGTGGACTTCTAGCAACCAAGGAAAAGGTGGTTCTCGAATGGAAAAGGTTGCTTGATAACCTCGGTTCAGCACTGGTTTGTGATCCGCACGTTGAGAATGTCACAAAATTTTCTTCCTTAGTTACAATGATCTGCCTTACCACCTCAAATCCTGTTTCTTATACTTCGGTATGTTTCCAGAGGATTTCTCCATCAGGCGTAGTAAACTAATCAAACTATGGATTGCTGAGGGATTTATACAATAATAGCAAGGCATGACGTTAGAAGAGACAGCAGAAGAATACTTAACTAAACTTATCCATCGAAGTTTGGTTCAGCTGAATGAAGCTGGTTTGAAAGGAATTCTTAGAACATGTTGAGTTCATGATTTAGTGCGTGACATCATTCTTTCCAAGTCAGAGGAGTTGAGTTTCCCCACATTTCCAAGAATTGCTCATCCATTGAGGGCATAGCACGGCGACTCTCCATAAGCAAACAAGTGATTAGTAACATTTCGAGGAGCAGCAGCACCACCAAGTCTCAAACTCGCTCTGTCATGGTCTTCAATGGAGTTGATGTCCAGAAGCCTTTAATCTCTGCAATATTTACAAAATTTAAGCTTTTGACCATGTTAGATTTTGAAAGGTATCCCATAGATCGCATCCCCAAAGAACTGGGAAACTTGTTGCATCTAAGGTACTCAAGCCTAAAGGATGCTAAAGTACTCAACACTATCTGTCTTCTCTGTCAACAAGGACGAGATTCTTGAAGTGCAAACAATGTCTTCTCCTCCTCCTCACCTTCAAAGTCTATACCTTCATGGGAAATCAGAAATGTTGCCATGTTGGATTTCCTAACTGAACAATCTAGTTGCGTTGGGATTAGTTTTTTCAAGATTGACTGATGATCCAGTTGAAGTCTTTCAAGCTTTGCCCAGTTTAAAATCTCTTGGGCTCTTTTGTGGATACGATGAAGAGGAAGTGCATTTTGAAGGAGGGTTTCTTAAGCTCAAGTGGCTTTCTCTTTCTGGATTGAATTCCATTATAATAGAAAAAGGAGCGTTGCCCCTTCTTCAAGAGCTAGCTATAGGAGCTTGCCCGCAACAGAGACAGGTGCCTTCAGGAATCCAACACTTGAAAGACCTCAAAGAATTGTCATTTGCAGGGATGCCAGATGACTCCACCCAAAGGATGGTCAAGAATGTACCATGTCTCCAATACGACGGGATTTATGATCCCAACGATGAAACATCTTATGCAGCAGAGGTAAAAAAATATTTTGGATGATTAACACGAGCACCAAATCTAGGTATTGATAAATTGAATTCGTCAATACATTCAGCTTTACTTATTTCTCCTTTCTAACATACCACGTTCCTGTAATCACTCATTTTCTTGATAGGTGGCATGGATTGTAGTACTCAAGCACTTCACGGTACTGCCATTCTCAAATATGTTCCATTCCAGCGCTTGTTGTTTCTTGTAGTAGCCTCCATGTGAGATTCTACCTGCTGCACAACTAGATTCTTGCTTCTGTGAATCTGTCTCTTCTCTCAACATCAATGAGCCGGTTGTGTTGTTATAAATTTCTGAGAATTAATGTGACAACTGCAACTGCTATTGCTGTCATTGGTTATGTTATGTTGTGTTAATGTTCACTTTTAGGCATTTTTCTTTGACTTTATTGTGCTATATATTCATATATTAACTGGCAATGGTGATGGATCTGGTCTCAAGTAGCCCATTAAGTGTTGCAATTTGATAATCTGATTGAGAGGGACTTGCTTTCCTGGGTGGTGGAGGTATCGTTTTAACTTTCCTTCAAGAAGATTCCTTTCTCTTGACTGCCACATGAGCCCTGAACAGGGCTGATATATCCTGCAGGGTCCAGTTTACAAAATCCGAGACCAGTTAGCCAGTGTGGTCCGGTGAGTTAATGAACCAGAAGAAAAGAGGGCCTACAGGAAACCAGTGTTGATTCCACCTTTTCTGAGAGCTGACAATTAATTAACGCATCAGGTTTCTGGCCTTGATAGGCTGCGTTATCTTGGACCGAGGAGTGTATTAATCTTGCCTGTAATAATAATAGCAAGAATTAAAGTTAAAGAATAGACTAATCCAAATGTTGGCTGATGCGGGCGTCGCAGCAACCCAATACTGTTTCCGTGTTTAGTATGGTAATGCTAGAATGTTTTTTTAAAAATAATTTTATTTTAAAATATATTTTTATTTTTTACATTAATAAATCAAAATTATTCAAAAAATATACTAAAAAATCATCTAGGGATAAAGTCTTGATTTCACTGAAAAAGGATATGAGGGTAATTTTGACATCATCTTCTTTTGTTTTATTTTGATTTGCTGTAAAGTAAATTATTATATAGTCCCTCAGCTCTCAGTTTCATTGTAATTTAATCCCTTGGTTTCCTAAAAACTACAGTTATCTCCTCCCCTCCGATTCTCTCCTTACAAGATGCTCCTTTGGTTACTGCACGATACTAAACTGTTCAATAATCAAAATTTTAGCTTTAAAAATACACTTTGTGATGTTTATATTTAAAAACATTTGAATTTTTTTAATTTTAAATTAATTTTTTATGTGTTTTTTTATCATTTTAATGTGCTAATATCATAAATAAATTTTAAAAAATAAAAAATATTATTTTAATATATTTTTTTTTTAAAAAAAACACACCCTTAATGTGAGAGACGGACATTGCATTATCAAAAGGACTCATTTATAAGCAAGGCATTAAAGGGAAGGATATAACCGTAGATTTTTTAATATTGAGAGACTAAGTTATAATCTTATAGAAAATTAAGGGATTAAATAATAATTTACTCTTTATTACATTCTCTTGTATTTATTCTTTCTTATTTTTTATAATATAAGTAATAGCATTATAGGATAGATAGAATATTAATAGATTAAAAAAAAATAATGCCATAAAATTTAATTGAAATATTGGAGAATATTAAAATTCATGTTATATTCTTCTTTTAAAATATTTTATTGTTTTTATTTTTCACATTCAATTTGTTCTTAAAAACCTCCAAAATATAAATTGGATTTGTTTGAATTAGGTTTAAATAAAGGAGGAGATAAAATATGAATTAGATTTATTTGAATTAGGTTTACTGTTGAAATGTTATGGGGAGAAGCATTTTTGGCATGGTTACCTCAATCTTCATATATTATTTATAAAGTTGAAACTCATTTTAAGAGCAACCAACAATCTCCATTTTCTTTTTGTTATCCATATTTAAAAAAAATACATTAACCTCTAAATTTTTTAAAAAATATATATTAATATTCTTTTCAAACTACAATGGTGATATTATATTCCTACAATATATCCTGGTAAGAAACTCATCCCATCATCAGTCTCCATCCTCCTTCAGCATAATGTAGTAAAAGGATCGAACACCTCACAGCCTAAAATCACTCTCATTGCAACCCAGTTGTTATCCATCACCTGGGAAAAGTCCGAAAGAGGCTTGAACTAGCGCCTGATACATTGCCAATTCGCAGCGAGAACCGAATCTAGCTTTATCTAGACCCAATTCATGGCTGTTTACATCATGGCTTGTACCTTTTAAGGTGCTGAAAATCCAGAGAAAACAAACACAAGGCAGGATGAAGAAGAACATGCTGAGATCCAAGGTCAAATTACGAGGCTTTAAGAATACAAAAGTTGATCCATAATACCTGTTCATCAAGTACAAAATGTATTTTTAATTCTCTCTTCTCAAGGATTGAAATGAGGAGGAGCTCTATTGATTTCAAATGGGGTTTTATGAAAAATTCAAATCCTTCCACACCCTATAAATTGTAGGTGCTGATAAGCATAAAATTCAGAAATCCTACTTAAAATTCGACAGTAAGAATTTCAAAAATAATTGGTTCGACTTGAAAGTCAAACAGGGTGTCAACCGCCAGAACCAGCCAGAAACTACAACAAAAGTACACAACCAAATGCCGTTATTTTGATAGCTTGACTCATTGCGAATTCCATCTCTGCAGGAAACTACAACCCGACTGATTTCTCCAGCTTTTGAATTTGGTTAAGAAATATCCAGGTCATCTGCATATGCAAAACATTCAGCAATAAGAACTCTATGTGGTGATCTAAAAACAGTTAAGTAATCAGCCATAGCTAAGCAGACAAAGTCATGAAAGATAGGCAAACAAATGCATGGAGGGAAGGAGGGAGGTGGCAAGATAAGTACCATGACATGAGGAGCAATTCTGACACAATAAACAGGGAATCCAGTGTAAAATTTGAACGGTCCTCCTGACTTGAGTGTCTTTAAGGCACAATCCATGGAGCCAGTGTATGGATACTTTCCTTGGGCATCAGGTTGCATTTTCTGAATTTGAGTTTTGACATAATCAAATGGAAGACTACAAGCTGCAGCGAAAAATCCAGAAACACTACTTGCACCTGGAAATAAAGAGGATAAAGGGAGCTGTTAGCCATTGTAACATATCATGCTTACTGTGTTCAGATGAAATATTAGCTACAAGGTGATTCGAATGTCAGATTCAATCAATGAACATGCCTAATATAGATGGCGTAACAAACAAAATACATACATTTTAGAAACGAACAGAAAAAAAACATGCTAGACTAAGATCCACTTTTCAAATCTTTGACTAAATCTATGTAATATGTACACCCAGTGATTGTTCATGCCATGCTCAACTGTTGCGTGCATAACTAACAATGGAATAGTTTTGAAAAATTAATACTCATTGATACAGGTATATAAATATCATGCATGCAAAGAATCTTACCTAACACTGTAGCACCTTCACCAAAACCAAGAGAATCCTTGAAAAACTCAACACTTTGGTCATAAGAAGCAAGCATCCCCATGTTCAAAGCCATTGCCCTTACAACAGTTGGACCAGCACCTTTCCAGAGGGCCAAAACCCCTTCATCAGCAACAATTCGGTAGAGGGCATTGAAAGCATTTGAGTAGTTTCTGCGCTGAGCAACAGGTAAAGTGGCATCAGCCTGCATACGGATAAGTGCTAAATCCGCTGGGCTGCCCACGGATGCTCCAATCGCACCAGCTGTTAGCCCACACAAAGCCTTCTGATATAGAGGTAAGGGCTTCCCATCATTGGCTTCAATTGCTTTGCTGGTCAAAATCCTTACAAAGACAGAAAGGAATTCAGTAAGCTTGATTTAATTAGAAGATAGAAGATGGACAACGACATTATAGTTTGATAACAAATATTTTCAAACACTCACTTGAATGTTCCGAGCCGGGCAGTTGTATAAGTGGCTTGCCTCAATAGTCCAGCAGAAAGCCCCTGATCATTAATATGGTAATGAGACACAGAGCACACACAACACGAACCAGATTTAAATTTAACAACAACAAAACACGTCTTAATTCAAAAGACACTAGGAATTCAATTGGTCAAGTTAAACGCTTCTCGTTGATGCCATTTCTGAGGTGATCTCCAAAAATTAAGACACAAACAAGTAACCAATATCAAATCTTACAAATTTGTTTTAATCTCACAAATTAGAGGACATATTATATTAGATCAAATCTATCAATTTTCTATCGAAAGAGCACAAACCACACCTCCTCTTAAAGCATTCAAATTGGAAAGTTTAATTCCTTTCCCTTTGAAATGATAGCTGAGCTCCAAATTAAACAGCAATGAAGATCCATCCTTTAGCACAGATCTTATAAATGAGAAACTAAATCAACACCACGCAACCAAAAATCCAATATTTAAAGTAAATTGTTCAAACCTTGTATAAAGCACCAAAACCCTCATTCTTTATCATATTCCTTGTCACCTCACCAGCTGATCCTTGACCCAATTGAATCCTCACCTACACGAAACGCAAAAACCCATCAAAACACAGACTTCAACAAACCACCTTACACCATCAAACCAAACAAAACCTATAAAAAAAAACCTCAAATCCCAGATCTAGAAGGCCATTTTAGCTAAAAAAGATTCAAACTTCATATCACAAAGAGCACAAGAGCATAAAATAATCAACCACAAACCCCCAAAATCTAAAGAAACATCCTTTTTTGTACCTTAATCATATCAATTGGCTGGATAACACAGGTAGCAAGCATACCAGATGCACCACCATTAACAAAAGGTTTAACAGTAGGCCATACTCCGAGTGATTGTGGTTTCTTCTCCCCCCCCATTTCTTCCCTTCTTTTTTGGATTCAAAAACTCCTCAAGGGGAATCTGGGATTTGCCAAAAAGAAGCAAAGAAATAGAGAGAGGGGGGGGGGGGGGGGGTATAAGAACTGAGAAGTAAAGGAGGCAGTATATAGGACTACACAAAGCTTGGAAGAAAGAAAACCCTCCCTAATTTTTATTTTTATTTTAATATATATTGTTGAGGAGGAAATATTTTGGAGGCATTTATCACTCTCTCTGTTTATTTATTTATTTTCTATTTTGGATGTGTAGGAGGGTGACATGAGATTATTTGTGGGAACAAAGCAAGTAGCAATATTCATCATAAAAAATTTAAGAATTGGTGAGATTGATTGACAATATTGCCCTTTCTTGAATTTGATTTTACATGTACTTGTAATTAACTGGATAGATTTTAAATGAATTAGTTGATGAGAAAGTGTTTTGAATTTGAATCTTCTATAAATGTTTTCTGCTGCATTAGACAAGCACAATCCTCCATTTAATTTAATTCAGGAAGAATAATTTAAGTAAATATAGTTCTAAAGCTTCTTAAAAAGCAAGTATAAATGGACACAAGAACCAAACTCCCAGGACTCCTATCATTTTCCATTAACTCTTTTTATTTCTTTTTTTTTTTTTCCAAAGAGAAAAGGTCATGGGGATCATTAAAAACATGGTGGAATGCACCAAACAGTCATTTTGACCACCTTAGAGTAGTTGCTTTTATTTATTGAATTGTAGAAAAAGGGTCGGTCCAACTTGCACCACCAGCAGCAGCAGCAGCAAATTGAACATGGTTAGTTCAATAATAATGCATAAAAAAGACTGACTTGACTTGAACCTGTTAGAGGAAAGGCAAACCTTTGCTTGCCTTGGACTCAAAACACAACAGAGCCCCTCATGTATCACCTAACCTTAACAAATTAGCAAGGATAAATAAGTAACTTCATTCACAAATACTTGAGGGCATGTTTCTAGCCTAGAGAAAATAAATATACCCATAAACATATTCGATAAAAAAAAATATTAAAATAAAAACATAAATATTCTTAGAGTGAATTTATGTTTTATTCAAAATATGAAGAACATAGAAAAATATCTATTTTATTTTCACTAATTTTTCACACTACATAAATAAGCTATCATTTGGGATACTTCTTTTATACTCTTAGGATTTATTGGGATTTTTTAAATCCATTTCAAGGTTTTTTTATTTGTTTTCATTTCAAAGATCTGAAGTTCTAAAGAATGGGCGACGTTCTCAGTGAATATGTCTCCAGCGTAAATCAAGAGGTATTGTGAGGTTATTTCGGTAAGTTTCTGTCATAAAACTAGCGCTGCACGATGCACGAGAATCCCAGCTTGCCCAACCACCCAGGATCGGCAGATTCTTAAATATTCGAATTTACGATAATGTCCTTGAATGTTTTCCTTGGATGCAGCCATATTCCCTCTCGGTATTGTCGCCATTGTCTTCGTGATGAGGAGAGGAAAATACAACTGGGGATTTTAAGACAAAGATTAGCTGTCTCATTGGTGGACTTGGTATCTCAGGAATGCATAACAAGGACAGGGACACTCAGAGAGAAAACAAAACAAGAAACTGGTTGCAAAATTGTTTGATTCGTAGGGCTTAACCTCAGTAACTGTCTTCTGTTCATCTACTATTATTAAACTCTGTAATACATCAATAAATAAATTTATAATCATTAGTGACTTTGCTGGCCAATCAAAATCCAATTTGAGCTTTTTAAAAAAATTTAAAATATCATTATTTTATTTAAAAAAAAATAAAACTAAAACAACACCTATTTAGATCAATGGGAGTTAATTTTGATGAATATATTCAACCTAGCTATAACCATATATTTTTAAATTAAATTATAAATTGAACCGGATTTAACAACTTTGATTTCATCATGGATATGACAATAAATAAAAATTTTATTTAAAGATAAAAGGCCAGCTAGAAACTCGTAGCCAGGAAATAAAACAAGAGCAAAAAACAAATTACAACCAAGAAATAAATTTGTTTTGCATCTGCCACTGCATTCCCTCCTCGCAACACGTACATGAGAAAAATACATACAATATGATTAAAATATTCCTCAAAACACCATTAAAGATCTGCACAAATTGCTAAGAGGCACGGTGTAATCTTAACTAGGTAACATGCAAATGTATCAACAGAAATATGCTTAGGATTGCAACACGTGAATTATTATTATTATTATTTTATATATATATATATATATAAAAGGATTTGTGCATGGCAGCTGCATGCGCATGCAGGTGCTGTTGCGACCCATGAAAAGGGACTGGCATACCTCATTGTTTATTTTGATCTCCAGCTGATTCCCATGTCCAACTAGCATCTTAATTCACATTCACAGTTTTTTATAGTATTTTCCTTCAAAAAAACTCTATATCCCACATCAATCTGTTTGGCTTTTGCTCTATTTTATTTTTATTTTATAATATAAAGGGTACTTCAAACTAATATGTAGATACTTATCATAAAATATGTATACTAAACTGACCAGCATGAGAATTTCATATAAAAATATTATTTATACTCATATTAAGATCACTAAGTATGTCTACCATATGATTTAATATGGTAGACATACTTCAATCAGAATATTATTGATGAAATGAAATTAATTACACTGTGCAATCAGTCACTGAAAGGTTAAGTAAAACCACCAATGAATTTTCTAATATTTGAGGAATTATAACACATTATTAGATGATGCACATGATCTTTAAATATAAATTAATCAATTATTAAATTATTAATAAATTAACTTATTTAATTATAACTAGAATCTATATTTGTACCAATATATTAAGAATTTAATAGGTCACACACATTAAGAACCAACAATAAAAAATTAAACTAGGATGATTTAATTAAGGATAACTTGATTAAAATGTATTTTAGAAATTAAAAATTAGAATATAATTAATACATGAATTATATTTCTAAAAATATAAAAATTAAATAAAAACTTGGTTGAATTAATTTTTATAATTGTTTTGAATTAATATAAAAATATTATTAAAAAAATTAATATTAAAAAGGCAAGATGTGGAGTGTAGGGGTTTCAAAAAGCCATTAAAAAATCACCGAACACTTTTAACTCTCTAAACCCTTTTCCACTCAGATGTGCCTGATGCTTCTAGCTATAATTAATATAACATTAGGAAAATCAACATCTCTCCGCAGACAGTCTTCTCCCTGTCTTCTGGAATTTGATAATTATTGAACACACATCACAGGCATTTGTAATACCTCTCCCCATCCTACTCCGTCAAGTGACGTTACGCTGTTTTCGAATCTTGGTTGTCTTCCATGTGTTTGTGCGTTTGTCTAAGTAAATTCTTGTTTCACCTGTTACTTCAGGTTGAGGTCTTATTTCTATTATCAGAGCCGGCAAGAGCCCCGTAACCACTTGAAAAATAGTTCAAGATAATATTCACTCAATCAAAACTCGAAAAATAAATAAGATGTATTTATCAATCATGTTTTATAAAATAAAAATTGATGGTAACTAATTGCATGAAAAAGCTTAATGAAAAGGGCAATACATCTAGGGTGGTTTGCCATCACTTGACAGCGAAAAAGGAAAGAAGCTCTCGTTTATTTTACTACCAGAGAGATATGTAGAGGAGGGGACAAATAAAATGATCTGTCCATGTTCTGTCATTGTCCTCGTCTGCTACAAACCTGGACACACAGAGTTGTTGTAATGCCAGCAAATTCTTGGGACTTGGATGCCCTGTCGCTCTTCCATTTCTGATTGTGATCAATTCCGGCCATCTGCAGATTTAAACAAGCATGCATGTAGCATACTCTTTGTTCTTGGGATTTTGTCGTTCCTGATATGAATGAGAGGGGAGAAGAACAACCTTTTCTCTTTACACTCATCAGATTCATTATGTAGGCAGAAGGGTGTTTTAATTCCTTGTAATTTAGCCGGCATATTGTTTTGCTACTTGTAACTATTTGTGTTCCATCTTTAATAAAAGCAGCTCTGTTGGTCCAACCCCCAGCAAGAAACCAAAGCTAGCTCTTGATTTCGAAGCTTCATCTCAAGATTTGCAGGTGACCATGATCATGATCATGGCTGCTGCATTAACCTTATGAGATATAATGTAGTTGCTGTTATTATCAGCTGATGATGTATCCCTTTAATTTCTCACTTATTCTGTCACCTAATTACTCGTAAAGGAATCAAGATTAGGGGCATGGTAGTTTGGATAATTAACATACATCACAGACTTACATTGTTCTTACTGAAACTTTCTATTGAAATATTAATTACAAAAAAACTAATAACCAAGACAAGAGTATAAGATTTTGAGGTTTGGCTGGTTAATAAATTGATTTATTCTTGATATGAATATTTTATATTCAAATTTAAAAGTTAAAAGGGATTGGAAATATAAGATTTCATTAGTGTCTTGATATACATGAACGATATATTTGGTAGTGTTTGATTATTGTTTTAATATTAATGAGATGGAAGATTCTGAGTATAAAAAAAATATAATTTTATACTGTTTCTATTTTGAGAATATAAAAATCCGCTTGAAAATTATTATAAAAACAAATTTATTTAATATTTTTATCTCTATTTTTTCAATGAAACATGTTTTCTTTTCTTTTATATTTATCATATGATTACTAACAAAATACAAAAATCAATTATGAATAAATCTATATTCATCATACAAAAAAAAAAAGGCAGAAAATACCGGAAACATTAAAACCAAAAACAAAATTAGAAGATCCAAAAAATGCAATTAGAAATCTAGCAACTTTCTTTCGATTGTGAGGCGTCGTTGGATACCACACAACAACTCTTGTAGTAGAAGATTCAAAAATTAAAATACAAGATAAATCATTGTGGAGTAAGATACAGAAGAGGGAAACCATAAAAAAAACAAAAACTAAAAGCAAACAAGATCATATGAACAACAAGGGAAACAAAAGCTCATGATCTCTTGAAATGAACACGGCACCCACCTCCCAAACGGTCCTCCATTTTTCTCCCATGCCCAATATTACCCTAAGAAACTTCCCTTATCTCCCATTTTTGTCCCTTAATCCCAACAAAATTCTAGGTCAGATGGGCCGTCATGGGTAGGCCGGCAAGGTCGGAGTGGGTCCCGAGTAAGGCTGGCGCCAAATGGCATGGCCCCCTTTTTTTCTTTCTTTAATCGGATTTCAAATATTTTATCAAATTTCATTTGTTTCTACTTCAAGTCATCTTGCCCAATTCAAAAATAAAATAACAAAAAAGGAAAGTGGAAGAAATATAGTTTGGTACTCTGAATTAAAATTATTTTCACTTTCATCCCATTTAAATTCTCCGACATTAACTTTAGCTTCTAAAAAGTCTACTTTAGTCCCTAACCATTAAATAGCTAATGGAAATCAAAGGAATCTCCATTATTTCCTTATATTCCTTTCATTTTTTTAAGTTTTCTTTCTAAATTTCCTTTTATGCATCACAATATCTTATTTTGACCTGAAAAAATAATATTAATTCTTATAATGGATTTTTAGCAAAGATAATTATTTTTTTAAAATTTTAGTGATTATTTAAAAATAATATTTTTAACATATTATCATGTTTATTAAAACTAAATCATCAAATTCAAGTTGAATTATCATGATTTAACACATGATAAAAATAAAAACAATTTAAATTTTATCATTTTATCTCTCTCGTCGATCTAAAATCTTGTAATCAAAATCAATAGTAAAAACTCAAACATAACTATTCATGTTTTTATAAAAATATGATCGGATCTAAATAGCACATATAAATGTAACAAATACAGATGAAGATAAATATATTTAGCTAGGAAAATAAAAATATAAAATAAATTTATCTATAAGATATTTTCAATCTTTTTTTTTTCTTATAACAATGTATGATAAAGAATAAAATATTTTTAAATTTATAATGATTAAAAGTATAATTTGAATAATTTTAAAGTAATTTTTTATTATTTTGAAATATAAAAAAAGACCATATTAATCATTTATGCGAACAGTAATTAAACGACATCTAATGGACTAATTAAAATTTTAAACAATTAAAAACGGAATGAAATGTTTCGGAATCTATAGGGATCGAAGTATAGTTTACCCAAAAAAGCAACTCTGCATAGAGATACTAACCTAATAAAAATCTTTTTTCATGATTTGCAGCCTGCCTTTCTTTTTTTTCGATCTATAACAACAACGTCGAAGAAACAAAGAGAAAGAGAGCGTTTTTGTGTGTCTGAACAGAGAGAAAGAAAGAGAATTTGAGTGTTTAGAGTGAAGGAAAGAAGATGAGAGAAATAATTAGCATACACATAGGGCAAGCAGGGATTCAAGTAGGCAATGCTTGTTGGGAGCTTTACTGTCTTGAACATGGCATCCAGCCAGATGGAGTGATGCCTAGGTGTCTTTATTTTTCTGGGTTTTCAATTTTGTTCATCAAGTTTTAAGCTTTTTAGTGTTTGATGATCAACCAGCCAAGTGGTTCTTTCTTTCTTTCCTTACTGTTCTATACTGTTTCTGTTTTCTTTTACCTTTTACCGTTTTTGTATGTTTATGTTGATAGGATTATTTGTATTTTGTTTTTATATATGTTTGCCTTTTGTACTCATGTATTGAAGCATGAGTTTTGATGGGATCAAGATCGTTTTGCTCTTAAACTCTTGTATAATTTTAAGTGTTGAAATCACCAAATCAAGCATCTTCTTCTTCTTTTTTAAGAATAATTACACGTTTGGTCTTCATTGATTTTGATTTTACGTTATTCGAACATATCAACTGTAGAAAAACCATAATTTTTTTCCAAGATCAGTAATGATTTGACATTTCAAGAGAGATTCACTGAAAGCTAGTGTATTTTGTTAAATCGGTGAATCTTTTGACATTCAAAGTTGTAGTTATGGTATTGTGTGTGTTTTTGCCCTGTTTGTTATTTTGATTGGATTCATGGTGCGGTTGCTGACCGAAAAAAGGTGATGCCTTTTTGCAGTGACGCTTCAGTGGGTGTTGCACACGATGCATTCAATACTTTCTTCAGTGAGACTGGTTCTGGAAAACATGTGCCTAGAGCTATTTTCCTTGACTTGGAACCAACTGTTATTGATGAAGTTAGGACTGGAACTTATCGGCAACTTTTCCACCCCGAACAGCTTATTTCTGGAAAAGAAGATGCTGCTAATAATTTTGCTAGAGGACACTATACAGGTAAAGGAAATTGTTGCTAGTTAACTATTTTGCCTTTTAAATTGTTGTTGGATTAAACTGATGTAGTTGTGGTTTGTAGTTGGGAAGGAAATTGTGGATCTCTGCCTTGATCGAGTGAGGAAGTTGGCTGATAACTGCACTGGCTTACAAGGGTTTTTAGTGTTTAGTGCTGTTGGCGGTGGAACAGGTTCTGGTTTGGGGTCTTTGCTGTTAGAACGCTTGTCTGTTGATTACGGAAAGAAGTCAAAGCTTGGATTCACCATTTATCCTTCTCCTCAGGTACGTACTTGTAAATAATGTAAACCCTGGCTTCCTTGCTCCCGGACACTATGAGGCAATGCTGAAGGAAGAATGATTCTAATAATGGCTGCTTGTTCATATTTCAAGGGCATCATATAATTTATGGCCAAAATAACTTAAATATCATGGGTGTTATCCCATAGTGCGTGCAACACCCTTTTGCTATTTGTCACGTCGAGGACTTTTTTGTGGTCAATTAATATGTTGCCTTCATTGTAAGTGTGCAAGTGTTAGAACAATTACAAATTTGAATTCAGGTAGGCAAAACAAGTTGCTCTTAGGGAACTCAGTTTTAATGGGTTTCTCTTTGGTTGCAGGTTTCAACGGCAGTCGTGGAGCCTTACAACAGTGTACTCTCTACTCATGCCCTTCTTGAGCACACAGACGTGACAGTGCTTTTGGATAATGAAGCTATATATGACATTTGCCGAAGATCCTTGGATATTGAAAGACCCACATACACAAATTTGAACCGATTGATATCTCAAATCATATCATCCTTGACAACTTCGTTGAGGTTTGATGGAGCCATAAACGTAGACATTACAGAGTTCCAGACCAACCTTGTTCCTTATCCCCGTATCCATTTCATGCTTTCTTCATATGCCCCTGTCATATCAGCCGAAAAGGCATACCATGAGCAGTTGTCAGTTCCAGAGATCACAAATGCTGTCTTTGAGCCTGCAAGCATGATGGCTAAGTGTGATCCTAGGCATGGGAAATACATGGCCTGCTGTTTGATGTACCGAGGAGATGTTGTTCCAAAGGATGTCAATGCTGCTGTGGCCACTATCAAAACCAAAAGGACTGTTCAGTTTGTTGACTGGTAAGAAAAAACAAACTGCTGAAAACTAAGGAAAGGTCATGTTTAAAATACGTGAGCGTCACTAGTTCATCTCATCTTTGGGAAACTATTTCTATAATTGAAAACAATTCTTGACATTATTTTCACTGATAATCTCGAATTTTCCACTTCTCAGTTTTTGTTTTCTTGATGCTTTGATAGTTTGAAACATTAAACTGGCATTCTCCCATCGGTCGACTTATCATTAATCTGAACTGTGGTTTTACTTGTAATCCACAGGTGTCCAACTGGCTTCAAATGTGGTATCAACTATCAGCCACCTACTGTAGTACCCGGGGGTGATCTCGCCAAGGTTCAGCGTGCTGTTTGCATGATCAGCAACAACACAGCTGTGGCCGAGGTGTTCTCTCGCATTGACCACAAATTTGATCTCATGTACTCCAAGAGGGCATTTGTTCACTGGTATGTTGGTGAAGGCATGGAAGAGGGGGAATTCTCAGAAGCTCGTGAAGATTTGGCTGCCCTTGAGAAGGATTACGAGGAAGTTGGTGCTGAAGGTGTAGATGATGAAGAAGACAATGAAGATTACGAATAAGTAATTACCAGCCAGCAATCGAGAAGGACCGTGAGGGTTTGGCCACCAACCCTCCCCTTCTTGCTTCGCAGCTGTTATGTTTGTGATTTGTGGCACCGCTATCCTTCAGTAAAACAGTTAAAAATATTTCTTATTTAATGTGTTTTTATGGTTTCGAGTTCGACATTTTTTTGGTTGTTGAAAGAGTTCGACATTTCAGAATGAAGGTATTCATCATTTCTGCGTTTGCCTTCTCTTATTTCTGCGTGCTCTTTTCTCTTCATGCTGCCTCGTGTCGAGCAGATTGGCATTCGATAAAATCCTAGGTACTTTCCTAGTGTCCGTGCCTGCTGCTGCACCCCTTTTGAAAGCGAAGGGTATGAACGTCCCAGCCATCCGTGCTCGCCGAATGCGCTGCTCCGCGCCCTTTTGCTTGTCGAGTGAATAAATTTGCTTCCTGGGCTTAGAAAAACTCTCATTTGAGATATGATATCTTAATAATGGTTGCCTCCAAAATGTAGTCTTTAACAAGTTTTTTTTAATTCATACCCTTTAACATTTTTCATGGTGACAATTTACATGGAATGTTTTTTTCAAGGTACTGAGATAGTGATACACTATACTAACTCACTCAGAACAATTAATGCGGGAATGAGATAGTGAAAAAATAATGTAACTCAACAAAACAAAATAAAAAATCCAATTACAACGAAACAAAGTGAAAAAAAATATTTAGATGCTATACTAGTGATTAGCGCAACACTTTAGGGTGGGATAAATTTTTCATCCTTAAAAGAAAATAAGTTAAGGCAATGCTAGGATTTTCAAATAAGTAAAAGTTTGATTAATATATATATATATATATATATATATAATAACTCCAATTTAATAACATGAAAAAACAAACAAACAAACCCGGGAACATTCTCTAAATCAGAGTTAATCTTTAAAAATCACAACCTGTGAAGTCCCAAACTTGAGTTAAAGTAAAAAAGCTCAATATCCAACCACTTAAATTTTGAAGGATAGAATTAGAAAAAAAAAAATAGCAATAAAAGAAATCAGGACCAAACATGAAAATAAAAAAGAATGAGGAAGAAATTGCAAAAAAAAAAAAAATCTATAATTCATCCAAAACAAAAAAAAAATCAAAAGTTGGGGTCAAATTTGAAAGATGAAAAATTTCAAGACAAATTAAAAAAAATTCTAATTCGAAGTGATTTTTCCAAATAAAACAAGGTGTAGACCTGAAAGGAAAAGAAGTTTAAAGGCTGCCATGATATTCTCCATAGGCAGTGTGAAAATCAAGGCATATGAGAGAAAAATGAAGCGAAAAAAAAATAAATCGACACTAAACTGGACATCATCATCATACATGCACTGCTTAAAAAGAAAAAGAATATTGGGACGCATCAAATGACATGACATAATAATTTTTTACACCACTGTAGTCATCCGCATGCACCACCTAAAGGCAACAGAGTGGCTAACACGCATGCGTTAGCAACTTTTTATTTTTTTGTGTCAAAAGACAATAGCCAAACACCAAATAGATATTCTTAACCAACCATTATTAAATGATGATTTTGTCCCTACAAAAAAGCTTTGAGAATTGTTATTTTGAAGGTAATAGAATCATTGCACTATTTTAAAAAAAGTAAAAAATCAAGAAAGCCCCTGGCCATAGTTAAATTAAAATTCTTTTAAAGGTACTAAAGTAAATCTACTATACAAAAAGTTTATGTAGGCCATTTCAAATGGTTTTTTCATCGACGGTAAAAATATAATTTTACTATTATAATTTACAGTACATCACGTGTAATATACAATACTTTTTCCATGAAAAATAGATTTTGTTAATACTTGTAACTTTCACAGACTGACTCTTATTTTGTGTAAGAATTTTTAATTTAATTAAAAATAATGGGATTGATAGGATTTGAATTAATGATCTATTGTTCATGTTTCGATTACATTATTTGATAAAATTTTAAAAATGATTTTTATTAACATATACTATCACTTTAGTCCTTAAAAGGTTTTAGATTTTTTTTAATTTTTTTTTTAGTTTTAACATTGAAATTATTAGGTATTGGATTTTATAACTTGTTTTGATTAATTTTCTATAAAGTTACAATGGTAATGGATTTTTTGGGTTAACCGTATTGACTCGAGTTATTTTTTTATAATTTTTTTTCAATTTTATTCTTCAACACTGAGTTGATTGGAATTGAGTTTTATAATTATTTTTTGATTTTTTTTCTAAGGGTTATCATAGTCTCATGAACTAGGTCACAAGTTTTGCGAGTTAGGTAGGATGACTTGATTTTTTTGTCCTTCCAGTCTCTTTACCCGAGTTTGACATGTTAACCCAAGTTATTTTTTTTTTCTATCAGATTGTTTTTTATTTTTATCCTTCAATATTGTGTTGATTAAAAATTAGGTTTCATAATTTATTTTAGTTTGCATTTTATGAGGTTATCTCGGTCTCATGATTTGAGTCGCGAGTTTGGTTTATTGACTATGGTGGTTTTTTGTGTTTTTTTAATTCATCCTTCAATATTAAATTGATTGAAAATTAAACTTTATAATTTATTTTGATTTGTTTTATATGAGGTTAACTCGAGTTGACTTGACTAATTTTTTTAGTTGAATTTTATTTTTAATTTCATCTTTCAACATTGAGTTTAATAATTTTTTTATTTGTTTTTTATAGGGTTGCCAAGATCTCATTACTTAAATAATGAATTTAGCAGATTAACCTGAGTTGATCTGAGTTAATCTAACATATAATCGTTTCAATATTAAAAAAAATGTTATCTTGATTTTTTTAGTCAAACTATATTTTTATTGGTTATTCAAGTTATTTTTGATCCTACGAAATCAACCGGGTAATATCAAATCAATCTATATATAGTTTAATTTTTTATTATACTAAAAAGCACATTAACAACATCAAAATATAATTTTATATATAAAAAAAATATGATTCAACCCCTCGATATAGCATGAGTAATTACTATCTAAAATCCAATATTGCCACTATCTTGGATTATATGAATGAATGAAAACTCTATACATGATCTCTCGTATCCATTAAAATTAAGTTATAATAATTTGCCATAAATTGCACTAGTTTTATAAAGGAGATATTCTAGAAACATTGAATAAGTGCTCGTCAAATATATTTTGGGAGAATTGGGAAGAAGATGGCATAAAACAAGGGTAAGAAGTGTGAAACGTTACTTGTATGAATAACTGTGTTCATGCCTTGTAACATCATTAAAAGCAAAATCTCAAGGAATTCATTCATCTATGAATGAATCAAATTCATATAGTATATGATATCAAAACACAGCTGCTGTCTATATCTTTCTCGAATCTTGCATCAAATTTCAAAAAAATCGAGAGAACTAACTAGGACAGAACAATTGACAGAGTGTAGGGAGATCCCAGAGAGCCTCACTTGAATCATTAGCATTCTCAAAGTACTCATTCACTCCATTCATGTCATATAACGATGCTGAGATCTGCCTTTCCACCTTCATGCGTTCGAATTCGGCTAATTCTACGCAGGATGATGCATCAGACAACAAACCAACATCCCTTGGGAGCTCCATTCTTTCTTGAATATATGGAATGTGAGGATCCAACCCAGATGGGAATGAGCACGAGGGATGGAACTGAGAAGTGACCGGTTCAAGCCCTCCAAAGCAGCCACTCAAGTCTGGTCTATAAGCATTGTCAAACATTTGGTTTTCTTGTTTGATGCCATTGAAATAACTAGCATGGCTAGCAATAGATGATGGAAAACTATCAACGCTAGTATTGAAAGCACTCGTGGTACTAACTATGGTGCTGGCTCTAGTAGTAGATTTCGCGGGGGGAGTTGTGGAAGAGTTTTGTTTCAAACTCCTTTTGCGATTGAGAAGGTTTCTAATTTTCGTAGAAATAGGAGAGTTGGAAGAAACATGAGTGTTGAAGTTGGTTCGAGTATTCGAGCCACGAAGAAGACAGGCAGCTTCATCATAAGCTCGAGCAGCTTCCTCAGCTGTCTCAAAGGTCCCAAGCCACATTCTGATCTTCTGAGTAGTGTCTTTGATCTCTGCAATCCATTTCCCTGAAGGCCTTTGTCTTACTCCAACGAACTTGTTTTTGGAGTTGTTGCTTAAGCATCTCTCCTTGAATTTGCCTGGTTTGCTAGGTGAGACCCCTTCAGGCTGCTTTTGGAACTGATGATATTCCATTCAGCAAATGTTTTGAAGAGGAGAGAGAGGGAGAGGGTGATTTATATAGGGATAGCAAGTGGTTTCCCAGTTGTTTAATCTTAGTGGGGGTCTCGTCTTTCTTTCTTGTCAGCATTTTCCCTTGAATTTGTTCTGTTTTAAGCATGGCTGATTTATCAAGGTTGAAGCCAAGACTCGGCCATTTTTAACTCCAAGTATCTCTTCCAGGGACATGCAAGCCATCAAGACCTGGAAAACAACAAGTCAAAGCGATTTTTCTAATTGTTTCGAGGTTGAAGTTGGAGTCCCTCTCCTTCAGCTGGTCAACCTAAAGACAAAGCAAGAATCGTGCAAGGCACGAAGGCAAGACACTTGGAGCCCTACCCTTCAAAGAAGAGCATGATTGGGCCCTTCCACAGAGAGAGAGAGAGAGAGAGAGAGAGAGAGAGAGAGAGATCCCATCTTGGTGGGAATCTGAGTTTCCACACCAAACAAAGACAACTCTGAGGAATCTTCTTCCACTACGAAAATACAACAGCTTCCTATGGAAGTTGATTTTGCTTAACCTCGCAAGTCAAAACATCTAAATTCATCAATAAGCCATCGAATTAGATGAGAAAGTGTCGTTAAACCAGCATGTTAATTCAGAACTCAACCCAGCTAGAGGTTTTTTTTTTTTTTTTTTTTTTTTTTTTAAATAAAAAGGGAAAATATAAAGATTGAAAACAAACTATATCTTCATTCGCTAATATAATAAAATCCAAACTTAAAATCCGTTCATAGCAATCCTCCTGCAGATGGTAGATTGCCAGGTTAACAGGGATCAATAGCATAATCGATTCATTTGTATCAGCTACTTATCGGAATCAAAATTGCAATTATAATGAAAGAATAACCAATTCAAGATCTCAGTGCATACATGATCACAATCAAGATGTTTGTTTGTATTGAACCCGAAAATAGCAACACAATGGGGACAAAACTGCGACAAGAATTGCTTCACTGACAACCCTCAAACCTTAAAACCACCACCAAAAAATAAAAAGAAAAAAGAAAAAAAGGGACAAACGATACCTATACTTCCTTTTTCTTTCCCCCCCGCCACTCAACCTGGAGTATAAATAACACTTATAAATGAATATACACATTCTACAAAAACGGATTCATTTTCAATGGCAACGACTCTCACACTCATTCAAACCAACGCCAGGTTGTTGTAGAACGCCTTGCAGAAAGCAAACGATGGGAAACATCTCATCCAAAGAATGGGTTATAAATATATTTTAACAACAAACTGGCGATTGCATCTTCACCATAGCCAGTTGGGTTCGCCAGCCAAGATATTATGATGAGAGGATGGATTGCAACGCCATCTGTTGTTGTGGATGCAACACCGACAAGGTCGAGGCCCAGGTAGCTGGTGGTAAGGTTTGTTGTAGTTGTCTCAGAAGATTAACCATTCGGCTTAGAGTTTGTTCGGTTGCTAGATGCTTACCACATAGAACCTATAGGAACAGTAACATTCCCTCAATGAGAAAAACAAATTGCAAACATAACCCACATTTAACATGCAAGAACATTTGATAATTTCCAGCATTGCTCTTATCTATTGACTATACAAATTCCTTTTAAGATCACAGGGAAATTATAAACCAAACCTCACGTACTTATTGAGAGTTGGCATGTTAGGTGAAGGGACTTGACATAAATAAAGTATGAGTCAGATGGGAAAATTCATTGCTAATTACCGTATAGTAAAATTAATGACAATATAGGATGCCCAGAGTTGAGACAGGGTAAATATCTTTGTGCATAAATTAATCCGAGTCCTAAAAATGTTGCATTAAAGTAGATAACCTTAAGGCCAAGGTTGCCACATGTCAAACTCTGGTATTCAAGAAGGATAGCAGTTCCCGAGTCAAGCTGGAAGCAAAATTTGGGGGACATTCTTGAATAAATAAATGTATTTGATTTTGCAGGTTATTGTTTCACTTCATTTCAATACTTGTCAAATGGCTACAAACTTGACTGTTGGATCAGATTGACAAAGCATCATGAAATCTAGACTTTTTGAGGAATAGCAATGAGATCAAAACAAAAAATTAGAAATTTATTCAAGTTCTACAATAGCAAGGTAGATGCATAAAATCAGAAAATCAGAAACTAACCTCAGCAAATACTGAAACAATCTTAGGAAGATACTGATTGTTGGGTCCCAAAAGTTCTCTATCTGACCTGTAGATGGATGATAAGGAGTTCATTATTAATGGTTGGCAATTGGTATAAGCACACAAAAGTATGGATAAACCAAAACCAAAAATTGAGGGGGAGAGAGAGAATGCCAGTCATTACCTCTCCACCATTGAACAAAGTTGTTCATGAACAGCTTTTGCTTCAATCAAGTCTCCTGTTATTGGCAAACAGTTTAACCATGCAGGAACAACCTGCCAAACAAGACACGTGTCAATCAAGAAGAATGCTGGAAAAAACACCAAACTCAAAAGCAAATCACATAATGGAAAACCTCTACATTGATTTTTAATGATCCAATAAAACAAGCCCTTTGTCTACACAACACAGCCATAAGGGTTTCAGTGAGCTTTGTTGCAAAAAATCAATTCATAGGTAGGACTGTCCTTCACTTTCTATTAGAAACAGACAGCATTCTCAGCAGCTCATCACATACAGATGATGGATGGGGATATGCCTAGGCAATGCAATATGCTTAATGACAAGACAGATGATTGAATACCTGAGCTGAATCTATACTGTCACGATGAAACTGGCAAATTTTCCCTAAAGCTGAAACAGCATTATCATATGCCATGACATTGTCTGGCTGCTTAGCATTAGGATGCCGTATTACAACATTAAGTCTTGATAAAGCCTCTGGAGAAAACAACTGGCAAATATCACTTTCATGAAATACGAAAGAAAATCAACTCATTTACTTCTGCTAGAGTAAAAAAAATTGACTCCTTAGGGATACAGACAAAATTTACCTCCAACTAGATGTTTAAACACAGAACCACCAACTTCTGCACAAACACCAAGCCCGTATACGGCTGCCTGAAAACAACCACACAATATGGATGGGAATATAGCCAATCTAAAGCAAACAACTACCAGATCATAGTTAGTGCAGACCTGCCGAACATCCGGATTGTCATCATTGCAAGCCTCCAATAAGAAAGGAAGATATGTATCATAATATCTGTCCATTCACATTGTAACAGTTGCATCAAACAAAAAATTCTAGATAATGATAACCAGTTCATAGGAGTGTGCGTGTGTGCTCTAGAAGCTTACTTAAGAGCCGCCTCGCGACATTGCTCCGCAACATCATCAAAAATGCAAATTGCAATCCTTCTCTCTTCAGCAGTCTTATCCTTGCCCTACATTCACTAAACATATCAGCCTAATAACTCAAGAATTAAAATAGCAGAACTATTCACAGCATTGTTGTTAGTCAGTTGCTTAAGGTATAAATTTTTGTTCATACAGCTGCACACCAAGAGAAAGCAATCATCTTTAGAATTTATGCCTTCGTGAAATAGAAATTTCAATCTGTCATAAGCACAGGTTTCAACAAGATCATGTCACCTTTCATCATGCAGAGCGGGTGGTGTTAATTAGTACTGATTGGTTATAGAAACATAAACATTCAGCGTTTTGCACTTTGAAATACAACCAAGTTTCAAGCCAAATTATTAGAGCTCTTTTCAACCCCATTATCATCCACTAAACAGCTACAGTAAGAAAGGGAATAATCTTCACCATTCCAATTCTCATATTGAACACAGAAACATGATATGCATAACATTTAGCCTTTCTATATTTTCTAAACTATAGCTGATGGAAGGAACTACAAAGAGATCTCACATACCAAAATTTTGGGCAACTTATATAAAGTAATACAAACAAAGAACCAAAAGAGATAAAGTATCAGGAGCTACTGGCACACAATCACCTTCTCATAGAAAAAAGATCTTGAGGAAAATATAGTAGCAAATATAAGATTCCCAAAGGCAAGGGAAGCTGATCGTGGCAGAAGACTTACCCACATGGGAGTAAGATAGGATGATAGCTCATCAAAGAAAGGCAAGAAAGAAGCTTTGAATGTTTTAATCAGAGTTCCCAAGATTTCACCAACCTGGAAATAAAATGTTATCCAACTAAGGAAAATAAAATTTAGAGATTATAGAGGAAAATCAGTTGACTTATAGTGATATATACTGACTTGGTCGAAAACTTCCTCCTCTTGCTCATTTTCCTCCTTGATCAACTCTCCCTCCTCTGCATCAAAGTCTTCAGCTTTGGCTCTCTCTGCTCTCTCTCTCTTGCGACTTGAGCTGGCAGTGATGACCAGTTTTATCTCATCCACAACAGATCGCACTTGACCTTCATCAACAAGCACTCCAGATATCTGGAAGAAGAAACAGAAGATTGAAAAATACATTCAGCAATGAACCTATTTTAACATACATGGATTGCAGGGGATTTCAAATGGATTGCAGCAGAGAAATGGACACCACAAGATTAAAAAAAATCACATTTCCTAATTTCCCCTTCACAAGTATCAAATGATTTTATATGACAGATTTCTTCGCAAACCACAAAACCATTGATCACTCTGTTAAGATGCCACACCTATGCAGAAGAATTCTGATTTTTATCCAGAATTTGATTCAGGATGACTGGATGAGTTACAAACCATGACCCAGTGAAAAAGCAAAGAAAGTGACATTACTAAAGTCAATAACAACTACAACAAACCTGCAAGCATTCATTTAAGGCATCCAGCATGCTTGCACAGATCTCAGTATCGGGTTCCTGCAATCAATTTTAAGAGTCAAGAATCTCATCGCTTTAAATAGAGATAATTATAAATGTACGGTTCTACAGACACTAGACAAATGAAAAGAAACACAGGTGACCTTGTGCAGTGCTTCAACCAGGGCTGGAATAATGTAGTCAGACAGCTGCTTTACATAAGACTCATTGCGACCCTGAGCAAGCCCTTTCTCGATAGCTAATTTTGCAGAACGCAGAAGTTCTGGCATGGCTGGCGAAGAAATTCAAAGATTCCAGTGAGTATTACCGACACCAGGAACCAAAGGAGAAGAAATGTGCATCATCAATTCAATACCTGAAACAGCTGCTTTCCTAACCTCTTCATGAAAATAAAATTTAAGAAGAGGTACCAAGGTTGGGGCAACCTGCATGTAGAACATCATTATATTAGTGTCATTGCACTTGAAAGTTGTAATAAGTAAATAATAGAACAATTGATAATATGTTGCACCAACAAACCTGATCAATCCATGGAAAGAATCCTTCCTTCAGCTCATCAGCGTAGCAACATAACATGTTACAAGCAGTAGCTTTTTCTTCCAGAACACTAGTCTTGATCCCAATTCTTTTGTCACCAAGGGTGATAGTCTCCATGCTATAACAGAAACAAATTTTTAGCAAGATGTGAACACGACTGCATGTGTGTTTGGGTGTCTAAATGCATGTGATCACAAGAGAAAGCACAGAAGCTACATTCATAAGAATTTGGCAATTGCTGTGCTTGAAATGCATCTTTCCCTATTGATCTAAGCAATTGGGCAAAGTACCACCAAGAAATTCATATATAACACTTTCGATGAGATCAAGTTCAAGGAAAAGTTTTACACCTTTCATCATCAGAATCATCAATGTCATTATCTGAATCTGCAGATGTAATGGTTACATCAGGCTTGAGTTGAGCAGACTGAAGCAAAGGTGGCATGACAACACTCATGTAAGGAAGAAAATCTTGTCCTAAACACTTGCAAAGTCTGGCCCATGCCTAAAACAGTATAGAGTAAAGATCGTGAGACAACAAAGTTCAAAAGAAGATGAAATTTAAGATATTTTCAACACAATTTTTAGCGATTGAAGCATACTTGTAGCATGTAACTTGTTGTTGGATCATCTGACTCCATCTGAGATACTTGCAATGACAGAAGTACATCCATAACCTGGAAAAAACATAAATATAGAAAGGCATGCCAAAATATAAGAACCAGACCTGGATATGGGTGGATACTTTAGTATACTGTGGTAACAAAACAGGTGATAAAAGAAACCAAGAGCAAACCATTGACACATTCTCCCCTATCCCATGGTCGACTGTAAGGGTACTCCATGAAAGACAATGGGATTCATCCAAGGAAACACTTCCAGGTTCCCAAGAAAAGGAAGAGTTGTATGTATGTAAAGAAACCTACCTGCTTGGCATCATCCCTAAACTTCTCTTTCCCCACTGCCATCCCAACTAGACTGATGCACTCCATGGATTTGGCACGAAGCATGCGGTTAGCTTTGTCATTTGCATTCACCAAGATAGTCTTCAAGTAAGGCATGACTGCATCATAGTATTTTTGGAAGTGCTCCTATAAAACCAGAGACTATTAGACCGAATCTTCCATTGCGTGAATGAAACTAAGAATCCAAGTGGATATAATACATTACCTGAGAGGAATCAGCAACTGATGCCAAAGCAGTCAACGCTCCCTCTTGCACCATTTGTTTTCCATTCTGCAACACATACATGGAATATAAAGACATACAAGAAATTTGTGTTTTTGCAAAAAAGTGAATTCGCATTAATATTTTGAAATTTTATTTTCTATTCTTCCATGAATATACCTGTAGAAGAACAAGCAATTTGCTCACTACTCCATCTAGGTACGGTGTTAAAATTTCTGGAGTACAATTCTCACTGAAGTTAAGCACAGCCGAAGCAGCATGTGCCTGTCAGAAAAGAATACGATGACTAATCAGTAACTGTAAAGAACAACAGCATAATCTTTGACTGTGTTCTTCCATATAAAATTAAATGTTAATGGATCCAAAGGAACCCCCTCCCCCACCCAACAAAAAGCGAAAATAAAAAATATGGAGTGCATACTGAAGTGCATGCATGAAAAACATGAAGCTGTGCATGCACACAATACACAGAACTGAACTATATATACATATAACTGTATAGCTGCTGGGAAAGTGACATGAGCTTAACTTGACCATAAGTTCACCATTAAAAGCTATTTGTAAGTATATTTCATAATTACTGTTGCTCAAGCTGAAAGGACCTTGCAACAAGAGCTATTGTAACAAGGAATGGACTTTAATGAAATCATCTGAAGCATATCTATTCTAGTCAAGATCCTGCATACGAAATTTAGAATTAATAACTTGAAAAGACACAAAGCAATGACCATAGCTAACCTGAACACGAGGATTCTGAAAATCATCCATGGCGGCTGCTAATGCAGGCAAAACTCTCTGATGGTATTGATTTTGCAAATCCGGACCCAAATCCGTGGACAACTGCCCAATTGCATTAATAGCTGCCCATCTCACACGGGGATGGGGGTCATAAAATGAATTTAGGACCATTGTAACTACTTGTTCCAGGTTTTTTAGCATTACCTACATCAACAAAACACAAAACATAATAACACCAAGAGACCCAATTCTTTCTAAGAAAAAAGAACTGCATATGTTTATAGTACAAACTAAAAACCCTATATAATTCCACTTCAAATTTTCCCACATCAAATAATCAGAGCATTAAGTGCTGTTAACTGAGTGGTTCTTACCAACATCCAATGCACAAAACACAAGGAAAACAAATGCATACAAATAATAGTACTGAATTGCATAATAAAACTTAAATAACTGGCCATTGGCAATACGACTATACATTACTGGAAAAAAAAGAACTGGATAACATCGGCAAATGCAATTAATTCCTTCAAATTCAACACAACAAAACCAAATGAACACATTCAATGGTTAAAATTTTAAAAAAAAACCTTATAGTGATGTACTATATAGCTACAAATAACTCAAATAGAAAGAAACAAAATCATTCTTGTATCTTGGAACATCCTTCAAATTCAAATGCGTATATATAAAGTAAAAATCAAACAGCATAACACTGAAACATTAATCACAAGTCACAGACAAGAGAATATAGTCATCAATTCTATGTACCTTAGAGCACCCTTCAGCAATCTGAGCCAATGCAATAAGAGCAGCATGATGTTTCTGCCACTCAGGAGCAGCCAAATACGCAGGCAATTGTTCCGAAGCAACAGGAACAATAGTATTCCCACCCAAAGAAATGGCCAACCTATCCAAACACTCTTGCCCCACGCTATAATTACTTGTTTCCCCCGCATCTTCATCCTCATTCTCCGCACTATGCCATGCCGGATCATCCTCAATATCCAACAACATCCTCATCAGTATCCCGAACAATCTACTGATAAACTGCGGTAACTTCCTCATCATCCCCGGTGCCCTCTCCCTAGCTTCCGCCAATGTAATCACAAACTCAATAGCCAAATGCCTAGTTCCTTCCTCCAAACTCTCCGCCTCCGCAATTTGCAACATTGAACCCACGACATCCACCAACTGCCTCCTCAAAAACCTGGGCTCCGTCCCCGCCAACTCAATCAACAACTCCAACGCCTCCTGAGCAGTCGCCTCATTCCCATTATTTAAAGCCTCCGTTAAAGTCCTTATCATCGACGGCAACAAATCCTGAAATCGATCTCTATCGGACGAATTATCCAAACACTGAATAAAATTAATCACAGCATTCAAGGCCGCGATTTTGACATCGAAATTCGTGCTCGACCCCAAACACTGCAGAAAAACCCCGTGCAACTCCTTGATAAAGGGAATCAAACTCTCTCCGATATACTGAGACAGCTGCGCGAAGATCAAAAACGCAGATTCCTGCAACTTGACGGAATCTGACGTCACACACTGAAACATAAACGGCAAAAGCTCAGGCCAGCCATTTTCGGGCAAAATCCCGGAAGCAAGCTCAGAAACAGTGTCGCACAACTTCTTGGTGTTCGATTTAACAGACTCTTGCTGTAGACAGGCGAGGAGGATCGATTTGAGAGAGGACTGAGTTTGCGGAGAGAGTCGCGGCCAGAGGTACGAGTCATCGCGAGTGAGGAGTTTACGGAGGAGGACAGCGGACATAGCACGAGCGTCGAGGTGAGGAGAGAACTGAAGGAGGTGAGCGAGTTTTAGACAGAGCGAGTTTGGATCGTGTTGTTTGGCGAGGTTGAAGATGAGCTCCGCTTGAGATCGAGTTTCGTTGGATGATGACATGAGCGAAGAGATTAGGGTTTCGAATTGCGAAGGATCGCCCCCAAGGACTGCCGCGAGTTGCGCTTGCTGGAGTTGAGTTGACTCGTCCATGGTGGCCGAAGATTAGATTTTGTTGCTGCGGCTGCGGCGCTGGTTGTGGCGGCTAGGTTTTTTGGGGTTTAGGGATTGTAGAGGGAGGGAGGGAGGGAGGGAGGGAGTGACAGGGAGAGTGTTTTTTGTGTGCGTGTGTGTTCTCTCTACGGGTATATGTGGGGAGATAGAGAGGGTGGGAGGAAAGGAGTGGGAAAGGGAGAGGGGATAATAAGAAGGGGAGGGGAGGGGAGGGGACTAGGGCAAAGTAGGAGAGAGAAAGAATGGTGGGAAGGGGATTAGCTGGAATTTGGGTTAAATGATTAATGGGCTGCCCCATTTTATTTTATTTTATTTTTGTGAATTGTTTTTTTATTATTATTTCATTTTTAAGTTAGATTTTGGAGGGAAAGATGAAGATGATTTTAACCACTAGCCACTAGGGTATTTCTACTAGATTTCATTAAATTATATTAAATCAAATTAAATTACTTCTTGACGAGCTTGGTCATTTGGATGATTTGCTTTTAAAAAATAAAACTTTGATATTTGTTGGTTTTAAGTATTATTAAAAAAGATTTCACAATTAAATTAATTTTTAATTCAAGAATATTTTATAGGAGATCTAAAGCATTTCAGGAATAACAATATTTAATTAAGAATGATAAAAAAATAAAAAGAATAGTGAGAACAAAAATTATAACTGGATTAATAATAATAGTAATAGTAATAGTATATACACTTACTAATTTAAAACACTTAACTCTCAATTATACAAGTGTATAAGAAGAGGAAGAATACATACATGGTATGTATAGCGTATAGCAGCAGTATTATAGTGAGGAGATCTAATCTGAATTATTTGCGGGTCCTTGTCTTTAGGGCGTTGGTGTTGCGTACTGTAAGAGAATACAATACAATATTAGAGAGGGGAGGGGAGGGGATTAACTGAGGAGTGGCCGTGTGTGTGCTAGTCCAGGGAGGTGGGTGACCCCGCCATGGATTTCATACCCATCACGCACGTTTTAGTTTTATTCTCTCGTTGCTTTAGCGTTCGCAGGTCGATATGTGTGCTTACCAATATTATAACGCGCTGTGTCGTGAGCAGGTCAAAAAAAAAATAATTGAAAAAAAAAAATCAAGTACTTCTCTTTAATATTGTTAGCCCAACAAGTTAATTTTAAGATCACTCGTCTAATTTCATGATTATATATAATTTTAAATAAATTATGTAAAAGTTATCTTGATACAGTAAACTTGGTGTGTATAAAAAAACATAGTTTTAATGTGATAAAAAAAATCTAATATGAAAATAATGATATATATATACATATATATATATATATCATTATTTTCATATGTATATATATATATGTATATATATATATATATATATATATATTAGATCCAACCAGCTTAATTTAAAATAACAGCTAAAACCATGAGTGGATTTAAAAAAAATATATTTTAAGATAATATATTTTATTTAATATTAAAACGATTTACATGCTGGATTAATTAACATTAGCTTCCCTTTCGATGAAAAAAGCAATGCAAACAATGAAGGTGGATTGGAAATTCAACAAGCAGACGACTGCCTCCCTCTCCTCCTCTTTGAAAACGTAATATAAAAATATATAAATTGTGAACGAGTAAGAACCAAAACACAAGTGAGGGCTTGTCCGGAGAAGACAAATACGTTAATTATTGATCAGAACCAAAACATTAGATGTGTTGTCGATCAGAAGTTTGACCAATAGTAACAACGGAGGAGTACTTACTACTCAGTATTCACCATCTTGTGTTTCGTCGATAACGTCTGTCGATTTCCCGCTTCTGCAGTTCCGCTTTCTTTGACTTTTGCATCTCGTCAATGTCGACTCCGTTAGAGCAGTCCGGTGGGAGAGAAGAAGGAGCGCACGACGACGAGTAATAATTAATGCAGTCGTATCACAATCTGCGCGCACAGTAATTGATGATAGGTAGGGTTTTCTAACCTCCTGGGGTGATCAGAGGAGAGGCAAGGGTTAGAGGTTACACACACAAATACAGGGTCTCCTTTCTATTTATACACAAAGACGCGCAAGTGCTTAATTCCCATCAGAAATCAATCGAGCTCGGAATAAGATATATTCAAAAGTTTTTAATTAACTCCACGTACGCACGCACAGCGCTCCAGGCTCCAGCACAGTATATATATATACACTGCTTACGGTTACAGCGAAAGGCACGTTGAGCATATACGTACGTACATGCCCTGATTCTTACCGGCAAATTTATATCAACAAGATTTATTATTGTAGCACAGCCCAGTTGTAAATTATTTTCCACCCACGACTTATAAGATAATCCCATTTGAAAGGGCCTTGTGATCATGTTTCAAGCTTTTTCAGGCACCCTGCGACGAGAGCCTCTCGTAGTGTTCTATAGTTCTTTTCATGTCTTCATTTTCTTTTAGAACCTTAATCATGTTTGAGATGTAACTGGCGTCGGTATCTTTCAATAGACACTTGGTCACTTCATTTTCAACCCTCAGGTATTTGATTTCTTGCTGCAGCTCATCATATGTGGTCTCATCTGGCTGCCAGAAAGAAAAACACAGACAAAGAATTGAAGAGTTAATTTTATGGGCTCAGTTCCTTCTCTATACTGAAATCCATTTGAACAACAGTTGATAAAAAAAAAAATTACCCTTGGTTCAATCGAATTCAGCTGCTTTGTAAGTTGGATGATTTCTTGCTGGAGTTTTTGGACAGTGGACTTTAAATTTTCATTTTCAACCATGGTCATGGCCAGCTTGATCTTGGTTTCTACCACTGCTTTCTGCATGATAGATAAAGAAAACAGAGTAGATTGTTAGGCTCAAAGTCTGCCTCGCTTACAGAGTCTCCATGTCTGATCTCTAACTAGGTATTTACAGCAGCTGATTTGTTCCAAGGAAAAAAAAAAAAAAGGGGGGGACTAACCTCAAATTAGTCCCCGAGGACTTAATTGAAAATATTATGAATCTTTGAGGAGTTAATTGTGAAACATTTTAAGGTCTCAATTGAAACCTCCATTAGCAGTGGAGTTGATTAGAAGTTTTGTCAATAGTAACAATGGAGGAGTCCTTGGTATTTACCTTCTTCTTCTGTCGGTAACGTCTGTCAATTTCCCGCTTCTTTTGCTTCTGCATTCCCGTTTTCTCTGGCTTTTGCATTTCGTCAATGCCACCTCCGTTGGAGCGGTCAGGCAGGAAGTAGCACACGACGGAGAGTGGAGGGGCAGGGAGGGGCAGCTTCTAATTAGCTAACATCTGCACCCCCCTTAGCACGGCCACACACACATATATATAATGATTTTATTTTATCTATTTATTCCATGGAATCACCGCCCATTGCTATGCCCTTGCCCTCCTCCACCTATACCTGTCGTCCGATTCCAAGAAGGGGGGAATCAATTTGTCCTCATATGCATATTAAAAATTGTCCTTATGGATAGCATCTTTTCTCGAGCTTGTCCTCATGGATAATATCTTTTCTTCAGCCTTGTCCTTATGGATACAAAGAAGAAGAAGAATGAGATAATTTATAAGAATCCGGCTTACATTGTTCTCACGAAAGAAGTTGATAATTTTTAAAGGTTAAGCAATTAAATATAAAAATTGAGTCTTTCGTTAGAACAATGTAAAAATTATCAACTTCAAACATTGGAGAAAAAACTAAAAATTGAGGTGGGCAACAGTATGAAAATTCTGGAAAAACAGTACAAAAAACTCTTTTCACAATCTACTTTTTATAGTGAATTTTAAAATCAAAACTAATAAAAATTAATTTTAATTATATCATAATAAATTTTTTTCATAATCAACTTTAATTACATGCCATAATACCAGAATTTATCCCAACAATCTTGATTTTAAAGAGCTGCAGAAAACATCCATGTTCAACAAAAACCAATTCTAGAAAAATAAAACTGATGAAGCTGCTCAGATTTAATCTATGAGCTAGAGAAAATAATTATTTATTGACTAGACCTAATCCCATAATTAAGGTGAGAATAATATTTTTTTAGCTCAAAAAATTATTTTATTTTAAACCATAGGCCAAGCTCGAAATCTAGGCCCAGGGCTAGAGTCAAGCATGATCTTATGTGCATGTGAGTTTTAGCTCAAAACTCACTCTGTTAAGGCTCTCTTTTTTAAAAAAATTTGAGTATATTTTAAGTTTAATTTTAACTTTTTTATATTTTTACTATACAAATAACAAGTAAAACTTATTTCTTTTTCAAGTGAGATGTAAATTTTTAAAGGGTTTTCAGATTTTTCAAAACATTTTAACCAAAAGTTATTTAAAATTAATTTTTCATTAACCTATAATTTTTATTTGAATTATATTAATACTTTATGTTAAAACATTCATGTTGTAGATTAAATTTCAACAAAATCTCAACTCTAAGAGTAAACCCACTTTTAATTTGGTCAGAAAAATATGCATATTATATTAACTAAGTTTTAAATAAATTGTCAACAATTTTATATCACTAATATATCCGGAGGCTAGTGGCTATGGAGAGTACGTACGTAGTTACCATATGGTAGTTTTAGAAAACCTACATCTTATATATATGTTTATTTCGTTCCCTTATCATTGAGTTTTAGATGACACGTCATGTGTTAATTATAATGGCTCTTATTGAAACGTAATTAATTTGCCAGATGAATTATGGATTGGATTTCAAATTTCAACCTTTAAGGCAGCATCAAATTTAGGTTTTGAGTTTTAAATTAAGTTTCCCAATAATTTAGTTATTACAAGCAAGTATCAATTGAGTTGAAGACTCTCTTGTGCTGCTTTAATTGTGGCAAATACAATCTAAATATATATTAATGTTCAACGGCAACTGGTTAATTCATCATTGACCAATTCTAGCCACATCGAAGAAAACCTGTTCCAACAGGCCTGCCTCGTTGTGTTCTAACTGCATGTGCTAAGATTTCCCTCTCCTGCTTCGTTCCTACTCGAATCAGGTCTTCCTTCTCTTTGTTCTGAAGGGTAGGAGCGTTTGGAGTGTAAAAAAGCCTAACGTAAATTCATGGCGTTGGAGAAAATTACTGAAAATAAGGAATTTTATAGCAATTTGAGCATTGTTTGGTGAAGCATTGTGCAATTTGTTAATTTTATATACACATAGTGCTGACAGCCAAATCTAATATTTCTTCTGGTGAAGACAACAGTCTAAATATGTATATTCCATTTAATATTCAAGGGGAAAGAGATATATAGGTTAGCTTGATTTAGGATTGATCTGCCGAGCTAGATCAGGTTTAATTAACAAAGTGAGTATAAACTGCTTAGGGTTATAGGAAAAAAAAAGCTAATAAATGATTGGACCTGTGCACACACGTCCTCCTTACCAGCAAAAATAATATCTACACAATGCATTGCAGCACAGCTCAGTAACTCCACGTACAACTTGCAAGAGATCCCATTCGAAGTTTGAACAGGTCTCGTCGTGCATGTTTCAAGCTTTTCAGTCACCCCGCAAAGATGGTCTCGTAGAGCTCTATTGTTCTTTTCATCTCTTTTTGAGATGTTAATGGAGATGGGATCATTAAACAACAGACACTTGATCATTTCATTTTCAATCCTCAGGTATTCGATCTCATGCTCAGCATACAATAGTGTCTCGGGCTGCCATAAAAAGAACAACAAGAAGAAAAGGAATTAAAAGTAGTAGGCTGGGTTTTAATTCTATCGGCATAGTTCCTTCTCTTCACTGAGATCCATTCCCAATAACAGTTGATCAAAAACTTAAAATAAGGAAGAATTACCCTTTGCTCAATCGAATTCAGCAGCCGTGTAAGTCGGATGATTTCTTGCTGGAGTTTTTCGATCGACATTGGACTTTAATTTTTCATTTTCAATCACGGTCATGGCCACTAGCTTGTTTGCGGTCTCTACCACTGCTTTCTGCATGATTAATAAAGAAAACAGAGGAGGTTGTACTTAGCTTCAAAGTCTGTATTGTTTACAGAGTCCGTGTCTCTATGACTAGGTATCTACAGCTCAGGATTTTAGCAGCCCTTTTCAATGAATTGAAACCTAGCAGTTGATTTGATCGAAGGAAAACAAAACAAAAAAGGGCAAACCTCAAATTACTCCCTGAGGACTTCATTGAAAATTAACGTCGACGTTTTCTACTTTTCTCATGCATGAATGTACACAGTTTCAACGGAATACACTTTCACACATATCAATGGGGACTAAATTGAAAGTTTTGTTAATATTTGATGACTTAATTGTGAAATATTTTAAGGTCTCAAATCAAAACCTCCATAAGCTGTGGAGTCGATTGGAAGTTTGGCAAATAGTAACAATGGAGTATTTACCATATATATATATATATATATATAGATACATACATGGACATACATACATGGACATATTAGATATGATGCACGGAAGAACGACCACTTTTAAGAGCCTGCTAATTCGAGATTTACATTCAATCCTATATTTACATATGTATTTGAAAATATTAATTAACAATACTTTAAAAGCATGAAAAAAGTACTGTTAACTTCCCTCACACTTTTTATTTTCATTGTACTTATATATATTATAATTATAATAATAATAATAATATATACTAAAATACTTTAAGCTGTCTTTTTTTTTTTTATGTCTTTACGGGGTTTTTTTTACATGTTTTTTTTTTGTTTTTTTACCCAAAATTGACTTCTTCTTCTTTTTTCTTGTTTTTTTTAATTTTTTTTGTTTTTTTTTTCAAAATTATATTTGCTAATTTTTTTAAATATTGAACTGGTTAAGAATTTAGCTATGTAGTTTTTTCTCTTTAAAATATTGTGGATTGCTATAATATTTCCCTACATGTTTTTTTCTTTTTATGATTTTTTTTCTTTTTTTTTATATTGAGTTAGTTGAGAATTTAGTTTCGTAGTTTTTTTTTAAAATAAAACACTATGGATTGCTATAGTGTTTTCCTTACATGGTTTTTGTTTTGCTGCAGTGTTTCCCCATATTTTTTTAAATTATCTTTGCCGAATTTTTTTTTGATATTGAGCTGGTTGAGAATTTAGCTTTAGCTTTCCTCACATGTTTTTTTTTTCTTTTTTTTCCAAAATTGTCTCTTTTTTTTTACATTTTATTTTTTTTTGTTTTGTTTTTTCAAAATTATTTTTGTTGATTTTATTTTTTTATTATTGAGATGGTTGAGAATTTAATTTTTTAGTTTTTTCTTTAAAACACTATAGATTGCTACAGTGTTTCTCCACATGGTTTTTTTTAATGATTTTTTTTAGAATTATCTTTGTCGATTTTATTTTTTTCATATTAAGCTGATTGAGAATTTAGTTTTGTAGTTTTTTAAAACACCGTAGATTACTACAGTGTTTTCCTGCATGATTTTTGCCTTACTACAGTGTTTCCCCACATGTTTTTTTATCAATTTTTTTCCAAAATTTTCTTTATCGAATTTATTTTTTTTATACTGAGCTGGTTGAAAATTTAGCTTTGTGGTTTTTTTTTCTTTAAAACACCGTTGATTGCTATAATGTTGATTTTATTTTTTTGAATATTGAGCTGGTTGAGAATTACAATTGTATATTTTCTCATAAAACACTATAGATTGCTACATTATTTTCTTAAATGATTTTAATATCGAGCTGGTTGATAATTTAACTTTAACTTTCCTCACATGTTTTTTTTCTTTTTTTTAATTATTTTTTTTCAAAATTGTCTTCTTTTTTTCTTGTTTTTTTATGTTTTTTTTAGAATTGTTTTTGCTGATTTTTTTTTTAATATTAAGCTGGTTTTAAAATTTAGCTTTGTAGTTTTTTCATTGAAAATATTGTGGATTGCAACAGTTTTTCTTTATATGATTTTTTTCACAAATCCACGGCAACACACAAGCATGCCACAAACCCATGACATCACGCGGGTATGACATCTAGTATATGGTAAAATTCAAATTAGAAATGTCCTTTTTTGCTATTTAATTTATCATTTGACTATTGGTTGTTTCCTTGAGGCTCACTTACTATACCTTCTTGTTTTGTTGGGCAACACTTGTCAATTTCCCGCTTCTTGTGCTTCTGCAATTATATTTTATTTAAGGGGGTGTTTAAGATTGTAAAATCAAGTTATTTTTTAAAGTGTTTTTCACTCAAAAGTATATTAAAATAACATGTTTTTTTAAAATTATTTTTAACATTAGCACATTAAAATAATCTGAAAAAAATAATAATTTGAAGTAAAGAATTTTTTTAAAATCGTTTTTTTGTATTCTAGTTTTTTTTTGTCATGGGCTGGGCTAGTATTTAGGTGGGCCGACTTTTCCAACTTTAAAACTAATAGCTGGCCACAGTTAAAAAAAAACTAAACTTTAGGTGGATCGAATTTGGGTAATATTTGCTAAATTGGTTGCCCGTACAAGACACTCTTCATAAGATAGTGAAGTGTATATATATAGTGTTCGGCGTTTAGTATTTTCACTAATTTATAAGGAACACCAAACTTTTTAAGAATGATAGAGCAGGTTAATATATATATATATAAATCTTTATTCGCAGTTTTCTATGCAAATTGAATTGTATCATTGTTTTAAAATTTAGATTAAATTCAAGATTTAAATTAGTTTGAATTGAAAAAATTAAAGAAAAAAAAACTTGATTGACCTAGGGAAAACCTAGGTTAATTTAGTTAATCTAAGTTGGACCGGTTAAAACCGGGCTATTAACCCATTAACTTTTTTAATTATTTTTTTTTTGTTGAAAAACATTAATTTTTTTGCATTCAAGTCGTTTTACCCACATTTTTTCTAATAGGTCCTACGTGTTCAAGTAGCTAGATTGTTCTCCACAAACACACACATGTATATGTGTATCTGATTCTGATTGGAACTTCCCTTTTTCATTCTATTGATCATCGACGACATGCAATAATGCTCCCTTTTTCAAATATATTTCTGATAATATTTCATTAAGCCAATCAATCTTGATTTTCATAGTGCAACAGGATTGATTAAAGAAGATAGTTTTGAAGATTAAAAATAGAAAAATTAATAATTCAGATGAGAAGATGCGAGTTTCCCAGCCGTTTTCCAATTTTCTTTCTTCTCCTCTCGATCTCAATGGATAAGGCAAGATGGGCGAGTTCATGCCATCAATTAGCCTCATGGTGATAGGGAGGCATATGTACGTACTTTTGTTTTGTTTTTGAAGCTTTCTTTCGTGCCACGCACCTTGCTTTTCCAGAAGGGTAGCGAAGTAGATTGTCTTGTTTCTCAGGAATTTTTAAAAAAAGCAGATCACAAATATCAACTTCAACAGTATTTTCTTGCTGCATAAAAATCCTGATCATCTCTTTTAAAATCTGGCTAGCAATGGTGTCCTGATCAGGTGGGCTCAGCATCACAGCACTACCTTCGTTTGCTACGGACAAACAAACATTTACTACAATGTAAAAACAGACACTAAATTGTGTATTTGCGGCAAGAGTCACTGTAGCAAAACACAAAGGAGAAGTCAGAAGAGTTTCTATCAAGAGCTGAGCTCCTAATAAAGATGAGTGTCCGAGTGAACTTCTTCCATGAATTGCGTTTTGTGGCCATTCCTTTCCTGCTGCTTGTTGAACTACGTACTAATCACATTCCCACAAGCGAGCGAGAGTGGATCCACTCTCTCTCATCAGCACTCTCAAGTCTCACGACATCATGGGGGAAAAAACTAGGATTTATTTTTCAAAAAGCATCCTCTCTCTCTCTCTCTCTCTCTCTCTCTCTTCACTGTTTCTCTCCAATAAATGAAACCCACTTGCCTTGCTGTGATTAGTCAGAGGAAATGTCATGTAGTGGAGCTTAATTAATTTAATTAAGCCTTTATTAATTTATAGCACTGGCAATTTAAATTAATTTCTATATATTTATTTTTTTACAGTCCAAGGGATACATTTAAATTTCCTCAAGAATTTATATAATCATGGGCATGTTGAGAGCGAATTAATAGTCTCCATGCATTTCTTAAATCTTTATCCATTCATAATTCATTATTATTAAAATGAGAGCTTTTGACCTCTCTTTAGACTCATATATTGAAGCTCCAAATCTAATTACCCTCATGATTAATTAATAATTTCCACAAATTAATAAGTCGTAAAATACATTTATTCCTTTTCTTTTCTTCAATAATTAATTAATATTAGAAATAAATGAGGTTGGAATCTATTCTATAAATTTCACAAGATAAGTCGCGCAGTTTAATCGAATAAAATATTTTAATCTTAATAATTACAACCGATGTCAAAATTATAAATCTCCATGGTTTTTGATAAAATAAAAAAATACATATAAATACAAGTAATTAATTGGAAATCTATATATTAATTGTTTTTGTTTTTAATCAGAAAGTGAAAATAAAATCACTTGATGATGGATGAATCTAGAGATAATTAATTAAGAAGCACACACACATATATAAATATATATTAATTGAAAATCAAAATACATGTAAAATAGCGTGAACAATATTGTTGAATTAATATATTCACTCTCCTTGGGGAGAGTGACTATGAATCATTTTCCTCCCTCTCCCAAATAAATCCAACAAACGTACACTGTCTCATCCAAAAAGAAATAATAATAATAATAAAATAAAAATAAAAATCACCGGCATTTACCTTACACAAACAAAACAAATGGCAAGAGAGTTCCCATTTCCTTATCCTCCAATATCCCCAAGCTTCTCCTCCTTTCTAGCTATCAACCCTCAAATCTCATCACATCACTACACAACACACACGGCATCCTACCTAGATTCATATCCATATAGAACCAAAGAGAAAAAAAGGTAGGTAGGTATATAAAGTTCACTTCAATCGACAGAGAGAACTTTCAAGGTATCATATTATTCAACATGAGAAAGCCAACTTCATCTACAGCTACAGCTACAGCTACAGCTGAAGCAGCGGCGGCAGGAGGAGGACCAGCGGCAAAATCTACTCCGTGTTGCATCAAGGTAGGGTTAAAGAGAGGACCATGGACACCTGAAGAAGATGAACTTCTAGCTAACTATATCAAGAAAGAAGGTGAAGGTCGGTGGCGAACTTTACCCAAGAAAGCTGGTCTTCTCCGCTGTGGCAAAAGCTGCCGTCTCCGCTGGATGAACTACCTCCGCCCTTCTGTTAAACGTGGCCAGATCTCCCCTGATGAAGAAGATCTCATTCTCCGCCTCCATCGCCTCCTAGGCAATAGGTACACACACATTGATCCACTCAGAAAAAAAAAATATGGTCAGTTAGTGTTCTTTCAATACAATCTCTATCTGGGTTTCTTTTAAATTCTTCGTTTCTGAGTTGGGTCTCTCTCTCTCTCTCTCATTTTGGTTTAGTTGATCAGTATAGCTAGCTAGGTTTAGGGTTTCACTGTAAATATGCAGTAGCTTTTGCTCTCGTTTAGGGTTAGGTTAATTAACATCCTAGCTAGGTTTTGATCTGCGTATAGTTTACATTAAGTCTCTCTTCAATTGATTTGTTCTTCTTTAGATCTCTCTCTCTCTCTCTCTCTCTCTCTCTATATATATATATATATATATATATATGAATCTTGTATCATCACTGATCTAGGGTTTAAATTGCAACTTTTTTGTTTGAAGATTTCTAATAATTCAGCTCGAAAGGAAATTTTTATTACTTTAATTTGAAAAAGAAATTGAGCTAGATCTTAGCTTGGATCACCAGCTACTTATGTTGATTTGATCAATGGATTGTTTTCTTTAGGTGGTCATTGATAGCTGGGAGAATCCCAGGGCGTACAGACAATGAGATAAAGAATTACTGGAACACTCACCTGAGTAAGAAGTTGATAAGCCAAGGAATTGATCCAAGAACTCACAAGCCTCTCATCAATCCTCAATCTTTTGATCAATCCAAACCTTCTTCGTCGAAAGCGAACCACCTGCAAGAAAGCCTAAAAGAGCCTATTAAGATTGCTTCTTCTGGTTTGGAAGAAACTACCAGTGGCAGTGCTCACATAATCAGCAACAAAGAGAATGGGTATTTTCAAAACAACAGTAATGCACACCTGGGTGATCAGTATCACACGGACCATTTTATTGCAAATCGTGGCTACACAAGTTTGCTGAATTATGATGGTTCTTTTGGGACGGATTTGAGAGGTAATCAAAGGCTTGGTAATGGAGAAGCTGAAGATATCAATTCTGGCACCGAAGATGTGTTTTCCTTCCTCAATTCACTCATAAATGAGGAGGCTTTCCAACAACACCAGATCTTTAATGAGCCTAATGTGAATAGTGCACCAGCCAGTACAGATCCTCTGTATCCAATTGCTGCCGCAACATCATTTGGACTTAGTACTGGCTGGGAATCTACTCTCATGCCTTCTGCTCTTGATCAAAATGATTCGAAATAGGGTTGACGATATCACCATGTTGAGTAGTCTATCATAGTCATCTTTGCGTTTATCTAGGCATGAAATTACACCTGGTAATCAGTTTACAAAAACTACAAAGCTAGGATTTGGTTTGTTATTTTATGTATTCTACATATCTACTGTTATTGTTTTACTTCAGCATCCTATTTATCATTTGCTGTTGTGTTGTATTGGTGAGAACATAAACTATTTTTTCTTGTATCCAAAATATTACCCAAACAATGTATGAGATTATAGATTTGTGTGTATTTTGATGTGTTTTGTTTCATAATCATAGTTTTTATGATTGTAAGTCAGCTTATATCAAATCTCTCTCGAAATTAATTACATAGTAATATAGAAAACGTGCTCAAAGTTGTTACAGCAGTTCTTGTTCAAATCAGAGAAAAAAAAAGGTACATGGTTCAAATAAATATTTTCATCATCTATACATGGATAGTACTGATATTAATTTAGATGTTTTGCTAGATATATATTGGAAGGTTTTATATTGATTGCATTTAATTTCCAATTCCCGATCTCGACATCATTTATTGTTGATCATAGATGGATAAACAAATGCCAAAATGAAATTAAATTTATATGTAGCAACTAAATTTATAATGGGAAATTAATTAAGAATCTTAAGATCACCACGGCAGTTAATAATCCCTTTGTATAATGGAATTCCATGAAAATTCATTTTGTGAAGAAAAGACGGCATGAAACCTAATTCCTTGTCTCCAATTTTGTAACAAATGAACTAAGGATGGAGATGCAGTCCTGGGAAAATTACGATAAGAAAGTACTTCAATGCATATGAAAATAGAAGTATTGCTCACTTTATTATGTTGCTGGAGCTTAATTAATTTGAACAGGATCAGGATAGGTATTTGAAGCTCGAAACTCCCAATCTCTCAAAATTGTGATCAGGTTCACATTTGCAAGCTCCAAACAAGTTGCTAAGATACTAATATTGTTTGACTGATCCCTCCTAGCTAGCACATGCACTTGAAATTTTCCTATGGTGCATATATGGTTCTTCAATAGAACCATAAGCAAATGTTGTGGATGGATTGCTATCAGATGCTCAGTACTTATAGTAATTAAAAAGCAGTTAATTTCTCTTGAATGATGAGACACGAACGAGGGACGACCTGGATGACTGGAGAGCACTTTCCATGTATATATATTATGCATGCATGGTCACATGTCACTCACAATTTCTTAATTTTGAAGAACACTTGTTTTTTTTCAACAAATACTGTTGTAGTAAGCTGTAACACTTTGTAAATTGGTTCTTGAGGTTTAAATTTCAGTATTATATCTACAATTAATGGTTGATGAAATGTAATACAAAGACGCGGGCAAAAATGTATGTTCTTGTTAATTGAAGGCATCATATGCTAAGAACATGAAGACCCCAAAAAGACAAACAATGATTTTTTTTTCTGGGTTACAAGAAGATGATTGTCGATATGATGGAAAACTAGAGCAATACTTTAGAAAGAAGATAGGCTGCTAGAAATGATTCTTGATATTCAGAATCCTAATGATTAAGTTTAGAGTAATGTTAAATAGCATTAATTACTACAGAGGTTTATTGCTCATGTAATTAAGGAGAAGGCTCAAGCTATATATATATATAGCTTCTATTAATTTCAGAGCAAATTGATCACTGACATCGCAGCTAGCATTACACATTCATGCATGCAATCAAACTTTCTGCTCAGTACCTATCAAATATTGATGCTATGTTCTCGATTACTATCAAAAAAAATAATATTGATGCTATGTCTCTGTGTGTAAGAATGTATGTTAATTTGCAATCTTCAAAAGTCAAATCCATTTGATGATGGGCTTCCCATGCATGCAGACTCATTTGATCCTCTACTTAATATTTCTACGTACCGCAGTCTAATTGTCTCTGAATTGCTTGACGTTTTGTGCATGCACGTGTCAAATAATTTGCACCGTACAAATACATGTAGCCTATATCTATACAACATATATACAGTATACTAACTGTATATTTCTTATACTACTATATATACGGTCACACTTTCCTACGAAAGATGAGGCACGGTGAGGACCCGTACGTATTCAACTTGCTATATATATATATACACTCTGATCATGGCCATTAAAGTTCTAGACATAATTCTATGTGTGTTTTTATCTACATTTACTTTATATCTTATTCAAATTCAATAACTTATTATCATGTATATATTGGTGTGATTATTCAAAAGACTCCTGATCAATGTTTTATTATCTAGCTTAATTAACACACTTTTTTACTTTTAAAATAATAACGTATAAAGCTCAGAACATGACAAATATCCTTACCATATATTAAATGAAAACGAATTTTCTAAGATTAAAAATTTTGCATTCTTTAACATGCATGTGAGTTGTTCTTCCACATTAAATTTACTCAAGGATCCTTAAGACCAATCAGTGATGTTAATCTAATAAAAGATCATCGTGTTCATCTTAGATATATAAGAATAAACGTCAAAGTACTTTGCTTACTTGAAATTAATACACAAGCATTTAGGGTCTAAAAACCACTTACTAGTTCAGCAATAATTAACTTGACTTGGGGTGTAGCTTAACTGGTGAGACTTTGAACTTACTTGTTGGAGGTTATCAGTTCGAGTCCTACAAATTTCAGAGCCACTGGAGACTTACATGGTCGTTAATTTCAGAGCCTATAGAATTATTCGAGGTACGCGCAAACTGACCTGAATACTCATATTAATCTAAAAATAATAAACTCAAAGCCTCCTGAAAACATCAAGAAAAAACACATATAAATCATTAGATTGACTGATCTTGTATGGGGATTAAAATTTAAAAAATCTCAAATTTATTATAAACACGATGAGGAAACCAACACTCAATTTCATGCATGAACACAAACGATGGAGGACTTGCAAACTTTCGTTTGTAATTGGACCAGCAATCTGGAGTCTACTTCGTTCTTTTTTTAATTTCATGGGCTTGAGTGTGGGCTTGGTCGAAGCCAGCCCAGACCCAACTGAGATGTTGTTTCCTAGCTAACAGACAACCCCGAGGCCAGCTTCAAGTCATAAGCCCGCCCCGATTATTATTTTTTTTTATAAATTAATGTGGATTAACCCATAAACGTTGTATCAGGTGGACTCGAATTTACTAACTAACCATGATGGTAAGAAGAAAACGAGGCAGGTAGTCACGTTGGTAGTTGGAGACAGGTTCCTACCCCCACCCCCTCTTAACGTTATATAATTTCTTTTTTCTTTTCTTTTCTTTCTGAAGCATACCAATAATTGAGTTTAGCATCTCCATCTTAAATTAACGATTAGTTAAATATGTCATAAATTAAACCAACAATCAGACCATACTCATAGCAAAACTTTACTAATCCTTTTAATAAAACCATTTTTCAAGTCGGGGATTAATTATTAAAGGGTGTTTGGGATCGAGTGTGGTAGAGATTTTTACTTGGAAAAATATATTAAAATAATATTTTAAAAAAATATTTTCGATACTAGTACATCAAAACAATTCAAAAATATTGAAAAAATTATTTTAAAGCAAAAAAAATTAAGTTTTAATGAAAAACATGTTTAATCTCAATACCGATTATCTTTTTAGTATTTAAAAGAAAAGAGATCTGATTTTAATACACATCCTTGTAAGAATAATAATAATAATAATAATTAAATTCAACAACTATAGAAAAATAAGGCGACTAACTTAATTAACCATCTTCGGCAGAAAATACAAATAAATTCAATTTCTAAGTTCATTATGAATACATTAAAGTCTTATAATTCCTACCTTTGCCACGTTTGAGCAATAAGAAGCATGGTTATGAAACTTTGTGCAACTATTGACTCAATCCCAAGGTTTGGAGCATGAAATGGACGGATCTTGTTGTTTTCAAATTTTTTAAAGTTAAATTGATTTCACTTTTATTTTAATTAGCTGGTG
>Ga0325411_1000066_pt1 | contig 92815 bp, 45 predicted proteins | sample PopdelMetagenome_13_FD_206181 | JGI IMG/M metagenome (GOLD analysis project Ga0325411, IMG submission 206181) | Populus deltoides microbial communities from Bellville, Georgia, United States - Xylem-PdIQD-R4 | ecosystem: Host-associated > Plants > Phyllosphere > Stem > Wood/Secondary xylem... | reverse complement strand
CCGAACACAACTCCTTGGCACTCATGACGGCAAAGGGTGGATTGTATGGTCTGGCTCATTTGTTATAGTCTACAACAAAAGATCATCGACTGGATATTTGAGAGGCTTTTCCTTCTGTCGATTATCTTCTACAAGTTTTTATTTAAAAAAATCATTAAAAAAGAGAGGTAATGTTTTCGTCGGTATTTTAATAACATAAAATGCAGTTTAGTGAGGTAGACTGGAAATATGCAAGTCTTAAAATATTGCATTACTGGTAATAAAGACAAATATTGATTTTTTTAAAAAATTATAGATAGAATATGACCGGTAAACTATTGGCTAGCATTGCTAAACCATTTATCGAAGATATATTATGTAATTCATGTATTTTATTATTATTATTATTAATATGAGTGTTCGGGTCAGTTTGTGCATGCCTTAACTAGTTTCACGGACCCTAAAGTTAACGATCATATAATCTTTTAGTGGCCATGAGATTTGTGGGACTCGAACTCGTAATTTATAGAAAGCAAACTTACCGAGTGTTGGGAAACGCGTCAACATTTCTAAAACTATTAATTTTTTTTATGTTTTGAATCGTTTTAATATATACTGAAATTAAAAAATAACTATATCTATATTCTCATAAATAAAGTAAATTAGATGAAATCTTCTTGAAATCTTGCCACAAGTTCCGATAAAGGTAAGAGAGGACTTGACGTTTGAAGGCAAACCAGTAAATCTTACGCTCATTTTTGCTTTTGAATTCGAGGTGAAGGACTTTTACTTTTTCATATCCATATTAACCACACCACGGGAAGATCCTAATTCTTTTCTGGTTTATTTTATTTTATTTTATTTCTTTTCTGAGTGCATTTTATTCTTCAATTTTATATCAATACATATAGCCAAAGCTTCGTTATTTATATAGTCTATAATTTCTCCATAAATTAATGCTTTATAGAGTATAAAATCATTAATTACTTGGTTCCTTATTATATATCTTTCTAGCTTTTTATGCAAACAATCAAGTAATTAATCCAAAGATAAATCTTTTTTTATTTAAAAAAAGGTGATTATAACCGGTTCTAGTAAATATCTATATCTTCACATTGTTAAAAGTTTTGCATAATTAAACATGTTAAATTTAATAATATTTATGAGGCTCTTTATTGAAATTGGGCTAGCTCTCCAATAAAATGTGTTTGGTTATTATAAATTGCTTGATTATTTTTTGTTTTTCCTATTCATTTTATTGTATTTAGAGCTATATTTTTATCATTTTTGTTTAGATAATTACCCCTGTCTTTTAAGTTGGCATGTGATTGTTGATATTAAAAGAGAATCTGAAAATACGATTGAAATCGTGTTTTTTAAAATTTTAATTTTTTTAAAAATTATTTTTTTATGTTTTTACATTATTTTGACATACAAATAATAAAATAATTTTTAAAACATAAAATAAAATATTTTTTAAATAAAAACTATTTTAAACTACAATTACTATTATGCTCTTAAACACCCTATTAGAATTTGTGATCACTCTCACATCTAGCTAGTTTTATATGATTTGGCGGTCATGATCATCTTTTATAAAGAATTGCATAATTGATGCTCGCTCACTAATTTGGGTCCCATAATAAGCAACTTGTCCCATTTAAGACTTATCTCTCATAAATATCAGCTTTAGGTAATACTGTTTTAAACAGTGCCACTAATTTTTTTCTGTTTGATTTTTATTAAAAAAATAATTAAATTAAATTTTTTTTAAAAAAAACCAAAACCGGGTCAAATCGACCAGTTTCAGTTCAGTTCGATTTGGTTTTTAGGGAAAAAACCGGTTCAAATCAGTTTTCTCGGTTTCACTCGGTTTTTTTCGGTTCAGTTCGGTTTGGTTTTTCTGGTTTTTTGCTTATAAAACCAAAACCGAACCGGCAGTTTTTTTCAAAATTTTAATCAGTTTAATTGGTTTTTTTTCGGTTCGATTTTTTTAGTTATTTTTTTTCCAGTTTAATCGGTTTTTCGGTTTTTTTTTCAACTGTAGGTTTAAATCTTTGTTTTATAATTTATCAAGGAAAACCTACTTTGACATTTGAATGCGATTTCACTTACCCTTTAATTATATTTTAAAAATCAAATTACATTTTAGTCAAAACTAACATGATTTAAATTTCAAAGAGAAGATGAAAATAACCTTTTAATTATATAATACCACTCCAATGACCAAAATGACATTTCAATCCATCTGAAAAATCTTCTCTTTGTAGCTTTAGCTTGTGAAAAAAACTGGTTCAAACCACCACTCATTATAACATTGTTCATCGCAGCCTAATATTAAAATTCTGACACCAATCTATCTGGAAGTTTTTGCTCATTAAGGAAATAACTGTGAAATCTTCAAAGCTCTCAATATTCCTTGGTCACTCCTTAAAACCCAATGCCAGTCTCTACCATGTTTTTGTGGTGTTATCTGAATGAATTAAGGGTGAACAAAAAAGCTGAAAAACCGATTAAATTAAGAAAATTAGAAAAAAAAATAATTGAAAAAACCAAACCGAAAAAAATCGATTAAAATTTTAAAAATACTGACCGGTTCAGTTCGGTTTTATAAGTTTGAAACCGAAAAAACCGAACGAACCAAACCCAAACCAGAAAAAAGATAGCCAAACCGAGTCAAACCAAAAAACCGAGCCAAAACTGAAAAAACCGAGCTAAACTGGTTTTTGTCAAAAAAACCAAACTGAAACCGGTCGGTTTGAACCGGTTTCAGTTTTTTTTTTTAAAATTCCTTTTATTAGTAGATATTTATTTAAATTGTTCTTACACAAAATCTATATTATAATTATTTTGATAAATAGTGTTTACACCAAATGTATGATCATTTTTTTTCTTTTTTTAATCATAACCTAATTTTAGGTTAAATAATAATAATAAGAAGAAAATATATAATAATGCTTTAGATTACAATTAGGCATGCATTTACTTCTCAGCTATTTATAATGCCTGGATAGATGATTTTTTATTCTGTTGAAGAAATTATGAAAATAAAGTGAAGTTTATTAAGATCAAAAGTTAAATTGCCAGTTTAGCGATTTAATTTTGATAGATGAGAACTTAATTAAAAATAAAGTTGTAAATTAGAGATTAATTTTGATTAGATGATAATTATCTATATATATATTTATAGAAATTAAAGACTCTGTTTCTCTTCATGATTCAGTTCAAATAAATTGTCATGATCATGGTTATCCTTTACAATTTTGATTTTAAATTTTAATAAAAATCAAATTCGAAGGAAAAGATAAGTTTGCTGGGGAATGGGAATTTTAGATGCTTTGGACTCCTGTATTTTACAGGGATACACGGATGAGAGCACAAAAAAAGAAGGGAACCTACAAAAACAGCACACACACACACACCAGCCACCAAAACCTGACCCAGCAGCTCCTCCTCCACACCTCAACAACGGTGTCCTCTCTCTTCTCCAGCCGAGAGCATCCCATGACAGTCCCTCATCTCTCCACTGTCAAATAAAAACCTAAACCACAGCAAACCCAACTCCAAAACATTCTGGGACGTTGAAAAGATTGAGAAGAGGGGTCAGCAGTTCGTATACTTGAGTGGCAGTTTGATTTTACAGAGGGAGGGTAACATTGTAGACCCGATAGTGGTGATTAAATATCAAGACAATTCTCAAAGCAGCATAGCATGTCATTGCCCTTCTCTTACACAAAAAAACCTTAGCCATTCGAGCATCATCATCAAGACTTCAAAAAGGAAAAGGTTCAGTATCCCATCTGAACAAGAAACATCCCTTACTATCATCAAAGGAAACTAAAGCCAGAAGAAGAGGGAGGAGCGCATAAATTTTGCGTTGAGCACTGATACTTTCATCCTAAAGCCAGATGCTTGCTCCTGGTTGATTTGGGAAGAAAAGGAGGCTGCCGGGTGGCGTAAAAAAGCTTAAGACATCAGGTATATCCCTTTTTTTTTATGTTTATACCTCTCTGTTCATGTCTGTTGCATATATTACCTTTCAAGATTGTAGATATAAGCATCTCCTGGTTATTTAGTAAGAACTGAGAAGCGTAGAAACTGTAGGCTTGGATCTCTTAGGGGATGGCTCTATAGAGTGAGGATGGCCTTGTTTGTTTTCTTAAGCCATACAGTGGAACCTACCTTTTAACGTTTATGACAGTCTTGATGTGTGGATGGAAGAGGTTCGAAAATAAACTCATGACAAGAAAGGAGATTTATATATGGCTGCTTTAGAAATGGCTTCCTAAGGAGACAGAAGCATGCTAAGGTGTATGTTAGCTTGCAAACCATGTTGCTCGAGCTAGGTTCGTGTGTTTTGGTTAGTGTATAGTCTGACCTCATGGATAATAAAGGAAACCTTGGGTTTTGCTCTCAACGGCAGTTTACATGGTTTATTTTTCATGATAATACTGGGGTATGGCTTTTATTAGCCTATCCTTCCCTTTAGGAAAGCTTTTTAGTTAGTTGCAGGAGTAAAGAACCTTGCCCTTGGCGTGAAAAGGCCTTTGTTTTTGTATTTCCACTCGACGTGTTTTCTTTTCTTCCAATATTGTGATGGCAGTGTCTGCTAATTTTTTTTATTTAGAAATATATTAAAATAATAATTTCTATTATTTTAAAAAAATATTCTTGATATTATTATATTAAAACGAGAAAAAATATTTAAAAAATTAATTTTAAACAAAACAAAATAAATTTTCATAAAATATCGATTGAAATGCAATTCCAAATAATGCCTTAGCTTTTAAATGGTTTTTGAGCTTAAATCTTGTTTTGGCAATGAGTTTATAAAAATTTCTCTTTCATTTTTTTATTTTATCTTGACAATTTTTTTTTAATTTTTTTTATTTTGCATGGCCAAGCCCTTATAAAAAACACAATCATTGTGGCATATCTTGTTATTGTACAAAAACAAAAAACCTTTCTGAAGATTTAAAAAATATTTTAGCATATTTTAGCATTTATAGTATTATCACAAAAAAAAACAAAAAAAATATTTTGCATGCATTTTAAACTTCATAACAAGCTTATAAAATCCGTTAGAATTTAACCAAAATTAAAATACTTACTAGGTCGACATACTTAAATTTTTAAAAAATAATAATGTAACCTTGTTTCTCTTTTTTAATAAAAAAAATATTTTTATATTTAATTTCAATTTTTTTGATTAATGGACTCACAACGAGCCATTACCTGAAACATCAGAAAGATAATAAATAAAAATATATTCATTGATGTCATAATTGAAAATATTGTTAGACTTTTAATTACCGACACTAGTCGGCAATACCAACCTAGATTGATATCCACTGGTCTCAAAATTAGAAGTATCATCTTAATATTTATTGATGTCAGAGTCAGGAATATATATTCATATTCTTCAATGCCAAAGTTTGAAATACTCTTAGTATTCACTAACGCTAGAGTTAGGAACATTAGCACTAGATTTAGAAATAACTCTTAGCCTAATATTTATCAACGTTAAAGTAAAAAATATCAGACTTTTTCTTCATGTAACATTTATTAATGCTAGAGTTTAAAGTATTTTTAGTTGAATATTCATTAATGTCAAAGTCAAAAATATTATAAACAGATCATAATAGCATAACACAATAGACTCTTATCAATTTAAGAAAAAATCAGCAATACAACCTACACACTTTAAGGGTGATAGTATATTTCATTTAATGTAACCAGTCTTGTACCATATAATCTTTGTTAACTAGTTACGGTTTCTTGTGACCATAATATTATGTAGAGATTCTTTAAACAAAATATTCTCTTTAAGAACAAGATATGAAATATTTTTTTTTAGTTTATCGTGAAGTCGGATAGCGAGAATGCAGGAGTTAGGGCTTTAATTCTTTTGGCTATTATTTTAAACATGTCATTTTGTTTATTTAGTTTTATGAAATCCCTTTTTAGTATGTCAAATGCTCTAAAGAGTGGTCTAGTTTTATCTAAACTTCCTCCCGAGATTTTTTTGAATAGGAAAGCGAGAAGAATTGAGATTTTCAGTATAATCTAATAGTGAAACTATAATGTGAAAAGTCTGATTTGTGTATTTATTTTGATATAGGACACATTTTTAATATATCACAATGAAGGTGATTTCCATTCATCATCATCAATAATGTTAATCATTTTAAAAGGAGATGTTATCACCATTTTTTCTTGATAGATTACTTGAATTTCTTTCGGTAAGGGATAAACTGAAGCTATTTGGTAATTTTTTTATTTTGTCAAGTTGATAGTATTGTAATGGATACGTTTCTAGACTAACATGTTTAGAAATATGATTATGGTTGCTTTTCAAAATGTTTTTCATTTTAAAACACAAAAACAAACATGCTAGAAAGCAACGTTTTTCATTTGGGTGAAACTTAAAGGGTTTTTGATTTTATCATGTTAGTCATTATCTTTAGTATATAAATAATAGTTATTACTTTAATATTGTCTAGCTAAAATTCATGTTAAATGTTTGAATATTTAGAGTGTATTTGTCTTTGCAATTAAAAAGTATTTTTGTAATTTTTTTTTGTTTCAAACTAATTATATATATATAGATCGTTTCGACATGTTGATGTTAAAAATAAATTTTTAAAAAATAAAAATATATTATTCTTATATATTTCTAAATAAAATATACTTTAAAAAATAACTATTATCACAATATCAAATACTAAATTAATAACAAAATATTAGAGTAATTGAATTATGCAAGTCCATCTTTAAGATTAGATTTCATGAGTACGAGCAATGATTTAAAAAATATTATATATTGTATCCCTTAAGCACAAGAGTATAGGTGTGTCTATGCCAAATTGAAAGAATAACTCCATGTTTATTTTTACATTTTAAAAGTGTTTTTGAAAAAAATTAATTTTTTTATTCTTTTCTTTATTTTAAATTAAATGTTTTTTTAATATTTTTAAATCATTTTGATGTACTGATTTTAAAAATAAAATTTTTAAAAATATATTATTTTAATAAATTTTTTAATAAAAACACTTTGAAAAACAACCGCTTCCATAATATCAACACGCTTTCCTACAACTTTATTTAATCCTACATGTAGAAACTTGTGTCTGTTTTTTAAATGGTGTTTAATAGATTATGCTGAAAAAATCTTTATAGTCTCGTGTTTTCCGACAAATAAAGATCAACAATAAATAAAAATAAAATTGAGAAAACCAAGCGAAAAGTGAAGATCAAGATATCTAATATCACAATATGGGTAATTTACCTGGTTATGTTTAATTACTTTCTCTATCAAAATAAATTTGTAATAGAAAAATATATAAAATTTATAATAGAAACCGACACACACATAAAATTTATTAAATAATAATTAAAAAAAACAATGCAAGGCCACCCATATGAAAATTCTTATAAAAAAATCAATATTAAAAAAATTTAATTTATAGAAAATTAAGAAAAAATCACAGATGAATTATACATACCTCTTAAGAAATTAAACACACTCAGTATCATTTAAAAATAATCATAATCTAATTAAAATATAAACCCAAAATTTATTTTAAAAAATACACACAAATAATGCATTATTTTTTTAAAAAACTAAAAATTATAATAATAATGACCATAGTTTTGAAACCCGGCCCGACAGGTCGACCCGGGTTTGGGACTGGGCCGGGTCTAAGTAAAAAATAGTTGGGGATTTGGCCCGGTAAAACCCGATCGATCCGGGTAAACCCAGCTGAGACCCGACCTTATTTTTTTAGCAACTGTCTTGCTCTTCATCTCTCTTTCCATGGCAACTGTCTTACTCTTCAAGACATAACAGCGCCAAAAGAACCCTTAAAACCCTCCTCTTTCTCTTAAACTCCAAACCCAAGGTTTCTCTATACATCGTTTATCATTTTATTTCTCTACACAGTAAAAGAAAAAAATGGGAAAAACAGTGAAATTAGAGGGCTAATATCAGCAACAGCAGCCTCATTTTTCTTTTCTCAATCAAATTTTGTTTCTTTTGCTGATGGCCCTTTTAGTTTATCTCCTTTCTCTTCTTTAAACCCTTTTCTTTCCCTTCAATCTTCCTCGCCTTCTTCTTCTATACAATCTCAGCCGTCCACTTTGCCTCAATCAACGACGACGGGTAATAGTGAGCCTGCTCCTAGGAATGATCACCCACGAACGACATCTGCTAGGGTTGATCACGAGGCTTTAAAGAAAGGTGATAAGGCTTTGAGAGGGTTATCTCTTCCTCTCATGCTAAAAAGGTCGAAACTTTATTATAAAGGAAGTAGTTTTTTTATGGGATTTTGCAGTTGCTATAAGGGTGCCTGCATTTTTTTTTGTGTTTTTGGTGGTGGGATTCATGGAAAATTTGTGGAAATGAGTTTGCATTGTTTTTGTTGGGTTTTTGGAATTGGAATTGGATTTTCTTTATTGGGTTTTTTTGTTGGGTTTTTAATTTGGGATATTTTTAAGGAGTTGGTGAAAATGTTTTTTTTTTGTTGACCCGAGCCAATCCATCTGACCCGTGACCCGATCATTAGACCGAGTTGACTACCGGGTCAGATGTAAAAACTATAATAATAATAACAATAATAATAATCAGGCCAAGCCATTGGGCCTAGTAAACCAGACCCAGAGCCTGACCCAATAAAGTAATGATCCGCGCGCGAGGTTTCATTTTCTAAAAAAAGTTTAATGGGATGGGCGACGTGTTCATCCGCCCTAAGCATATAAAAAAAAGACGATGTGTCATCTGCGCAACCATAATGCCTGGAAAAACAAGGTCTTTTATTTTTTTACCCAATAATCTATTTTGACCTAGAACACCTAGAAAACACCCTAAAGTCCTTATTAAACCAATCCATAGCCACCAAAAACCCAACAAATTACCCCAACCCGAAATCCACCTAAAATAAAAACTCTTCCCAAGTTCAAATATGTTTTTTTTAAGTGTTTTTAAGGTAAAAAAAACACCTAAACATAGCTTTCCTCATCATATGAAACATTTTGACACAAAAATCAATTATTTTTATGCATGTAATATTCCTCGATGACCACTTTCTCTCTCTAAACTGAAATCCAGCGATATCCTTTCTCTCCTTCCAGTAAAAAAGAATTGAAAAAAAAATAAAGTTAAGTATCAAAATATATTTTCTTACAATTCAAAGGACTGGTCATTTAATATGTAAAAAAGATGGGGGATGAAAATGAATATGTTAATGAAAGTTTTAACCCGTCCCCTATGTTATTCAAGATTTTCACTTTAATGCCCTACCTTTCAATTCAACCCCCCATCCTAAAAAATATGTAACTAGAGGCTAATTTGAGCTCAAAAGAATTAAATTGCACAAAATAAAAGTTTAAGGATCAAAATAAAAATTATAAAAAATACATTATTCTAATTTACAGTGTTTTATAAGAAAGTGATCAACAATAATTCTAAAAACTGATATCTTTTGATGTATAATATCATATATTTATATTAATGTTTTTCAAAAGTATTATTTTAAAAATGTAGTAAAATATTTTTTCTTATTTTTAATATTAACAAATTAAAATTATAAAAAGAACTAGAAAATTGAACTTTTAAAACTCACACAGCGCAGTTAAAAAAAAAAAAAACAAAACAAACGTTGCCGTGGGTGGCTCCTAGAGAAAGAGAGAGAGAGAGAGGACAGAGGAAGGCGGGAAAGAAAAGAAGAGTAGAGGAGAGGAGAGAAGAGAAGAGGAGAGGAGAGAAGAGAAGGAGAAATCGGGAATGGGGGTGAACGAGAGATACACACAATGGAAGACTCTGGTCCCTGTCCTCTACGATTGGCTCGCTAATCACAACCTCGTCTGGCCCTCTCTTTCTTGCCGGTCTCTCTCTCCTTTCTCTTTTTTAGGGTTTGGACTTTATTTTATTTTTTCTTTATCCATGCTATATAATCAAATAATTGTAAAAGCAAAATCATTTTTTTCGATTCCTATTACATTGCCGAGAAAATTGAGTGTGACATTTTCGGGGATTGTATTTGGGTTTAGATATGTTAACGAGGGTTGCCGGATGGTAGAGCAAGAAAAAGATAGTCAAGCTCCTTAGCCCTCTCGCCGAGAATTGCTGCTCTAGGACTGGACTTGCTATCTTATTTTTCTTCCTTCTGAGAAGCTAGTTTAGGGAGAGCCGATGGAGATGATAAAATGAGGGTGATAGCGTGTTCTCTTATCCTACAGGGTTTTTTTTTTTTGGAGGGTTATATCACAATAGGGTAGCTAATCCTGGTCTTCTGCCTGCTGGCAGGGAGGGAAATGAAATTCTTTGTTTATTGAGAAATGCTGCTAGGGACTCTTTCACGAGCAATCAATGGGCACCTCTGTATAGTTGATGTAGATTGACATGCTCTAATGCGTGAGCATTTTTTGTAGAAATAGTTTTAATTTTCAAATGCAAGGTGATTAATCCTTTACCTGACTTGTTTTTAACTGACAGATGGGGTCCACAGCTTGAGCAAGCTACTTACAAGAATCGTCAGCGCTTGTACCTCTCTGAACAGGCAAGATTGCTAATGTTATTGAAGTTGCCAAATGCCTGAGATTCATCATTTTACGTATTCGGCATAGTAATGTTGTATGTGAGCTTGTTCATGTTGATGTATTCTGTTCATGGATTGTTGATTTGTTCCACTATCTTTTATTCAGACAGATGGCAGTGTTCCAAATACTCTGGTCATTGCTAACTGTGAAGTTGTTAAACCAAGGGTTGCAGCTGCAGAACACATATCACAGGTGATGTCTTTATGATTTGTTATTTTCTTTGTTCCTTTCACTTTGAATTTTTACCCCTTCATCCTTTTCTTTTTACTGATTGTATGCATTATTGGTTGGTTGCTTTGATCTTTCAGTTCAATGAGGAAGCGCGCTCTCCCTTTGTAAAGAAGTATAAAACTATTATACACCCTGGCGAGGTACCTATCCTGTCTTAGTAGTTTCTTTTACTTACCCATCTCCTTGTTGCATGACTTATCAATTTGAAAGAGGAACCAGGTTCTATAAATTGTGAATGCTAGAAAAGGTATACTGGTCACAAGATTTGTAATTTGCACCTAATGTTTCCAAGGGTTATTCATCAGTGTGAAACTTGGATTCATGTGATTTTGGGAAGTGATACACTTCACTTTCCTGAGAAGGAAATGATCCCAAAGAGGAAGAAGTTTTAAAAGCCTCATATGAAAATTTAATTTAATTTGTAAGGGTACATCCTTTTAATGAAAAACTCCATTTAGTTTCATTAGCTCTAGTTTGAAGTGCAGAAATCACAGTTGAAAGTGTAACTTGCTTATAGCTTGGTTACCTAAACATCTGCATATATATTATTGAATTACTGTGATAAGAAAATATTCAAACGTTTGAGCACAGTTGAGATATATGATGCTCCACAAGCACATTTGCTTTATTGGGTGAAAACTTGAAAATTATCTCATCTTTGTTATTATAACTTCTGTTGTGAATTGCTCAATTCATGGATCCTTGTGTTAAGTAAAACTGTCATAGCATGATGAATCCTTTCATGAAGGGGTTGATAGAGGGAGATACATTCCACAAGGTGCCTGAGATTTATTTAGGATGAAAAAGAATTACAATATTTCATGACTTTGATACTGATAATTACAGGTTAATGACAGAATAGCTTGTTGCTTTTGTTAAGGAGGAAAAGGAAAGATTCTTATGCTGCAGATAAAACCAAATATGAAGGGGACTTTGCAGCTTAGGCTACAAACATGTCACTGATGTGTTTATTTGTTGTCTCCCTAATACTTTTCTCTTCTCTTTCTATTATTTCTTCACCCCATGCTTTTCCTTTTTCTCCCTTTATATGGTTCTCAGGATTTCTCATTTTTGATATCTGAAAGAATTATTTGGAAGACATTTAAGGTGTTCCAATGAATTACCTTTCTGGTTTTTTTTTTAATTCATTGGGGTAATTATTTTACTTTTTGAGATAGAATCCTCCAACTCTACTTTTCTGTTCCTCGGTCTTCAATATTGCTTGGAAATAATATTTTGTATTTTTTGTTTGGAAAATATTGCTTATATGAGATGTTAAGCAGCTAACATAATCTTCTAAGTTGTTCCCCATCTTTCAATGGAAGTATAGTGGAGGATACTTCATTAATCCTCAAATTTTGTATTTCTGTTTTTTGTTTTTCCAGGTGAACAGAATCAGGGAACTCCCACAGAACACCAACATTGTGGCTACACACACCGATAGTCCTGATGTAATCTTTAGTTACCTTTCAAATAAAAAAAATCAAGAGTTTTAAGCATTTAGTTACCGCTCAAAAAAAAAAAAATCGATAGTTTTAATTACACAGTTTTTCCAATTTGAATTGTGTGTATTTTCGAGCAGGTTCTCATTTGGGATGTCGATTCTCAACCTAATCGTCATGCTGTCCTGGGAGCTACAGAGTCTTGTCCAGATCTGGTTATTCCTGGCCCTGTGATTTTTTCTTTTTTTTAATCCTTTTATAACTCTATACTAGTTAAATATATTAAATAATTGTCACAATCCTTTTATAACCATTTTCTATGACATTTGTTACAGCATGTGTATTCCAGAATATACACGGTCGGTTAGAAAATTAATTTTTGTAATTGTATTTATCATTGGCACAATTCTCTGACAACCATGAAGAGTTCATTGATTTTCAGGAAAGTTTTGTTGTTCTTTTTAATTAAGGCACTTGTTTAATGAGATACATCTTCTTGCAGATATTGACTGGCCATAAAGATGATGCTGAATTCGCTCTTGCTATGTGTCCAACTGAGCCCTTTGTGCTCTCTGGAGGTTGGAATTTAGTTTTAGTTTTTTTTCTTTCAGTTCATTAGATTCTCTAACAAAATCATTAATTAAGCAATGTACTCATTTTTCACATATCATAACTATGGTTGTGTGAATTCAATTTCATAAAGAAATTAAACTTTTCTACACTAGTGTTGATATGCAACTCACTTTTCCTGTTGTGTTTTTTGTTGTTTGTTGGCAACTGCATTAATTAGAGTTCTCATAATCTTTTCTGTTCGGGAAAATTTTTGTTGCAGGTAAGGACAAGTTGGTGGTTTTGTGGAGTATTCAGGACCATATTTCAACTTTGGCAGCAGAGCCAGGGTTGTCAAAGTCTCCTGGATCTGGTGGCTTCCCTAATAAATCTGCCTCTAAGGCAGGTGGAGGTAATGACAAACGTACCAAGAGTCCTTCCATTGGACCACGGGATGTCTACCAAGGGCATACAGATACTGTTGAAGATGTTCAATTCTGCCCATCAAGGTAGGTCCTGTAATCTTAATCAAATGTGTTTAGCCAAGCAATCATGCATTTTTCACTTGTGTAATTATTATCTGCCATTTAGCAGGCACTTTCTTCAGATATCTATAGTTATTCTCTTTTCCATTTTTCAAGAAAAAAGAATTTCTACCAGTGTAACACTGAGGTCTTCTTTGAACCTTTATTCTTTATGGTTTGCTCTCATTTTATCTATTTCCTTGAGTAGTGCACAGGAGTTCTGCAGTGTGGGTGATGATTCTTGCCTTGTATTATGGGATGCAAGAGCTGGCTGTACTCCAGTTGTCAAGGTTACATTTCTTCTTTCCATGCTCTGGTTTCATTCTTTTCCCTTTGCACACTAGACTTTCCTAGCTATGGGTAGGCGAGCAAGAAAAATTGTGGATTGAATTTACTTGACTGGCAAAGTAACAGTCAGAAAACATCCTGCTGTGCATTGTCAATGCATGAACAACAATTATGGTTTCTATCACTGGGATATCATTGTTTATGTGAATGGTAACGTAGCACGGGTAGGAAGCCAATGTGACTTTGATTCCCTGCAATTTTGTTTTTGGTAAACAGAGCTGAATATGCATCCTTCATTTAATAATTTTGCATTCCTAGTTGATTTATTTATGAGAGTTTTGTTGTTATTTGGCAGGTTGAGAAAGCTCACAATGCTGATCTTCATTGTGTTGATTGGAATCCTCATGATGTGAATCTCATTCTGACAGGGTACTTATATAATCTATCCTTATGCATGTTTTTTCTTTCTCATAAGACTGACAGTATCGAATCTGTATTGAGGCTTCTGCCCTTAGTTTGGGTTAAAATTACATTTATTTATTTTTTCTTTTACTTTTCGTTTCTTTGTACCTGTATGAACTTTGGCCTGTGTCTTGGATCATGTTGCCCTTACTTTAGGTCTGCTGATAATTCTGTTCACATGTTTGATCGTCGGAACCTCAATCTTGGAGGGGTAGGAGCACCTGTTCATAAGTTTGAGGGTCATAATGCTGCGGTCCTCTGTGTACAGGTCTGAAAATTATTCTGTCTCTTGGCTCAATTTCTCATTGTTTCTATCTATCTCAGTACAAACTTTATTTATTTTTGGTTATTTCTAACAAAGCAATTGTTTCCAGTGGTCTCCAGATAAATCATCTGTCTTCGGCACTTCTGCAGAGGATGGCATTCTAAATATATGGGATTACAAAAAGGTTTCAAGGCTATACTTTGATCTTTCTGTGTGTGTGTGTGTGTGTTTCTACAAAAAACCATAAAATAAGGTGGTTTGATCTTTCTGTGTGTGAGTGTGTGTGTTTCTACAAAAAACCATAAAATAAGGTGGTTTGATCTTTCTGTGTGTGAGTGTGTGTTTCTACAGAAACCATAAAATAAGGTGGAAAAAAACAACACCATGAGGGAAACTCAATCAAATGTACAAGGGATGATCTGTGAAATGGTTTGGCGTGCTGTATTTTCTGCCAATGGGTTAAAAAATGATGAATGATGCTGTTCCGTTTATGGGATTGGTCACAATTAATGGATTGGGATGTTATGACAATGATGATGACGGTACCATTCGAATTGTTCAAAGTGGCACTTCTCTGCTAAATTCTTGAGTCTGGGGAGGTCTTTAGGGAATACGTTGTTTTGTGTGCGAAGTAATTATTTAGAAACTGTTCCTGTTACTTTGAAGTGACAAGATTGAGGATAGGACTCATTTCTAGGGCTATGTATTCTTTTTTTTTTTAAAAAAAAAAGAGTTCCACTTTCGCAAAATGCATTAAACATTTATACCACATTATAGGATAATATTGAGGCCTTTTAAATGTTTCGTCAGAGCAAGTAGACTGGAGTATGACATGCTCAAATTAATTTTTTCTATTGTCATGTTAGCATTCTAGAATGTATAAATGCCAGCACATCCATGACTATGGTGTGTTTCCAACCTAATGCACCTTCTGAAACTGGTTTGGGGCCTTGATGTTTAGCCCTGTAATTTTTTAATTTTGATTATCTTTTTGAACTTGCATGTTTCTAACGAAGTTCCTTTTTTTTTTCTTTTTCAGATTGGTAAAAAACAAGACTCTACTGGACTGAAAGTGCCAACTGCTCCTCCCGGATTATTTTTCCGGCATGCTGGCCATCGGTATGAAGCCTATCCTGCGTTTCTATTTGTATTTTTTGTGCTTTTCCATGCATGGAAATTGCAATAATTACTCAAAGTTGAACTTTTATGCTTATTCAATTTGAAGATGATCCTTGGAACAATTATTTTTTGATGCTTATGGATCTATTTGAAGGTTGGGGATTGATGATTTTGCCCCCGAAATGGTTCCTTTAATGAGGTTTTCACAGAGTAATTGCTAGACTATGTACTTGTGTAGGGATAAGGTTGTTGACTTCCACTGGAATGCATCTGATCCATGGACAATTGTCAGTGTGTCTGATGATGGTGAGAGTACAGGAGGAGGCGGCACTCTACAGGTGAGAGGATTTTCTTGATATTATAATGTCTTTACTGTAATTCGTGACTGTGGTTTTAAGTCAGTCCATGTCATGTTTCTCTAGTGAGATTAGTAGCAAGGCTGTATAAATAGAGTCTAGCAGCAGCTAGCTACTTGCTTTCTGCAAAACTTCTTTATAAAGAACAGCTTTCTACAAGATAAAAACAATGAAATCAGATTGAAGAATGTACACCTTGCCTGGGTGGAGAGAGACCCAATTGAATGCTGTGGTGTTTCATTATCTGAGACATTTTAATTTTGATGCAGATATGGCGAATGATTGATTTGATTCACAGGGCCGAGGAGGATGTCTTGGTTGAGCTTGAGAATTTCAAATCTCACATTCTCGCATGTGAAAGAAGTTAGGTCTGCTAGTTTTCTTCTTCTTTTTTTCCTGAACAGTGTTAATCAAAGACTCGTATTAACATAGCCTCTCCTTCTCCCTCGTCTTGGTTAGTGTAGTTCATTTACTGGGAGATCTCCTGGAGAACTTTAGATGTTTTTGAAGGTGGACATTGGCTAGGGTACAAGGTATTGACTAGCACCTTGTGCAGGCTCTTTTGTGTTCGGTTTCATGGGATTCAAAGGCCAAAAAGAAGCCCCACTCTAGGACCAGTGTTTTTTATTTTTTTTTTCCTTGATTAAAGGAGATTTTGGAACTGCTCGTTTAGACTTTAGTTGCGTTGTTGACTTGCACAATGATTAGATTAGATGCTTGTAATTTCCAAACTTTGTATTTTGATAATTAATTTTCATTTTTATCATATTTCTAAACTTGAAACATTAGAAACTTCAATTATTCTTTTTATTTGATTTGATTTTGAAATCATAAACGTAATAAAATTTGTTTTCGGGTTGGGGTAATAAGGCTGTAAAAATTCATTCTTAGAATGTTTTTTTTTTTAATCTCATGATTTCAAGGTAAAAACAAGTTAGATTTTGAGTTTTTAGATCAAAAAAGTCCACCATCAGTTTTTTAATCGTTGAAGGTGCTCAAAAATTATTTCAGAAATTGACATGTTATCTATCTGTTAGTTTTTTCATTTTTAAGATCCGGCACGTGGGCTAATCTTTTCGTTGTGCAAGTCGACAACGCAACTAAAGTCTAGATTGGCTTAGGACTCTCTTTACCCTTCCTCTTTTTATGATTATAATTTTTATTTAATTCCTTTAGTTTTTTAACATTTTAAAATAAAATAATTACCATGACATTTTAATAACCATCTAACAATATTATATTTTTAAAATAAGATTATAATTTCTTATAGTAATAGTAGATAGATGACATCCGCTGCGCTGCGGGTTGGATTATTTTTTTCTAAATGTAAAAAAAAAAAACTCTGTGAAACTTGGGATTTAAAAAATTAAAGAATTAGGTTATTGAGTTAACCGGGCTTAATAACCTCAGCCAATCTAATAATACTTAAACAAAAAGAGTAATGATAGCAAATAAATTGAATTAATAAAAAAAATTGATATATAGGATATAAAAAAAAGTGACAACAGAAAAAGACTGTAGTCGACCCATTAAATTTACGACTCGGAACATGAGATTGGAAAAACCTCAGAGAAAGAAAAATAAAAAAAAAAACAAAGGTTAATTTGTAACCAACCAAATGTTTGAAAACATAATTTAAGAAAAAATACGTTAAAAAATAAAAGTCAATTAAAGCTAACTTTCTAAACTTGTTACCCTGTTTATTAGGCCGAAAATATTTTATAGAAGGTAAATCTGAAAAAAATAATAAAGCAAAATCCTCAATAAACTAAATGTGATGAAATAAAAAAATTAATTAAAAGTCATGATCAAAGGAACGATGACTATATTTTTTCAAAACTCATTGATTTTATTTCCTAAGTCTTTATAAAAAAATATAATTTTGACATTTTTGCAGAATAAAAAAATCAATAAATCCGGGTAACCCTTGTTAACTTACTCGACCAGTGATCTAGGAGCTGCCTGGGGTCAACCCCAGGTTGAGTCTAAAAATTATAATCAAAAGAATGAAGACCCGATTTCTTTGTTAAATTCTTTTGCATTTTTAAAAAACCCTATCTTAAAACCCATTGATTTTTTTTTTTTGTAAAATGTTTACCAAAATAATATAATTTTTACATACTTTTAAAATAAAAAAAATTAGTTGCCTAGGTAACCTTAGTCAACCCACCCAACCTGTGACCCGGGACTTGCCTGGGGTCGCCTTCGAGCCGGGTTTAAAAACCATAATTAAAAAAATACGGACACAACTTCTTTGTAAATTTTTTTTAAAACCCGTTGAATATTAAAAAAATGAGGATCAAATGTGCCATTAAAATCAAATAAAATCAAACAATGAAGGATGAATCTGGAAAAAAAATTCAATTAAGAAAATAAATAAACCCAAAAGAAATTATAATGAAAAGGATGGGGACCAAATTAAAAAAAAAACAAAAATCAAGTATGAAATTGAAAAGAAAATCAATTAGAAGAAGGGTGAAAAACAAAATAAATACCAATTAAAAGAAAAAAAGACTAAATCTAACATAGAAATAAAATAAAATAAAATGATAAAAGATGAAATTGAAAAAAAATATTAAAAGAATTTAAAGCAATTACATAACAATAAAAATTATGAGGACCACAATTAAAATAATACAAAAGTTAGGACATTTTTAAACTTTGGGCGGGTGGAGGAGAGAGAAAAGAAGGTGAAGAAGAAGAAATTCAACTGCTGCCTAACAACGGTCTTATAACAACACGCGCCGGTTAGGAAGAAGCGATGCCCCGTGATGCTTTGTTTGAGATGGCGGTTGAGTATTTTTGGATAGCGGAGGAGGTGTCACACGCCGCCGAAATGGTGCGGACAACCTCCACACACTAGTGTGTTCTTTATCATACGCCAACAATTTTTTTTTGTTTTTTTATAAATACCAAAACACTGATTCCACACAAAATTTATAAAAAAACTAGAGACCAAAAGACGCTAATACCCTTAAAGACAAAAACATTTGTTTTAAAATCCAATGTTATTTTGGCAATCTCACTTACCCAAGAGAAGAAAAAATTGAAAAAGCCCTTCTCCCAAAACAAATCGAAATTCTGCTTCTAATGATATCTAGGACTTTATACTATGCAATAAATAGAATAAAAGATATATATATGCCCCTCATCAATTTTACAATATCAAATATATCGTGTAAAAGTTTAAAAGTACTTCTAAAGCAAGACTTAGTATTTCTTTTTTAGAGACAATTTAGTAAATTTACTATGTCAATTCATAGTAAATTATGAAAAAGATTAGAGTAAAAGGCTGAGTTGTTTTAGTATTTTGTTAAGTAGAAATTGTTTAATAAGTTATTAATTTATGATTATTTTGAAATAGTAGAATTTATTGTAAGAAATACTTGAAAAAATCACTAGTTTAATATCTTTTATTGTGGGTATAATATTTAATGGGTGTTTAATTTTTATTTTTTTGCCTCCACTGCTTATAATAATTTTCATGGACTTAAAATTTTTTCACTTTCTTTGCTGAATGGCTTCAGGTTAATTATAATATTTTCATTTTTTTTTCTACTTCAAAAAAGATTACTTAGATTTTTTTTTCTCTTTAGATTTCACATATTTATCTTTTTATACTTGCCTTAATTATCATTATTTTTTTGTTCTTATCATTACTTTTCTGTATTTTTTAGTTTTTCTTTTTTTTCTCTTTATATTTTTTGGAAAAAATATTATTTTTTATTCTTTGCTCTTGAAATATTTATCACTCTGTACTTGATCTATTTATATCATTCCTTTTGTTTTTATCTTTATTCTTTTGTAATTTTTATTTTTTTGTTTACACATTTTCTTCTGAAAAATTATTATACAAAGACTAAAAGGAAATGATGTTTTACTGTAGCATTATAACATTGTTTTATTTTTCTACTATATTAAAAATTAACTTGAGATCTTACATATTTTTATTAACACATATGATATTCATTTTAGTTTATTATATGCAAACATCAACATTTTAATTCATAATTATTTTTTGACCCGATAACAAAAATTACGTTAACAACACATACATATTCATTATTTTATGCTAGATGAAAAAAATACTTTATCCACAACGAGACGAGTTGAATAAATGTATTAACATATTTGTTTTGTATTTATTAGTATAAATGATTCTTGATTTATTGAATTAAATAAATGTGTAGGCTTTTCTATTTACAATTAAGATTTTATTTTAGGAAAGCGCATTAGAAAAGCTTGTATATTTATTTTTTTTACAAAAAAAGAAGCAATCCAACCCGCAACAAAGTGCGAGTCAAATAATTAGCACACTTCTATACTAAAACAACCGATAATTATTATGAAGCTTTTTTTTTTCAATTCAACCCTCTATTTTTTTCTATTTCCCCTCCATTTATTTTTATAATTTCATCATTTCTTTTTCAATTTTATCATCAAACTTTTCTTTAATAGTTATCTGAATTTTCTTTGAAATGATCAAGTTGACTAAATTATATTGAGAAAACTCTCATACAATTTAATTTTAAATCTCAGCTAGAGTCAGGTGAAAAGTTTTTTTTTATCAATTTTTTTTTTTAAATTTTGTTCTCATACTTTTTTTTATTGGTTAACCAAGTTGTATTTGAACATGTTAAGTTAAATAGATCATGTGAGGACAACTTTTAAAAAAATTACTTTTAAACATGAGCTAGATGCTCACTTAAGACAAGGTTTTTGCATTATATCAATTTTATTATTTATTTTTTAATTTTATTCTTGAATTTATTTTATTAGTTAGGTGAGATATTTTTAGATTAATCACCTCAACTGAATTATATTAGAATAATTTTTATATTATTTAATTTAAAATGTGTATTAAATAAAAATTAAATTAAAAAATTTCAATTTTAATTCACTAAATAAGATTTAATAAAAATATTAAATATTTTTTCACAACTTGAATATTTTTCGATAAATTCATTTTTTTTTAGTGCGGGCCTATATATATGGGCGCAAAAGTAAAATGAGAAAACCAAGAAAGCCCTCTTCTTTGTTCTTTATTACTATTACTGCAGAGGGAGTCTACTTGCCACTGTAAAAAACCTCTATCATCTCCCTCTCTCCTTTTATTTCCTCTCCTCTATCGAGAACAGTAACCTCTTTCTCAAGAAGAAGATGGAGAAGATGGGTGGTCGGATCTCTGCAACTCTCATCTTGGCTTTCCTCTTCATCTCCTCCGCACACTCTTTCTACTTGCCTGGTGTGGCTCCTCGTGACTTTCAAAAGGTTCGTTTATCTGTTTTCCCCTTTCTTATTCATTAGTTACATCTCTGTTTTTCTTCTAGTCATAATGGAACTGGATCTACGCTAACCCTTTTCTATTTCGTGGTTGATCTAATACTTTTTTATGTTCTTTTTTTTATCCTTTTCCTTTTTGGGTTCTTCTAGATCTGTCACTGTTTTCTATTTTTGGGGTCAAATCCTGGGTTTGTTTGTGTTTTGCTCATCGAGGCTTAGGATACGATGGGTTATTTTGATTTGCTATTTTCAAAGTTTGCATTTAAGATGACTAAGAGAATTTACACAAAACGATGAATATATGGATATTTTAAGTGGTGTTAATGTGAATGGATTGGGTGCAGTTATCGTATTTCTTTAAGAAATTTTGTTATGATTCTTGAATGATTTGTTCCTTCTTTTTTAATTTATTATTTTAGACTTATTATACCTTACTGTTTGTTTGACATTTGCACTCTTTCTGAATAGGATGCCATCCTTCCTGTCAAAGTGAACAAATTATCATCTACAAAGACACAACTTCCATATGACTACTACTACTTGAACTACTGTAAGCCTAAGAAGATTGAGAACAACGCAGAAAATTTGGGGGAAGTTCTTCGAGGAGACCGCATTGAGAATTCAGTATATACTGTAAGCATTTATTTGTTATTCTTTCATTATTTTATTCACTTGTTTTCGGTAGACAATTGAACCTGCCGAATTACTGTTTTCCTCATTGCCTTGGTTATTAATTAATGAATCATTCTCCAGTTTAAAATGATGAATGAGAAGTTATGCAAAGTGGCCTGTCGTCAAAAGAAACTTGATGCTGAATCTGCAAAGAATTTCAAGGAAAAAATTGACGATGAATATCGTGTTAACATGTAAGTTGAAGATGTTTTCTTATAGACTCACCTGTTGGTCTATGTATGCTGCATCAATTCTATGGATGCTAATCTCATAGATATTGAAATAGGTTTTTCTTTGAACTGATAGCTTGGAAATGGATGTGTAGGATTTTAGATAATCTTCCAGTTGCTGTTCTTAGACAAAGGAGGGATGGGATTCAATCAACAACTTACGAGCATGGTTTCCGTGTTGGGTTCAAAGGAAATTATGCTGGGGTATGTTTCAGGAAGCATTTTCAAGCATGAAAGCATGGGCACATTTGTGTCTATATTGATTGAAGATTTTTTGTTTGCAGAGCAAAGAGGAGAAGTATTTTATCAACAACCACTTGAGCTTTAGAGTTATGTACCACAAGGATCCTGAGACGGATTCTTCTCGCATTGTTGGGTTTGAGGTTACTCCAAACAGGTTTTCTACCATCTTCTTTTTGATTGTTAAGTTCACTTTTGTATTGGGTACTGCTAAAGGAAAAAAAGATGAGCATGTGTGTTCGCTGCAAGCAAGTTTTAGTTTCCAAAGGATTTAGCTGTTATTGCTCCTGCTGGCAATGCAGCTTAATCTCTTATTATTTTCTAATTCAATACCATAAAGTTCCTTAAAGAGTTTCTGTACTGGATCAAATTCACTTTAATGATCGCTTCTAGCATTATTTGTCCATCTCTTTGATGCTGCGGCTATCAAATTTTGATAAATTAAGCTCTCTGTGTTTCCATTTAGATTAAAATTTCAAACGCTGAGCTCTCAATTCCCTTTGTTATTGAATCACTTTGGGATAGTAATATATTTAACTTACCGTTTCATTCTTTGTATGTTTGACACTTGCAAACAGTGTGAATCATGAATACAAGGAGTGGGATGATAATGATCCTCAATTGACAACTTGCAACAAGGACACCAAAATGTTAATTCAAGGCAGCACTGTTCCACAAGAAGTGGATGTAGGAAAGGAAATTGTGTTCACATATGATGTTACCTTCAAGGTTTTTCTTAATAAACTCTTCTTCCCCTTGTCTGAGCTGCTTCATTTGTCCTGTACATTTTCTCACTTCTTTATTCTCTTCACCCCCCTTATTTCTCTTAGGAAAGTGACATTAAATGGGCATCTCGTTGGGATACGTACCTCCTCATGAATGATGATCAGATTCACTGGTTTTCCATCATTAACTCACTGATGATTGTCCTCTTCCTCTCCGGTATGGTGGCCATGATAATGATGAGAACTCTGTATAGAGATATTGCAAACTACAATCAGTTGGAAACTCAAGATGAGGCACAAGAGGAAACTGGGTGGAAACTTGTCCATGGAGATGTATTCAGGGCACCAATCAACTCTGGTTTACTTTGTGTGTATGCAGGTACAGGTGTACAGATCTTTGGAATGACACTTGTGACAATGATATTTGCTTTGCTGGGTTTCCTATCTCCTTCCAACAGAGGTGGTCTTATGACTGCCATGGTTCTCTTGTGGGTCTTCATGGGCTTATTTGCTGGCTACTCATCAGCACGTTTGCACAAAATGTTCAAAGGCACAGATTGGAAGAGAAATACTCTTAAAACTGCGTTTATGTTTCCGGGTATTCTTTTCGCAATCTTCTTTGTTCTGAATGCCCTCATTTGGGGGGAGAAATCTTCAGGGGCAGTGCCTTTCGGGACAATGTTTGCTCTTGTTTGCTTATGGTTTGGTATATCTGTTCCATTGGTCTTTGTCGGTAGTTATTTAGGTTTCAAAAAGCCAGCTATTGAAGATCCTGTGAAAACAAACAAAATTCCCAGGCAAGTCCCTGAGCAGGCATGGTACATGAAACCAGTTTTCTCTATACTTATTGGAGGCATTCTTCCATTCGGTGCTGTTTTCATCGAGCTCTTCTTCATTTTGACGTCGATATGGCTCAATCAGTTCTATTACATCTTTGGCTTCCTCTTCATAGTATTTGTTATCCTTCTGATCACCTGTGCAGAAATAACAGTTGTGCTTTGTTACTTCCAGTTATGTAGTGAAGACTACCACTGGTGGTGGAGGTCTTATCTGACTGCTGGCTCCTCTGCTCTGTACCTCTTCCTGTACTCAATTTTCTACTTCTTCACCAAGTTGGAGATTACGAAGTTTGTTTCTGGTGTCCTATACTTCGGGTACATGATAATTATCTCATATGCTTTCTTTGTTTTGACGGGAACAATTGGTTTCTATGCTTGCTTCTGGTTTGTCCAGAAGATCTACGCCTCAGTCAAAATTGACTGATCTGCAGAAGAGTAAAATGAAGACTGAAAATTCCCTCGGTTCTTTTGCGAGTTGCACGGATTTGCCGCTTTTTTTGGTTCCTTGTCAAAGTGGAAGCTTTATTGTGCTGATGGTAGATAGAGTAGCTCTCGAGATGTTACTTTGTTTACACTGGTGTCTGATGTTTTATGAAGTGATCTTGGAAGTCTTGAATCTTGATATGTCCATCGTATCCAACGTGACCAACCAAATCATATAAATCTTAGCTCGTCAATGCTTTAGTTGCCTAGTTTCTTCTTGTTTGTGTGTGGGATACTTTCTCAAATGTCTTTAGAGATATTTCGTTGAGAATTATACAAAGATTTGTGATGGATAGTGGAATCAATCGGTGTCCCTATTTTAATTGAAAATAAATTCCAACAGGACCTCTGACCCTTTATTCAGCTCATTGATTTATTTTATTCTGAATACAATTGAAGATGTTCTGTTTTAAATCCTGACTCATTGATGCATGTGTTCGGATCCATGCCTTGATTCTAACAAATAGAACGAAAAACAAATGGATGCTTGGCTAACCACAATCAATTGAAGAAACAAGAACGATTCAGCTCCCTGTCTGTTATCCGTCCGGAAGCCCGCTAAGGGGATGATGTAGTCGGAGATGATGTAGTCGGAGAGCTTGGCTAAAACTCTTGTTTTTCGCCGCATTAAATTTCGAAACCTCCCGTGCCTGAAATAAAAATACTGTGCACTCAGTGTAAGTTTACTATTGAAATGACTTTTGTGCCCTTCCAAGAAAATAAAAGAAGCCTATAAGTTGGGGTATTTTGATTTTTTCATAACCCGTAAGTCATTAATGATTTGACCGGGGTATTAAGAAAATACATATTTGGTCTTTGAATAAAAAAAATTAAAACATGGGTTTAGAGGTTTTTTGATCTTTTCAATCTGTTTTTTTTGTTAATTTCACAACCACAAGAGGTAATTTGATCTTTTAATGTAACTGATTAATTTTAAAATTTAAAAACTGTTATACACGCGCCTGCATGTTGGAGGCACTCGTGCATTTTGAATGGTGTGTGTGGCGCCTTCCAGTAGCCAAACATGTCATTCCATTTTGTCATTGATATTTTCTACTCTTGATGATCCTTCACCTATAAAAATGTCATATAAGCTTCAAAGTTTACGAGGGTTACATGTCCCATGTCTTGTATTCTTAAAAAAATATTTGGACACGATGATCAAACTAACTTTCTAGCTGCTTTATTGCTTTTCTAGAAGTTTTATCCATCACAAATTCTGAAGAGTAAGAATCATAAAGTGATAGTCCAACCATGATTGATAATGGTAAGACTAGCTCTTCCTTCATTGATGGGATATAATTCTTGGAAAGTTGGACTTAAGGATTTGGGATGAACTTTTGGGTTGACTTTGTTAATGTTTTATCCTTCTCTAGTTTATCTTATCTTTGAAATTAAGTATGACTTCTAGCTTCAACTCTTCATCCTCTTCAAAATAGAATCTGACGTCTGTATAATATGATTCTTCAATAGAGAATGATTCTTCTATATTCATAATACACTTAACTTCACCACTATGGCTATACTTAAAGCATTGATGCAATGTTGATGGAACTACGCCATTCTCGTGTAACCAAGTTTTTCCTAAGAGTAAGTCATAGGAAGTCTTTGCCTCAATAATATAGCAAAGTGCTAAAAAGTTCATCTCTCCAATCTCAATCTTGATACGAATCTTTCCAACAACGCATTATCCCTTTTGATTAGAACCTTGGATCACCATCATACTCTTGGATATTTCATCCAAAGATATGCCAATCTTCTTCATTGTATGAACCAACATAATGTTAACCGCTAATTTATTGATGCGAACCTTATGATCATGTGGTCACGCGATCCATAATCAAGATTGAGATCTGATCTCGAAAAGCTAAAATAGATCTGATAGGAGTGTGACATAATGAAAACTTGTCCCAAGACACCAACACTATTGGAATGAAGTCGAATGATGCCACAAAGCTAGTTAATTTTCAATAAGTCAGATTCAGTTTGTTCAAGAAGCAAAGAATGCAAGAATCTCTCTCACACGTTAAAATTAAAAAATTCAGAATTCATCAATGACTGCTAAAATTTAGGCTTACATGTGTTTAAATAGTTCTGGAAAATTAACCTTAATGGATCTACCCTTGTGAGTTGAATTGACTCACATATAAAAACTGACCCAAAACTTTTATTAGTAAGCCCAAACCCTGATATAAAAAAGCCTTGTATTCTAGTTGAAAAAAAAAATTCATTAAGTTCAAACAAGCTTTGGGCTATAACTAACAAAATAAAAATAAAGCCCACAAGTCTCAAGTCTTTATCTGTCATGAGACGAGAAGAAGAAAAGAAAACATTGTAGGTCTGATAAAAGACTTATTTATAGCTTATAAAACTGCCCAATAATCCTAGGAACTAAAAGAGAAGTTGCTTCCCCTTTGGTTTCCAAGTTAGAATAAGATTTTGATTTCAGCCTTATATTTATCCTTCTTTTGGAAAATAAAAGATACTACCTTTAATGCTCCTTTTTTCCACCTCTTGGTATTCTTCAAATATTAGAAAACACAATTACGTTGCTGAATTATTTTCTTTGCACAACAAGGAGACTGTGCCGGCCTTGTGCTTCCCAAGTCAGCTTGGATTTCTTTGTTTTCTCCTTACTGTGTTTTCTCCTTGCCTGACAAGAAAATAAAATAAAATAATAAATCCTAATATTTAAAGGAAATAATCAATGTTCCCACACATAATAGAAAATCTAATATTAGTTAAGATTCCACAAAACACATGGAAACATCACATAACAAGACTGGCCGAAACTGATACAAAATTGGCAGCCTTATTGTAACATTCCCATTTCTGGGATAAAGCAACGTTCTCATGTTAACTGATAAACAGAGTGATTAATTTTGTTTTTTCTATATCTATTCATTGTGGTTGTATTAAAGTCCATCAAAATTTTGATGGAGTCTCCCCTATACCGGGAGGTCCCAAGTTGTCAACATACGACCTCTTTATATCTCTAATATACCACATCTCCTAACTCAATTCAACCCAATCATCCTGGGTCTTAGTCCCACAAACATCATCATTCGTATCAACCACAATGTTTATGATATACATTGTACAACAATTATCATTATGGATGGATAAAGATATAAACATGCATACATGGAACATAGTTATACAAACTACAGACTTAAATTCATCTATTCAAGTTTAAACATCAATTATACAATTTGAGTATATATATAAGTTGTAATATTACCAAATACAAGGGTATACTCTTTAGGACAAAGGTATACTCTTTAGGACCTAAATTACAAAAAGTGAACCCAAGCTAGAATCCACTCCTATCATGTATGCGATGACCCTGAAAACAAAATACATATTATTGAAATATGAATATCATAATAATATAGCAATACAAATATCCTGCAATTTAAAAAGGCAAACATGCATTTATATTTTATTCACTCATCCCTTTTGGTTTTCATTAGAAACTCCTTTTCCTTCAACTACTAAAAACCTTTTCCTCTTCCATTATCAACCTCTATTTAAGATCTCATAAGACCACCCATGATTATTTCCGCTTAACACAATACCGATACCAATTTCACTGTTATCATCATCACCATGTAGGAGTCGATGTAAGGTGATCCCTTTACTCGGGATCCTAACATACACTAAATGTATGCTAGTCCATGCATGGTGATCCCCTTACCCGGGATCCTAACATACACTAAATGTATGCGAGTCAATACATCTTGATCCCCCCGGAATCCTAACATACATTAAATGTATGCTAGCCAATATATGATTGATCCCCTTACCTGGGATCCTAACATACACTAAATGTATGCTAGTTCACGCCCCAAATCACACTTCTTATATTTCCTTTGTCAACGATAATTTCATTCATTGGCAATTCACACAACAACCGTTCACCCTGAATATACATAGATTCATAATACTATCCAAAATATTGGCATCATTATGCAAACCTTCCTCATTTCTCCTAATATCCAACGTTTGATAATTCATATCTCACATCAATAATATATTAAATCATAGAATTTAACTAAAAATTATAGGTGCGGATCACCTACCTGCAATAAAAGCTCTACTCGTGCTCCTCAGCTGTTGCTGTTGCACCACGCCTGTGGTCCTTCCTGGAAATCACAGGTTTATCTCATAAATTTTCCTCATTCAAGGATATGTTTTATAATAACCATATCAACAGCTAGTAAGTCTTTCTTTCAGTCATTTCTTAATATTTTATATTTTTCTCATTTCACCTATTATTATTGTCGTTCTTTGTCCAACCCCAGTTATCATTCCTTTCTTTATATTTGGACCGCCACTGTCTAACTGTTACTGTCTCATTTTTGAACTGTTACTCTGATCTCTCCTTAGATTTTTAACTATATCTGGAGTTATAGAACTCTGATTTAAGCGAGATTAGTATCGTTGGAAAGCTAAGACATAAGGCTACAAGTTCTATGATTTAAGGAGAACCCAGTTCTGCCTCTAAGATAGTCAAAATTGCTCATCAACAAACAATTAGACTGTTATTGTCCAACTATTACTGTCTCATTTTTGAACTGTTACTGTCTGACCTCTCCTCATATTTTTAACCATATCTGGAGTTATAGAACTCTGATTCAAGCGAAATTAGTGGCGTTGGAAAGCTAAGACATGAGGCTACAAGTTCTATGATTTAAGGTGAACCCAGTTCTGCCTCTAAGATAATTAAAATCGCTCATCAACAAGCACTTGGACTGTTACTGTATTTTTTTTGAATTGTTACTGTCTGACCTTTCATTATATTTTTAACCATATCTGGAGTTATAGAACTCCGATTCAAGCAAAATTAGTGGTGTTGGAAAGCTAAGACATGAGGCTACAAGTTCTATAATTTAAGGAGAACCCAGTTCTACCTCTAAGATAGTCAAAATCGCTCATCAACAAACAATTAGACTGTTACTGTCCAACTGTTACTCTCGTTTTTGAATTGTTACTGTCTGACCTCTCCTCAGGTTTTTAACCATATCTGGAGTTATAGAACTCTGATTCCAACTGTTACTGTCTCGTTTTTGAACTGTTACTGTCTGATCCCTCCTCAGATTTTTAACTATATCTGGAGTTATAGAACTCCGATTCAAGCGACATTATTGTCGTTGGAAAGTTAAGACATGAGGGTACAAGTTCAATGATTTAAGGAGAACCCAGTTCTACCTGTAAGATAGTCAAAATTGCTCGTCAACAAACACTTGGACTATTACTGTCCAACTGTTACTGTCTCGTTTTTGAACTGTTACTATCTGACCTCTCTTCAGGTTTTTAACCATATCTGGAGTTATAGAACTCCGATTCAAGCGAAATTAGTGGCGTTGGAAAGCTGAGACATGAGGCTACAAGTTCTATGTTTAAGAAGAACCCAGTTCTGCCTCTAAGATAGTCAAAATCGCTCATCAACAAACACTTGGATTGTTACTGTCCAACTGTTACTGTCTTGTTTTTGAACTGTTATTGTCTGACCTCTCCTCAGGTTTTTACCTATATATGGAGTTATAGAACTCCGATTGAAGGAAAATTAGTGGCGTTGGAAAGCTAAGACATGAGGCTACAAGTTCTATGATTTAATGAGAACCCAGTTCTGCCTCTAAGATAGTTAAAATCGCTCATCAACAAACACTTGGGCTGGGTAAATTATCATGGTTTCACATCCCCAATCACATACCACCCATGAATTTACTTAATTTTAACAACAAATACTTTTCCCCCAATTCAAGTCTAAAAACCCTAATCTATAACTCACATCAAGACATCAATTCATTATCGAATTCGAAATGACTTATAAGATCATGTTTAGAACACCATACCCGATACGAATTAAGGTTTTGATCTCCAACCAGTTGAAGATTTTCAACTCCCTCCTTTCTTATCTAATGACAGCCAGCCCTCCATCTTATCTTCTTGTTCAATTTTTCTGGTTAATCCCTTGCCCACAAGTGTTTATTCCATCTATAAACCCTTAATTTTGGATGGGTTCTTGAAATTTTGGTGTTTCTCTCTTGATTTTGCAAGAATGGATACAAAAAACTCCCTCTTTTCTTTCCTTACGATTGCTGCTGATTTTTGGTAAGAATAAGAGTATTTATGCTCTATAATTTTTCTTATTTGCATTTAGGCCCCCACATCTTTTTTTCTTCTTATAATTAAGTTATACCTCTTTTTATTTCTTATAATTTCACCCCACAACTTTTAGTTTAGTTTATTTTCATTAATTTAATCCAACCCTCAACATTTTTGTGTTGATTTATAATATCTTGAAATATTTCATCTAGAAACTTATATCCAAAATATTTTGAATTCCCGTTTTTATTTAACCATGTGCATGAAGTTCTTCACATTTATTTCTCATGTAGTTAGTTTGCAATCTAAACAACCTTTATTTTTCCCCGGGTTTTACACTTATTGTTGAAACTTCATGGCTCAAATAAGAATGGTCTGGGCTCGTCTTGCACATGGATTAAATATACTAAGACATTCTTTTGATGCTTTAAAAGATCCCCAAGTTCAGCCCTGGCCAAAACTTGCACAACTAATCCATTTAATGCTTCTTTCAAGGCCTTCACTTTAGACCTTGTGATGGGCTCACTTGGTGTATGCGGGTTGATCCATATCATCCCCTCTCTCATCAAAAGGATTCAGCCTCGAATCAAAACCTATGCCAAACAAAGTTACATCAGCAACATTAAAGGTAGCACTAACACCATACTCACTTGGAAGATCAACTTTGTAGGCATTGTCATTGATCCTTTCTAAAACTTGGAATGAACCATCACCACGAGGCTGTAACTTTGATTTTCTATGGTTAGAAAACAATTCCTTACGCATGTGCATCCAAATCCAATTACCAGGTTGGAAAACAACCTATTTACACCCTTTATTTGCTTTAGAAACATACGATATGTTCATTTTCTCTATTTGCAGTCGAACTCTCTCATGGAATTGTCTCACCATATTTGCCTTCCTTTCACCATCTAAATTTACCATTTCTTTCTAAGGTAAATTAATTAAGTCCATAGGAGTTAGTGGATTAAACCTATAAATAATTTTAAAGGGAGAAAAGTTAGTGGTCGAATGCACAGTTTTATTATAAGTAAACTCAACAAAAGGCAAACATTCTTCCTAACTTTTCAAATTCTTTTGAATAACAACACACAAAAGTTAGGATAAAGTTCTATTTACTACCTTAGTTTGTTCATTTGTTTGAGGATGACAAGTTGTTGAAAATAAAAGTTTAGTTCCCAACTTTCCCTCACAAAGTTTTCCAAAAGTAACTAAGGAACTTAACATCATAATCTGACACTATACTCCTAAGAATGCCATGCAAACAAACGATCTCTCTAAAAAACAAGTTTGCAATATGAGATTCATCATCATTCTTATAGCATGCAATGAAATGTGCCATCTTAGAAAACCTATCAACCACAACAAAAATAGAGTCTCTACCTTTCTTTGACTTAGGTAAATCTAAAATAAAATCTATGGAGATATCTATGTAAGGTTCAACAAGCACAAGTAATGATGCATACAATCTATGAGGTTATACTCTAGATTTTACTTTTCTATAAGCTTGCTAGTCATTTTTGCCATACAAGAAGACCTCAAAGAGCAATCTTTAGTGTAGCGAAACTCTACCCTATTCCAAAGACTTAAATAGTTATCTTTGCTTGTTGTATATACCGTTAACTAATTTTGCTTGCTTAACACAACAGACAACATGATGGTTCTCATGTACTGCACTTAAAGTGTACTTGAAAACACAGTGCAAACAGTGCTCCCTCGAATTTTGATTTTTATTTAAAATAAGTTTTTTTATATGTTTTCAGATCGTTTTGATGTCAAAAATAATTTTTTAAAAATAAAAAAACTTTGTTTTGATGTATTTCTAAGCGAAAAGCATTTTGAATCATCACTGTTACCACAATTCCAAACACCCTTCGTTTTGATGTTCGTTAATGGAGCAACAATCCAGGCTTTGCCTTGCAGCATAAAATTCGGTAAAAACTCTTTACTTTGTGATTGCACTTTTGTCCACCCAACGAATTTACAACCTTTTCCATTTCGAGTTTGCATGCCTCCCTCCTAATTGTTAGATATTTGTTCTCATTATTTGTCGGCCTCACCCTTTCTCAGGCATGGTATTCATAAAAATAGCATACAAAATGAAACATTTTTTTTCACTTTTCAACAAGTTCATGTGGATCTATTTTTCCAATCAGTGATGTAATGAGCAAGTTCATGTGTGCAGCAAAAAATTTGCAGTTTTTTCCCCACCATGGCTGCTGTCCATTAACATCCATGTCCCCAACAGCTATGATGTTACACTAACATTCATGTCCCTAACAGCAGCTGTGACATTACATTGTCAACCCTAACACATCATACCAATGCATTAGAAATTAACTTGAAATCCTACCCACAATATTATTAACAAAAAAGAATCAGCAAGTGTTGAAAAATGTAAAAAGGATGATAAAAACTTATACCATATTTATAAATTTATTATCAAATTATTCATAGAAAAGATAAAACCAATCCCACAGCAGAGCGCAGGTTTAACACTAGTAATGACTAATCCTACACATCAACTGCCAATAAATTACAAAAGGATTTCATTCCATGCACCATATCCTTCGAATTGAAATATTTTGGTTCTTTAGTGGACAAACGTTAAGACTTGAATTCCGACTAAAACTTATTGAAGACTTGGCTTCCTTCAACTGCTATTTCAGTTACAAAGGTGAGATTCAAACATATACGATCGGCTTTCATGCCCTCAAGACAAGCACGACCTTAGCTTCGATTCCATGACCAAATGCTACATAACAAGTTAGCCAGGCAGGAGCAAACTACAGCCAATTTTTGAATGCATTGTAGTAGTTTAGCAAAAGTTTCAAGTCTTGAGACTAAAACATTAAGGATTAACTAGCTTCCATTGGCAAAACCTAGCACAAAGATTCAAAAGCAACATCCATAAATCTTTTCAGCAATGAAGCCCACAGAAGCACAGGTAGTAAAAACATTCCTGTGACAGTTGGGTTAACTGATATACATACCAAAAATTGTTGATCCATTAATACAGTTAGTGAACCAGTATTATCGTCAGCTTGAGTATGTTCGCAATTTCCCATTTTTCTGCCTGCATGATTTAAATAAAATTAGTTACAGGGCAGTGTCAAAACCAACATAAAAGAAAAACTGTGCGAGTTTAGCAACCAACCAAAATGCATCCTTCTTTTCTTGTGCTAACAGCTCTTCAAAGGAAATATCACCAAATTCATGATCTTTTGTCTCGATCACCTCTTCAGACTTGGCCTTCAACTCCACACAAGCACTGATTTCAAGCATCTTAAACAAAACAAAAACAGAGAAAAAGCATGAGAACTTCTTTTCTAATATTGCACTAAGAAAGGATCATGCTCCATCAATTTCCTTCCTTTCTCTACAATTTTTGAAAATTTCACACCTATCAGAATTCTAAGTGCAGCACATCGCTTCAGAAATCGATTTGTTAAAAGCAGTCGAGAGCTTTTTTGAAGTCATATAAATAGGGTTTCATTTGTACCTTCTTGTATGCTGGTGAGAATTTAAGCTGCTGCTGAAGCCAATTATAAACAAAAGTATCCTCCTCTAATCTTTTTTGTTCTAGCTCTAGCTTGTAAATCTGACATTGAGAGAAAGCATCAATCCATGTTTAATGGGAACAGATATGATTGATCAGTCAATTGCTTACCTGTTGACGAAGGCGATCAATTGAAGACCTGTCTGCCTTGAACAGCAGAGCCTTCGTTATCGTGAACTTACGCTTGATGACCTCCGACCTGAAACAGGAATAGAAAAGGAAAGAAAACATACTTTAATGACATGTGGGGGATAAGGTAAGACTATTGGGATGGCTATCATCAAAAGTGATGGGATCAATAATTAGGAAAAAAATCCATAAGTTGAAACAAACTCCAAAAGTTGGCCAAGTCCTAAGGAGAAATAAAAGAAAACAGAATGTTGAATGCCATTACAAAATTCTTGGCACAATTAAGGATAGCTAGAAGCAATTCCAACATTATGGGAGAATACGTCATGAATTATTTAGTAATAAATGGCAATGCAAGTTCATATATGCTTAACAAAGGTGAACATACTGGAGAGGGAGAATAATAGTCAATCCACAAGAAGCTGACTAGAATAGCAGGAAACAAACACTAACGAATAATAGCAAACATGACCAATCATTTGGTTTCCTGAGAATAATTTGTCAACATGCTTACTTGTGTTGCAACTCAGTTCTAGCCTCAATCAAGCAATTTGCAAATTCTCCAACCTGTATTACAAGACGAACTGTCAAATCACAAAGAGTATGACTATTGTTCAAGCACTCAATTCTAAAATACATGTTTTTATAGGCTTAATAAGCCAATTTAAATGCATATAATAAAGAGTAAAAAATGATTTAAACAATAATGACTATGATCAATCAAGTGCGCCAGATTCCACCCTGCAGTCCTAGAGAATTCTATGATGCTGTCCATTCTTGCACCCAGAAGTGCATGCATGAGCCAAAGACCAGCATTTAAACCTCATTTACTTCATTATTGTAGAAAACAAAATTTTCAAATTCAAAACCAAGAAGCAAAACTTTTACAACCACTTGAAGCAAATTTAATGTATATAATGTTCTACCAGCTCACTTCCTTCATGATTTCATTTCCACAATGGTTATTCCAAATGGTTATTTGGGTACATTGCTAACATTCAGTGAACATGCATCCACGAGCGTAACTTGCCAGAGCATTGAAATCATTTGCAACTAACTACTCATTGATCCGTCATGCCTGATACCTAACCAATATTCTTGAAGGTTAAAATCCTGTCACTTTCCCATTTTCACATGTATCCTTAAATTCTGAACTCCAGTAGGATTTAGCCTTGAAAAAAAAAAAACCCTCTCCTCCTCTAGAAATCCAATATCTGATGAAGCATGTTAAAAAATGATGTCTGCCTCAGAAAGCAAGAAAGAAAAATGATGTTGAGGCATGTTTGCAATTCTAAATCCTTCAAGACCATACTTATATTCCCAAGTTCCATGAACCAAACCTCTTTCTTTCAACCCATCTGTACTTTGTGCCTCACTCTAAACCTCCGAGCTTCTCATCCATATCTTTAATCTACATTTTAACATCATAGTTTAGCAGCTCAAGGTCAATTCAGAATCTTTCTGCTTCAAATCATTGCTTAGATTTTTTTTCAATGATTGTAAAGGGAAAGATAGAAACTGAATAAAGATGGCAAGCAAATTGCTAGACTCTTTAAAGGTTTTCTGATTAATCCATACTCCAAATCATGAAAAGATGTCCTACAAGTGACAGTGAATTAACTAACTACTCAAACTAATATAGTTTCAACTATATCCTACCCAGCAAGCAGTCGGAAGGTGGTTTGTTAGCACGAGTAATGACCGGCTACACGAACAGAGCATTGTCCAAAACAGTGAAAGAAGAAACCACCTTTCAAAGAATCTAAACATTTCAATGTAGGTGGACACATTGAAAAGTGACAGAGCTCGCTATGTCACAAATACAAGATAACCATTAAAATAAAGGAAACTGTCCTTTAAAAGCTAGTAATTGAATAAAGCCAACAATCAACCCCATTTGCGGAAGTTTCACTCACTAGTTGCGGCCCAGAACAAGTTGTGAGAAATCAAGACTTCATGTTTAGAGCTTGGCAACCTAAGTACGTCAAACAAGGTGATATTACTGCTTGCATCACCGCTGCTTGTCTTTCATGTCCTATTATATGGTTTTCGGATCATGACAAAAATTTCAACAAACAGTATGGTGGCAATCTGGCAAAAATCTTTCAGAGGTAAATCTTTTTTCCCCCTGGCTTAATCACAATCCAACCACATTAAAATCAAATTATGCACATTTCTTCTCACTACACTCTAGCACTAATTCGCTTGCTTCAATCATTTGATCACATAAAAAAGTGCATGAGTAGCATAGCACTGCAAGAAAAGAATTCCTTAAGCAGTAGTCTATGTAAGCACCTTTCTTCATTGCAAGAAAATGAAATGGGGCATAAAAAATGGACCGCATATTCTCCAAACAGATATCATTATAAATTAGCATGCATTTAGTATTAGTAGAATGGCAAACCAGCTTACACAAGAATAGCAAACATTTCCACTCTAAAAAATAGCACAAAAGTTTGGATATTTTTCTTAAAAACTGAAAAACAAAAAAAAGTGTAAAATGAAAAACCTGAGCTAATGTCAGTGCATTGCTTTCATTGCACTTGACAAGCTGATCATACTGCTGCTTGATCTTTCTCTGGGTAGCACTGCTCGTAGAAGTAAAAGGATACAGACATACCAATTCTGGCTTGACCGGACGCGAGCCCGGAACTTGCCTTTCTTTCTCTGAATCACCGCCAAAACCATTTTCTTCACTTTTCAAATCTAACAATCTTTTCTTCTTCGCCTTCCTCTTCTTCTTCTTCTTAACGCTCTGCAGATCCTCAACCGACCCGTCTCTCTCCTCCTCATGACCCGACCCGGTCTTATCCACGTCACCACTTGTCAGTGCACCTGGCAAGATATCAAGAAGAAGCGAATGGAGCAAATGGGTCTTGCCATTTTCACCCCTTTTTCGAGCTCCATTAATCAATTTCGTTAAAGAAGGGTCAATAAGTAAGGGGTCGTTATGGGTTTTGGGTCGTCGACGAAGTCTTCTGCAGAGAAAAAAGACAGAGAGAGAGAAAGAAAGAAAGAAAGCAAAGATAAAGAAGAAGAAGAAGAAGAGTTGATTATGGTTCGATAAGATTAGGAATTCGGAGATTAGATTCGATAAGATGCTACTGTTAGTTACAGGAAAAGTAAGAAGAGACGCCGCCGCCATTGAAAGAAACAAGGCTTCGTCACTTAAATGGAAATGGAATGGGAGGGTGGAAGGGAGGGAGGGAGGGAGTCTGCTGCTGCAGTTGAGGAAGAGAGGGTTTCTTGTCTGGATCAAAGTGGGAAGTGGTGACGCGGTTTCTGTTTCTAGGACGACGACTCTGCCTGCTTTGCTTTTGAACCTTCCTTCTATGCCATGTCACAGGGTTGATTTTCTCGTCAAAATCTCTGCCCCTGTTTAGCAGCAATCCAGCCCCCACCACACTTAGCTTTTTGATGTCGATCCATTCATGTTTATCTTAAATAAGTGTTTCCTCCTCTTCTTGAGAGGTATCCCTCACACTATCCTAACTTTTTATTGATCTCAGCTAAAAGTATACACAAGTCCATATATGTATGCTATATGCATAACAGTTCTGCTCCTCACAGAATTTACATGCTACACACCTATATACAATCTACATCAAAACTTCATACGTGAAAGACTATAATAAAAACTATCCCCAATGACAACAAATCTGATTAGTTTTGCCTATGACAGTTAATTGTCAAAAACTTTCGACAACTGCCCCTAGCATCTCCCTGCCCCACCCACCCAACCAACCAGTTGTTTACTAGAATAGGTGCGTTTGCATACCTTGAATTATTCATCGTGTAAGAGCGTATTTAACAGTGTGATTGCGGGTGCTTTTCAAATAACTTTTCGTGTCAAAATACATGCCAATGATGTTTTTTCATTTTTTAAAAATCATTTTTGACATCAGAACATCAAAACGATTCGAAACATACAAACCATATTAAATTTTAGTAAAAAAAAAATTTCAAAATTTTTGAGAACGCTGCCGCAGCCGCGTTCCCAAACATAGCCTAAGTCAAAATTCATGCCGAACATCGATGTCCTGTCAAATTATTAAATATACATTAATGTTGAATGTGCCACTGTTTATGCATGTTATCATTCATTCTTGTGAGTAGTGTTATCATAACTTCATTTTAACCTCTTATTTTTATATATATTTTGAAAAATTAGGAAAATATAAAAATTATTTTCAGTAATTCTAGTTAATTTTAATCATTTCATTATTTTCTTCTTTTCATTTAATTTTTGTATGTCAAAAAAATCTTGAAAATCATAAAAAAATACAAAATGCAAAAATACAAAAAAATAAAAAAAACACAAAAATAGCCGGACTTTGAAATTAAATTGACAATCAAGTATCATATGTAAAAAATTAAGTTTGAGAGTTTTAGGATCATAGTCGAGGTTTTAATTGAAGAGAAAAGTTAGAAAAGGATTTAATTTATTTAGTTTGGCTAGGAATGAAAAAACATTAAAGTTCAAGAATGATTTTGAAATAAATAAACAAATTAAAAATTAATAAAAATTTAATTTAAAAAATTAGAACTAAAAGCTTGATTGTTCAAAATTGCTTGATTTTAAAGACCAAGAGTAAATTTGTAAAAAGTGATTAAATTATTGTTCCCAATTAAAACCTAAATTTCCCCACTCGATCGATAACCCAAACCATCCTTCATTAACCCACGAACAAAAACCAAAATCTCATTTCCTTTACTAATCAAACCAAAACACTTACTTTTAATTATGAGGGGTGTGGTTCAATTTGTTAGACTCTGGGTTTGCTCTCCAGATGTTACTAGTTCAAGTGCCACAAATCTCATGATCATTAGAGGCTTACATGGTCGTTAACTTCAGAGCTTCAAAGGATTAGTCGAGGTGTGCGTAAGCTGATCCGGACATCCACAATTAAAAAAAAAACTTACCTTTAAAAAAAAAAGCAGATTTTTCACCGTGAGTTCAACCATAGTTTTCCATCCTACCATCGACAACTTCAATAACCATCAACGCCTGTTCAACCTCACTCAATAGCCCAACAACAGCCCCCCTCACGAAGCACTCTCTCTCTCTCTCTCTCTCTCTCTCTCTCTCTCTCTGTGTGTGTCAAAATTGACTACCCATCTCTATGTTGAATTATGGTTTTTTTTTTCTTCATAGGTGTGGTAACTGATAACAACAACACCCACCGTTGACGCTAGTACAGCCACTACGACAACCAATAACCTCAGATCCAATCATCAACCACGGTGCTAAGAGAGAAACTAACGAACCAGTTGAGAGAAAAAAAATAAAAACTGATTGTGTTGTGTGATTTTTTTTTAATCTTTTACAAGTGAAGGTGAATCTCACCGATGACATAAAAAGAAAGAGAAAGAAAAGTTGTTTAAGATCCACAAGTTTCTATCATTCCAACACCGATGGCGCGTGGTCCCATGCGCAACTAGTGGCGGTGGCTCGTGGAGCCCATGAGTTGCCACTGCTCCCTCATATCCAATGTATTCCAGCAGCTTCCCCGACTATTCAAACCTTCTGGACAAGGTGTTCTACAATTTTTGGGACGACTTTGTGATTTGTAAACTTACATAATTTTTTGGTGTGAGTTAATTAATGAAAGAGGATATGTGTGTATGATGAATGGTTTTTATTTTTCAGCATGTGTTAAATATAGTGATAAAAAAAATTGTTTTAATTTGCATCTTCTTACATGTTTAACCAAAAGGATAAAAAAAATAATAATAAATGTTTTAATTGCATTATGGCCAAGCTTTTAAAAAATAATGTAATATTGTTTTAGTATAAAAATGAGAAGGAAAAAAAATCATTTTTCCTGATTTTAGCATTGTAAAAAAAATGTATTGTTTATGCATGCATTTTTTAGCTTAACAACATGTTTATCAAGCTCATTAAAATCTTGGCCTAAATAAATTGATTTATTGGGACTACATATAAAAAAATAAAAAAAAATCCATATCTTTTTTTAAAATATATATAAACAATGAATAAATGTTTTTCAATTTATAAAATTTTTAAACAAAAGGGTCAAAGTCTATTTTTACCACTTCTAAGTTCTAAAGTCCAATTCTTATTATCTACATAGGTCCAATGCCCATTCTTCTAAAAACTTTGATGTAATCTCTCTTTTTAGGGATGAACATTATTTTTCAATGAGTCTTCTATTTGTAAGGACTAATGTCGTTTTTTTCTTAAGAATAAATTCAGGATAACCTGAAAATAATTAGTATAATTAATGACAATAAAAAAAGACACAATTAAGAGAAAAATACATAGTAAAGGTAATTTTTCATAAGAAAATATGATGTAAGAGTGACATCGTTCTTCCTTTAAGTATCGTTAACTCATTACCTGAATCTCTAGAACCAGTGTTAATTTTTAGGAATCCTAGTTTTCTCTAATTATTAGGTGGTGACTCTAATTTTTCACGAAATGTATTTTTGACCCCTGTTGCGACGTCCATCGAGGTGCAACATAATGATGACTTCATTGGGGATTTTAAGGTTGAACCTAATTACTTGTGTTTATTATCTCATGCTATGTTCTTTTTAATTTCTATATACATGTGAATATTTTTATTTATTTCTATTTATTTTTAGCATTGTTTATTTTATTCAAGTTATTAATTATTGCATTCACATGCATGTTATTATTCACACACTTCACGAAAAGCCAATAAAAGCTTTGGACCTGAGCTTATCCCTTTATAAAATTAGACGGGAAGATTCGATGGTGAGTATGACTTATGTCTACTGATGCTCATTTGGACTTTCATTTAGATTGGAAGTCACCCTATGTATAGGGTATTATGGAATTTTTTCCCTGCTCATAGTACTTAAGGTTAAGAGATCGAGTTACCCCACTGATAATTGGACATTTTGGGAGCCTGAAAAGTCTTTAGGTTAGTTTAACCCAAAACCTATATGAGCTAGAACCTATCTTTTAGGATGGACACTTCATAGTACACGAACAATAATATACCATGTCATACATCTTCACCTTATTCTATTGATGATACAAAACTAGATTGCAAAAGGCCAATACTTCTCTTAATTGGTAAAAAGTTCCTATAGGTTTGGAGTCCTCAGTGAGAGATTTCCAAGAACAAATTGATATAGTTCCTCTTCATATTTGTTTTTTTGCAAATGACATACACAACCAATCATGCATTTCCATACATTTGCACTTTTTTATTAATTTAAAGGAGAAATATAAGTCCTCTGAATTTAATTTCACCTTGGAGTTTGAGATTTAGAAGAAAAAAAAGAAAAGAGCTACTACAAAGAAAAATTGTTATGGATTTCCTCGAGCTAGCAAAAAACCTATACTTTACCGTGGACCAATCTCGTGACCTATGCCTAGATATTGTCTATGAAATCTTAACACATGCCTCAATGGAGGCCATGAGGAGGTGTAGGTTTGTTTTCCAAGAAATGCAATAAGCTCACACATGAGTCAATTTTGAAAGCCACAAATGTTTGAGCTAGGATACTTGATGTGAAGATGATATATATGTCGTAACCTTGCTTTGCTAGCTAAATTTTATGAACAAGGTCTTTGAGACCATATTTTTAATATCTTGCTTTTCACATGTCTTGGGAATTGCATTGCATTTTCAATAAAATATCTTTTCTCAATTTTATTGTTGCTTTAAAATCCTGAAATGTTCTTTTAAAAGCCCATTGACATTTTATTTGCATCCATGATTGGATAAGTAAAATGGAAAAATTACTAAAATTAGGTCGGACTCCAAAATGAATTATGAAAATATTGTTCGAAAGGCTGCAAAGGTTTCAATTAAGATTAAATCCCATAAATTTTTATTCGGGTTAAAGTCAGGGAAACTGTTGGGCTTTATAGTAAGCAATCAAGGAATATCCCAGCTTATGGTGACTTGCGAGCCAATATCCCAATTGCTTAAAAACAAAAATATCAAGGTATGGAATAATGATTGCCAAGAAGCTTTTGAAAAGATCAAGAAGTATTTATAGAACCTGCCTCTAATAATACCCCCAATACCGGGAAGACCTTTGATCATATATCTGATAATGACAAAAATAGCTATAGGGTGTGTGTTAGGCCAACATGATGAATCTAGAAGGAGAGAACAAACCATTTATTACTCGAGCAAAAAGTTTAATGATTGTGAATCCTGGTACACTATAACAGAAAGGCTATGTTATGCTTTGTTATAGAGTGCAAAAAGGCTTAGGCAGTACATGTTGTATTACATATACTTGGTTGATATCCAAACTAGATCCGCTTAAATATATTTGTGAAAAGCCTTGTCAACCAGAATAACAAGGTGAAATGTGTTATTGGCAGAATATGATATCGTTTACATGGTAAGAAAGACAGTAAAGGGTAGCACAATTGCTTATCATTTAACATATAATGTTATAGAAGATTACGAGCCACTAAATTTTGATCTTCTTGATGATGGTGTGTTAGCAATTGAGGATGACAGTGAAATTAATTATTGGTGGACCATGTATTTTGATGTTGCTGTAAACATATCAAGGAATGGGGCTGGAGCAGTAATAATTTCCCTAGAAAAGAAGTAGTATCATGTTTTAGTGAGGTTGCAATTTGCATACACTAACAACACGACCAAATATAAAGCTTGCATCATCAATTTAGAAGTTGTTTTAAAGCTAGATATTGAAAAGCTTGATATTTATGGAGATTCCATGCTAATTATCTATCAGGTGAAAGGGGAATAACAAACTGAGGACAAGAAACTGAAGTCATACCAAGATCATCTCTTGAAGTTGGCTAGTGAGTTCGATGAGATAAAATTCACTCATATGAGTAGAGATAACAATAAGTTTGTTGATGTTTTGACTACCCTTGCTTCAATGACACAAATCAATATTAGAAGCATAATTCAACCAATAACATTGAAGTTAGAAATTTTCAAGCTCATTATTGCTCACTTGAAGAGATAACGAATGGAAAATCATGATACAATGATATCAAGAGGTTTATCCAGCACCAGGAATATCCTTTATGAGTTTTCACAACAGATGCGAAAACTCTGAGAATAATAGTGATGAATTATTATTTGGATGGTGAAATCTTATATAAGAGGTCATTCAATAGAACTTTGCTAAGGTGTTTGAATGAGAAAGAAGCAAAACAAGCATTACAACAAGTTCACAAGAGAATTTGTGCAACTCATGCTAACAGGCATATAATGGCAAGATCGATGCAGTGATCTTGATAGCTCTAGTTGACTATGGAAAGGGATTATATTAACTATATTAGGAAGTGTCACAAATGTTAGATATATGGTGACAAGATAAATACGCCTTCAGCTTCTCTGTTTAATATAAACTCACCTTGACCTTTTGATATATGGGGATTGAATGTTATAGGACCGACCAATCCTAAAGCCAATAACAGGCATATATTCATCTTGGTGGCTATTGATTACTTCAACAAATAGGTAGAAGCTAGTTCTTATGCACTTATGACACAAAAAGGTGGTCAAGAAGTTCATTAAAAAGAATTTGATTTGTCGTTTCGGCTTGCCAACAAAGTTGATAACTGATAATGCTTAGAATTTTAATGGAAAACTGATTGTTGAACTCTGCATAAAGTGGAAGGTTAAGCACTCTAATTCTTCTTCTTATAAACCCAATATGAATGGTGTTGTCGAGACAATTAATAAGAATCTTAAGAAGATTATCCATAAGATGATAGTCACTTACAAAGATTGGCATGAGATACTTTTGTACGCATTTCATGCATACCAAACTATAATCAGAACTTCTACGGGTGCAACTCTTTACTCTTTAGAATATGAGATGAAAACGGTGATGCCTTTAGAAGTAGAGATTTCATCATTAAGGATTCTAATAAATGTAAAACTAAAAGAATCAGAATGGGAGAAACTGAAGTTTAAACAATTCAATATAATCAATGAGAAGAGATTAGCAGAAATTTATCATCACCTACTATATTAGAGTCGAATAGCTAATACATATAATAAAAGGGTCGAACCAAGGGTTTTTAAAGAAACAGACCTTATATTTAAAAAGATTTTTCCAATCTTAGAAAAAGAGTACAACAAATGGGCGTTAAATTATGAAGGATCATATGTGGTGAAAGCCTTTTCTAGAGGAACCTTAATTTTAACTAAAATGGATGGAGATGATTTACCTAAGACTGTAAACTTTAATGTTGTAAAGAAATACCATGCATAATGTACTGTGTCGAGGAATCAATAAAGATCAAAGTTTGGCCTAGAATTCTTTAGTGTAGTTTTCTTTTTATAAACTCTAAAAAACTCTAAATAGCCTGCCTTTCGCATGATCTCATAGGCTCATAAACATTGTTTTTACAAATGATAAACCAAGTTTCAATAAAAAAAATTAGGAAATCAAAGATATTAGTACAAATTTAAAAGTCGAATTAGTGTTCATTTTAAACAAGCGAGTTTTGAGAATTCAAGTGATCTTCTAGTAAAACCTCAAAAATGAACCTAAAACCATTTCAAACTAACTTTAAAGCTGAGTTTTAGTTGGCTGAATAATTATTCATAATGTAATTATGATGGAAACTATTTTGCATGTCTAACTAATCACAGTGGATGAGAACAAAGCTTACTAATCCTAAATGCATGCATTTAAGATGAAGAGAAGTTATCTTTGATAATTCTTTCACAATACTTGAAAAATATCCTTTGCAAGTCCCTGTTGAGTGTAGTAAAAGTTTTTTTATAAAAAAAACCTTGATTTGGATCACGCTCCACACTAGGGGTAAGTACAAGGATTATAAAAGCAATTTGACCTTAGAATTATACAAAAAGATCATCAATGATCAATGGAAAGACTAAAAGTGTCATAATAAAAGCTGAGGGTAAGTAAAGATTCAAAGATTTACAAAGGTTGAGCATGTCGTGCAAAAGTAAAAATGATGATGATGATACCCAAAACAAAATAAAGAAAACAAAGACAAAGAAATCCAAGCCTGACATTGGAGGCATGAAAAGATTATTTTACAAGAATCCCAAGGTCTGGGAGTCCATCAACCAAAATGAAGAAAAAATAAAGGCCTGGGAACGAGTGCTAATGATCCTTAGTCCAGAGAGCCCTTTAACACCTCTTGAGCTTATAAATATCATTTTTTTTTCATAACAAAAGAGTCAAAGCTCACATTACATGCCTGATAAAGTCATTTCTAATAATAATAAAAAAACAAGCAATTTGGGTTGGTAAACAATGCTCTCCCGTGCAAAATGAGATCTTCAAAAGAATATGGTCATGCTTTATTATTCCTATAAGTAAAATAAATGCTTTAAAGATTTTATTTTCTCTAAAACTTTCAAGTTAAAACTCGAAGCCCTTTGATCAACAATTCATGAAAACAAAAGGTCACTTCACATTTTTACTAAGAGAAAAACCTGCATTAAAATCTAAAATTCAACCTTTATGAAACCTTGTTCATGAGAGTTGCTTGAATTTTGTTTCAAAAAAAGGTTGCTTTAAACTTGCATCGAAATGGTTTTTGCATTTGGAAACGGGTTTGAAATTTTAAAAAGAATTTTATGATATTAATCTTTTGTAAGAACCAAACATCTTCTGTATAATATCATCCTTGAGAAAACCTAAACAAACAAAACAAGATAAAGAACTTAAGGGCATGATCAAGATAGGGGCAATTCAAGAAACACAACAGGGCTGGCTACATAACTCCTTTTAAAAAAAAAATAGAAAATAAAAACCTAACTATTTAAATCCTCGTATGTCTTTTTAGAACTCAAGATATAACTATGAAAGCTATCATAGAACATGAATGGTGAATATTGAGTGGTGGTCATAGCACCCTAGCAGTGATACTCGTATAATTACAAAGATAAATATAGAAGCCTTGAAAGGTCATAATTAATGAGACAAAAGTACCTAGATAATAGGATAAGCAAAGATCATCTGAGCTTATTAAATGAGCATCCCTTTCCCACCACAAGTTATAGCTTTAATAAGCCAAACCAAAGGAGAGGAGCCATAAAAACTTGCTACAAAGATTAAAGCTTTGAGGGACAAAGTCCATGAAAAAAAGGAACCTATGTTTCTTAGGTAAAAATACATGTATATTAATCTCAAAGCATTGTATATTTATCCTTGCAAGGAGTCCAATGGAAGAATCATTAACATATTCAAAGATTTTCCAGTAAAAAAAAAAGACCATTAAAGGTTTAATTCCTCCCAATACAAAGGAAAAGAAAGCCCAGGTTTCAAAATATAAGATCTTGAGATATCTTTAAGGTTGTGTGAATGCAACTTTAAAGCATATCATTTCGAATATGCTTTTAAGCTATTCATTTTTAGACAACATCTTTAAAGCTATCACTTTTTAAGTGCCTTTGAGCCCCTCACCTTTCAGATAGTGCGTTGTTTAGCCCTTATCTCTTTTAGATAGTACTTTTGGCACTATCATATTCTGAGTGTGCCTTTAAGCCCTTAGTCTCAGATAGTGCGTTGTTTATCCCTTATCTCCTTTTAAATAGTGCTTTCGACATTATTTTTTTTCAAGTACGTCTTTGAGCCCTCGCCTTTAGATAGTGCACTGCTTAGCCTCTATCTTCTTTTAGATAATACTTTTAGCACTATCATCTTTTTAGTACGCCTTTAAGCCCTCACCCTCAGATAGTGCATTGTTTAGCCTCTATCTCCTTTAGATAATGCTTTTGGCACTATCATTTTTTAAGGGCGTGTTTGAGCCCTCACTCTCAGATAGTGAACTGTTTAGCTCCTATCTCCTTTTAGATAGTGCTTTTGGCACTATCATCTTTTGAGTGCGACTTTAAGCCCTCGCTATTAGAAAGTGCATTGTTTAGCCCCTATCTCCTTTAAATAGTCTTTTTGGCACTCTCATCTTCTGAGTGCACATTTGAGCCCTCACAATCATATAGTGTGTTGTTTAGCACCTATCTCTCTTAGATAGTGCTTTGCGCACTATCACATTCTGAGTGTGCCTTTGAGCCCTCATCTTTTAAATAGTACGGAGTTTGGCCGATCTCTCTCTCAAATAATGCTTTTGAGCCCTCATTTGTGATAATTTTGTTAGATTTGTCATTCTTGAAGATATATTTAAATATCTTATCACTTTGAAAAGGATTAACCACTTCTTCATTGGGTAAATCCATAAATCCCTATTGGATTTTTCTTTTATCCTAACATTAAAAATCTTCCGCATCTTTTTATCTTTTCTTCTTTATAAACTTACTATCTAAAGTCTTTCATGAGACTTTTTATTGTAAGCATTGTAAAAAGAGGGCAACTTTCATAATCTAATTTTGGGTTCCTTAAAATTATCATGTTCTTTTTCATATTAAAAAATATGTAGGAGAAACGACTCGGTTGGAAAAAATAGGCTGAAGAGGGATCCAAATGCATAAACGAGAGATGAAGAGATCAGATTGGATTTTTCATAATATTAAAAACTCAATTACATCCTTGAAGGACCTAAATATGAAAAACAATGTAAATTAAAGATTAACTTAAGTGAATATTAAATGAGTTTGCATAAAAAAATAAGTATGAGAATTTAATTAACATGTTGATTTTATTTAGTCATGGGCCTAATTTAAGAATAATTAAGTTTAAAAATTAACTTACGCTAAAATTAAAGGAATTAATGAAGTGCAAGGACTTGATTATACTTTTAATGAGTTAAATTAATTTGATTAAAGAGTTAATTGATGCAAAATTAAGTTTTAAAGCCTAATTTGGGCTTCATGGGCTTCATTGAAAAAATTAGGATTTTGAAAGACCAAATTTAATTTTTACAAGTTTAATCAAATGAAAATAGGAGTTCAATTGAAAAAAAATAATTAAAAATTAAAGATTGATTGAGGGTCAAATTGAAAATTTTCAAAACTAAAGACCAAAGTGCAAAAGGCACGTTAGTTTGAGGACTGATATTGATGAAATCAAGGGTGTAATTGTATAATCTAGAAATCAAGGATCAAAGTGAAAAAAATCTCAAATTAAAATATTTAAATCAAGGTTTCCAGGGGTGTAATTGCAAAAATTGAAAAGTTTTAGGGTCAGTTGAGGATGCATATGCTTAAATTGGAAAAATAAAGACTAAAATGAAAATTTCTTAAAATCCTTTTTAAAAAACCCTAATTATTAGAGTTTAAACGAATAACGCGTCACTCATACTTTAGTGAATAAATAAGTGACACGTCGTCCAACCTTGTTCACCATCTTCTTCAACAGATGAAGACTAATCGAGATGCCACTCTCAGATGAATGAATATGGCATCTCCAACCATCTTAGAGACGCCAACCACCACCACTCGATTAAGAAACATCTCCTCTATAAAGATCAATTATCCTCATCACATGTTTTTACCTCATTTGGATCAATGAACTTGACAACACTGTTTCCTTGATTAACCTCTCCTACATTAGCAGATTCGGGTTAATCAAGAGCTTACCTTCCAATTAATTAATATGGAGTTATAGACTTCCAAATAAAGAGTAGTTTGATCCCAATGGTAGATCTATATACCCTCTACAAGATTCAGATCTTTAAATGAATCATTTATGTCCCGATCTCCACAATGACCTTGACAAAGTACTCGACCCAATCATCCATGATTGAAGAAAATCTCACCATAATAGAAAGACTCTAGTGTTGTTTTCTTAGGTGTAATTTCTATTTATAAGAGGACAAAAAGGGACCAAGCACCCACTATTTTCAGAGAGAAAGGTTCTGGAAGAGAGAATAAGAATCTTCCTTAACAAACTCTTGGCAAAGACTATTTGGTTTTGCCTTTTCTGGTTTGTGTTTGCCTATAAAAAGCTATATGCTCTTGAGAAAAGAGGGAGGAAGAAATAAAGAGAAAAAACACAGAAAGAAATCACAGAGAAAAAAAAGAAAAAAGAGGAGAAAATTTAGCCATTGGAAGTCTTTTGGTAAAGGGAAGTGGAAAGAGAGGGGAAGAAGACATAACTTGCAAGTTCAAGATTGGAAGCATGGATACCATATCTAGAGTTTGAAGAAGCAACAAAAAATTCTCAGTTTAAGAAGCAACATTGTTAGACAAGGTATATTTCCAACTTTGATGAGGGGGTAGAGCTCAATGAGTACGCACCCTCTTCTATTTTGTCTTTTAAATCTCTGTTTAGAATGTTCATTATGCATCCCTTAAAGCTATTTGTTAGTTTAAATGTAATGGATGTTTTTCCCCCCATGATGATTAGTTATTGCCATGAATTAGCATGTATATGTATGCTTAAGTTTTGTTTGATGCATTGATTGATGTGTTAAAGTTGATAATATAATGGTAAATGATAGTGTATAATGTTGTTTTGCATGCTTTAATGTTTAGTTAATAAATACTAAAGTTATGGGAAAATATGTCAAGTATGATGTTGTTATGAATTAAGATGTTTCAGGGTAGTTCACTGGGTTTGTTGAAGTTGTAAGTATGATATTTGAGCTTAGGGACAATGAAAATGATTAATAAAACGGTATTTATGCCTAAAAGAATACAATTCTGACTTGCTGTAGATAATAGGTTTTGATTGTTGTTTTTGAAGTTTCTTGTTATTTCTAATGTTTCAAGTAAGTTGTGTGTAGCATATCTAAACTATAGTTACAATGCTTAAGTCTTTTTTTCCAGTTTTATGCTTGTTTATGGGTTTAGGCTTTTCCGAGCAATTTTTAGGTTTTTTCTGTGATTCATGTATCTCGACCAAAATTTAGACTTATATATAATGTTTTTCTATCATTTTCTTGTCTATTAAATGCTTGTTTTGGATAAATCGATCATTTGAAGTTTTCAAATGCTGGGTTAGGGTTTTTTATTGTCAAGTTTGAATTGTTCATATCAGAGTTTATCGTGTCGTTTAATCAATGATTAGACTTTAGTTTTTTATGTAACATTTTTTTATGCCTTTCGTTTAACATGATCTAGTTTGTGATGATACTTTGGTTTCTAGGTTCATGAGAGTGTTCTTCGTGTTCTTCATGATATTCAAACAAAAACTTCTCTTTGATCTTCATTCTTTCTTTTCTAAACATGGATCTTTTTATGGCCTTTGAATTTTGGGTCAGGAAGCCCAACCCACGTGGTTGGGTTGAGTTCATTAGGTTAAGGGCATGTTTGTTTAGTTTGAGATTTTTCAAAGGGACAAATGCATTTTTTTTGTTCTTAAAGTGCGTTTTCCAAACACTGTCTTAAGATAATTTTTATATCTCTGATTTTTAGCTAAGGATGTGTTTGGCAAATACGCCCTATCAATTTCCCAACAATGTTTCTTTTTCCTTCTTTTTAGTGTTTGCCAAACAAACCCCAAATGATTTTCAAAAATTCTAAAAAAAATCCAAAGACTATTTTAAAATTATTTGTAGTTCCCTCGCATGTTTTTCAATCATTTCGTTTAATAATTGAACTTTAAACTTATACTATAAGATACTGACATGGTATTAAATAAACATGTTTTTTTTAATTTTAGAAAAATACAAAAAAAAACCCTTATTCAAAAAATACAAAATATGTTTTTTAAAAATTCTAAAAATATGTGTATATGACTAAATTCTAAAAATTTTCATGTATATTTTATAAAAATAAAAATTGCATTTTTATCTTACTTCAAAAAATAAATAAAAAATTATTTAATGGGTATCATAACAAGTTTGTGGTTATCCATCAGTATTTGGATAAAATTTAAAAAACACTATAAAATCAATTTATCTAATTAATATTTAAGGTACAAATTTTACAATGTAATGCATATTCTAGGTATTAAATTAAATGAATTGACAAAAATAAAATCTTATGAATTAATTGTAGGCTTTAATATTTAGAAATATAAAATTACATTGTAAAATATATCTTAAGTATTAAAGATACAAAAATAGAAATAAATACACCATTAAGATTTGGGTTTTAGAATGATCAGGTTTTAGTTAGATAAGATAAAGGTCTCCTTACTGAAGTGGATTTATTTTGAACTTTAGACAGACTAACGAATAAAAACATTACATGGAAAAAAACAAGCAATCAATAATGTAGTTTATCAACGATATGGTGCACTAAGAGTAATGTATTTTTTCCATATATAATCAGGTTTCTTACCTAAACTCTTGTAGACCAGTAAATTTTTTAATGATTATAATATTAAATGGTGACTTTTCAACCCTTCAAATCATAATTTTATAATTAATCAGAAAACATCTATATCCTTTTAACCAGGAGAAAGATTCTGCTATTCGATATTTTGTGCACGCCATGATATCATGATATCTTGCTAAAGAAAAAAAATTTTTTTTTTCTATATGCACACAAATTGCCAGTTATTTGTGTTTCTTCATTTCCCCTATAATTGTTGATTGGTTTTCACCAACAAATTTTCATTCAACTTTCCTAGAATGTCAACTTGCCATCTCAGTCCTCAGAAAATGTTGCCATTTAGTTCGCTATAATTAATTAAAAGGCTGCCGTGAATTCAAGGCACAGTTTGTGGCCAGCAACACTTGCCTTTTATAGTTCTTAACCGGGCAACAAAACTTTATACTAGGCTCCCTCTAAATGTAAGCACATATTCTAAAAAAATAGTTTTATAATTCCTTTCATTTTATTTTCTGTTATTGTACTCTTAAAAATATATTTTGGTATTAGTTAAATGTTTAATTTTATAATCATTTATTTTTATTATCATATAATTAAATAAAAAATATTTTTTAAAAAATAAATTATAATCTCAATAGAGTCCGTAACTCGGTTCACATGTTTAGTATTCTAGCCAAGGTTACCTGATTCACAGGTTTGATGGGTTTACCCATCAATTGGATATTTTTTTTTTGTTTTTGGTCTTGTTTTCAATTATTATCTTTTTTATTTTGTACTTTAATATTGGATTAATTAAGAAATAGATTGGAAAGTTTATTTTTGTTTGATTTCTATAGGGTTATTACAGTTTTAAATAAATATTTATTTTAGAGTTGATGTTTAATTTTAGAATCATCTATTTTTATTATATAATTAAATAAGAAAAAGTGTATAAAAAAGTTTTTAAACTCTATAGATTCTATAATCCAGGTCGCAGGAAAACCGAGATTGATCTAATATATTGTTGTCTCGATATTTTTAAAAAAACTGTCATTTTAAATTTTTTTAAAAAGTTAAATCATGTTTGTTTTCAATTATTCAAGTGACTTTGAATCTATAAAATCAACCAAATTAAATTGAAACAACTCCTATAAAATTTAATTACAAAACTTGAGTTAGGTAAAAAATTAAAAATAAAAGTTTAAGAATTAACCAGATTTAATTACATTGTCAAAAACAAATTATTCATCATCTTAACATTCTTTTTTATTATATATATAATTTTAAAAAATTAATATAAACAAAACACAACCCAATAAACTAGTATTAACTAAATTATCATAGGGCTCCTAGCTAGGTAGTGAAGGGCTTCCCGGCAAGCAAAAAGCGGCAGCCTAGGATTTCTTAACACAAGCAATTGGTGCAAGTAAAATACAATCGACATCAAATGTACTGAAGGGCTGACACTTATTGAACGGCATAGGAGTAATTTGAGAAGTTTGGTATCATTTCTTTAACTTAGAAACTTTCTTACAAGAACAAAGCAACAAAGGAAGTGGTTCCCAGGAAGTTTACATTGAATAAAAAATATAAGATCACAGGAAACCAGAGGCTTTCCATACTCTAAAAACTACCAAATTTGCACATGGACTCGTTTAGTTTTTCATCTCAATGTGCTTCTACCGAACCCACTCCTTCACTTGTTTGCTGCATATACATACAGGACACCAACAATAAACACCGGCTCCGCCTATATAAAGAAGCTTATCTGCAATCATTTGCACAATCTATATGGCTATCGACCAGATGGCGTGCTGTATATTTGTACAACTTCACCCTGGAAAAGCCAGAACAAATGTTTGTAGTGCTCTTGGTTGTGAAGCTTTTAATTTAACCATAAAATAGTATACCGAAGATGCTGTATTGGAGGGTGAGAAAATCAATCCAAAATCTTCTTTATTTCATTTACTTCAGCCGTTGTAGCTCATCAGCTGCAAATGGCCTCTACTGCTAGTTTCTTCATGACATTCGGGCAAGGATCTCCCCCAAACATTTCAGGTGCTACAGTCACCGAGCATGAATTCTGCCCAACACAAAGCTGCAACAACAAAGCCTGCGTCAGTGTTTGCGATTTGGAAAAAATGGATAAACTGAAAGTTCTGGTTTTACTCTGTATGATAGATTATCAGTAAATCTAAATAAGAAGCTTTATGGTCTGGACTGCTTTTCTAGAAAGGAAAAAAATTTTTAAAAATTGGACAGTGCTAAGAAATAGGTCTCTTGAATTCAAATTACCAACGAATTGTAAAACAGCATTTCCATAGCTGTCACTGGTAAAATGATTAGTTTTCCTAGAGGAGAAAAAGGATGGCAAGACAAATGCAAGACTACATACATTGTTAAAAGCATCATAAGAGTGGAAGGCATGACAGCTTCCCTGGCGATAGCTACCACAAACCCCTTCTGGTGTCCCAAAGCTGGCAAACTTGATTGATCTGATTTTCTGTCCAGGGCCACATGACAGATGAGCTTTAGGCCTCAGTGGCTTATTGACTTTACCAGATGCTTGCATCTGATAATTCATCAAAGTTGGCTGCCACTCATAAATATCAGCACACACACTGTCTACATCTCTTCTAACCAAAGAAATCCCATTTGGATCTCCACCCCATTCTTCAAACACAACCAGCAAGTTCCCTGTTGGCTTTAGCCATGACTGAGGGACATGATACCTGAAAAATTACAAATCATTTGTTCGTTACATGAATGACTCCAAGCGTCCAAAAAGAGAAGTCAAATTTTTTTCTATTTACCATCTCTGGGAAGCCTCGCCACAATTAGTTGAGCATTTCTTTTCATTATAAGTTCCAATATAACTACAGTCCCCACATGTTCCAGATGCTTTATAAGCAGGCCAGTGACGTCCAACATGTTGTCCATTTATCCATATTTGGCCTTTTCCCATGCTGCCCATATCCAATGCCAAAGGGGAATTCCCAGCAGGAGCGTTGAAAGTAGTCTGGAAACAAACATGACAGAAAGATGTCAATTCTAGACCTGTCAGATCTAGATGAGGTCTGCTTTGAGCAGTCCTTGGAACCACAATCTACCAAGCATATGTAACCCATAGAAACATGTTATACTGTACATTGCTAATTAAACATGTGCTCCATCATTGAATTTTTTTGGTTGAAAATGGACAAAGCATGTTCTGGGAGTTGCAACTCAGCCCCACAATGGTAGAAGTTGCAACTCAGCCCCACAATGGTAGAAGAAGACGCATGTTTTTGGGTCACAACTTCCAACAAAAAACCAGAGCATTTTTTTAAAGAGGGACAACATGTATTTGTTATCATCTAAACACAAGTTTTGCCTTCTTTGTTTCCAATAAAAAAATACTTTCTTTTCAAGGACAAGGAACGCGATTGATTGTTTAATGCAACACCAAGTAACACATTCTTTCGAGACTTCAATTTATTATCAATGTTCTTTTGATTGAAGTTTAAGATACTCACTTTATACCATGACAGTGGCTGTCTTTGGGCCACCAAAGACCCCTCTGCCCACTCAACCGAGGAACTCCCACTGATTGAATGAAGACCCAATGCTTCCCCATGAAGACCAATCTGATTGAAAAATGCAAACAAATGAATCTTTTGCATGCAGGGAAGACAAGCGACAACAGGGAAAATGTTCGAAGACAAACCTTGTAAGACCACTTCTGCCAGGACAAGTCCCTTCTTCCCTCATTGAGACCATTCAACGTCACAGGTCCAAGAATACCAGCATTCCATGTCTCAAAGTGTGGGCCAACATTCTGTCCCCAAAAGTAACATGATGAAAAGCAATGTTAAATGCAAATTACTATGGACACTTTTGAGCACCAAATTTCCATGTGCTGAGAGTGGGAAAGTAAGAACAAACCGGGAGACCAACAGCAATGCTGAGAAGAGAAATTTTGTTGACGCCAGCTCTCAACTTTACACCTTGAGTGAATGTCAACTTTGGGAAGTCTAAACTTCCATAGGCGGTCCCTGCTCAAGATAAAGAAAATGCATGCTAAGAGACAGGAAGCATGGAGCAATATGCCGTGAATATTCACCATGAACTCAAGTAGTTATTTTAGGCTGTGCTTGAAACAAGACCGAGATTGACATATCAACTTATCGAGGTTTATGATCACTATCATATTGATCATTAAAAAAAAAAAAAAAACTTAATCAACGTTCCACCAAATGGTTGAATGCAATGTGGCACTTCTCTCTAGCACAGGCAAATATCACTTGGCTTGTATGGAGGAGAAGACTCATTCAGTCAAAGTGGCATGGACAGGCATTATAAATAAATTCATTGAACCATTCAGTTAAAGTAGCTTGACCAAACATTATAAATAAATTTATCAGCTTTTCAGGTCTCTGTAATATCCTCCAACCAACAGTATGAAAATCTGTAATATATATATTTGGTCAAGGAACACCCTAAAATTAACAGAACAGAAACCTACCTGATAGTTGACCATTGATGAAAACATGTAAAGCGTGCCCAGCTGATAGAACACCAAGAACAGGATATTTTCCACTCCTCAGAAAGCCTTCGCTGGGATCGATATGAACGCTGGAAATATCAAGAGAACATGGAAAGAAGAGTGAGAATATAAGTACTAGAATAAAGACTGCCAGAAAATCATCCCGTGAGTAAAATACAAAAAAAGAAAGGAAGAAAAAGGAAAAGAAAAGGTGAATTGAGAAGGAAAGAGAAAAAGTAAAAGATCTTGCCAGGTTATAAAATACTCACTCTGTCATGTACCACAAATAGTCTGAAACATCTCTAGTTGTATTTATTTGCTCCAGCAACCCAACCGTAGTGAATGTGCTATCACCACTTGCAGACGGCTCTTCATTATATGCTTGCCAAGAGAACCCTCCATGCATAGGAACAGGGGTCATCTTCATCCTTGCACTTTGAGCTCCAACCTGTAAATGAATTTTGGTACAAATGTTGCAATCAGAATATTATGTAAAAGACTGGAACTAGAAATTTCTCAATTTTTTTTATAGAAATTCTAACCCTTGCAGTGTTGTAAACAGTGTTCTTGCAATCTGGAAGAATGCTGATGGACCATGGAGGCAGGTTATAATGCATATTTCTAAATGACACCTTTGCAAATGATCTCTGATGGTAATTTGCAAGGAATGCTGCACAACCTCCGGCCTTATAATTGAATACATGAGCCTGTATATTAATAACAAAATTAAGGATAATCCAATAATACTACGGAACAAGCAATGTTTCATACAAAACAGAAGGTAAGTTTGACCTCTTGGTAATTTCCAAGTGGTATCACAGTTGCATCTCCAGATACTAAAGCGGGTTCACACAGCTTAATTGCCCGATGCAAATCTTTCAAATGGCCCCATTTAGGCTGCCTTAACAGTCCTGCGAAAGCAAAGGAGTGGCAGTACTTCAGATTTATGGAAACCATATTAATAATGCATATCAGATCTTGACCAACAAAACAGGTTGGAGAAACTTTTAATGACAAGATATTGCTGAAAAAGGTAAAATTGTTTCAAGGTTTTGTTAACAACAGCATTTTGAAACGATAAAAACAATAATAAAGCATGCTTCCATAATATTAAAAGACAATAAATATGGTTCGACGTCAGGAATGACCCACTATAGCATGGGATATGTTCGAAACCAAAACTTTTGTCAGGTGCGATGTTAGAACTGTTTCGAGACATCAAGGAAAACGACATCTAGGACCAATATTCTTAGAGAATAGCTAAAATAACGGATAGAACATCATTGTCTGGGTAGCGTTTTAATTACAATATGTCAATCAATATCGCACCACATGTCAAATGACAAAATCAGCAGCCAGAGATAACCACTTGACCAGAAAGAAAATTTTTGAGCTAGCGAGCTGCACTTTATGGTGTCAGAGAAAACATGCATTCCACAGTTGTCAAATATGGTTTTTACTTTCTAGGATACCATCTGCTACTATAACTACCTTCTCTTAGTTTTTCCATAACACGTAGAACGCATGAACAAGTTTATGCAAACTTATATCAAATGATAGGTAAAGAACGTCAAGGATAAGGAAACACCACTTTTCAACAAAAGAGTCCTATGTGCATACCATATTCATCAAGAGGAGCATCGTAATCATAACTTGTTGCAATGAAAGGACCACCAGCAGTTCGGCCAAAATTTGTCCCTCCATGATACTGAAATCACGTAACAAGCATATAAAACTCGGTTGTATTCAACTTGGGAGCAACTCACTCAAGTTTCCAAAACAACTTACCATATAATAGTTTATGAATGACCCCCCCTTCTGTATGAACCTTGCAACCGAAAATGCCATGTCTTCAGCCGGCCGGTGAGGAACTGGGCCACCAAATTGGGTAAACCTGTATGCAAAATAAGAGACGATGGAAGATCAGCAGGCAAATGCTGGTGTATTCTTATAAACCTGTAGAATTCGGGGGTGATAAAAAATTATGGTTGAGGCAAGAAGCAAGCAATTTACCAGCCAGTCCAAGCTTCAGTCCACATCTTTGGTTTGTAAGCTTTGTTTGGAGAGAAGTAATCACAGTAGAAACCATTGCAGGTGTTGATCTTTTCAAGACAACAGACAAATAAAATGCTTTAGAGGCATTCGAACACACATGTCGAAAAAATAAATTGCCTCCCACGATAATTCAATGTTAAGACCATTCTATTCTGACAGATGAAAGGTTCGATTGGACACATTTTATTCCAAATAACTGGACTAAGAATACATCTTTCATCAACAGCCACTATGTACGGATTTTGATATGGGTGGTGAGTATAAATGAAAAGGAAAAATGGTTATCGATAAATCATCTCAAATCAAAGACCAAAGAAATTTAAAAAAAAAACGGGGGAAACACAATCAAATGGTAACCCCACTAAGAGAGTAGGAAACACGAGGAACTTGACAAGCGAAAGGCAAAAGGATGCTGCTAAAAGGTAAAAGATAAGCAGAGAGCTTACAATAGGATCTGGGGCATCATCTTGCTTGCACATGACCCATGGAACACCAGTACGGAGACCTACAGCCATTTCTGCAGCCCATTTGGTGTAAGCTTTACCAGGTGAACCAATTTCATACTCCATGGGTCCATATTCATTCTCAATCTGTCACAGATATGGATAGGGAAAGGAAAATGTTTTTCTTAGTTAAGTACCTTATTCTATCAAATGAACAACGAAATAAAGAATTTATATGAGGTTTATAATGAATTGAAAAATATATAACACCGTATTGGATGAAGAGAAAACCAATAAGATTGGAGGAAAATGGCTACCTGGGAAAGAATTATTGGACCACCTTGAGTCTCAAATAACCTTTCTGCTTTCATCATGTTAACAATCTTTGTTGTGAACTTTTGCATTTGAGCCTTCATTGTTGCAAATTTAAAATCCAAGATTAATTATATAAAGAGAAAAGAAAAGAAAAAAAGGCAAATCAGTACAGCAAGAAAAAAAGCAAAGGTAACATTAAGAACAGCCTTACCTTGAAAGGGCCATTGTCTGTTCTGAAATTGATGCCTGGAATGTACTTGAGCCAAACTGGGAAACCCCTGAAAATCAAAGCAGAACATTTTGCTCAAATTTGCAAAACTTCAAAACTATCTCAGTTTTTACTTCTGTTAATGGAAAGTGCAACCTGTTCAACTTTAGATATAGATTTATTACCCAAAGTTCCACTCAGCACAGATATAAGGCCCAATCCTGAGATGAACATAAAGGCCTGCTTCCTTCGCCAGCTTAACAAACTTGACCAGATCATAGTTCCCCTCAAAATAATACTGCAAAGAGCCAGAAAGTAGATTAGGATATTACTCGCCTTGCTCCATTAACTTAAATATAACCAAAAAAAAAAAATGGTTGTTCCTTTTTTTTGCAATTACCTTTCCTGGTGAAGGTTCGTGCCCATTCCAAAAAACATATGTCTGAATAACATCCAGTCCTCCTTCTTTTGCCTTCTGAATAAGATCTGGCCACATCTGCCATATCCCCACAAAAAAAAATCCTAGTCAATTAAGAAGTAAAGGACACAAACCTGGAGCGCATTTAGAGGTGCCCATTTGAAGAAAGAGCTTCAAAAGGAGCAGTAAAACGAAGAACATGAAGTGCATTTGGGAAAATACCTCAGGGGAACTTCTTGGGTAGTGAATGGATCCAGAAATAAGAATCCTTCTTTGGCCATTAATGGTGATGGCCTTAGAGTCATAAGACACAGAGGCAGTGACAGAACAGGCCAAAGAGCTCACCAAAAACAATAAAACCAGCAACGCATTACTGCTATTGCACATTGATGTCTTCTTCAAAGCCATTGAGCAATGAGCATGAGAAGAAGAAGAGATGACAACTTTCAAAACAACGGCCTTTCTTTGCTTTGGCTTTCTCTCTCTTTATTTTTGCTTTCTCTCTGCGCACACTTTATTCTTTCTTCACAAAGAGAGAAATAAGAAAACAGCTGGATTGGTTTATTGGGTGCTGTTGCTTTGGCTTAGGGACAACAAATGTAGATTAGCAGCAGCTGTTGTTTAGCTTTTTAGTTAATGAGTAGACGAGTAGAAGAATAGTAGTGGGTCTGCGGCATAAAAATGGAGGTGCTTTGCAGCTGCTTTTAAACACCGAGGAGAGGGGGTGGGTTTCAACTTTCACAGGATGGTGGGCCCCTTTTCCAGGACTTTGGGACCCACCTTTTCGGCACTCCATTTTCTCTCTTTATTTTCCAACCTAGACTTTGTAATTTGTATTAGTACATGCATCTCCTTTCTCACTTTAATCTTAACGAGTTATACGTAATTTGTTATTACAGTTATTTTTTAAAATAATTTTTATTTAAAATTATATTGAAAGAATTTTTTATTTTTTAAATTTATTTTTAACATCAAAATAATCTTAAGATATTTAAAAAATTAATTTAAAATAAAAAAAATTAAAATTTATAAAAAGTAGGATGCCATGACTGCAAAATAAAAAATAAATATTGCATTTTATCATTATTAACTATTAATAAATAGGAGATGAAAATAAAGCCCTGTTTGGCTGGTTCTCTAAAAATGTTCCTTTTTTTTGTTCTTCTTTGTTTTTTCTTGGGCCTTGGAGAACACCAAGATTCTTAGCAGCTAGCATGATCCCTTCACGGTCGGCTCCTACTTTATTGTCTATTTATATAATTTTTTTAATTTTTAATGTTTTGTTTTCTTGTGAATCAAACTCACGCGTCATAGCAGCGCGCGTGTGAGGATGCGTGTTATAGCAATGTGAAACCATGAAATTAGAAGGGGGGAAAAACCTCGTGTTATGAAACTTGTACGGAATTTCACTGATTATCTTTTTCTTATTCCATATCTTAACCAACAATTCTTTTTTTAGTAAATAATCATCCCAAATAGCATCAAGCAGGATTCATATTATGGAGAGCAATCTTTTTTCCATTTATATAAGTTACTTTGTTCTTGTATTTTAAAAAAATTAATTTATTTTTTAAAATTAATATTTTTATATTTTCAGATCATTTTAATAAGCTGATATTAAAAATAATTTTTAAAAAATAAAAAAATATTATTTTAACGTATTTCCGAGTAAAAAAACATTTTATAAAGCAACTAAAATCATACTTTCAAGCACCATCTAAACTTTACTTTTTCTAGTGTTTGAATTTGAAATTTTCTAAATTACCATTCAAATTTTAGCCCATGAACTTGATTTGGATAAAATTTGAGCCGCGAGTGCAGGTAGAAGGATCAATCTAAATATTAAAAATTAGAATTTATGATTTTTGCTTTGTGCTTCGTGGAAGAAAAAGAAATAAAAAGAATTATTTTATTAGATTTGGGTATATTTGGAAGTGTGGTTGTGGTTGCTTTTTAAAGTATTTTTCGTACTAAAATATATTTATTTTTAAAAAATTATTTGTTAGATTAGTCTATCAAATCAATCTAAAATATATATAAAAACATTAATTTTTAATAAAAGAATTTTTAAATTTTCGAAGAACACGGCGGTGCCTTACAGTAGGATACAAATGGAGGCAAGAAGTATCTTACACTTCCGGTTAATGCGGGTGAGGTGGCAAGTTTTTAATGTCAAAGGTAAAGTAAATGATTGAATTGGCAATTGTATCACGGGAGGGTCGGTTTTCTAATTACTCGGCTTGGAAGTTCGGAGACCATAACGAGGTTCATTGTTCACCAACGAACGAGATTCTCAAATCCTAGAAATACAATAAATTAATCCTCAAATTATGTCCAAATCCAAATATATTTTCTCTCTCTTTTTTACTCTATTTTATGCCATTTATTTGCAGGTTTGTTGTGCTACAATAAAAAAATAAAAATAAAAAAAATAAAAACCTCATGGGGGCATTTGTTGCGCTACAGTCAAGATTTAACTCCTAAAAATAAATATATCTTGTAGAAGAAAAGATTCGTGTGTCGAGGGAGGGAGGAGGGAGGGAGGGAGGGAGATTTTCTAAAGATTGTGAGAGGCGGCTTATGCTAATTTTCTAAATGTGTAACCACTCATTAATCTTATTTATTGAAAAAAAAATAAAAACTTTGAATTTTAATCTTACAGGTTCTTATGTCACCTTAATTTCCTGACTGTATAGTCAGTAATGTAGATGAGGATCAATAAGACCCTCATTTTAGCTTATTTCAAAATTAAAAAATTATATGTTTCTTTAGGTTATATATTCTATATCTGTTTTTCTTAATCTTTTTATATAAAATCAATTTTTATTATCTATTTTTTGATGAACATATAATGATAGTAATGAAATCTAATTTTATCTGGTGGGCTTGAAGGTCGAGTGTAAGCCTCAGATAAAGTCATTAATCTACTAGTTATAACAACCTGACTCACTCTTCCATGGTGAAAGCACAGGTAAATCATCGTCGTTAGATGTAAAATATCCTCTTTTATCTATTTAAGAACTCTCTAATGATTAAATTAATGTTAGTTAAGATTGATCAATTCTTGTAACCAGAGAGAATAACTGAAGTTGGCACAATCATTTATGTTTCCTCCTTTTATAGCCCCTAGGGTGTTTCTCTTTCTTGTAAGGAAAATATTGACATGTCTTATTAGAATAAATTATCTTTGATTTACAGTCCTATCAAGATAAAAATATCTTTGATCCATCAAGGCATGTCTAGGCTCAGCACTTGGTTACGCCTAAATGATAGGTCTAGCGACTCGCTAGACTCACAAGTGTTTAGGCTCAACGCTTGGTTGAGCCTATGAATGATGGTTATGGCAAATCACCACACCTACAGGCATTTAGACTCAGTGCTTGACTGGGCCCAGGAATGATAGGTCTAGTAACTCGCAAAACTCACAGGGGTCTGGGCTCATTGCTTGGCTAAGCCCAGGAACAATGAGTCTGGCAATTCACCAGACCCCATAAGCATCTAGGCTCGGTGCTTGGTTGAGCCCATGGTTCAAGGGTTTTAACCTTCTTATGGTCAGCCTTTTGGAGAGAAGTTTCAAACAAACAAAAAACAATAAATGTTGATCCATTAGTGGCAACCTAAGTCTTTAGGTATTATATGCGAAGATTTAAAAAAAAACATTTGTTTGTAGCAGTGAGACCTTTTTTATCTTTCCCATAAAGTCTTTATATGTCCCTCGTAGCATTGTTGGGATCTCCGTGTCCAATTGGCTTCTTCACGAGTAGAAAGTTCATGTTAGGGAACGAAACAACGATTAACACTTAATATAGCACTTAAGTGACCTTTTCGAGATACGTTATTATAGTTGTTATTTTGTAAATGATGCAAGATTATAGCCTAACAATATGTATTTCCTAAACAAATTCATGTAAACATGTGTATATGAAAAATTTTCACTAAAACTATTCTGTAGTCTTTTTTGTTTTCTTTTACTTGTAGTCTATTTTTTACATGTTAAAAAAAAAGACTTGAATTATGATCTTACAAATTCTTATGTCACCCTCATCCAATGACCAATGACACGTACACTCTTTTGGATTAAGATCAATAAAACTCTTCCTTTAGTTATTTCAAAATTGAGAAACAATATGGTTCTCAATATTATAGAATTTAACTCCTTTTTTCTTATCTTTTTTTTATTTAAGATCAGTCTCCATTATATATATTTGGATGAATATCTGATGATATTTAGATTTTATTTTATTTTAAAATGGTAATATATTTTCAATTTGAGATGTTGAAAAATTTCCCTCTTCTCTTGAAGACAAGGGAAAAAAAAAAACTTATATTGATGTAACTCCAAGCCATATATCTCTTCCTTGCATAGTTTTAAAATCCAGCTCGGCTCGACGGGTCATTTAAGAATCCAGTTAACCCGAAGCTAGAACCGAGCCGGGTTAAAGAAAAAACAGGGAAAGGAAAAATTTAGTGTGACCCGGCAAAACCCGGTCAAAAACTCAGTTACAGCGCATTGATTTTTGTTTTTTTATTAAAACAACATTATTTTAATTTTTTTAAAAAAAAATTAATCCAAACAATCCGATCAAAATCTAAAACCCAGAACTTAAATCATGCCGAGTTTAAAGACTATTCTTCCTTGTATGTTCCTTCCACCAGCGTCAAAACATCAATTTTGTTAAAGCAAATAATCGTGATCGCATTAAAAAGGTTCTTGTTGCTTTCGCTTATTTGGAACCTCTCACTTGATTCCTTGTGGCAGTTGACAAGTCACTAATCGTAATTAATGTATAGTGGTCGGAGTTCTCAAAGTATTTTTCTATTAGAAATGAAGTTGATTGATTGATTTATTTATTTATTTATTTTTAAAAAATCAATTCTTGAGATGCCTTTTCAAGCATAAAAAGTGGTTACACCACTTTCAAGTAAAACATCAAAACAAGCACTAATAAATTGTTTTGAAAACATTTATAGTAATCACTTCCACTACTTTTATTTATATAAAAAGAAAAGAGAAAAGAAATCCCAATACATATATGCATCTCTGCGAACCAAAAGCATGCACGTTGTCGCCTTGTAGTGGGCAAAAAGAGAAACGAAGAAGCTTTCACATTCAGAAATCAAAAGGGAATTTGATGGTTTGCTTGCCGGGGAGAGAAAGAGAGAGGAGAAAAAAGGCAGCCAGAGAGCAAGTGGTTAGAAATTTGCAGCACTAGGCGTCGTCTGAATTCTAAACTAAGCAAGCAAGATAAGCTAAGCAAGCATGCACTTGCTCCTCCCCCCACTTCAACCAGCATCATTACACACACCAGCCTCCTCTAAATCATAATAATCTCAACTAGAATTGAACTTGTTGCATGCATTATGATCTGGGCATAGATCTCCATCATAAAAGGAAAGTTTGGTTGTTTGAAATTAGAAGCATTATACATCAAAAACACAATGACTCCCTTCTCTTCTTTTTTTAATTCTAGATTCAAACTTCACGTATATAAAAATTGACACGTCTTCTGATGACATCAAATTATACTATAATAAAATATCTTAGATAGCCACTTTCAGCTTTGTTTTTTTTTTTCTGGTCTTTTTGTTTCTGCTGGAACAAATTAGCTTTTTTTATCTCATTTTTTTATTTTTCTTTTGTTATTGATTTTATGATCTTTTTAATATATATATTTTCAAAGATTATTAAAAAAAACAATTACTCCCTTTTCTATGGCATCAAATTACAGTGTAATAAAATATCTTAGTTAGTTATTCTCGGTTTTGTTTTTTCTTTTCTGGTTTTTTTGTTTCTGTTGGAGCAATCTAAATTTTTTTTTGTCTCGTCTCTATATTTGTCTTCTACTATTGATTTTATAACTTTTTTAATATATATATTTTCAAAGATTATTCAAAAAAAACAATGACTCCCTCTTCTCTATCACATCAAATTATATTATAATAAAATATTTTAGCCAGTCATTCTCGGCTTTGTTTTTTTTTTTTCTGGTCAATTTGTTTCTGTTGGAGTAGACTAGTTTTTTTTTTTTTTTATCTTATCCATATATTTTGTTTCTGCTATTAGTTTTATGACATTTTTAATATATATATATATATGTATATGTATATGTATATATATATATATATATATATTAGATGATTATTCAAAAAAACAATGACTCCCTTCTCTTTTCTTTTTTCCCTCATCAAAGCACAAGTTAGTGTTAGTGATTAAAGGATATAAAATGCAATAAGTGAATACAAATCTTGCAAGGAAGAGGCTGAATGATCAACTCGTCATTGTCTGCCTCTCATGATCCCACCCTACTCTTTGCGTTTGTAAACTCCCAAGTGTTGCCTAACACAACAAGCGTTATCCTTGAAAAAAATTATACTATATTACTCAGAGACGTTTCGCCTTACGTTTGAAGAGAAACAACGTGTTTAATAGTGTAGTAGTGATTACTTTTTAAATAATTTTTTGTGTTGAAATATATATAAATAATTTTTTTATTATTTTTTAAAAATTATTTTTGACATCAGCACATCAAAACGATCCAAAACAACCATATTAAATTATAGCACAAAAAAAAATAAATTTTGTAAGAACACGATTTCAATTGTGTTCCTAAACAAGTTCAAAGAGTAATTTAATATATATATATATATATATATATATATATATATATATATATAGTTTTACATCAAAACATTGACAGTGGCATTTTATTTTGCAATATATACTTGTGGTCAATAAGAGTTAAAAAGTAGTTGTTATTTAAATCTTTTTTTTCCTCTCATGTTAGTTTCTCTATTAAGTCAAAATTAAGAAGAAATCTAGAAAACATTGTGTATTGGATTGCGACATTGATTTTTTTTTATTTAATCATTGATTTTTTTTCAAATTTATTATTTAAATTTGAGGTTTTTTAGATTGGGTTTGTTGATTTTTTTAAAATTATTTTTTTATAGGTTTGTTATGATGTGAGTTAATACTTAGATATTTTTTTTATAAAAATTAATTTTAATGCTTACAAGAAAAAATTGGAAACTAATTTGACTATGAGTAAAGAATGCCGATTTGTTTTTAACTATTAAAAAAAATTGTTTTTGAGTGGAATTATGATATTTTTTCATGATATTAGTAGGAGTTCTTGTTGTTATTCCCTTTATGATTTTTTTAATTTTTTATTAAATTTTAATCAAAATTAATTATAATTGGATAAATATTATTATATTTGAGATGTTATTTCATTAAATATCAATTAATTTAATATACTTTTTTCAAATTAGATTCTTGCCTTTTTTTTTATGATGTTGACAATCATTTTGTTAATTATTCCATGTCAACATGCTATGTAGATTTTTTTTTTTATGTTTGTGGTCATGGATATTCTATGAAAATAAAGTTATTGGTTTTTTAACTAACATTATATATATAATTTTTGACTGAGGTAAAAAAAATAAACTAACATATTATTTATATATATAATTTTTGACCGAGGTCTAAGTTTGTTTTACATTTATTTATTTATATATAATTTTTTATTTATTTTATTAAACCAGCATATTAAATTTTTATTTACAATTAAAGTTTTTATTGACGGTGTGAAGCGTGTTACTAATATCTACATTTTTCTTTTGTTGCATTGAAAAAAACAAATTGAGTCCAAGCATTTGACCAGGAAATGAGATTTTGGATCTCTTTTAAGGGCCTGTTTGTTTCTGCGTTTCAAAAGCGCTTTTGATAAAATTTGAAAATTTTTTATTTTTTTATTAACTTCAAATTAATATGTTTTTAGTGTTTTCAAATCATTTTGATGTGCTGATGTCAAAAATGATTTTTAAAAAATAAAAAAACATCATTAGCATGTATTTTGGCACAAAAAGCTATTTGAAAAGCAACCGCAACCACACTGCCAAACACACAGTTAGTTTAGCTTCCCGCCTCCGCTTGGGGTTGCGTGAGGCATTAATTTAGATATATTTTTAAAACAGCACAAATATACGGTAAGCACTACACCCTCCTTTTCTTTTCTTTTTTCTTTTTTCTTTTTTTTTTTCTTTTTTGAGACTTGGAATCACTTGTTCTTCAGTTCACCTATACGCGTCCCTGTGGAGCGTGTCTAAAGTAGAATATTTGAGATTTTTCATTTATATAAAAAAAAGTGAACGGATAAGGATCAAAATGTACTACATTTGAAATAGAAATAACTAGATTCTTGCACATCAATTTTTTTTATATAAAAAAGTATTTAAGTATTGGTAATATATTTTTTAATAAAAAAATAATTATGAACCCAAAGCATGATGCATGTTGGATAATTTTTTTTAAAAAATATTGATAGAACAAAGTAACAAAATTAAAAAAAATAAATTAAAAATAAAAAAATTACTTGATTCAATCCTGACTAATATACTAGACTTGTAACTTGAGTTATAAGATTGAGTTAATTCCATAGAAAGTAAATAAAAAAATTTATAAAACTTAATTTTCAATTATTATCATTAAAAAAATTATAATAATTAAAAAAAATAAAAGGTAAAAACTAAATAAAAAAATAACATTGAGTTGATGGATGATGAAATTAAAATATATATATATATATTCAATTAAAAAATTAAATTAAATTAAATTAAATTAAATTAACAGAGTCAACCTAGGTTAACTTGTTAAGCACGCGACCCGAGTAAGCCTGATAGATATAACTCAATAAAAAAAATTAAAAAAAATACGAGGCCTAATTAAAAAATATTCAATTTAAAAAGGACAAAAAAATTAATAGAGTTAACCTGAATCAACTTGTCATATTTATGATTTAGGTCATGAGATTAGGATGACTATATAAAAAGAAAATAAAAATTTTACGAAATTTAATTTCCAATCAACCCAATTGTTAATATATTTTTTAATAACAAAATAATTATGAACCCAAAGCATGATGCATGTTGGATGATTTTTTTAAAAAAATATTGATAGAACAAAGTAACAAAATTAAAAAAGATAAATTAAAAATAAAAGAATTACTTGATTCAATCCTGACTAATATACTAGACTTGTAACTTGAGTTATAAGATTGAGTTAACTCCACAGAAAGTAAATAAAAAATTTTATAAAACTTAATTTTCAATTATTATCATTAAAAAAATTATAATAATTAAAAAAAATAAAACGTAAAAACTAAATAAAAAAATAACATTGAGTTGATGGATGGTGAAATTAAAAAATATATATATATATATATATATTCAATTAAAAAATTAAATTAAATTAAATTAAATTAACAGAGTCAACTTAGGTTAACTTGTTAAGCACGCGACCCGGGTAAGCCTGATAGATATAACTCAATAAAAAAAATTAAAAAAAATATTCAATTTAAAAAGGACAAAAAAATTAATAGAGTTAACCTGAATCAACTTGTCATATTTATGATTTAGGTCATGAGATTAGGATGACTATATAAAAAGAAAATAAAAATTTTACGAAACTTAATTTCCAATCAACCCAATTTTCTCAATATTGAATGATGAAATTGAAAAAAAAATCAATTAGAAAAAAAAAGAAGCTTGAATCAAGCAAAGTTAACATGTTAAATATGCGATTCAAGTTATGATATTGAAATAAATTCATAAAAAACAAATAAAAAAAAATTATAAAGCTTCACTTTCAACAGATTTAATATTGAAGGTTGAAATCAAGAAGAAGAAAAAAACTAAATCCACGATACTGATATATAACCTAACAAAAAGAAAATAAAAAAACATCGAAACACAATTCTCAAAACAATCTAATTTTAAAAAATAAAATTAAAAAAAAACTCAAAAAAACAAAACATTATACTTTGTAAGTATAACTATAATAATTTAAACACACCTTTTAATGTTTTTGTTAATAATAATAACAAGAACAAGAATAACAATTACAATTACAATAATAAAAAAATTATAAGAAATGCGCGCATGTTTACTTGATGGCTTCATTGTGTTAAGCAATGATACGAGGGGGGAAGGGAAGGGAGGGTGAAGACAACATGTTATGCTGTCCGAAGCACAATCAAGTGCTTCCTCGTTATTGTATCGGTGACATTGATTGAAAGGGTTCAGAATCGAAAAAGATTTATTTTCAAATCAATTTATTTATCAATCGGAATTTACTAAAAACCCTGGGCAATTACTCTTGTTCACATTTTGGGTATTTTTAGCATTTTTTTAATCGAAATTTAATTTAATTTTTAATATTAATATTTACTTAAATATTAATTACTTTGTCTTCAGGAGCTCATCCAATACAGAATCACAATTTAATTATCAGCTCTTTTTTTTATTTTTTAATTATCAACTCTATTGAATCCATTTAATGTGGACCCTCGATGTTGTTGGCCCTTTCGACCCTCAATTATTTGTTATTAAAAGATTATTCATGTATATGTTAATTTTTTTTATATAAAATTATGTTTCTAAATCAATAAAATTTAGAATTGATGATCAATAATTTTTTTTTATTTTTTTAAAATTTTAAAATAATAAAAATATTTCTTCACCTTGAAGGTTAGAAAATATTGAGCTATTGCCAATGGGTTTTTTTTTTTGTTTTTTCCTTATTAGAATACAAAGAAAATATATATTTTTCCTTTCAAAAAAATTAAAATATAGAGGTGTTTTTATTTTTTCACACATGTTTATTTGTGATTTTCAAGATGATGAGGGGCATTTTAGTGTACTTTTATGTGTTTATCACGTGTTAGCACATGAGTGACATTCATCTCCTTTAAACGACACGTGAAACACCACCTAATAGTCGAACGTGTAATCTTATCGTGTTATTAAAAACGGCTCCGTGTTTTTTTTCTCATGGTATGATATATAATGCTAGATAAAGAGTGGTTTGTCACCAATAATTTTCATCTATAATTTTTTATTTTTTATTTTTGTTCTTATTAGTTTTTTAATTTATTTATTTTTTAATTTAATTATAATTTTTCCATCTTTGTTTTTTTTTATAGTTTATACTAATGCATGCACGAGGCGGCAGCGTGTCTTGAATAAAATAAAGTTTTCTCTCTTTTCTCTCTTTCTTTATTTTATTTTAATTTTATAACAAAAAACCAAGAAGAAAAAGGGGCCACTCTCATTAATTTCCAATCAATTCACAATTTCTCTGAGCTGTCGTTGAAAAATGCCATCACCATGTCAATTAAACTTTTGAGCACACACGTCAATTTTCAACTATATTATATATCCTAGTCGTTAGTATTAATATGAATATTCGAAAAAATTTACACATATCTCAATTAATTTTATAAATTTTAAAATTAATGACTATATAAACTTCTAATAATCATCGTATTAGCAATAATACAAGAATTTATATGTTCCCATTAACTTAAATTTATTTTAACCCATAGTCACATCTAGTTAACTATAAAAACAATAACTTAAGATTTCTACTTTGTTTGGGCATAAAAGAAAATAATTATATTATCCATACTTTAATTTTCATTTAAAAAATGGTAAAAAGACTTCTACTTTACTGGGATCTTCTCCATTCCAGCTGCTGGTTAGACACAGCCTTGTTCTCCCTGGAGGCCCTGGCCTCTCTTTTCTGACCAAAATGTTCATTGACTGGTGAGAGTTGAGGTCAAATTCTTGAGCCCATGGCTCAGTGATCAGAGCCATCGGTATATGTATTTATTATTAATTTGGCCATGGATTCTCTTAATATATATTCTTTAGAGAGAAACATGGCTGATTATGTCGACAGCATCGACTTTCTTGCTTTTCCCTGGGATATTGCACTGCGAATATATATCTCTTTTCTATGTGAAGGGAGAATCTAAAAGGGACGAAACTGCAGTGAAAGCCGCAGTTTCCTTCTTATGACCTATCCTCTCGAAGTAGGTCGTTCTCAACTTTTAACCTAATTTTATATAATAAATAAGTATCAATTTTCTCAACTACATGGACATCTTGGCGCCGAGCAAGATGACGATTGCACATCAGCAAGAAAAGTGAGGCCACCGTGGCCTCTGGCAACAGGATGAGGGTGGCACGTAAGCGCAAGAAAAAGGAGAAAGGAGGGATTGCAGACCATGCAAAACATATACACACAGGCATCGTATATATCCTATCCATTGGAACAGTTTGATGTTACAAGAAAATTGGAGTTTTGCACAGCCCAAGAGCCACACACACACACACACTCAGCAATCTGCCTATCCTGCTTGTTGATGAGCTTGCCACATACACGATGTGGCTAGCCATGGACGTCAACATCTGTGCTCTTTCTTGTGCATGGATTCAGTGGGCCTTTATCCTTCTAAATCCGCTACAACAGTAAGTTAATTTGTGATCTTTGCTGTGGAGGGTGCAAAAGGAGAGGAGTATGTGGGTCAGATTAGTCATCAAGCTGGGCATGAACTGACAAGATATTCTTAGTAGCAGTAGGCCCATCTGGTTGTTTTAGGGTTAAGTACCAAGTTAGAAGTACTGTAATGAAACCCAACTTAAACTCAAAGATCCCAAAATAATTACTTTGACGGGTTTATCCAGGTGATCGGATCACGAGTTAACTCGTATTAACTTGTAAGTTTATGTAAATTCAAATCTTATAACTAGTGCCAAAGATAATATTAACCAAACTTATAAAGAAGCTACATGACTTAATCCTTGCTCATTTTTATTAGGTAGAAGTGTAAACTATAGGTGAAGATAAAATTACATGATTATTTATTTATTTATTTATTTATTTATTGATGAAAGCACAAGGTCGTTAGATGGAAGACATTTCTTTCTCGAGTAGTAGAACTATATATATTAATTTTGTTTTAATAGTTTTATAGATAGATTATATATAGCAGCACTAGGCAATTTTATTGGATAGTTCAAAGGTCTCATTCCATTTAAGACCCACGAGGTCATTATCTCAATAATTTAAAAAAATTAATGTTGATTAGTGATCGATCTGGTTGAGGACTACCTAAATCATGAACCTGGATTATTATTATTATTATTATTATTATTAATTTAGTTGTTGTTCTATGATCAAGTTCAGTTTCACACGGCAACTGGAAGGTCACAGGTTAGTGAACATGATGATGTTTCCCACCATATTTTGTAATTGATTCTCAGCCATCCCAAACCATATTTAATTAAAAGGAAAATGATTGATCGAAGGATTTCATTAGAGATGGGTTTGTTCCCTCCTTGTCTTTCTCTTTACTCTAAATCAAGTTCCCATTTGCACATCATGGAACTTGCTTGAGATAATGTCGAGATCACTATTTTTCTATCCTCATGAATTTTCTTGCTTGCCCTTTTAATGCACTAACTTAAAAGGGTGTTTTCATTTTAAGAAAACGTTTGGGCACCGCGTTCTTAAAAAATTTAATTTTTTTTTATTAAAATTTAATATGTTTTGTATGTTTTAGATCATTTTGATGTGCTATGTTAAAAATAATTTTTAAAAAACAAAAAAATATTATTGGCAACCATTTCGACACGAAAAGTTATTTGAAAAGCAATCGCAATCACAGTACCAAAAACTCTCTAAATATATTCGCGATGTAGTTGCTGTTTTTTTAAATGTTTTTTTATTTAAAAATATATTAAAATAATATTTTTTTTAAAATTATTTTTATATCAACACATCAAAACGATTTAAAAATATAAAGAATTAACTTAAAACAATAAAAAAATTAAAAAACTTTTTAAAAAATACAACAATAGAAATCCATGTCCTTATCTCTCAGCATCTTATCCCTACACGAAAAAATGTCCCCATCTAATAATATATAGACATGCCAATCAGGCAAGTCATTGATATTTCGCTTTCCCCCTCATGAAGCAAAAGTCGCTTACCGTTTAATTTGACTACGGCTGCATTGGAATGTGACGTTGGCAGGTAAAAAGGTGTGCTTCGCCTCCGTCATATTTTTTACTTTTCAGGTCACGGTAGGTAATAGGTGAACTAAGTAAACTGCCATTACCTCCCGCAACCTGCCGAACCCTATCTGTTGTGGTGGCACTTGACAGGGATGGGACCGAACCCATGTTATAAAGATGGTTAGGTTCGGTCAATTTCCAACCACTAGGGACCATTGGGCTCAACCACCCAGAGAGATTTCATCGACTCGTGTTAGTTATTACATTCACCCACCTTGCCTGGGCTTAATCGGTTAAACCCATGTTGTGCAGAGGCACAAAATGCCACCATTTAGTTGAGCTGAGGGCCCTGGAGATTCTCTGTGTTGCTTTGATTTTGAAGCAAAATGGGGCCCCGTGCAAGGTTTGCTGGATGTCTTTTGCCTTCGGGTCCTTGATTGATAGGAAGTGCATGCATGTCGTTGTCGAACTAAATGATTTTCTTGATCCAATCGTTTCTGAAACCCCACTTATATTAAGAATATATATAAATTAAATCAATATGCTTAATTATCAGTTATCCCACGTTAGTAATCAATCACAAGCATTTGGATTGTTTTTTTTAATTAATAGGATATCCAAGCATCCCAAGAGTCTTAAAATCAATGACTATATTGAACTTGTGACAATTAAAAAGCAAACCCAAAGCTTCACTAGTTGAGTTTTCAATTTTTTTAAAAAAACACCATCCAACCGCAATACAAAATAAATCTTTAATTAACCATCTAATAGGTGATTCAATGGTAAAAGTTTGGGATCAAGGAGTTTGCTCTCCCTATGGTCACAGGTTTGAGCCTTGTGATTGCTAATATGATGATCATTAGAGGTTTACATGGTCATTAATTTCAGGGTCCGTGAGATTAGTCGAGGTGCGCGCAAACTAACCCGCACACTAAAATTAATAAAAAAAAATCTTTAATTTAACAAACAAAGATGATAAATTACATGGAAGTGATTGGAGGATGAGGAGGACACTTAAGCTTATCTATAACGAGGAAAAACGAAAGGGCCCTTTTCTCTTATGACACCATTTATTCCTAGGGAGGACAAGACGATTAAACACCATACACAGCTTTTCTTTTCTTTTCTTTCCTGGTTTTGTTTTGATTGCCCAATGACAAGAAAGAGGATAAAATTAAGGATAGGCCCTTATCGTCATCCTAGTCATTCATTCATTCATCTCCATGCAAACAAAAGTTTGTTTCTCTTTGCCACTTTTCCGATTCATTGTAGGCATGGAGTACAAGCTAGCAATGACCTTTGAGCTGAGTTGCTGTGTCGTGTGTGATATGACGACAGACAATGGGATTGTCTTTGCCATGACAGGTTAATAAAATCCTTCCTTGATGGATGATGAGATCCACATCCAAGACTCTTGATTTTGATGGCCTGAGCTATCCTCTAGGACAGTCCTCTTGACGGCAACTCGCGGGAGGCCATGCATGCATGTCTAGGAGTGTTTTTGTTGTATATTATAACAAAAGCTAAAATAGCTTTTTGTTGGCAAAATCACTAGGTTTTGTTTGTGGGGCAAGAAGATAATTTTTTATAGTGCTAATTGGTTATTATAAGAATAAACAAGGTTAAATAATCTCTTTATATTTTTATTCCACAATATAGTTACTTTTTTATTTTCGATAAGAAATAAACTTTGGTAAAGTGGCTTTTTAGTCTTTGATTTAATTTTGAAACAGTTAAATTACAACATTTTTCTTGAAATTTTAAAAACTTTGCTTTTGATTTAGGGTTGTTTTCTTTGTCTTTTGTTTTTGGTTATTTGCTTGTTTTTAAGTGTCACCAGAGGCAACAGGGTAATTTTATAAATAAGCAAAATAAAAAAAAGGTTGGGAGTGCATATGAATATTATCTGCTGAGTTCAGATGAAAAATGCAATATAATATGGTGGCGAAAACCTTGCTTCCAGGGAGGCAGTCGAAGAGTCTCGGCGTCCCCTACATGTACAGGCAGCGTATGTGGCATAATTGTTGTCAGTTTGATGTGTGTGGTCTTTTCTTTTCTTTTTTCCCTCTTTCCTACTCAATTTTCATCCCGGCCTTAAAAAAATCAAATTAGCCCCTGGGTTTTGTTGTCCTTATATAAGATTCAATTCCTATTCTCTTCATTATATTTTTTAATTTAGAATAATTTATGAAAGTAAGTTTTTTTTTTCAATTTCATCCCCAATAAACTTTTTTCATCTATCAGATTTCATTCTCATTCTTTTTATTATTATTTATTTTATTTTAGATGGTTTTTGAAAAAAAAATTTATGATTTCATTCTTCTGGAGTCTTTTTCCTATCAAATCTAAAATTTTATTATTATTATTATTATTATTATTATTATTGCTAATTTTTTACCTTGTAAGATTTTTTTAGATTGATTTTTTTTATCATCTCATCCACCAACATCTAATTGGCAATATGTTTAGCTTCTTAGTTGAGTGTGAGTCTAGAATTTAATGATTTACGGGGTTTAAGAGATTAACCCCGGTTTACAAAGTGAACACGGGTTTCCTGTTTTTTTTTCATTTTTTAAGATTTTTTTTAATCTTCCAGCATTTTGTTATTTTGTTATTCCCTTTCTATGAGATTTTATTATTCATTTTGAAAATAACACGAGTTGCTTCAGTTTTTTTTTGTCTTTGTTAAATTTAGTTTTTTAGAAGGATTTTTGTTTTTAAATTAAATTAATTTATTTCAACCTCCAACATTTAATTCTTCAGGTGTTGAGCTTCTAGGTTGAGTCCGGGTCGAGAATGTAACGGATTGTGGGTTTGAGAGTTTAATCCAGATTTACAAGGTTTACTCGGGTTTGCTTGGTTTTTTACCTTTTTTTAAGCTCTTTTGTTTTTTTACGATTTCATCCTCTAACATTCTTTTTATTCTATTTCTATGGGAATTATCTTTCTTTTTAAAATAACAAGGGTTGTCTCAAGTTTTTTTTTTTCTCCAATCTTTATTAAATTTAGCTTTTTTAAAAGAAATTTTATTTTTTAATTAAATTAAATTTATTGATTTCATCCTCAGGCATTTAATTTAGCGAGTGTTGAGCTTCTTAGTTTAGTTCAAGTCTATAATTTAATGGGTTACAAGTTTGATAGATTAACTCGGGCTTACAAGGTTCACTAAGGTTTACTTGGTTTTTTTTTTTAAGTTTTTTTTCTATTTTATCCACCAATATTTTGTTATTCATTTTTTATGAGATTTCTCTGTGGCTTTGAAAGTAACAAGGCTTAACTCAGTTTTTTTCCAACCTTTGTTGAATCTAGTTTTTTTTTAAAAAAATATATTTTTTAATTAAATTAAATCAATTGTATGAGAGTAAACGTGAGATGCTCGATTCATGTTGTTTTGTTTTTATTTGCTTTCCAGATCACTGTTTTATTAGCACGTGTAATCTCTTTTAGTTATTAAATTCTTAAATTTCCTTACTTTAAAACTTTGATAACAGCACGTGCGTATTTTTCTTGCACTTGTCGTTAAACCCACAAAGTCCTCTAGATTTAGTTTTATCAATTTCTAAAAATCGACCTCTGTTTTTCTACTAAGAATTTTTCCAACCTCATCAATATTACATAAACATTCTTTTTCACATTAAAAAAAAAAAAATTAATCACGTGCACACACGCGCGCCCAGACACAAATATATTTGTGTGTGTTGCCTTATCTGCACTTAATTTCTATGGATCACACGTTCTGTTAAGGATGTCTGATCCGTGGCTGCCGTGAAACAATAACCACAAAATTTGTGAAGACAGATGGATACTCTCCGTTCATTCATTCTCCACGACAATATCAGCTGTCTTAACACTGCACAAACCGATCTTGTTGCTTTTAAACGCTACTTAATACAATTTTTGTTCTCAACTAACTAATGATTTGTCTGTGGAGCACCTTTCCGAATTTATTTTTTACTTCATTTTACCACGATAATACAGTTTATTTTTTACTTCTTTTTCAACTAATTAATGATTTTTTTTTACAATGAAAAATTAAAAAGGACAAGATATATAATTTTAATTAAAAAATTAATTTTTTATTTTGTCTAAAACATACTTTTTTTTTATGAAATGCTTTGTTTTTTTTATCATTATAATTGTGAAAACATGTTTTAATTGAAAAAAAAAAAATCATGTATCATCATTTACAAACACCTATATAAAAATAAAATAAAATATAAAAAATTATAATAAAAAATACAAAGTTATTTTAAAAATTCTGCATATTAATCCAATATATAATTCAATAGCATTTTAATAAATTGATTTAAATATAATATTATTTTTGAATTAAAAAAATATCTAAAAAATCAACAACAAAAAAATATGGCTTCCGTGCCTAGCTACCTCTTTTCTTTTTTTTCTTTTTTTTTTCTTTCATAAGGCTTATCCTCTCTCTTTTATTTTATTATAAAATAGATGACACCTCACCTACTCAGATATATGATATGTTGTCTATTAGCTTAAATTTTGATAATCTAATAATTGAAAAATCAAGATCTGAGTTTTTAAACCTTAAAACTCAATTTTCAACTTATATTTTACCTGAAAGCACCCAAAAAATATCATAAAAACCTTAATAAACTAATTTTCAACCTTAATCAAAACATCCTCTAACTATTCAAAAAATCCAAAATCTAATTCAATAAAAAAACAACCTGATTGGTTCCGATCTACTTTCTGCAACATGTTCATATAGAAAAAAAAATCATTTCCATTAAACGTTCTCCTCAAATAAAAACTTATTGACACCAAGATTGAATCTATTTTTTGTTGTCAGAGTATGGTTGACCAACCCCTCTCTCCACTCCCCCCTTTTCAAATGGTTTCCTCTCATCTCTTAATATTTATGGACTGAAATATAATAAAAATAAAATTGAGGATCAAAACACAAAATCCTAAAATAATAGGAATCAAATAAAAAAACAAAAACTTCAAGGACTAAATTGCACCACATGAACAATAATTAAGCAAAAGGGGCTATTTTTTCTCGGTGTTAATTTAGTTTTTGTTGTTTTAATTTTCTAAAAAATTATAAATAAAAATTTCATTTTGTATTGCTAACCTTTAAGTTTATGTCAGGATGTTATGATTGTAACTGTATACTTTTTATAGGATAGAAAGAGAGACGAACTCAGCTGCATTGTGACAGTCCATGGTAAAAGCAACAATAAAAATCCTTTCTCTTTTAGTTTTTTTACTAGATATTTTGGCTCATGCTACGACGCAGGCTGTTGAGATTTCTTCGATAGCGAAAAAAAGAAATCTCAGGCAAAGTAATTATTTTTTAACAAAGTTATAAAAATATGATATTTGGGTCATTTAGTTGATCGCGTTAAAAAAACTCGGTTGATTTTTAAAAGTGAAATTCTTTTTGAGATTTGGGTCATTGGATTGACTACATGTGATAAAATAAATAAATAAAAAGTACCGACCGTAAACAAATTGAAAAAAATGGGCGATTGCCAAAATTAAAGGAAAATATTTAAAAAAAAATGACCCATGTCAAACTAAGTTAACTCATCAAATTTGTGACTCGAGGCATGAGATTGAGATAACTCTACAAGAAGAAAATGAAAGAAAATAATAAAGGATGATTCAGAATTAATCAAATGTTGAAAATCAAACTAAAATAAAATAATTAATTTTTTTTAATAAAATGAAGAAGCCGACTCAAAATAATTCTCTACATTCGTAACCCGAGTCATCAGAAGAGAATTATCTCATAGAAAACAAATTCAAAAAAATAACAGGGCAAGAATCTTAATAAAATATTGATGGATGAAATTGAAAAAAAAACATTAATCTAAAAGAACATAAAAAAATAAAAATAAAAGAGTTTATTTCAAAACCCTACTTAACCTTGTAACTTCACGCCTAAGCTAGGTTGAGTCCCAAAACATAGGGGGAGAAATGACCTGGCTTGACGAGGTCAAGATTTTGGATTGATCCATAACATGATTAGTTAGGAGGACATCCAGTCAAAGCCTAGTGAGTTTTTTCTCTATTTTTTCCTTTTCAAAATAATACCTTTTTTTTTTTCTTTTTAGCTAAATAAAAAATCAAGCGATTAGCTAGAGGAAAAACATGTCAAACCCGTTGATTTTTTTTACCAATTTTTTTTTATCAAAATAATATCATTTTTACTTTCTGCATAATTAAAAATCCGATTGACCCCGGCAACCCTGAACATTTGACCCAACTAGTGACCATATGATAGGGGTCGACTCTTATGCCACGTTTTAAAAGCACGATAAAAAAAAATAAGTATCAAATATGATACAAAAATTGAATGGAATTAAACAATGAAGGAAGAAATTGCCAAAAACTAATTAATCAAGAAGAGAACTAAAAATAAAAGAAATTGCAATCATAAGAATGAATATCAAAATCAACAAAATCAAATTAAAATCAAATGATTAGGGGTGGAATCAAAAAAATAAAATCTAGTCAGAAAAAAAGATTAAAAGCGAAATAAATGAGGATCAAAAGAATGAGGATCAAATTTGACAAAAAAAAAAACATAAAAAAATCAAATGCCAGGGGATAAAATTGAAAAAAAATCAAATTCAATACAATTAAAAGATTGAGGACCATTTTGTAATTTTACAAGGCTAACACACCTTTCAAGGTGAAGGAAAGAGAAAGGAAGGGAAAGGAGAAGAATTTTCACTGGAGCTTCATTGTGCCCTGACAGCTGATATGTGTCGGCCCACCATGTAGAGGGTCGCAGGATGCTTCAGACGCTGCTTCAAAAGGGGATCAAAAGTCATCGAAAGGCACTGCACGCGCTAACTACTTCTTTTATTTATAGAAAGACTAGAACACCCTTGAATCCACATGATAGTTGGGAAAAAAAAAAAACCAATGTCAAAAACCGAAAATGGCCCTTGACCTTGGGAAAAAAAAAAGGATGACCCCCAGGGCTATTCAATAATAACATTGTACATAAAATATTAAAACTCAAAAACGTTCCTCGGACATTAGCTATCATGTTTTTGTTTTTTTTTCCGCATAATTACACTATGCAATAAAGTGTGAAAATACTATTTTACTCTTAAATGTGTTAAATCCTTTGGTTTTTTAAGGGTAAAATCACCATTGTACTATGGATTACACTGTCCACATACACAGTAAAACACTAAAGATAATTAGTTTATGTATAATAAAAAGATTAAAACACCCTTGACCTCACGCGATAATAGTGAAATAACCAAAATGAAAAACAAAACTAAACTTAGAATCCTCATTTTGAGCTATTAAAAATATCCCCATTCCATATATCAAGTGTGCTTAGTAGGAGTGATTATTAATTATTGAGAACATCCCCATTCCATATATCAAATACCCTTTCCTTTATTTCTTCTAATAGCTCGACAAAAAAAAGTTTTATGAGTCTAAAACTTAATATATTTCCATCCTTTTAATATTTTGGAGTAAAACAAACACAAATAGGCAAATTAAAGTTTAGGCAATAAAGATGTATTCACACACATATTTATCAGTAAAAAAGGATTCACAAGGTTAAGAATATTTTGGAGTAAAAGATATCAAAGGATAACCTAACACCACAAGTACAATTTATTTCCAAAACGAAGAATTGACAAAAACTAATACGATCATGCATAGTTTTGGAACCTGGTCCGGCCTGATGAGTCGATCCAGAGCTGGAACCGGGTCAGGTTGAAAAAAAAATAAAGAAAAGAAAAACCTGGTGTGACCCAGTGATCCGGTTGCAACCTGTTAACTTTTGTTTTTACTAAAACCACGTCGTTTTGATTTAAAAAAAAAATTGACCGATGATCCAGTCAAAACTCGAAACCCAGGCCTTGGACCAGGTCGGCCACCGGACCGGGTTTAAAAACTATGCGATCAGGACTACAAACAACCCTCGAGGGTATCGCAAATGTTTTTTTTTTTGGGTGGCGTCAAATAGAGCCTGTGACCATCTCAAACCAGAGCTTTCTATGTGACGACTCTGTATCAAATATGCACAAATAGCTGAGTCTTACATCATGGCGATTTAATGGAAGAGCGAGTCAGATGAATCCTTACATCTACAATTTCTAAGAATCGTAAATCTCAGCAAGATACAGCAACCATACCTTTGCTCGAAAGACAAATAAACCTCTATAATTGACGCCCATGTCATTTTACACTCAACCATAAATAGCATTACGGACATGCCATTTTATACCCAACCTATTGGATGAATGGGTAATGAATAATAGTCTACTTAGTTTTTTACACCTTCTGCCACCATTGTTGGAATTCAGGCAAATTGTCGTATGTTAAAGATCAATGCTTCCTTTTGCATTATGGTCTAAGAAGAGAAAAAGGAGGTGGGGAAGAGAGAAAAAGGAGAGGAGAAGAAAGAGGGGAGAAAGGGAGGGGAGAATAAGTCTCTAACTTTTCTTATTTCATCATCAATAATCTGACCATATTACATATAAATAGTCAAACATAGAAACCTAATCAAAATCAAAGTATTCAGAGTTCGGATGCATATACTGCATTGCTGATATTAATATCAGCTTCAGAGCATAAAACACAACGTGGAAACGTCGAATACACCAGAAGCTATACAGTTCCAGTAAGTATGACAATGAAAGATAAAGGTAAATTCTTAATTTTTTTCTCCAGACATGACTTTATAAGCTCCCTTGGGTGGAGAGGAAATTAAACTTCAGAAGAGGAAGTCAAGCCGCTAGATAGTATCTTAAGAAGCTGGAATGTTTTTTTTTTTTTTGGAAAATGGGTACACTCTTTATTCTGGATCATGCATACTTTCCTGGTACCTTAAGCAATACTTGGACATGCAGTTTGCATTAGCTTGCCCAGTCCTCACCTCCCCCGTTACATAAAAAAAAAATACCCAAGACTCTCTGGAAAATGGGAAAGACCACACACGAGAGAACACAAAAGGGAGAAAGATTTTACACATGGAGGGGAATCATGCAAAAATAATGTAGGGCTGTTTCATTTTTATACATGGTCTTGTCACTGTTGGCTTAGTCTGTCAGTGAGTTAGTAGACCAAGTCTAATTAACAATTATAACAAGTGGGAAAATCACTATGAATCAAGAAATATTTTACTATGAATTATAATAGTAATTTCATTTTTAATTTCCCATCTTTTCGCAAGTGGAAAAACGTTTCTTTGGTTTGCTTTTTCTTCTCATTCATTGCTTCTTCTCCCTTATTTTCTGTTAACTTTTTACAACTCAGATCACGAAGAAAATGAAAATGAATCGAACGAGAGGAAACTGCAGAAAGAGGATGACGATGGTGCTTCCTATGTTCAGTCCTTCTCTTTCTTCTCAACCAAATCGGCAGAAGAAATGGAAGAGAAGAGGGCACCAAATTGACAAAGTCGCAATAGAGAGAAGTAGATAACAAAGAGAGCATGGAATTTTATGGTATGATTAATGGTGAGAAAAATTATATGGTTTGCTTTTGTCTATTCCTAAGAGTTTGATGTGGTTAATTATTCTTCCATTAACACAATGGATGTATCTAATGAGAACATTCTTGATCTCACCATCAAACCTATAATTTTTTAAGGAAAAATAGTGGACTTTATGGGTTCTAACATTAAAGGTGAGATCTTTTTCAAAGATCTAACTTGTTTTGTTGTTTTTTTTTAATAATGTTAGAAGGATTAGAGATGGGTAACAGAAAGTTTGAATAACAAATTAATAGGAAGAACAAGAGAACTTTGAGTATGTTGAATCAATATTTTATTGGAGGACAACAAGTATATCCTTGCGTTGTTAACAAGAGAAGCTTGCAAGAGTAGAGTAATTTTTCCTTATTCTTGATAAGAGTTTTTTAAGCTTTAGAGTTGATGCTCTATTTATTTTTTTGTGTTGGTCTTTGTGGCATATCATTTGTTGCTGATTCAAAAATTTAACATGTTGTTTGTTAATATTGTTGTTGTTACTGATTCAAAAATTTAACATGTTTGCTAACGTAGTGGGTTATGCATGTTTCTCAGACCCAAGTAAATGTGGGTTAGGCATGTTTGTCAGACCCATGATGTCTGGACTTGGTAGTAGCCAAGTTACATAAAGTGGGTCTGACATGTTTGTCAAACTCAAGATGTTTGGACTTTGTGCCACCCAAGTTGAAAGTCAAATAAATAAAGGTCTGGCATGTTTGACAGACCCATGATATCTGGACTTAGTGGTCAACTAAATTCACAGTGCATAGACTTGGAGGCAGCCAAGTCCACATTACGCCAGTTTGACATGTTTGTCAAACCCATGATGTCTGGACTTGGCGGCAGTCAAGTTCACATAACGTGGGTCTGGCATGTTTATTAGACCCAAGTAAACGTGAGTATGGTGAATTTGCCAGACCTAAGGCGCTTGGACTTCAGGCGCCGACTAAGTCCAAAGTCAAGTAAACATGGATCTAACATGTTTGCCAGATCCAAGTAACGTGAGTCAATTAATTTTTATTAATGTTTTTTTTTGCAAATGCCTGCAACATAGTGCAAACAATCTAACTAGGCTAGACCCAAATAAAAAATGTTTTTATTTTGGTTTTTTTTTATGTGAGTTTTTTTTTTATAATTTAGCCATTCAATTCTAATTTTTGTATATTATATTTTTCAATTCAATCCTTCTACTTTTGACTTCGTAATTTTTTTTCTCTTAGCTCTTTTTTCAAAGTTCTTATAGTTTTTAATTTTACTCTTCAAATCAAATTTATAATTTTTTTTCAAATTTAATAATAATATAGTAATAATTAATAGTAATTGTGATGATAATAATAATAATAATAATAATAATAATTTTTAATTTACCCTTCAAATCAAATTTATGGTTTTTTTTTCAACAGCAATAATATTTTTTTCAAATTTAATAATAATAATAGTAGTAAGATAGTAATTGTTAATAGTAATTGTGATAGCAATAGCAATAATAACAATAATAATAATAATAATAATAATAATAATAATTATTATTATTATTATTATTGTTGTTGTTGTTGTTGTTGTTGTTGTTGTTGTGGTTATAATAGTAATAATGATGATAATAGTAATAAGAATAGTAATTGTTATAATAATAATGGTGATAATTCATCATTCGATGTTATATTCATCCTTAGATACTAGATTAATTGGGAATTCAATTTCATAATTGGTTTCGTTTCTCCTTTTATGAGGTTATTGTGATCTAAAAAAACATCTCGGTATTGAGTTAGTGTTTGATTTTGTAATCATCTATTTTTGTTATCATGTAGTTAAAGAAAAAATAGATTAAAAAAAACAAATTATAATATCAGTAAAGTCCATAACTCAGTTCATAGGTTCAGCGTACTAGCCCGGCTTACCCAATTCACACAGAGCAACTAGCTCGAAATGGATTGACCCTCACTTTTAGAAAGGAATTTTTAGTTCGTTATTTTCCTCAACACCGCTTTGTTTTTACCATGATCTAAAAACTCTTTTGTTGGCGTTCATTAACTCATTATGGATAAATCATTACCTTACTTTTATGACATCTTGCAAGACTAATGTTGAATTTGCAAAGATCAATTCGTATTAACATGGTAGAGTTTAACTTAAATTCTGTTTCTATTTATTGAAACTCAGTAGTGTTTAGCAGAAATATTTGTTGCTTTTTTCTTAATACATCAGAAGTTCACAAGGAATTATTAGTTAGATGTCCTAAGACCATTCAACATATTTGCATGAGTATTTTGGTCCTCAACAAAACCATAATCTTTGCCTGGCTCACGAAAATTATGCAAATCCTAGACGCCAGACCCTTGGGTCTGGCAATTATGTCAGGTCCAAGCGTCTTGGGTCTAGCAACCACGTAAGCCCAAGCGCCCATGCCAGATCCAAACGCCATAGGTCGGGAACCATGTCAGACCCATGCACCATGGGTCGGAGGAACCACGCCAGACCCAAGCAACTTGGGTCTGACAACCATTCTAGGCCAAAACACCCATGCCTAACCCAAGTGTCATGGGTCTAGCAACCACGTTATATCCAAGCTACTTGAGTCTAACAAGCATGTTAAACCCATGTTATGTAAACTTGGCAAAAATTGCAATGAACAAACTTTGATTTTTATTTGGATTTCACTCTTGTTATCTTGGTTGTGTATTAACCCATCTACATCTTAAAACATTTCTATCTATATTATTTCTTATGGTTTGTGTTAATTTTTTTTACATTATTAGTTGTTAAAGTTCATGATATCTTACATATTTAGCACAAACATAAACCAAGTTCAGCACACAATGATAGAATAAAAAAATGCCGCAGCGGAGCATGAACATGTATCTAGTGTCTCCATAGAGGAGGATGCCATCCAATGATAGAAACCCCAGTTGATAGAGACACCAACAGTGGCTGGATAATCACGGCTACACAAGCATGAGAAAAAGGCTCACTTGCCACATGGCATGTTAGGAGGAATAGAGGATGCTACACATAATGGGAAGAGAGGAGAGGAATAGAAAAGCAAAGGTGCGAGGGACAAGCATGTTAAGAGATAAGGTGTGTGAAAAGAAGGGCCAAAAGATCCCAAATTCATGTCATTAAAGCTATCCATAGGCGAGGCTACATGCTTGGCCAAGGCATGTGTTCATAGGGTTAGCAAAAAGCATGTAAGGCACAAGTCGTTTTCTTTTTCCCCTCATGAATTACATCATCTCTCTGCACAGGCTTCAGTCCTAATTAGCCAGTTCTATTTTAATCTGCCATCATTTGCCACATAATGTGATCTTAGCTTTTCCCTAGCTTTCTTGCCCCACAACATCATAACCTTAGAATCCCAAGCTTGAAAGGAAATGAAAAAAAAGTGCATGACGTTTGCACCTGAGCACATGATGCCCATATCATGTCACTGTGGCACGCATTTTATTACAAAAGCGAAGAGGTAAGGTGCTCGATACAAATTTGATTTTACACACAAGAAAGGTGCACTCTAGATAGTTGACTTACTGTTTGCTTCCTCCATAATCATTTGTGTAGAAGAACCAGTTGAGAATCCCAACGTAAGCATTACTCTTCCAAACGATTTACATTTGTCAGGTAGAGATAACCAACCTATAATATGCAAAGTATAAATTAAAACAAGCCAAGAGCAGATTTCTGAATCATGAATAATGACTTCAGGTCATGACCAAGCAAATTGGATAAGAAATCAATAAAAAAGGTAGATAATCAAATATGAATGCCTCAATACAACCTAAGCCAACTTCACACCAACTTATAAGAGTTTCTATATCATAAAAAAATTTATAACCTTGTTTGTAAACAAATTCAAAATTGAATGGTATCTAATTGAATAATATCCTAAATATAATTTTATGTTAATGAATTTTAATTAAAGTTCAAGGAAAAAAATAAAAAAAAAAGAGAGCTAAATATAAAGAACCCAACGCCTAGACCTGGGTGGAGCATTCTTGGCCCAAAATAGAGAAGTCAAAAAAATGAGCTTGACCTCTCTTTTTTTTTTGTTAAATTGGACAGATGACATGTTATTCATCAAATTTTTTTCATAAAAAACAAATGGCACATCGTCAATTGGCTGAATTCTAGCCACTTTAGATGGCTGAAAAGTTGAGTTCTGACTTTTATAACAAAAAACACTCATTTTAAACCCCTTTACACCTAAGAAAGACAACCTCAATAAACTCATTTCTAACCTTAAATCAACCTTTAATCTATATAAAAAAACTTAACCCAAATAAAAAAAAATCTGGAGTCTCAATTTATTTTTTCCGGCAAGATAAAGAATTAAAAACACATCAATGATACTCACTCGTCAAATGAAACTCATTGATACCAAAATCGGTCTTTTTTGTTGTCAAAATGTGCCATCCGATCACTTTTCTCTCATCTCTCAAGCTAAAGGACTGAAAAGGGAACAAAATAAAGTTTTGGACCAAAACTAAATGGATCAAAATAGAAGTCAAAGGAAAATATGTGGGACTAAAACATACTTTTTCACGCCAACTTGAGATTGACCATGCCTTTTTATGGTTTTTAGTGTGGTCTTTTTCCTTTAAATTGCATCTCATTAAATTGACCTTTAATCAAGTTTTTATATCTAATTAAAAACTTTAAATATCAAGAATATGCACAGAAAAGAAACTCTCAACTCACAAAACACCAAAAACAACACATGAAAGGATGCAATAATAATAAAAAAAAAAGTTTAAGACCAAAAAAAAAAAAAAACAATGCTCCAATCCACAATTAATTGTGAGAGCAAGCATGCATAATGCAGACATGTATAGTGTTTTCCCAGCCTCTTTTAGTTTTCTTTGTAATTGTAATACTATATACTTATATATTGTTGAAAAGATGGTTAATGTTCCTTGAGCATTTCCATTTATGCAGGCGTCCAAACTAAACCAAATTGTACTCCAAGAGAACATTATATTATGCTTATATCTTGCTAAAACCAGAAGGTAAGAAGGTACTAACTAATGTTTCTAGTGAAGATGCTCAGTACCCCAACACGTTTTTTTGTTCATGTTTTAGCTGAACCAAGAAGAACACCCCTGCATTAAGAAGTTTTGAAAGGTGATGATTAGTTACAATCTTCTAAAAATCATTCTTTTACCATGGAAGATTAAGGAACATGCCATCACAGTTTTCAATAGAGAATTTAGCTTCAATGAATTCCAACAATTAAAGGAAATGTATTAGGTTAGCTAACATCACCTTCGCAATAAGATATATCTACTAACAACCATTTGATAATCTTTCTTTCTTTCTTTCTTCCCCCCTTCAATTTTTTTTAGAAAAAAGTAATTCATCATCTCTCTATGAGTGTCCCAAAAACCTCACTCTTAAATAAAATAATCTAGTTGACTATTGCTATATAAGCAACTATTTCTATGATAAAATAAATAATTTTGCTTTTTATGAATCTCAATAATAAATTGTCAAAAAGAATTTACATCAATAAGAGGAATTGATTGGAACGACTCTTTTAGGGGTCGGGAGTACATGGAAAAATCTTACGATTTCTTGCCATGACACCACATGACATTTGACTTGTATGGCAAGTAATATCTCAAGCAACTCAAACCAAGAGCCTTTCCTTCCATTCAATTTTAGAAGTCCCATCATCATCTTTTGAAAGAGTTGAAAACTTGAAATTCTGTTACTCTGCCAAAATGCCAAGAACACATTCTCCAACCTGAATCAGTAATTTCCCTTCATATGGTGCTACCTCACATGGAATTTTAGATGTGCTCTAGGCTCCTAAAATAGAAGGGTTCCCAAAAGTCCAAATAGAATTCAAAGGCTGCTTTTAGATCATGGGATAAGATAAGAACAAATTCAAAATTAAATTCAGAAGACCACACGTCTGATTTAAAAAAAAAAAAAAAATTAATTGCTCGTTTTTAGTTTTGACAAGAAGGAGAATTTAAGAGTTTATGTCAGTAGATAAAAGAGGATAAATGAACAAAAAATATTCTACAGACCTTTCTTCCTCTGACAGGTAATTATCATTGAGAAGTTTCTGGAGCAATGCATCCTGATTGCAGCAATCAAATAAATTAGAATTTGAGCTTGAGGAACAAAGATATCACATAATAATGAACTTAAAAAGATGAGAGGGGCGAACATCAAAGCAGGAAAAAGAGAAACCAAACCAATTGTAAACTAAGCACCAAACCATTTTAAATCCTTTATTGCAACCCAATTCCCTTCAAACAGCTAAAAAAATACTGCCAGACTCCTAAAACTACACAAGGGGTTGGGAAGAAAAAACTTCAAAATTAAGTAGAACCAAAAAAAAGTACGAGAAAGAGATACAATTCCATACGGACCATAACCTATAAGTCTTTTGCCACTATATACAACATGCATGCTCTGTAACTGTATACAATTGGTTAGCATATTGTATTGTTCTTCTTATCACATCATGAATAGTAACTAAAGTTCACAGATGAAAGTGAAGGCTCACCAACAAATCCGTAGAAGTTAGAATAACAAGGGATCTTAACAATGGGTAGAAGAAGGGAAGGTTGAGTTAAGTAAAATCTACATCATAGACTCCAAAAATAGAAAAGTGGTATACAATACAAGATTACAGATTTATTACTTGATTGGAAAAAAAATAGCATATCTCACCCACGGAAAAGTCTCCATTTAAGAATATAGAATAACAAATGTGATGCAAAATTGAAAGAAAGAAAGAAAGAAAAGAAAATATTGATTAGGAAATCTGTACTTGTGCTTCACAGCGTACAACTGCAATCACACAGTCATTATGTTCATCAAGACTCAATAGAGGAAACAAAAAGTGCCTACGATCATATAGCTGCATCATTTTTGAAACAATGGTGTATATTATCTGGCAAAGTTAAGTAAGCTTCAGAAAAACAGCAATTGTGTTACAAACATAGAATATACCATGCAGCTTGTAAGCATCAACAAAGAAATATGCATTCTCAGCTAATCATCTAAAAAAGCCATCAACCAGTATATCTGCCCATTTGTTAATGAGTTGATCATTCCTTAATGCCCTGTGCTTTTTCCAACATAATAATTATTCTTTATTTTTCTTTTATCAATAGATTATGCCATTAATGTGTGATTCAGTTTTGTACCCAGAGCATAATAAACATAAACCTCTTGTGATGCAAAAAGAAGGTGCAATGCAGCCCATTTACATTGATGTATACAGAAGGTGTGCCAAGAGTAGAATCATAACCTAAAAATCAAAGGATCTGAAATTCAAAAATAAAATGGGAGTGACAAATACAAAATGAATCTGGTTAGAAAGTAAGGGAAATATGAAAAACAAAACCATGCATCCATAAACAGAATGCCATGCATCTGCAAATATTCTACCTTTCCTTTTCTGATTCAAGCACCAATAAAGCACAGATTATGACCATCCTCTCACAATAACAAAATGTAAGAAATACGAAGGTGGATCCAAATGGTGATTGAATGAAACAAACAAAATCAAAACACACCTCAAAAATACTATCATCAATATAAGCCAAAGTCGCGGCATTAAACACTGATGGAGGCTTCTCTACTTTTGGCCGACTTGGCAACCATCTCTCACATCCCAAATATGAATCATCCAATTGTTCTACAATTTCACATAAATTCCAATCAAAAAGAAAAAAATAGTAACAATCCCAATTGAAAATGATAAAAACAAACGAATCCTTCATTTGATCATCAACCCTTGTTAGGAATGACAAATCATTAATTTGCATTTAAGCACTTTAAAAGTAAATTTTCCAATGCATACACTCATGAAAGCAGATTATATAGGGTCCTACGTACAGGTTTCCATTAATTATTCTATTACCTATCATTTCCTTGCTTTGGTTATTTATCTGAGCAACTTGCTAATCAAAGCAGGAAAAAGAAGACCAAAATAACAGAACCTTGGCAATCCCTGAAAACCCATTAACACAAATAACAAGTTTCTTTCTTTCTTTGACTGAACAGAAAAGAATTCTCCTTATTCATTAACCACAACACCATAAGAAAACAAAAGCCCTATATTTCTTTCATGATAGATAAGAGGCTAGATGAACATGAGTAAAGAGAGAGAGAAACCAGTGTGGAAGTGATGAGTACCTTTACCCTGAACAATAACAGTCTTGCGTTTGAAAACGTCAGAAACTGCTTGAGCAGTTAAAGTGAAAGTCGGGGAGGAAGCAGTTTCTGTCGGCGGTGGGGTAAGGACAGAATTGTTGGGTTTAGGATTGAGGTTTTTTGAAGGAGATTTTTGGATTGTAAGGGGGTTGGTGTCCACTGAAGCAGCTCTTACTCTTGTTACTTTTCTGGAAATCATATTCATATCTATATCCATATTCATGGATACTGCCGTTGCCGTTTGCTCCCTCTTCTTTCATCAGTTCAGGTACAGGTACCGGTGGGACTCCGACGGGAGTATAGGATACTATGGCTGCTGGGTTGGGTTTCGGCTGGTTTTGTTTGGGCTTTCTTTTGGTTGGGGATAATTAACCTTATCTTTTTTCTCTCTTTTTTTTTCCAAACATTCAATGGTGGGGGTGGGGCTGTAGGTGCATTTCTTATGGAACCCTTACGCGTCAGCATCTCCTTGAAGACAATATATACACGCACGCATGCACTAGATTATTATCTCACCTGTATTATGAGTAGAATTAATTTTTTAGCGTAAAAAAACATCTAACTAAATTTTTAGTAGGGAAAAAAAATAACCATGCGAGGACCACTTAGTGTCATTCAGTTAATTTAATGAGTTTAAAAATAATTTAAATAATTAATAAAAATATAATTTAATTTAAAATAAATATTATAAAATTTATTTTATAAATATTGAGACTACTTTAATTAATTATGATCAACTCGGCTTAACTTACTAATCTGCATGTCAGGTTATGAGACCATGATAACCATATAAAAAATAAATAAATAAATAAAAACTATAAAGTCTAATTTTCAATAAAATTAATGTTAAGTGATGAAATTAAAAAAAAAACTAAAACAAAAACTTGAGTTAACTCATGTTAACTTACCAAACTAGTGACTTGAGGTATGAGACCGAGATAACTTAAGAAAAAAATTATAAAACTCGGTTCTCGATAAATTTAGTGTTGAAATATGTAATTAAAAAAATTAATTAAAAATGATATAAAAACAACTTGAGTTAACTCAGGTTAACCCACCATTCTCGTGACCTGAGTTATGAAATAGGGATAGCCTTATAGAAAGAAAATTAAAACAAATAACAAAGCCTAATTCTCAATCAACTCAATATTGAATGATGAAATTAAAAAAAAAAGTCAATCAGAAAAAAAAAATTTGAGTCAATTGAATTAACTCGTTAAACTCACAGCCTGGGTCGTTAAACTAGAATAACGTCATAAAAAGTAAATTGAAAAAAAATTATGAAGTCAAATTCCCAATAAATTTTATGTTGAATGATGAAATTGAAATTAAAAAATTGATAAAAAAACACAAAAAACAACTCGAGTTAACCGGGTTAACCTACCAAACCTGTGATCCAAGTCATGAGACGGAGATAACCTCACATAAAGTAAACCAAAATAAATCATAATGTCTAATTCTCAATCAATCTAACGTGTCAAGGATGCATTTGATAAAAAAAACAATTAATTAGAAAAAAAGAAAAAAGTACTCGAGTCTACCGACTTAACCTGTCAAACTAGCGGTTTGAGTTATGATACTAGAAAAACATCATAAGAAGTAAATTGAAAAAAATTATGAAACTCAATACCCAATAAACCTAATATAGAAGGATGAAATTAAAATTAAAAAAATAGATTGAAAAAAAAAACAATTTAAGAAAAAAACATTATTCTAGTAAATAATGTTTTATGAGGAGAGGTACAATAAAATCTCATTCTCTTTTAGTTTTTTGTTGAAATTAAAAAGAAAACATAGATTAAAAAAAAACAAAAAAAAACTCCATTATAATGAATAGTATTATGTGAGGAGGGATACAATAAAATCTTCTCTTTTAGTTTTTCGTTGAAATTAAAAAATTATAGATTAAAAAAATTAAAGAAAAAAATATATTATTATAATAAATATTATTATGTGAGGAGGGGTACAATAAAATCCCCTCCACTTTTAATTTATACTAGTTAGGTGATACGCGCTACGCTGCGGGCTCACTTTTTATTTTCTTAAAAAGTTAGGTCTTGATGCTGGCAGGACCCAAGGCTATTTGGGTCCTGCACATGTAGGACCCAAGGCTATTTTGAGTTCTTTAACATGCAGGGCCCAAGGATAATTAGGTATTGGTGTGTCCAAGCACCACGTGTA
>Ga0325411_1000065_pt1 | contig 92947 bp, 46 predicted proteins | sample PopdelMetagenome_13_FD_206181 | JGI IMG/M metagenome (GOLD analysis project Ga0325411, IMG submission 206181) | Populus deltoides microbial communities from Bellville, Georgia, United States - Xylem-PdIQD-R4 | ecosystem: Host-associated > Plants > Phyllosphere > Stem > Wood/Secondary xylem... | reverse complement strand
CTTGAGTTATAACGCCATTTACACAACAGTCCTAGATGTTTGGACTATTCAATTTGGTCCTTGGACTTTAATTTTCTAGCAATTTTTCCTTGAATCAACTCTAAACTTTGATATTCTTTCAATTACACCCCTAATTCCTTTAATTAATTAAATCAAAGTTTAATTAAGTCCTTAAACTCATTAATTCTTCAATTAAACTCTTGATTTCATTAATTAAAATAATTTGAATTTTAATTAAATCAATTCTCCAATTAAACCCTTGATTTAATTAATTAAAAAGAGTTTAATTAAATCTTTAAACTTCCAATCATGCTGCTCTTAACCTAAATTTTAATTTATTCTTCATTTATTTTATTTTTATTTGTTTTTCATCATTTTTTTAAATAAAAATAATTAAAATAAAAAGGTAAAAAATTGGGTTATGAGAATATGTTATTGCTATGTTTTGGTTATACCGTAAAACCTCTATGAATTAATACTTTTGAACCATTAAAGTTTATTTATTAATTAAGATATTATTGAATCAATAAATTATTAATTAATAAAAATTAATCTAGCATCTCAGTATGGAGAACAAATATTCAAGCAAATATAACAGCAAATATATATAATTCTTGATGGATATAAAGATTATTAATTTATATATCGAGAGAGACTTTTTTTTTTTCTTCTCAAAATGTATTATCTTGTAGATTTAGTGAATTATTAATTTACCACGTTGGTTTCAAGCTGGGATCTGCCACAAATATTATTTAATCAAGGTTCTACTATATTTTATATGAAGGTAAATTTGTATTTTTAAATCTTGATGTAAACTATAATTCTCGAGAGAATGGAGACAAAATGAAAAAAAAAATAGTGATTTTCTCTAATAAAACTTAACATTTTTAATATTTATAAACATAACATGATACTTTTACATTCCACAGCACATAAAAGAGCACAAGTACGCAACATAACTTAATGATAACCAATATATTGGTCCGTGTTTTTTTATTGTAGGTTGGATTAATTTTTAAAAAATATAAAAAATATTAAGAACACAAATAAATTTTTAATAGTATTATTAAATTTAATCAAGTGGATTAATTTTAAAACCTCTCGATTCAACTTTTTATCTAACTCAAGTTTTTAATTAAATCGTGTGCGAGCTAGCTTGACTTAAAATGATCGATTTTATAGGTCAAAATGCAACGTTGATGATCGATAAAAGCATGACTTAGTTTTTTAAAAAACTTAAAGATAGAAATATTTTTAAAAAATATTGAGATAATGATCAACCTTGCCCCTCTGCAACCTGGGTGATGGACTCTATTGGGTTTAATAACATAATAAAAACAAATACTCATAAAATTAGACACCAACCTAAAAATAGACACTTATTTGAGACAATTATCTTTAAAAAGCAAGCAAAAATCAATAATGTAGTTTATTTCTCAACCAATTCAATATTAAATGATGAAATCGAAAAGGAATAAATTGAAAAAAAAATTAAAAGATAAAAAATAGAACAAAAAACATATCTTATTGTTGGGTAAACTCGTCAAACATGTGAATCGGGTGAGCCGGACTAATACGCTAAACTTGTGAGTTAGGTTATGGACTCCATTGGGATTATAATTTGTTTTTTTAATCTATTTTTTTATTTAACTATATGATAACAAAAATAGATGATTGTGAAATCAAACACCAACCAATTATCTAGATATTTTTTAGATAATGATAACCTCATAATAGGCGAAACGAAACCAATTATGAAACTGAATTTCCAATTAACATTGTATCTAAGGATGAAAAAAATCTAATTTAAAAAGGTTAAACTTGTCAGGCTCGCAAACTAAGTCAACCAGCTAAACCTGTGAATAGGTCCATGGACTTTATAAAGTTTAAGTTTAATAACATAATTTATAAATCAAACACCAACCAATTATCTAGATATTTTTTAGATAATGATAACCTCATAATAGGCGAAACGAAACCAATTATGAAACTGAATTTCCAATTAACATTGTATCTAAGGATGAAAAAATTCTAATTTAAAAAGGTTAAACTTGCCAGACTCGCAAACTAAGTCAACCAGCTAAACCTGTGAATAGGTCCATGGACTTTATAAAGTTTAATAACATAATTTTTTTCTGAAACTATTTTTTTAACTATATGAGAAAAAAATAGATGATAAAAAATTCAAGTTCAATTAAAAAAAGACATCCATCGAACTCGCAAGCCAAGACAACCTAAGTTAATCTGACAAATTCGCAAACAATATTAACCTTATAGAGAGATAAAATAAAAAAAAATTATGAAGTCAAATTCTCAACCATCCCAATATTAAAAGATGAAATTGACAAAAATAAATTTGGAAAAAATCATGACAAAAAATAAAAAAAAAAACATAAAGAAAGAAAGAAAGAAAGCAAAATATTGTGGGTTATTATTGTCATTCACAGTGCAATGTGTGTAAGTGAACAATGATTTTCCTCACACCCATTAATTTTTGTACTTTATAAAGTTTAATAACATGATTTTCTCTAAAAAAAATTTTTAACTATATGAGAAAAAATAGAATATAAAAAAGTCAAGTTCAATTAAAAAAAAACAACCCACCAAACTCATAAACCGAGGCAACATGAGTTACCTTAGCAAATCCGTAAATCATGCTAACCTCATATAAAAAAAAATAAAAAGAAGCAAATTACAAAGCTAAATAATCACCAATCTCAATTTTAAAAAATAAAATCGATAAAAATAGACTTGAAAAAAAATCATAACAAGAAAAGAAAAGAAAAGAAAGCAAAACATTGTGGATTACTATTATAATCCACATTACAATAGGTGTTAAGTGAACAGTGGTTGCCCTCATATTCTTTAATTTTTGTTACTTTATAAAGTTTAATAACATGGTTTTTCTCTAAAACTATTGTTTAAACAATATGAGAAAAAAAGACTATAAAAAAAGTCAACTTCAATTAAAAAAAACACATTACATCCATAAACTGGGGCAACCTTGGTTACCTCGACAAATCCGAAAACCATGCTAACCTCATAGAAAGACAAAATAAAAAAAATTACAAAACTAAATTCTCAACCATCTCAATATTAAAAAATAAAATTGACAAAAACAATTTTGAAAAAAAATCATACAAAAAAACAAAAAAAAACTTTGTAAAAAAAATAATGTGGGGAAATACTGTAGCAATCCACAATGTTTTGTGAGGAAAGTTACGGTGTTTTCCCTACATCATTTAACTTTTCTTACTAGTATATTAGTTCACACTCTGCCATAAGTCAATATCAAATTTCTTTTAAAATGCAAAAAAAAAAAAAATTAAAGTACGAAGAATTTTTTAATAGTGTTATTAAACCTAATCAAGTGGGTTAATTTTGAAACCTTCCAACTCAACTATTTGCTTAGCTCAAATTTTTAATTAAGCTGTGTGAGAGCTAACTCGACTTAAATCGATCGATTTCATAGGTCCAAATGTAACCTTGATGATCGATAAAAACATCAATTTCATGGGTTAATTTTGAAACTTTCCAACTCAACTATTTGCTTAACTCAAGTTTTTAATTAAGCTGTGTGAGAGCTAACTCGGCTTAAATCGATCGATTTCATAGGTTCAAATGTAACCTTGATGATCAATAAAAACATGATTTAGCTTTTAAAAAAACTTCAAGATGATAATGTTTTTTAAAAAAAATATTGAGATGATGAAAGATTAGATTAACCTCGCCCCCCTGCAACTCGGGTCATGGATTCTATTGGATTTAATAACTTTTTTATATTTTATTTATTTCATTATATGATAAAAACAGATGCTCATAAAATTAAGCACCAACTAAAAATAAACACTTATTTGAGACAATTATCCCTAGAAAGCAAACAAAAATCAATAATGTAGTCCATTTTCACAATCAATCTGATATTAAAATGATGAAATCGAAAAGAAATAAATTAAAAACAATTAAAAGACTAAAAACACAAAAAAAAAACATATCATATTGGTGGGTAAACTTGTTAAACTTGTGAATCGGGTAAGTCAGCTAGTACACCAAACCTGTGAACTGAGTTATGGACTCCACTAAGATTATAATTTTTTTTATTTAACTACATGATAACAAAAATAAATGATTGTGAAATCAAACACCAACCTAATACCGAGATATTTTTTAGATCATGATAACCTCTAAAAGGCAAAATGAAACTAATTATGAAATTGAATTCCAAATTAACCTAGTAAATAAAAAAAATCTAATTTAAAAAAGTTAAACTTGTCATACTTGCAAACTAAGTCAACTAGCCAAACTTGTGAATATGTCAATGGATCAAATAAAGCGTCACACTCCTAGTAATGCATTCACTTTCACTTCATATGAGAAAACAAATAGATGATAAAAAAGTCAAGTTCAATTAAAAAAAACACCCATCAAACCCGTAAACTAGGACAACCTGAGTTAATCTGACAAATCTATAAACCATGTTAACCTTATAAAAAGGTAAAATAAAAAGAAACAAATTATAAATTTAAATTCTCAACCATCTCAATATTAAAAGATGAAATCGAAAAAAAAATTGAAAAACAAATCGTGATAAAAATTAAAAAAACATAAAGAAAGAGAGAGAAAACAAAACATTGTGGGTTACTATTATCATTCACAATGCAATGTATATAGGTGAACAATGATTTCCTCACACTCTTTAATTTTTGTTACTTTATAAATTTTAATAACATGACTTTTCTCTAAAACTATTTTTTTAACTATATGAGAAAAAAATATAATATAAAAAAGTTAAGTTCAATTAAAAAAAAAAACCCACCAAACTTCTAAACCAGGACAACCTGAGTTATTTTGGCAAACCCATAAATTATACTAACCTCATATAAAGGAAAAATAAAAAGAAACAAATTACAAAGCAAAATTTTTAACAATTTCAATTTTAAAAAATGAAATAACAAAAATAAATTTTAAAAAAATCATAATAAAAATTCAAAAAAAAAAGGAAAAAAAGCAAAACAATGTGGATTACTATTGTAATTCACAATGCAATGGGTGAACAATGGTTTTCCTATATTCTTTATTTTTTATTACTTTATAAAGTTTAATAAAATTATTTTTTCAACAACATGAGAAAAAAAATAGACTATAAAAAAGTTATGTTCAATTAAAAAAAACCAATTAAATTTATAAACCGGAACAACCTGAGTTATCTCGATAAATCCGCAAATCATGCCAATTTTATATATAAAAAAACATATATATATATATATATATATATATATGTGTGTGTGTGTGTGTGTGTGTGTGTGTGTAAAAACAATATAAAAAATACTGTAAAAATCAACAATATTTTATATAAAAAAAACTATTGTAATTTCCCTGAATTATTTAAATTTTCTTATAATATACTAATAATTTCCCTTATAATATATATATATATATATATATAGACACACACACACTATACTATACTAATCATTTCCTCTGGAAAATATGTATGTATCGAGTTACTATATAAATGGGTCACACGCAGAGATTCTTTTAACTGGGTTGTTAACTTCTTAACCCACGATTGATCGGCATATAAATAGACTACCAGAGGAAGGGCAGTGTTTGAAGACTACACTGAAACGCAAAAGAATGGCTTCCTCCAAGCCCCATCCCCACCTCCTCGACCAGGTAGCTGCTACCTCTCTTTTCTTCTTTATTTGTGTTTTTCTCCCCCAGAGAATTGAAGAAATGATTTATTTATTTTTTCTTATTTTAAAAAATTGAATTTGATTTCTCAGGTTCTAGTAGAAGACAACTCCTTCTCAAAAACCTTGATACTGAACAGGCCTAAGCAATTGAATGCCCTTTCCCATCAAATGGTATCGTATTATTCCTCTTTTTTTTTCACTTACATGTAATTTTACTATTTATAATAATGATAAAAATGGTAGGTTTCTCGTTTGCTCGAGCTCTTCCTTGCTTATGAGAAGGATCCTAATGTCAAGTTGCTTCTCCTCAAGGTACTTCTCTACTAATTCATGCGTGTTTCCTATTTCTTGCTAGTAATTCACTACTTCCCTCTTCTTTTTTGGTAGGGAAGTGGAAGAGCTTTTTGTGCCGGTGGCGATGTTGCTGCAGTGGTTCGCGATATCCGCGAAGGTTGCGTCCCCTTGTACTCTTCATTAATCATAAATACTTGACATTCTTTCTCATCTCAGCTATACAATGCATCAATCAGCTGATTGGAAGTCTGGCGCTGATTTCTTTTGCAAGGAATTCACTCTCAACTACATCATGGCAACATACACTAAACCACAGGTAACTTGCTCCCCCTCCCCCCCGAATGAAATGGGCTTCTAAATAGTGACGTCTCTAATTATCCTTCTCACTTCAAGGTTTCGATTCTTGATGGGATTGTCATGGGAGGTGGGGCTGGAGCTTCGATGCATGGAAGATTCCGTGTTGCAACTGAGAATTCAGTAACTATCTTCTGTTCATTATTTCAAGTCTCAAGGACTAGAGGAATCTCTCTTGCTAATTAATCAATTTTCCATCGATTATGGTCAATTGTTTTGCTCATTTGGTGATGAGCCAAGAGAATGAGGGCCCCACTCCTGGAGCTTGCATGATAACCTTATTTATTATTACTTTCTGTAGGTCTTTGCAATGCCTGAAACAGCCCTGGGTCTCTTCCCTGATGTAGGTGCCTCTTATTACTTGTCAAGACTTCCTGGGTTCTTTGGTAATGCCACTTGCATCCTTGTTTTACAGGCTTATAAGAGATATTCTCAAACAATTTTTTCATTTTCATTTTCTAGAAAAAAAGAAGATGAAGTTCAGCTTCTTCGCTGCTACGTAGGTTTTAGGGTTTAGACGCTGTTATGCTTTCATGGAAGCCATATCATTTCACACTGCCCTTTCGATGTCGTGGTTAGGTCATATGATGGTTCTCATTGTGGCTGGAATACTTTAGGAGCCTTGAAGTGGTCTGAACATACATGAGTCGGAAAAAAAGAAAACACAAAAAATGATCTGCCCAATGAGCTGGAGTCATACCAGCAACTCATTTGAAGTAAAGAATTGATGAAGCGGAATTTAGTGGTTTCATTCTAACAAAAAATATATGAACTTCCACTTCAATTGACGACAACAAATTCTGCTGGAACTCTAAATTTATCTCCTAATTATCTTTCATGCTTTTGGTATCTAAAAATAAAATCATGCTTTTGAGAATTTACCAAATGTTTTATAAAATTTTTCTTTTGCATGCTTGAGAAATTCATTTTGTCTTGCTTCTTGTGAAATTTATAGATTTGGATTTCATTTGTTTATTAGGATCATCATTCTGCATATTGTGGCAGGAGAATATGTTGGGCTTACAGGTGCAAGGTTGGATGGTGCTGAAATGCTCTTGTGTGGTCTTGCAACTCACCTTGTCCCATCTGCGGTATTTCCCCTTTGCACTGAAATCATAAAATGTGTCTGCTCTAAAATTGAAGAGCAAAGTTAAAATATTATGTTAGCCCGAGGTGATAACATATTTAACATGTTTTTGTTCATGTATCAGCTCATGACATGGATGTTACAATTTCTTCTCTACTGTCATGGTAATATTAGCTAGCACAGACATATCATGCTTGCAGAACCTGAGTTGATCTAGAATTCACTGCATCAAGTTCCTTGAACAATTTGAGTTACCCCTCAACTTAAGCTGCATTGCATGTGTTCTGATTTCATTTAATCTATATGAAGCTGCTGACAAGTTATTCACATTCATTTTATCTAGACTGATGGAATCTTTAACGGTGGTAAACAACTTCTAAAATTTTTATCATCTGTTTTCACAGATGGAAAGCTTTTTGATTTATAGTGCAAGCTGAGATACATCAGATGTAGAATTAATCTGTGGATATTTGTCAAAGTTCAAAACCATGTTACTGTCCATTTAAGTTTATTGTTAGTAGGATGTTGTTTCATCCACTCTGAAAAATTCCTTCTTCCAGTTTGTTGTGTTTGATAAAAATATTTATATCTTAATATGCGTTCCAGTGTTTCAGAGTACGTGTAATTGGTAGGTGTTCAAGTTTTCTTTCTTAATTGGCAGAGTGCTTTTTTTAAAAAGGTGTATTTCTTGATTGACAGAAATTGCCTCTGTTAGAAGAAGCATTGGTCAACTTAGACTCCAGTGATCCAGCCAGGATTTCAGCAATTATTGATGAATACTCTGAGCGACCATATTTGAAGGGTAAAAGTGCTTATCATCGGTGAGTTTTTTTAATTTGACATCCATCAATCTTATTCTGTCTAATTTATCAACAATGTGTGTGAAAGTTTTGTCATGTAATGACAGACTACATTTGTCAGTAGCAGCTAGCTCAGGGCATGTGCAAGTGTGATCTGTTTAAATCTAGATATTTCTTTATGTATTTAATTGTTTGGTTTCATTATCAATGCAACTTATTTCCTGAATATTTATGGAGACTGTCTGGGAGTTAGTCTTGACATGTTATACTTAAAGTTATGTTTGGAGATTCTATTCCAAACTGTAAACAACTACTTCATCCCTTGATAGCTAAATTGATATTTTTCTCACATAAAAATGCTCTGAAGTTTGTTAGTTTTTAGTATCATTTGCTTGTCCAGAGAGTAGCATACATGTAAAGATAGAGCAATCCCTTGAGTTATATACGTCCACAAACTCAACTAACAAGGAGTTTACTCCTTCATAAATTGCCAATGTAGACTGCTGTATGTTTCCCAGATCCTCATTTCCTGTTATTACTTGGTTGTAGGTTGGATGTTATTGACAAATGCTTTTCTCTGAGAACCGTTGAAGCGATTTTGTCTGCCCTTGTAAGTTGAAGATGTTTGCATGCTTTATTCAGAGAAAAATAATATAAATTTCTCTTCATGATGCGTAAGATAGTTGCTTTTTACACTGTTAACTGAGTACTCTCTCTCTCTTTTTTTTTCATTTGTGTTGAGTTGGGCAGTCATGGATATGACTTTTGGTAATAAATTGACTTTCTATGCTTCCTATGTCGCAGGAGAAGGAAGCTGTGAATATAACAGAGGATTGGTTCTCTGCAGCCATTCAATCACTAAAAAAGGCTTCTCCTACAAGTCTTAAAATCTCTCTTAAATCTGTACGACTGCAGCATACCTTTGATTGAATTATTTTCATCAATTTCTTGATAAAAAAAGTACTATGTTAGTTATTTGAGTAAAAGAACAAAACATTTTGTATCGTACTCATGGTTCAAGAGGATCACAATACTCACCTCCGTTTTGTTTAGGACATTCGGACCAGTGACTTTTTCTTCCAACCATGAAATTAGATGTCATTAACATTGACATGCATAATTAATAAACTAAAAGATGTAAATCGTTCAAAATTGATCATTGAGGGATATGATTGATATTCAGAGAAACTGTTGGCTTTGAAGAATACCTTTTCCACTTTATGATAGAGACAGAAGTCAGATATTATGTGATTGAGGAGCTTATAATATTGCAACTTAAAAGATGGCTTTGGTACTGTGGTTCCAGATCAGAGAAGGCAGGCTCCAAGGTGTTGGTCAATGTCTGGTTCGAGAATACAGAATGGTTTGTCATGTCATGCAGGGAAAGCTTAGCAAGGATTTCTTCGAGGTTTGTTTTCAGCTGAGCCAAATATTTCCTTTTTCTACCTTTTACTGTTTCTTGACAATATTTCTAAGACCTAACTTTCTAATGCAGGGTTGTAGAGCTATACTGTTGGACAAGGATAAGAACCCAAAGGTGTAGTAAGCTTTCTCTTTATCTCTGCATCTTAGATCCTTTAAACCTCCACAACTTTCCTTTAAGAGTCTACATGTAGATTTTGTTTTCTTCTTCACTGATGAGATATAAAAATTTCCATCTTTCCATTCGTTTATTCAGTGGGAACCTTCTCAATTGGATCTCATCAGTGATGCTGTGGTCGAGGAATACTTTTCAAAAGTAGATGATGAAGAATGGGAAGAATTGAAGCTCCCTGCTCGTTTCAACTTGCCTGGACATGCCATTGCAAAGCTTTGATCATCTCTTCCCACCTACCAGTGAAGTCCGAGCTCCGAGGAGAGTATTATTTGATAATTTGAAGGTAGTTCATGAGCTCTAGTTGGCTGATGTTCATTTATGAATATTGGACATAATCAAATAAACAAACACAATCATAATCAACTATTTCTTTGAATAAATAACGAGCAAAAAATGTTTACATGCATTTTCCTACACGGCACAGGTGGGTTGTAGACCTTTGAAACATAGCAAGGAAATGAGTCATGTGAATTGTGATTTGTTGGGATTTGGTTTGCATCCACTTTGAGAGGATGACCTTGTAATAGTCATCTTTAAGGCCCCGTGAAGTCATGCCAAAAATTGAATCGAACATTTCCAAATCATGAATTTGTTGTTCTGGTGGTTTAACTAAGATTCTGGCTGGTTTATGACAGTCACGCCCACAATAAGGCTGACCCTTTTAGGCCTTAGCCCTTATTTTATCTGGTGGTTTAACTAAGAATCGTGAATTTGTTCTGGTGGTTTAACATTTGTTTGGGATTTAGAGTGGACCACAAGATCAAGAAGGTTTAATCTTGGTTGTCTAACATATGTTTTTCCTACAGCAGGGTTTTGAACCATGTTAAAGGGGCATTAAGTTTTGATGACGTTAAAAAAGTTTCAGGAATTATGTATTCTACGTTCCAACTAAGATTTCCAAATGGTTTGTTTCTTCAGTTCTGGAGATCCATGCATGATGATATTGTATGTCGTTTTAGATTAACTTTGAACATGCTGAATCTCTTAATGTCTGATGATGAGCTTAGAAACTATGTGTTTTATGAACTTCAATTGCTTTTCACCGCAATATCAACTGCTCTTGAAAAGCATAAGCTTCCAATGCCTGATTGCAGAAATAAGCATAGTTGATCTTAGATCCCAACATTCAATAGCTTTCCCATTGCTTAACCAGTGCCAAAGAAATGTCTATGAATATGTTGTTGCAGTTGTCATGGAAAGCAAGCAAGCTTTAGTATTTGTCCATTGGCATGGAGGAACAAGGAAGACTTTTTTATGGCATACAGCAATAAGCAAAATCCGGTCTAAAGATTTAATTGTCATTGCAGTTGCCTCATCTGGAATAACATCATTATTATTGCTAGGTGATCGCACAGTGCAATCACGCTTCAAGATTCCACTCACCATTTTTGAAACCTCATCATGCGAGATATATAAGAACACAAACCTTTCACATGTCCTTGAAATGACATCTTTTATTGTTTGGGATGAAGCTCCAGTGAATAATCGATGTTGCTTTGAGGTATTGGATCTTTCATTGCATGATGTGCTTACATTCAACGGTCTGTACATTCAAATCTTACCAGTTGTTCCTGAAGGGAAAAAATAAGATATCATCCATGCCTCTGACTAGCTCGCCACTGTGGCAATAATTTAAACTTTTAATACTAAATGAAAATAAATGTTTTCATTTTCAGTTCGTTTAATTTTTATCAAAAAAAAATAAAATGTATTCTTATGATTAACGATGGAGAAATATCTGACATCCCATTTGAAGATGACTATGATGCATCCTTGATCAAGATACCAGCAGATCTACTTCTAGATACAAATTCCAACCTCATTGCATCTATAGTTTATACAGCTTACCCTTACATCAACAACCATCACCTGGATCCTGTTTTTTTCTCCAGAAGAGAGAGCAACAGTCACACCAAAAAATGCTACAGTTTCTGTGATTAATGATTTTATCCTTGACATGTCACTAGAAACAAGCATGTTTATCTAAGCAGTGACAGTGTCTGCACATCATCAGGCAATGCTGAAAATGCTGATTTAGTGTACCTCACCGAATTTATCAACCAGCTTGAATTTAATGGTGTTTCTTCACATAAACTCTCAATGAAAATAGGAACGTCAATCATGTTATTACATAATTTGAATTCGTCAGTATGTTTGTGTAATGAAATGAGGCTTTTAGGTACACAACTAGCTGAGAAAGTCATTGGAGCGCAAATACTTACTAATGACTAATAATGTTTTATGGCAAATTAAAATGGCTGACATGTTATGGTTACATTTCATTGGCTTTGATTTTGATACAACATTACAGTTGCCTTTCACAGATTAATCAAGCTTCAGGTCTCCAATTAATGGGTTACATGTTATGACAGTATTGGCTTTGCAAAATTTCAGAGGGCCATGGCATTCACCTTTTCTCAACGTATCCAGCTAATGAACCAAAATTCTTAATGTTTATTATTATTATTTTCTCAAAGCACCTCTAAATGCATGCCCTCTCTCTTGCTTCTTATACAGATGCGGATGAAACTTTCTTGATTCTAGCCACACAGTTGTCTGTTGGTCTTGTATGAGGGAGGAACATCCAACGACATTCAGGATTTTCACGTTCGAGCCTGTAACACCAAATACATATAGTATACAATAATGTATCTAGGAGAAAATAATGCGGGATCGTTCATAAATATTAACAGAGAGACTCACCTATAATCAAGAAGAAAATAATGCAGAAAAATAGATATTTCAAGCTTGGCAAGATCATTTCCAGGGCACAGCCTGCTTCCAGCTCCAAAAGGAAGGAAAGTCCCTGCTTTGGGGGTGTAATTCTACAATTAAGGATGTTAATATATATTTTGATCATCAAAATACAATATATATAGTAACCACTGCAGGAGCTGATTGACTTACATCCCATCTTGAAGGATTAAATTCCTTTGGAATTGGATAGATTTCTGGATCCAAATGAACTGTCCTGAACCAAACCAGAACTTTCCAACCCTTTGGAATGATGTATCCTGAAGATCATGACATTATATCCGTCAGCGAACGGACTACAGGTCTATCAAAGAATGTAAAATTTTACACCAATTCCCCTAGGGAGAAGATCTTTTAGCAACCAACCGTTTATACTGAAATCTGTTTTTGCTTCTCGGAAAACAGTAAGCGAGAATGTGATCAAACGAAGTGTTTCATCAATCACCTGTAACAAATTACAAAATTGAAATGTGTTGTTATGAACTTGATTGATTTGCAAGAAGCTGAACATAAAATCATGACAGGCTACTGATAAATTGTACCTTGGAAAGATAATCCATTTCTAGAACTTCCTTAAGTGACAATCCCTTTTGTGCTGGTGACCTCTTTTTTACAATCTGTTCTTGCTCTTCCTAAAACGAAATCAAGTGATGGATCAATGCAAGGACATACTTTCAACGGAAATATGGAATGTGTCTTATAATTAATGGAATTACGGTACATACCTTAGCTTTTTGGAGAAATTCTGGATGTTCCTGGAGAAAAATAGTAGCCCATGTTGTGATATGGCCAGAGGATTCATGGCCCGCATTCAAGTACATCAAAATTACATCTATGATTTCTTCATCAGTCAATTTCCTACCATTTTCATCTTCAACACCCAACAGAGAGTCCATCATGTCTTTCTTCTTTGCGTTAAGAGCACCGTTCTTCCTTAAATTTCTACGCTCATCCACTATAGATTGGAATATTGCGACAAGTCTTTTGCGGGCCTGGAATTAATGAAAATTCATTAATTTAATCCCCTATTAACAGCAGGAATTAAACAAGGCTAAAGTTGAACGAGTAAAGAATAAGAGTAGTAATCAAGAAAAGTGAGATCAACCTTCAATGCTTTATAGTAAGCGAATCCAGGAAGATTGATCGCCATGGCTCTGACTCCATAATTAAGAGTGGTGTAATCCTTCTCCAAAGCCTCCATGACCACCTCACTCTCAGAGCTAAGAAATATATACATGATTATTTTGAAGGTAAGTTTTCTCACTTGAGTCAAGAACTCGATCTTCCCCATTGTGGTCCATTTTTCCAACATAGCTTTCACATTTTCTTCTATATATGGAATGTAAACGGACAACGCTTCATGACCATTGACAGGAGCGGATGTCAGGCGGCGAAGGCGCTTGTGCTCTTCGTAAGAAATAGCAATGAAGGATTTCCTTCCGATAAGCTTCAGTGTGGAAATTGGCCATCCAGGCTTAAATGCATCATCGTTACTTAATACTCTTCTGCATGCTTCAGGTGTTGTTACAAATACACACGGGTTCCCAAACATGAAGGCCTTGTAGATTCCATTCTGTCCATATCTGTATCATATTGTTTCCATTCAATTGAGTAATATATCATTAATTAATTATAGAAAAACAATTTCTTCTCATAAGCCAGAGTACTACTGATATTAAAGATATGATTCGAGCAACAATATAGCAATTAAACTATGTAACTTCAATTACCATGCATCCATGCACGCGTATGAGACCCCTAAGAATGGCAACCAAAGCCGAGATAGAAAAACCACTTTTCTTTTCCTTGGAGAGATAACATAAAAAAGCAGAAAACAGTCAAAATTTCAAGGATACTAGTCAAGGTGTGAAAGGGCAAGGAAATCTTCGAATCACATCAACATGCTTAAGATTTGGAGTATCATGTGATGTAATAATTGGAACAGTTAGCAAGATTAGGACCATTCATCTAAAATTAATATGGACCCGCAGAGAATTATTGAAGAACAAATATTGTAGGGTACATATTTCACAAGCCCTGTCTTCTTTGGTTTAAAATACTACAGTACAGTACTTTAAATATTCTCAATGTTAATTAAGATTTGCTTTATTAACAAAATCAAAGGGATTAGTGGTAGGTAAGATAAGTAAAGGCTAAACATAACGAATATTATTCTGGAACAGAACCAATCGTTACCCTAGATGATGCTGCATGCGCACTAAAATATCTATTCATTAACAGACAGTCAGAAAAAGGGCACCACTCCACATCCACACGCATTCATTTCATAGTAATACTATATTTCTCCAGAAATCTGAGCTGGCTAGTCTTGAACTAACTTTACCAAACCCCATCTATACTGACTGTATGTGTTCTCTTCCCCCTTCTCAGCAAAACAAAAGGAAAAGAGGAAAAGGCATATTTGGGTTGTACTGCAGATTCCTGTGGGCTACATTTCTTCACTCCTTGTGCTTCGCTAAAAGCAGAATATATAGATAAAGCATTCCTACTATTAATTAATTAATCCTTCTGAAAAAGACTCGATCTCTCCATTGTTAACAGATTAAAGAAAAAGTAATTCACCATAACACATGATAAAAAATACGAGGGGAAGAGTTGGTCAAGAAAGAAAAACAACTAACTAGGTTGAATCATTTTAAGAGGACAGGGGAAATGACAAAAACAAAGCCAGCTCCTTCCCTCTTTATTCCCTTTCCAACATAACTGGTTGCGAGTAAGGTACATGGCAGATGATGACAGAGCCCTGTCCCCTGCACTTACACGCGCGCGTGCACACACACACACACATATAAATAAATTTATTTATTTATTGTACCGAATTGCCACTTCCCCTGGAAACAAAGAAGAATGATGGAATGGAATCATGCCTAGAGGAAAGCCAGAAGACCGGAAATGCCATGATATATGTATGTACATAAAAAGGAAGGAGAAAGATGTAGAGAAAGAGAGAGAGAAATTAGCAGTATACTTGTTGATGAAGGTGCGCATGAAAGAATCAGGATCGCTGGATTTGAAAGCTCTGAGAAAGGACCACATATTGCCAATGAAAGGCCAGCCCAAATCCCCTGGAGGTAGTGAGTACTGCTTTTCACCCAGTTGAGCTTCATACAACCACCAATTCACTTTCTTTAGAATCCATTTCCCAACCCCTAATCCACCAAATATGACTGCTAGGACCACCCAGATAGATCCCGACTCCATAGCTAGCTAGCTTAATTTGTTACAAAGAACCGTACAGAGAGGGCACCTGATAAAAGAATTCGATACATGAGACTACTCTCAGACATGCATCCCTCTCAGTCACTTTCTATGAGGATTCTATTTGAAGATGCAGGAGTAATACTTGGTATATATATATATACAGAAACAACACCACACTCACAGGCATACACGTAGGTATATGGATTGAGCAAGAGATCTGCGTGAGCAATAGCCAACCCTCCTATAAGAAAAAGTGGAGGAATTATGTCAGAAGGTCCTCTAATATAAGAAGCTGTATAGAAAAGCTTGCGGGACACACACAATTTTTTATTATTGCATTCAACACACAATAAGTAGTAACGATGCTAATGACATCAAAATATTGCACCAAATCTCCTAAACACAATAATATCTGATAAAGAAGACGTCAGAATCAATTCACTCCTTTAAGAATTCAATGGATCTGGAGAAGCTGAAAAATACTTACAGCGAACAGTGGGATTCCAACATCAAGCCCACGCACACAGAACAAAAAAAAAAACATAGCCATTGCTAATAAGTAATCAATAATTAATTAATCACCAACTAGAAAACATTAATTAATTGGCATCCATTTTGGTAACTGCAAAACAACAGAACAAAGCCCACGCACACAGACACCCACGTATCTCCTCCTCCACTACCGTTTCCATTTCTTGTGACCAAAGAAGAAAACTGAGAGAGAGAGAGATAGAGAAGAGAAGCAGGTGAGGAGGAGATCTGATTTAGGTAGCTAGCTAGTAATAACAGCCATGGCGGGAGTTTCTCTCGCGCTCAGATTAGGAATCTCTTTCATGAAGTTTTCTTTGCTTTTACTGTTATTGGCCTATCAATCCCCATTCCTTCTATCTTCCTGGTGCCGCCCCTCAGGATTTCATTACTGTAATTTACTCTACACCTTACTTCACTTATTAAATACGCATGCATGCATGTAGAATTATGCTGCTTTTGCAGAGAAATCGAAGATTTTGGGTTAGATCTTCTTGTTTTTTTTCCCCCTTTTCTTTCTTTCTTTTTAATGTTTTTTTCTTGACAACTTTTGATTCTTGTTCTTTTGTGATTTTATGGACTTAATTTTACATTTGCTTTTTTTTTTAAGGAAATGATTTGTAAATTTGTGTTTGTTTGTTTCCTTTTTTGAAAAAAATAAGATTGGGATTTTGCAATCTGGAGGTGAAAATAAAGGGTCAATCATAGAAATCTGATTTTGTAATGGAAATTTGGTAGCTTAGAAGGTTCAAGTGATCTATTCTGTGTTTAACTGTATTTCAATGGATGGTGTTTTCTCATCACTCGCTTCGTTTTCAACTCTCTGAACTAAGTGAGATCAAAGAGTTTTGCTGCGAATGTTGTTTCGTTGAATTTGGGACCTTGAATTTATCTGGTTTCCACATATATGTATAATGATCGTGTTGTTTGATCCAAGTGTTTGTGGTGTATGGAGAAGAGGGTGGGGTTGGGGGAGGGAACCGAGCAAGTGTGGTACGGATCAGCATCCAACAGTATGGCGGATCATCTTCTTAATACACTCCCATTAAGAGACTCAAAACTGGGGAGATGCAGATAGAGAACAAATTCAGGAAACATGAATTACCCAGAAACCAGAAAAGCCAAAAAGCCACAACGGAGAAAAAATGGAAAAGAAGAGAAGGATATATAGTTTACCTGCAAAACGCGATTCTCCAAGCGTAGAGTTACTGGTTTGCTTAATCAATCAGTAAGGAACAGAAATCTGTGAGAGAAGAAACCTGAAGAGAAACAAGTAATTATCTTTTCATGAGGCTGAAAAAAACAGATTTAGAGTTATCATAACCAAAAGAGAGACGGGGACGAAACCTGGTATGGCTTGCCTTGAAGTCCTCTGCGTGTGGCTTCAATTCCTCTAATATTCTTCGCAACTGATATGGCTTTGAAGATCAGAGATTAGGTTTTCTGTGATTCTGTCTTCAAGTTGCAAATGATTTGAAGATCAGAGAAACAGTGACGCTCGTGTGAGGAGGGAAGAAAGAAAATAAAAATCGATTTTCATCAATGTAGATTAGGAAAGTGAAAGGGCATTGATTGATTCGGATGCTAGCGTGTTGGTACTGTTGTTTATTAGAGCTTTATATGGACATCATAATGGCTTTGGAAATTGAATTTACACAAGAGATTGCCGCCCCGGCATCTGTCTTTTCCCCTCCTCTGTCATCTTGTCTGCTTTTCCTTCATCATCAACATCATCATCATCATCATCATCATCTCTCACTTCACTTATTTTACTTCTTTTCTAGCTTTCCCAACCCCGCCCTCATCCCCTTTTTAATTTCTGATTTGTCCTTTCCTTTTAGGATTATTCCTTCAAATAATTACGTTAAAATTCTCGAGTATTTCAAGGGCACTTGTGTGAAAACCTGTTCTTCAAATCTCGCTGAGAGGAAAAAAACACTAGTAGTATATAATGAAATTGTTTTCTTTTCAAATCATTTATATTTATTCTGAAATTAATAATTTAGCATGGAAGAACATCTCCGCCCAACACATTGCATAAAAATACAAAGCAATCGCATTTGTTTTCAGCAATATATGACTCTTTGACTGTTGATACAGAAAGCTTAATTGATAAAATGGTTCTAGATTCCACATCACAGAGAGAGAGAGAGAGAGAGAGAGAGAGAGAGAGAGAGAGATTCCTAGTTATTCTCCGTAAGAGGTACGAGAAAGAATCACAATGGAGGGGAGGGTCTATAAGACATGCATGGAGTTTATAAATAATCGCGTGTGTAATACATTCCTAGTTATCTCATACCAGTCTCCTCCCCTTTCCGCTGGCTGGAATTAAACAAAATTAAATATAAAAACTTGTAACATAATTGTTTTACTATTAATACACTAATTTAATTCGAGTTAATTTATTAAATACATAATCTAAGTTATATTTGTTGAGATCAATACCACTTTTTAATGAGTTGCATGAGGTAAAATATTAAAACCAATTTAAAATCAAATAAAAAATAAAATTAATATTTTAACAAAAAAAATTAATATTGAAGATTGAAATAGAAAAAAATCAAGTCAAGCGTGCTTGTTGTAAAAAGAAAATGAAATTAATTATTCATAAAATATCAGAATATATTATACAAATAGTAATTAATTTAATTTTTATAATTCCTTGAAACTATTTAATTATGCATTGTAGCCTAAAAATCAATTATATGATGCTTTAATCATTCTTTCATTCATGTATTTCATGTGATGAATATATTCATTACTATATTTTATCATTAAATTTTGGAAAACAAATTATATTTTAACAATTTAAATATATATTTAATTATTAATTTGGTGGCACAAATATATTAGTTTTTTAGGCCGTGGCCCGCGCCTTTTTTTTCCTTTTTAACTTTTTTTTAGTATGGTTTCCAAGTCTCTTAGTTTTTCTATTATTTTATGTTTTATTTTTAAAAAAATAAATTTTGTATTTTTTATACTTGTAAATCTTTAAGTAGCTTCCCCCACCTTTTTTTTTTAAAAAAAAAAACAACTCCAGACATATGTCATCTAGGTGTCAAAATTCTTGCCACCGTAATGATGGCTGAAAATTCAAGATTGGATTTTTTAATCTAAAAAAATAAAATTTTAATTAGTTTTTAACCCTAAAATATCTAGAAAATATCATAAAAACATGAGCAAATTCATTTATGGTAACAATTAACCTAAAAAAGGTAAAAAAAAAAATTAACCTGAATTAAAAAAACTTCTTGAGCCAGATCTACCCTCCCATGCATGTTTACAAAAAAAAATCATCATTGTTAAACTTTTCTTATCGTATGAAACTCGTTGACGTCAAGATCGATTATTTTATAGCCAAAATCAATGTCAATCAATGTTTTCTTTTTCTTCAATCAGAATTCGGTAACTTTCTCTATTCTTTCTTATTTTAGAAACTGAAATGTTAAGAAAATAAATTTTTGGATCACAATGAAAATATCAGAAGCTATAGGAACTGCAAAGTAATGTATGGGGATTGAAAGAGACTTTTTTGTTGAATTCTATATTTGCAATGAGAGTTATTCTTATTTTACACTCTGTCTTGGTCCTTTTATTTTTACACTTTGTATCCTCAACAAATGTTTTTAAATTTTTCATAATTTGAACTTAGAAGGTTGCAATAAAAAGGAAAAAAAAATGTGAAGACAAGTTGTAAAAAGAGCTTGAGGTCATCTTAATTATGTTCAAAAAAATATTGGTCCAACCCACAGCAAAGCATAAAAAATAATCTAGGTAGGACTTAGGATATAAAGATAAAATCTTTCACTTTCACTTTCTTGGGTTAATACATCAAACCCTTGATTTGAATCATAAACTCCATTGGGTTCAATACCATTTTTAAAATTTATTTATATGATAAAAAAAAGATATAAAGACCAATTTAATATCAAATAAGGATTCAAGAATAAAATTAGAGAAAAATTAATAAAAATTCAATGTTGAAAGATGAAATAAAAAAAATCAGGCCAAGAGCGTTTGTGAAAACAAAATGAAATGAAATTAATCATTCATTAAATATTAGAATATATTATACAAATAGAAATTAATTTAATTTTTATAATTCCTTGAAACTATTTAATTCATCATAGTAAAACTTAATTAAATTATACTTTGATTATTCTTTTGTTCAAGCATTTCATGTGGTAAATATATTTATTACTATATTTTAACATCAATTTTGGGAAAAATAATTATATTTTAAGAACTTGAATATATCTTTAACTGTTAATTTGATTGCACAAACATATTAGGTTTTCTGAAGGAAAACCAAAATAAATCTTGATTAGCAATTCAAATAGCTAATGAAATAATTGTTTTTTTTATAAAAATTCTTGTAAACTTTTTTGTCTTTATATATTCATATTTTGTCTTATATGTTTTTTCAAATGTCCCTCAAATAAAAAATAAAAAATTAAGATACTTGGAAAGCTTTAAAAAAAAGCTAGGAGCATGAGTTTTTTTTTAAAAAAATTAGAGCATCATCCTTTTAAAAAAAAAATAAATGACATTAGGGCTGGGGTTTGTTTTTCCATGAATTATTTTCATTTAGTTTTTGACCTTACAACACTTAAAAAACATCTTAGAAACCTAATTAAACTCATTTATAGAATTAATTAATTAAAAAATTGGTTAAAAAACCAATAATCAACCTAATTTGAAAAATCTTTTTGAGTCCACATGTATTGAGCTAAAAAAGAATACTGCCTTTGTTTTATGTACTAGGATTTGCTTCTTTTTTCTTTCTTATGCATGCTCATGCATGTGAAGTGTTTGAGAATATTCCGTTGTTAAATTAAAAAATAATATTATAAAATAAAATTTTAGGTTATAGGTAAAAAAAATAAAAGAACAAAGGCCAAAAATTATACTTTAAGAATTATTTTGGACCTTATTATTTTAAAATTTTATATTTCAGTCTTAAACTTTATCTTTTAAACATTTCAATTCTAAAATACTAAAAAACAAGAGAAAAAATCTCAGGAAAAAGGAAAGGGGATAGAAATTCTAAATGGTCACATTTTGGTTATAAAAAGAGTCGATATTAGTTTTAATAAATTTGTTTTGAAGAGGAAAATTCTATGATGATAGTTTGAAACTTTAATCTTATTATAAAAAATTAATCATGACTCGAGAATTTTTTTTTTAATTCAGTTTAATTTTGATTTTTAGCTTGATTATATAGTATTTTAGAATTAAAAATGAATTTATTGATATTTATATGATTTTTTAAATGAAAACAAGTTGAAACTCATATCCAAACTTTCAAATAGCGGAAAATGTTTAGAAATTGACTAGTTTATGTCACATTATTTGTTCAAATGAATGAATAAAAAGAATATTTGGTGTCGTCAACCCATTTAAAATAAAAAGAAAGAAAGAAAGTTAGACATGACTATGCTTTGTTTCTTTTGGAGTGCATGGACTTATCCTCCCAAGCATAGGCACTTAGCCTCTTCCTAAATGGTCCTTCAGTTTCTTATTTAAAATTATTTTTAATTTATAATAAAATTCATCATAAATAAATTTAGAAAATCATACAATTTTTTCATATTTTATGATTAATAGCTTTTATGGTAAAATTAACAACTACTTTATAAATTATTATAAATCTCATATGCAATTTATTTTTTTAAAAAATATTCTCATGAATATTCAATGATACTGAAATTTTTTGTCATTACATTAGTAGTGCTTACTGAAGTAGAATCCAAGATTGACCCCACCACTAAACCAATCCGCCTGCATGATTTGTCATTACATTAGTAGTGCTTACTGAAGTAGAATCCAGCTAAATGAAGAAAGAACCGAGCCAGGCAAGTCCAAAGCGCAGGCAACATGCATTATAAAAAGCATGGTTTTGAAATCCGGACCGGCTGGTCGACCCGGGACCTGACCGACTCGGGCTTGGAATCGATCCAGGTCTAACTAAAAACCCGCCTAGAAGTTGGCCTAGCGAAACCCGATCGACTCGGAACCCGGTCGACCCGGGTAAACTCAGCTGATACCCGGCTACCTTCCTAACAAAGAAAAGCAACAATAGTTTGTAAGATCTAATCTTTGGAGGCAACCGCATTTTTTACAAGTACTTAACAAATGACCTCTCCAAATCCTCATCTTCATCTTGCCTTTCTTTTCATCATTTCCATTCCCATCGTTACTAGAAGCACTCGCCCCTACTGTGGCAACCAAGTGCCCTTTTACTAGCTTAAAAAACCTCATCAACTGATTCTTTCTCCACTGTGGCAAACTTTGAACCCATTTGTGATTAATAATTTTAATAGGAGGGTAACATCTCAACAAATAAAAAGAAAAAGAAAGTGAAATGCTTGAATATGAAAAGAGCAGACTTCTAGCTTTTGGAATGTAAGAGAGAGCAGACTTTTAGCTTCTGAATTGTAGAAGAAATTCTCAACTACTCTCCATTGTTTAGGGCTCTGTGCCTTGAACTCAAATAAAAAATATTTCAAATCCGAGTAAAAAACAAATCTTACGTTAATTTGGTAATAGAGCTCACATGAGCTCTTTCTCCTTAACTGACTCCTCATGTGATTATTTTTTTATTAATTTTTTTAAATTGAATCAAGTTGATTTAGATTAATTCATTTAACTTATGACTAGATCATTAAACTACGTCGATCACTAGATTGGATTTCAAAACTATCATTAGAAGAAAAGAAAAAATAGTCTATAGAGATATGGGGATAGTCGTCTCCAACAAGTAAATAAATAAATAATGGTAGATGACCATAGACAAAGATGATGGAATTCCAAGTTCCAACAATTACATTACAGAAGACAATTTATTCCCATTCCCAAAGAGCTAAACGCCATCCAATGTCATCATGCATGGCTCAGAGGACAAGAGACAAAGATGATGGAATTCCAACAAAGTATATGACAGAAGACAATTTGTTCCCATTCTCCAAGAGCTAAACGCCATCCAATGTCATCATGCATGGCTCAGAGGACATCACGATGCATTGCATGCCTTCCAAATAAGAGAGAATCCTTCAAAATGACGAGAACATGAAGCACATCTGTGGATAGCTGTTATTCAAGATAGGCAGGGGAGCTACTGTTAACTCCATCTCAAACTTTTCTTGCGTGTCAGTTTGCACGCCTCTCCTTTTTGTCTGGTTCAAAACAGGAAAAGGCCGGCAGTGTTAAAATTGAATATTTTTTTATTTTTGAAGAAAAAAAGCATTTTAGAAAAATGACGCAGATTGAAAAAGCATTTAGAAAATAACATATTTTAAACACAACATGAATGATGATTCGTGTGTTTTTTTTTCTGGTTCACGACTTGTTTCAGCACTTGTTTCCTTGCATTCTTTGCATGTGTTGATTGTTTTCCATACTACATGAATAATCAGTTTCCATTTCTGTTGATCGACTTCACCATCCATAACTTATCCTGCGCCATGATCTTCCTTCTCTGCTCGACCTGCTTCCAAGATCCCTTCAACATCCCTAGTCGTCACCTGCTCAGCCTCATCGATCTACGATTACAGATCCTACTATTCCATGGTCAGTTTTCCTTTTTTCATCTACATTGTTCTTCTGTGATTGTCCTTTTCTTTTAGTTTGGCTAGCTGGTTAGAGAAAAGCTTTTCGTTTTCTATTTATGGTTTGAATCCTCAAGGTTTTGATGGCTTCTTCCTTTCCTTATCCATTGTTTAATTCTTGCTTTCTTTCATTCTTTATCTAGTCTTTTCTTGAATTATTGCAGGCATGCATAGCACTTGAGGTTTCTCTAGCGCCTGGAAAAAACAAGAAAAAAGAAAAAGAAAAGGGTTTTTGGTGTCAATGATATCACATGCAGCCACATATATGGTGCCGACTGCCGACTGCCGACTGCCGACTGCCGACAATAGGCACACGCTTCAGTTTGGTTATGTGTAGCTCATCGCGTAGAACGGGCACTCTGGCTTAAATACAATATTTATGTGCTAATCGCATGCCCATTAATTTATTTTTCTTACAGAAGAGAAAATTACATAGTTTAGGGATCCACACAACCCGGAGCTTTCATGTCGCGTCATCTTGGAAGCTGGAACACAGGCTGTATAGTCTTGTTTGTTTGGTCCTCGGTCTGGCATCCCTAAAATGATTATCGTTGTTTGCTCTGTTTGGGAAGTGAGTTTTAATATATATTTTTATTAAAATTTAAATATTTTATTAAAATTAATTTTTTTAAATAATTTTAATGTACAAATATTAAAAATATATTTTTTTTAAATAGGTTAAAGACACATTAGCTTATAACACCATAGCTTATAAATTACCAAAAGGCTTAATTATAGCCTGACTTAATTGCTATTTGCCCCTGGGCTTGGAATTTCTTACGAAACTAAACAAACACATAGCTCAAACCAAAAGCAAAAACTACAAGGCAATATCAATAGCAGTTTGCAAAACTCAATTTTACCCCTATTTTTCAATGTATTTTAAAAAATATAAAAAAAATTCAAAAAAATTTTTTTAATGCGATTTAGCCGAATTATAATTATTTCATGATTTTGGACACTTTTATTCAATATATATATAAAAGGGATCAAGATGGTGAAGGGTCAAGGAATATAATAACAAATCATGCAAATGAGAAAAATAAAAATAAAAATAAATAGAGATTCAAGAAAAAATAGAAAAATTGCATACAGAGATCCTCTTTCAAGAGGGGAATAATATAAAACTGCCAATATTTTTTTTTTTTCCAGTTTTGACAAGGAACACCAACACTATAAATTAAAACCTAAAGAAAAGACAAAAAACACAAACACACATAAAAAATACTTCAAAAATATCCCAACAAAAAAAACTCGAATTTGTAAAAAATCAATCCCTAAAAAAAAACTTGTCTAAAAAAGAACCCTAACTAGCAACCTCTTTTTTCCTCCCTAAACTAGAGCATAAACAACAACCTCTCTTTTCCTCTCACAATTGGAATCCATCAACACCAATGCAACACCCTTACAATAGCTCTCTTCTCAATGCATCATAACATAAGCACCTCCTTCCCTTCCCTTCACAAACACAGCCCGAGAGTGTTTGGAACGTGTGCAAACCGCGTTCCCTTAAAATTTGAATTTTTTTTGCTTAAAATAATATTTTTTATGTTTTCGGATCGTTTTGATGTGCTGATGTCAAAAATAATTTTTTAAAAATAAAAAAACTTCATTTTGATGCATTTCTAAGCGAAAAGCATTTTGAACCGTCACCGCTACCACAATCCCAAACACACTCGTGTGATAGCCATGCACCGCCATTGCCCGATTTGTTTTCAACAATTTTCAATCAACTTTAGCAGCCTTAAAAGGTTGTTCCCAAATCCTAACACATTCATTTGTTTATTTTTTTAGAATAACTTGTGACATTATTGATTTTTTTTTTATGTATATTGATGAATAATATTTGAAGTGTTTAAGGCTCGCGTCATTGTATGGAAACCCGAGGCTATGTAGCCATCAGGGATTGATATTTTTTATAGATGGAATAACGATGAAAACCAATATCTTATAAAAGGGTTAGGAGGATCAAGTTAAATTTAGGTTATCCAAGGCATAATAGATTGGTCTCGATGTTGATGTTGAAATTTTATACGTGTGTTGTTGTTTTAGGTTTGTTTTTGTTTGATGTATGTATCACTTGTCTCTTATTCAAGAACTCAACCCAAGATAAGATGGTTTATTATCGGCTTGTATCCTTAGATGTTGACTATTGTTATCCATTTTAGGACCTCTCATAAATATATAAAATATAAAAAAACAAAAAAAGTTGGAGAAATAAAAAAATATACATCAATATGAAGAATATGAAAAATATCCATAAAATTTTCAAAGACTGGTTGAGGAGGATCAAAATACCCAAAGTTCAAAACTTGACAACATATTTTCGACTGATGAAGACCTTATTAGCAAGGAAAATTCAATTTAAGAAGGGAAATTCAAAATTAAATGTTTAAGGAGTCAATTAGATTTTTCAAGGTTTAATTGAATTTATTGAGGGCATAATTACAATAAAAAAATAATTTTTGAAATCAATTTAGATTTTAATTGGAAAAAATTAAAGTCTGAGGGTCAAATTGCAATTTTAAAGAGTTAATTTGGTCAAATCAGAGACTTAATTGCACAAATATTAAAATTTGATGGATAATTAGGGACTTGATTGAAGAAATGCAAAACCAATGACCAAACCGAAAAAAGACATGAATGTAGTCGTTGAAATCGATCAAATCAGGGGTCAAATTAAATAAATTGAAAGTTTGTTAATTAATTGAGGGTTAAAATGCATAATTTCACAACCAAGGACTAAAATGAAACAACGATGAACTTTGGGGAAGTTTGATAGGGGTGGAATTGTAACTCTTGGGTAAATTCTTTTATTTTTGACTTAAAAAAAGGGGGGCAAATATATATATATATATATATATATATATATATATATATATATATATAGAAGTTAATAGAGTGGAAATTATTATCTAATAATGTGAATGTGGGACAATGATTAAATTGAATAAGTCAAACTTTTGGGCCAAATGGTTTTAAAACAAAACAAGGAAGGACTTAAATGAAAAGGGGGGGAAAACTTGTAAATATATAAACAAGTGGGGAGTGGAATTTAAGGGAGGAGTGGCCGGCCATGTTAGGGCTTGAGAGGGAGAAGAATTGAGTGAAATTTATCAAAGTTCATCCAAAATAAATTCACAAAAATAAAAAAGGAAAGAGATATAATTAGTGATTAAAGTTTATTAGGAAGGGTTTGAACAAGAAAATCTCAAAAGGAGAACAAAAGATTTTTTTATTAAAGAGGGGAGGAATTGAGAAGAAAATAAGTGGGGAAGGAGGAAAGAAATTTGTGTGGTGATTTCAAGCTTTCCATCTCTTATTTCTTTGAATTAAAAGGTAACAAATCTTTTCCTCTCAATTAAATTGATATATTTAGTATGTTAAGATTTTATTCAATTGTATTAGTGTATAATTATGGTTGTATAATTATGGTATGAGTTGTGAGGTTGAATGGGTTAATTTATGAAATTATAATGAATTAATGTTTTAATAAATGAAATAATAGTGGGTAATGTTTCAATTTGTGAAATTGAAGAAAAAACTAATTATGGGTTCTTTGGAGGAGAGGTTTCAGCCTAGAGAAAGAAAATGAATGAAAATATTGGATCAATAATTAATTATTGAGTTATGTGATAATATTGATGATGAAGAAATTATATTAGTGATGAGTTAATATTGTTGTTTGATAGTTAAATGAGTTATATGATAATATTGATGATGATATATTGGTGATGAGTTAATATTGTTGAGTGATAATTAAATCAGTTTTGTGATAATATTGATGATGAAGGAATTATGTTAGTGATGAGTAAATATTGTTGTTTGATAATTAAATGAGTTATGTGATAATATTGATGATGAAGAGATTATATTAGTTATGAGTTAATATTGTTAAGTGATAATTAAATGAGTTATGTGGTAATATTGATGATGAAGAGATTATGTTAGTGATGAGTTGATATTGTTGTTGAAAATTAAATGAATTATGTGGTGATGTGTTAATGAAGTAATTAAATTAACAATGAGTTGTTTTGCTGGTTTGATAAGTAAAGTTGTTTTGTGGTGATGTTGTTGATGAAATAATTAAATTGATGACAAGTTAATTTTGTTGAAATAAAATTTAATTGGTAATGAAATGAACCTGGAGGAGTGGACGAGGCTACAGGAATCACTCAGCAGACAGGTTCAGCTAGCAGGACGCAAACACTAGGTAAGTGTTTAATATCTTGAATATTTTTTTCTTTCTCTGAACTTTAGATATTTAAATTTTTTCTCGATCAATGAAATGTTATGTGGAATGCTGGTAGATTTTCCCATAATAATTTATTTTGAAAATGAAAGACTTGTGAGCCAGTTATCTTGGAATAGAACTGGTGCCCTGTGAATGGGCAACTTAGGAACCAACTATCCTGGTATGGTACTGGTGCCCTATGAATGGGCAGCTTGTGGACCAATTATCCTAGTATGGAACTGGTGCCATGTGAATGGGCAGCTGGTAGTTCAGCTGTGCTGGTTTGGAACTGAAGTTCTATGATGTGGACATGTTTGAATTTTGGATTATTAATTTGTGAATAGTACTTGGAAGATAATAGTAAATGTGGAAATTTTGTGAGTAACTAATGTATATATTTATATGTTAATGCAAATGTAAATGCTCTAATTAACCATGATTATCTTTTAAATCATTATGCATGTTCATCTCAATACCGTGCCTCATAGTAGTTTTAGAATTTACTTCTATTATCAGTAAATCTTTTGGATATGTAAATTGTTGATAATAACATTTCCATCTGTATATTTTGAAGATTATAATGTTGTGTATGTATGAATTTAAATGGACTAGCTTATTTAACTTGTACTATGTTGTGTAAATATTTTCTAATTATAATGGTGATATATATATAAGTATGTAGTTAATATTATTTGTGATAAACAATACTTAAAAGATTATATATGATTGAAGGAAGTATACTAAGTCTATAATCTATTGTTTGTGTATCATGGTTAAGATAACTCTTTATTTTCGCAAAATAATTATTTGTTGCGTTGACATGTTAGAGAAAGTGAAATATTGTTGATTAAGATATGTTGGAGTATAATAAGAACATTGAATTGTGGAAATGATTGATTAGGGACTGATGTTGATTTTGTCGATAACTTGGGATATGCTAAATTAGGGGAAACTCTGCTGAAATTTTTTGAAAAAAAAAATATCATGAATTTTCAAAATATATTGTTGGAAAATTTTGGGGTTGTTACAGGAATTGTATGAAATTAAAAGTTTGGGAGGCAATTATGAGTGCAATTGAAAGCAATTGGAAACACATGAACTAAATTGAAGTTTGCCAAATTTCAAATTAAAAAACCCTAATTTTAGGGTTTAACTTGGACAAAGCGTCATTCAGCCACTGTTTAGCTTCTTCTTCGGTAGTTTTAGCTGATCGAGTAGGCAACTTTAGACGAATGAATGTGGCGTCTTTGATCACCTATGGAGTTGTAACCACCACTATTCAACTGAGAAACACTCATTTTACAAAGATCAACTACTCTCGTCAAACACTTACATTCTATTTTCTTCAACAAACTCAACATCTTGTCTCCGACCAACCATCACTACATTTTCAAATTCTAGGCTAATCAAATTGATACTTTCAAATGAATGAAGGTGGAGCTACAAACTTCTAAATTGAGTAAGGATGGATCTAAATGAAAGGTATGCTTTTCCTCAACCAAGTTTAATGGTTTCCAATGATGTTTACATCGAAACTGCTCTGACGAAGCCTCAAATTGATCAACTCAGTCAGCCTTGACTGAGATACACTTTGGTGCAAAACCACCCAATTGTTTCGTGTGTTCACGCTTAGGAACTTCCTAAAGGTTTCTTATCAAAGACTTAAAACATTTCTCTTAAGATTAGGGGACCAAAAACACCTCACATTGACTTCTAAGTTTGATAATAAAAAAAACCCACTCTTGAGTTTGTTACAGAACCATCATCCTAAAATCATTGAAGTATAGAGGTTCCAACTGTTAATATTTGATCAGAAGACCAATCTTTGATGAATGAGGATCAATATTTGATTAAATCCATAAAAAATCCTAGCTTGAAACCCTATAAATATCCCTTGAAAAACTAAAACAGGAGAGGAAATAAAGAGAGAAAAAGGGAAGGGAAAATTGATAAAAGAACTCCATGTGTGAAGGTATCAAATCCATTCTTCATAACTAAGTGTAGATAACCAACATTTAACAAAGAGAGTGGAAACAAGACCTAGTGTGGAAATAGGTATTTCAAGTTTTGAATATGCACCTTACATTGTGAACTCTACTAATCCTAAAAATGAAATGATTTAAGAAAGTGGAATTAAGGGTTCACTTAATCTTGTTCTATTATCCAAGGTACAATAGGTTTCATTGAAACTGATCTGAATGTGTTGGTGACAAGACTAGCAACCTTTTTTAGAGAGAATCTATTAGTAGAGTCTAATCTATCTAAAAAATCTATAGTTTTAGAACACATGCCTAAATAGTGAGAGGAGTTTTAAGAGTTTTCCTGAAAAGGTAAGGACTCTATAATAGCAGTAACATAAGTTCAAGTTATTTTATATATTTTAAGCTTAGAGATATATTGTTCAAGTAGATGGCTGCTTATATCTATAGTATACACTAGCAAAAAATCCAGCACTCTGCTTCTCATTTCTTTATCTCAATTAAAACCTATCAGGTACTTAGATGCTTATTTCTCAGTATCAATTAATGTTTGTTGTTATTATACAACTAGGCTTTTTTGATGGGGACACCGAACCCAAAATATTATTTATGCACACGAATGATCATAGACGATGGAGGATAGCCCAAACAATTGAGAGATTGAGCTTTAACTTATGTTTTTGGGTTTAATTTATATAAACTTTTAGTTAAGGTTTATTAATTTGGTTTTATTTGTTGGGTTTGATTTAATTATTGTTAGGTATTTTATTTAGTGGGCTATAAGCCCAAACGTTTGTTCTAGCTAGGGTTTTAGTATTTATATCCAACTTTTCTAAATGTTAAGGGACTTTTGATGATTAATGAAAATTTGCAGATTTTGCATATCTCCATTCCTTTTTTTTCTCTTTCTTTGCTTTTTCTTCTTAACTTCTTCTCTAAAAACTTCTTTCTTTTCCCGGCTTTAATTTTTTTGTTTGTTGTCCCGTGTCAAATTTGATATTAGATCCATGATTTTAATTATTCTTACAATCAAACGATCCATAATGTTTATGCTAAACCCTAGACGTGGTTTGACCTAAAAAAATTGTTCACTGTTAAAAAAAAAAAATTACTGTTCTGATAAAAAAAACACTGTTAATTGTCTCCACCAGCAAACAACCCCGCAATCAACATTTTACATTGTTCATCATCAAAAACTGCTCATCTTCCTGAACAGATTGGCCTCCACAACAGCCCCCGCAGCGCCTCCACCGCAACAGATCAGAATCTATAACAACTCATCCACCAGCCACCCACAAAATCCATCACAGCCATCACTGATTTGTGGTTCACCGCAGCAAAGGCAGGCAGCGCAACAGATCTTCATCTGCCCTGGTCCATAGTGTCGTCGTCCTCAGCAGCAACAACAGATCCACGTAGCAACAGGCCTGCCACCCAGCAGCGACACCACAACTCCTTTCCTCGCACCACCGATCCCAAGCAAAATCACAGATACACGTTCTCTTGCGCCATCGCTGTCAGCAGCAACAACGAATTACAGAAGGCAAGGAAGCAAGGAAACAGAAGCTCTCAAGGAAAAAAATAATTAACCTTGACATGTCATCGGCCTAGTCAGCGCCAAGTCAGCAAATACTATCACGTAATCAGCCACGCTGCAGCTACCACAGATCCAGTCCAGCACTTCCCCTCCAACGCCTCAGCCATGCCATGCCATGCCATGCCATCACAGTAGTTCAACGGATCAAACTAGCAGCCATATCAGATCGTCTTCTCCAGCAGCCAAATTCAACATCAGCAGCAACCATTAATCCAGACAGCCATGCCACACCACTCTCTCTGCGGCCACCAGCTCCTTCACAACAGCTCCATCACCACGGGAAGTCTTCTGTCATGGAGTTGTCATAGAAACCCAAATCATGGGTTTAAGAATTCATTTGTTTATTAGTTAATTTATTATTATTATTATTATTATTATTATTCCCTTTCTTTGGTTCAATCTGTAACTTTGTTTTATATTGATTTATATATATAAAAAAAGTGACAGTAGACAAAAAAAAAAAAAAAGTGACAGTAGAAAAAAAAAATTGCTAAAAACAAAAGAGTGAAAAGAGACAGTAAACAGAGAGAAAAAAAAAATGAAAAGTGAAAGCATCAAAAGGAAGTCATTCAGGAAATCACGACGGCATCAACAACAGCTTGCATGATCCAAAGAGATCCATCCATGATCGAATTCAATTATTTGAATCTTGATCAGTAAATTACTCTACTTTTTAATTTATTGATTTTACTATTTTGGTATTGCACTTGATATTCAAAATTATCACTAATATTACTTTTGTGTCTAGAAAAAAAAATCTCATTTTGCATTTTATCTGTTGAGTTTGCTGAAGCTAGTAAAAGCTGTGAGCATTATTTGATTAATTATTTACATTTAAAAGGTTTAGTATTGCGTGCTTATAATTTTTCTGGCATAATTTGTTCTTGATTAATCTTCATAAAAAAAAAGTTAGCTTTATTTTTGTATTGTGATTTTACTTGCAAGAACCATTTGTGATCTCAATGTTGCATGCATTTGTGTCATGATTATCTAGTGTCCAATCTTAAGTTTACACTTACTGTAGACTCAACCTTTAGTGATACTCTTACGACCATTTAAAGGGAACTGCAAACTTAGGTGATCAACATGTTTAGAAGAATTGAGCCCCAAGAGAGTTTTCGAATAAGACATTCAAAGACCAATAAATATCACAAGAATAATCATTATGGACAAGTTCACTCTGAGCGCCACCAATATGACTATCATTTAGGTTACTCTAAACACGATGACTTTGATGAGCGAGTTTTGAGTCCTAACAAAATAGAAGTCTCTATTTTTTACGGTCGTCATGACCCTTGGATATTTGATATATGGATTCGTAATATGGATAGATTCTTTGAGTGACATAAATTGTCTGATAATAGAAAAGTTAGATTTGCTAAGATGAAACTCATTGATGAAGCCAAAATTTATTGGATAGATGTTGAGGATTGTTTAGAGATGAGAGGTAAATATCTTATAACTGATTGGATCAAAATGAAACAAAAACTTCAGGAGAAGTACCTACCCTAATCTTATAGGAATAAACTCTTAGACCAATGGAACAATCTAAAACAAGGGAATAAGTCTATCAATGAGTATATAACGCAGTTTAACGATTACATGATTAGATGTGCTATAAGAGAGAATGAAACCATGATTTTGCGTAGATTTTGTAAAGGCTTAAATGATGATCTTAAAAGAGAAGTTGTATTTCAAAGTGTATCTACCTAAGCTTATACCTTAGTTCAAGATTACAAGTTGGTCACGAAGAATCAGAGGATGAATCGTCAGGGCTCTTATAGTATCCCTACTAGGTCCCAATTCAGAAGTAGTGATTCTTTGTTAGGTGCTCCACCCTACAGACCTAATCCTAGTAGCGCCCAACTTTGTAAGAAAGATAAGGGTAAACGAGTTGTCAATGAAGTGTCTAAGGTGAGTTCAAAGGTTAAGTGTATTAATTGTTTAGGTTTTAGTCATATCTCTTTAGATTGCACCTCGAAACCCATAGTCATCCAAAAACATAAGGATATAGGTAAAGAGGAATATTGTAGTGTTGAAGTGTATGAGCCTAATCTTAAGGATTTTAGTGACCTAGATGAAGAGGATGTACAAGAAGAGGGACCCAACACAATGAGTCCACATGAGATTGAGAATGAGGTTAAGAAAGAGTCTGATATGTCTGCTTTAATGGTAGAGGAAGTTTTAGGGAACTCTTCAGTGGAATCGCCTATAGAGATGAGTATGGTCTTAGAAAAGTCTCATGATATTAGTCCTCCTAAAATACCTGATTCCTCATCCCACATGCTTGGTGTCCATCACATCATAAGTTTAGAGCAATATGTTGAGCTTTTTGACCCCTTACCACATGCACGTGATGAGAAAGATGAAGATAATCCTAGTTTACTTGATTGTGTCCATACCATATCTACACAGGTTTCAAACAATGTTTGTCTCATTCCACACCCTCAATCATTTAATGTTCATAATTACAAACCTGAGAATCCTATAGAACACCTTCCCATATCTCCTCACGATAGGATGTCTAAGTCAACTGATTCGTTACCATGTAGGGTTCATAATTTGCATATTGAGATCATGAAACAAATTCAAGCAAGTAATGAACAATATAAATTTCGAGCTGATTTACTTAAGTATCATGATGCTTTTAATGTTGGAGATTATTTCATGATACAGATTAGACCTGAACGGTGTCCTTTGGAAACCGATCATAAATTGCAAGTAAGTAGTGCTAGACCATTCAAAGTGTTGTAAATGATTAAATCAAATAATTATATCATTAAATTGCCATTAAACTTTGATGTTAGCTCTATTTTTAACTTGAAAGACCTCAGTATTTATAAAGTACAGCCTATCCCTGATGCTCCTTTTGATACCCCTACCTCATTATCCATATATTTGGAATAAAAGAAACATATTAATGCTACTTTGAATGAACAAGTTGTTTTTACCAGGAATGGTGAACTTCAGCAAATCCCAGTATATGGGCTCGATGACCAGATTCAGACTATACTTGGATTATTAGAGAGACATCGCAACAGCTTGATCTTTATCTTTGAGAGCGTTATCGGAGTCACCTTGGCTTATACTCTACGGGGTCGAGTTCTTCCAACCCCAGGAGAATTGATGGGGACACCAAACCCGAAATATTATTTATGCACGCGAATGATCATAGACGATGGAGGATAGCCCAAACAATTGAGAGATTGGGCTTTAACTTATGTTTTTGGGTTTAATTTATATGAACTTTTAGTTAAGGTTTATTAATTTGGTTTTATTTGTTAGGTTTGATTTAATTATTGTTGGGTATTTTATTTAGTGGACTATAAGTCTAAACGCTTGTTCTAGCTAGGGTTTTAGTATTTATATCTCACTTTTCTAAATGTTAAGGGACTTTTAATGATTAATAAAAATTTACAGATTTTGCATATCTCCAATCCCTTTTCTTCTCTTTCTTTGCTTTCTCTTCTCAGCTTCTTCTCTAAAAGCTTCTTTCTTTTCCCGGCTTTAATTCTTTTGTTTGTTGTCCTGCGTCATTTTCTCTCCACCCAACGTGTATCAAGACTCGTTGAACTCGTTCAAGCTTTGTTGTGTTCTATTCTTCTTAGAAATCTAAGAGAAAATGGAGAAAATTGTGAGGGTGATGGCTAGTTTCTTTTTATGAAAAAATTGCAATAGTATTATCATGAGGGTATTTTAATCGTTAAATAGAATATAATGAAAAACTTGTAAATAATTCAACATTTTTTGTTGATGTTTTTTTGGGATGTAAAGTGTTATAAAGTTGTTAAAATTTAGGATGTAAAATATAATTTTCCAAAACATAGAGGCAAAGAAAAAAAAATAATCAAACTATAGGAGACTCGATATAATTTTCCTTAAAATCTTTTGGTTTTTTTTTCTTTTGGTTTGCTTAGGGTTTGTTATCAACCTAATATTAAAGGATAAAATTCAATTAAAAAAACCCATGTGGAATTGAAAAAAAGAAGATAAAAAAGGGCTAAAAAACCCAAAAGATTTAGATTAATGTTTGTTTTTAGGGTTAACTATTAATTTTAGGATTTAGGGTTTGTTTTTTAGAGTTAGGGTTATGGTTTGGGGTAGGGTATTGTTTAGGGTTTGTATTTGGGGTTAGAGTTAGGTTTAATTTGGGGTTTGACTCTTTTTTATTTGTCGAAATCATCATTTTCAATTGAGTATTTGTTAAAGTTGTTATTCTCAATCACGTCTTTATTAAAATTGTTATTTCCAATCATGTTTTTATAAAATTTATATTATTTTTCAAATAGTTTTTTTAGCTTGTATTATTCGAACAAAACTTTTGGCCAAGAGTGTTAGAGAGGAAAAAAATACTTATTTTCCAATGTCATGTCTTTATACCATAAATATCATAAATATTATAAAGAATAACTTCTAGAAATGCACCGGAGTCATGAGGCAATGGTAGACTGCAGTCTTTGCAAGTACACTGACGATGTATCATTTCAGCTGTAAGCATCCGATTACATGGAAGCTGCGGGGAGAAAAAAAGGCACAGAAAGGAAAAGCTGGTAGCATAAGAGAACCTGCTGTCCAGGCTAATCGCTCGGTTCTCCAAGTGGAACTGGTAGGCCTTTGATATCTGGTGATTGCGAATTGGATATGGAGATCAGTTCAGATCTATACTTTTCTGTTCCATCAGAATAATCTTTCACTTCACTCGGCCCCTCAGTGCTGTTTGAGTTTTCCGGCAACAAGTCCGAGATATGTATGAGCGACTCCCTTGCTGCTACTTCCTCCTCATGAACCTCTTTGCCAGAAGATATCTTATCCATAAAATTAATACCAGTCTGCTGCTATTCCTGTAACATCAAGACACATCATTCTGCTGCGAAAATAAATGAGCTTGAAAGGAATACCATGAGTAGAGCGTTGAATTCCAAGTCAGCAAATAATAACCAGTGCAACACACAAACGCACCAAGAACAAGCATCCCCGTGTAACACCAGCCATGAATATATATATATACTGCATAACCCAATTCCGGACTTCACCAAACCTTTAAGTAAAAGCCAAATACGATTCATCGAAGTTTCCAGAGTGATTTAAAAGCCCATATAAGCTTGAGGTTAATCTGCAATCTGCCAGCAAGATTTTGCATTGCCATTTTCACATGGTAATAAAACCTAGTGCACGGGTGCATAAAAACCAGGTTGGAATTCTACAATTGCGCGACAATTGTAAGAGTATCAAAGCAAAAGAAAAAAAGAAATCCTCCCTGAGCAATGTAATGAGGAAGCATTTTCCAGTTGCTTCATTAACAATCAGATATATATATATATACACACACACACACACACACACACACATACATAGAACAACAACAATATTTTAGAAACACCAGTCCAATCCACCAAAATCCGAGTTTGATTTACAGAGAATTGAAGCTATGAAAAAGAGCAGAAGCACTCACCCTTCCCTTAGAAACAATTCTCGCTTATGAAACCAAAATCTAAAGTTATTTTCTCGTTGGAAAGAAAGAAAGAAAGAAAATCAATGGTTTTGAATTAATAAATTTAAGAAAGGGTTGAGAAGTTCATAGAACAAGAAACTCTGTTTATGCAAAGCAAACAGGCAACAGCCGGCGAGGCAAAGATTGCAAATTAAGGCGGAGCAAACGTAAAGCAGAAAACAAATCGAATTCGTTTTCCTTCCCTCCCACAGAAACCAAGCTTCATTTTTCTTAAATTGAAAAAAAAAATGAATAACATAATAATCAGAATAGAACAGTTGCAGCAGGCAGCAAATTGAAATACGAGAGACAGAGATAGATCTATATAAGAAAATGATTATTGGAAATGGAGGGTGAATACAATAATACCTCTGGTTCTGGATGGTTGCTTGGCTGGTTGGAGTGTTCACAGTTATGGATTGGCCGAATGATTATCTATGATAAGATAATACAGCGTCAGAAAACGCCAGACGGATGATGCATCTCTTTTCAATGGAGTCTTTCCATTTCCTATCTTTCTTTTTAACAATATACTATACTAGTTTACTAGCCACAATAATGCCATGGATCGGATTAAAAAAAAATTGAAAACATGTTCATATTGTTATTAAATTTATTTAACACTGTTATTAAATTTAATTTGTTAGATCAATCTTGGAATCTTTTTACCCGATTTTTTTTCTAGTTCAAGTTTAAAATTAACCCGTAATAAGGTTGATTCTAGTTCAAGTTTAAAATTAACCCTTAATAAGGTTATTTCAACGTGACTAGATCAATTTAACAAATTAAAAAACTATCCGAATGATAAATAAAAATTATGATTTGATTTAAAAAATTTAAACCAAATTTTAATGCCAGCCTCAACATGCATTAAATGCCTATCAGTTTAAAAGGCTCAGAAACGCACTCCCTCCAACCTATCTTAAGCAACCTCTTCAGGTACTGTCAAACGCAAGTTACACCCTTAATTCCTGGAAATTAAAAAAGCTTGTCCGCCGAGAGAATTGCAAGCTGAGCATCCATATACAGAGGAGAAAGACAGAGAACCTGCCTAGCCTAGCCTAGCCTAGCCTAGCCACATAAAAAACCAATCCTATCAGAAAGAGCCATCCGATAAAGCAAGTCCTGAGAGCCACAAAAAAAAGCACTGTTGTAGTGAACAGGTATTTTGACTCAAACGCAACAGTGCTGCCCAGGAAGCACTGTTGCTGTGAGCAGGACTTTTTCCTCAATGTTTACAGTATACTAGTCACATAACCCCGTGTGATGCCGTGAAATAATTTTTTTATATAAAAAATATATAAAAAAATTAATATTTAAAAGTGTTAGGTCTTTCTGTAAAGTTATATCCAAAAATTTTGGGTTTAGTTATAATATCTGATCCAAAAATAATAATAATAATAATAATAATAATATTAAACTTGCATGACCCAGTAGGTCTAGGTCTAGCTCTAATACCAGACTCAATAGCCTTGGATATGGATCTGGCTGCAAAGTCATGTCATAAAAGTATGATAATTAAATAAATTAATTAAAAAGAAAAAAACCAATAGAAAGAAAAAAAACTAATGAAGAAAAAGAAAAAAAATCTGAATTAACTGGGTTAACCCGTCAAACCCTGGATTCGTGTCGTGAAAGTTTGATAACTAAATAGAAAAAAAAATTGACGGGTTAACCCAGAATTAACCGGGCTAACCCGTCAAACCAGGTTACCTGTCAAACCCGGGATCTGTGTCATGAAAATCTGATAACTAAATAGAAAAAAATTGAACATTAACAACCTAAACTAAACGAAAAAAATTAATTAAAAATAATAAAAAACAAAAACAAACAAAAGACATAAGCCTGTTACTAATGAGGAAAAAGAAAAAAAATCTGAATCAACTGAGTTAACCCATCAAATCAGATTAACCCGTCAAACCTGGGATTCGTGTCATGAAAGTTTGATAACTAAATAGAAAAAAAAATCGATGGGTCAAACGAAAAAAAAATTAACAAACTAAACTAAACAAAAAAATGATTAAAAAGGAAAAAAAAATTGAGGTTAACTCGTTAAACTAGGTTAACCCGTCAAACCTGAGATCCGTGTCATGAAAGTATGATAACTAAATAAATTTTTTTTTTCACATTAACAAACTAAATTAAAAAAAAATCATTAAAAGAAATAGAAAAAAATGTGAACATTAACAACCTAAACTAAACGAAAAAAATTAATTAAAAAAAAAACAAACAAAAGACATAAGCATGTTACCAATGAGGAAAAAGAAAAAAAATCTGAATTAACCGAGTTAACCTGTCAAATCAGGTTAACTCATCAAACCTGGAATTCGCGTCATAAAAGTTTGATAACTAAATAAAAAAAATCGATGGGTCAAACGAAAAAAATTGATTAAAAAAACAAAAAAAATTCAGGTCAACTCGTCAAACCCGAAATCCGTCTAATAAAAATACTATAACTAAATAAAAAAATTTCACATTAACAAATTAAATTAAACAAAAAAATCATTAAAGAAAAAAAACACAAAAAAAAATTCATAAGCATTAAAAAAAAAATCAAGTGTTTCCCTGTGGACTGTGCGACCAGTAATATATTATATGTAAAGAAAAAGAAAAAACAAAAACAAAAAAAAAACACTGCTATAAACACGTTTTAGAGTATTCTAAAATAATTATCTCCAAGAACTTTCATCCGATAAAGCAAGTCCTGAGAGCCACAAAAGAATAGCTGTTGTTGTCTCCATTTCAAAGCAAGTCCAGGGAGCCCCACGACTGAGAAAAACAATAACAAAAACTTGCACTGAGCTGACCATGAAGCACTGTTGCTGTGAGCAGGACTTTTTCCTCAATGTTTACAGTGTATTATCTCCAAGAACTTTCATCCGATAAAGCAAGTCCTGAGAGCCACAAAAGAATAGCTGTTGTTGTCTCCATTTCAAAGCAAGTCCAGGGAGCCCCACGACTGAGAAAAACAATAACAAAAACTTGCACTGAGCTGACCATGAAGCACTGTTGCTGTGAGCAGGACTTTTTCCTCAATGTTTACAGTGTATTATCTCCAAGAACTTTCATCCCATAAAGCAAGTCCTGAGAGCCACAAAAGAATCGCTGTTGTTGTCTCCATTTCAAAGCAAGTCCAGGGAGCCCCACGACAGAGAAAAACAATAACAAAAACTTGCACTGAGCTGACCATGAAGCACTGTTGCTGTGAGCAGGACTTTTTCCTCAATGTTTACAGTGTATTATCTCCAAGAACTTTCATCCGATAAAGCAAGTCCTGAGAGCCACAAAAGAATCGCTGTTGTTGTCTCCATTTCAAAGCAAGTCCTGGGAGCCCCCCGACTGAGAAAAACAATAACAAAACTTGCAAGCAATGAGTTGCCCAGGAAGCACTGTTGTAGTGCACAGGAGTTTTGTCTCTGTGTGTACAGTGCATTTCCAGGACCTTTTAATCTTTTTTTAATGTACAAATAAAATACAAATGCATGCAATGCATTTTAATTTATTGGTAAATAAACTGCTCACAACTGACACATTTCTATCCCTTTGAATTTCATTTTAGAATAAAATAAAATTTAATATTAAAAAGTAAAATGAAAATATAGGGTTTTAAAAGTGATTAAAGTTGTATTTTACTCCGAAATACTTTAAAATAATATTTTATTATTATTTTTTAAATAATATGCTGTAAAATCACTTAATTGTTTAATAATGTTGTTTGACCTAAATTGCTATTAAAAGCACAATTTCAGTGTTTTGATTAAGAAATTAAAATAAATTACTTGTAAAATTGAAAGCAGTTAAAATTTATCCCATTCCAACTTCATATTCTAAATTAAATAAATATATCAAAATAATATTGTTTTTTTTTTATATATATTTTTAACATCAAAACAATCTAAAAATACTTTTAAAAAAACTTAATTTTAAAAAATATATTTTCAAAAACACTTACACTACCCAAAACAAAAAATGTTCTCAACACTATATTTCATTCATTCATTGGCTGTGGTGGTTGTCTTTCAAGCACAAGCAGTTTGCAGAACAATAACAACCTCTCCACTCTTCTCTTCATCTATTACACATCAAACTGGTTGACAACATAGTTTACTGCTGTTTCTGACGAGTCTCCTTAATCCATCATCATCCAGTTGCTGCTGCCGCTGCCGCCGCCGCCCCCCTCTGCATTGGCTCGCATGCCAAAAGAGTTACACTACTTCGTTCTTACCCACCCGCTACGTAGGCAGCTAGGACGCTTGCTTAAGGGGATTGGCTCTAGCTTTGCTGTTTTCTCTACTTATTTCTTCTCATCTAAATTAAGTTTTTTATATATATTCTGTTTTTTTTTTTTCCTGTGGGAAAATTACTACGTTTTCTGAAAAAAGGGAGGCAACATCCACTCCTAAATATAATTGCCCTCGACATGTTCGTAAGATTTCTTCCCCAGTTGCCGCCCAAACCCATGCCGACGACAGCAGGGCTTTCATAATTTTAAATGCGCCAGCTGTTCTGCTTCTTTGCTTCAAATGAGGCCCCGTCATTAAGCATGTCTTGAGCATCGCTTTCCATTCCCAGCTTGGACAGCGCCAGAGCTTGCATGTAGAATGCGGTGGGCCACTCCGGCAAACACACCTGAGCCTGCATTGCATCTCTCAATGCAAGCTCTTCCTGGCCGATCATCAAGTACGACAGGGCTCGCCTCACAAAAATAGTACCAGAAGGAACAGACATCATCGATACCAACTGCACTCCCAAAGATGATGATATCAATTAAACTCATGCAGACTTATGGTAATTATAATATTTCAACTAGGAGAGCAAAATTCACAACTCTAAATAAAATGGTCAGTATTGATTGAGATCGAGGACACGAAGAACAAGTTGCATGAAAACTAAAGATGGTTATAAAATTCAGACACGCTGTGCAACTAAGGCAAGATAGATGACACTGGAGAGGCAGAATGATGCTAAATACATCCATCCCAATAACTTGCAGAGAGCCAAGCTGACATTTGAGGCTCGCACTGTATGGCAATATAACCATCGAATCTCCATGGAGCTTGTCAAATCACATCATTCACTTCTTAATTCTCCTTCCGGAATGGTGTAGGTTAGATAGAAGTTAAGATGATAGGGTTCTGTTTGGGATATCTAATGGTTATCTTGAGCTAGAGAAGGACGTGTATTAGTTACAGGGTTGGATGAAGTAAAAAACATGCAGGCAACCCAGGCTGCCAAAAGGTGGGCTCGAAACCCATCATCAGACGCACTTGGGGGATTTTGTGTGGCACGCAGCTGCTTCTAGGTTGCAAAAGCATTTGCACATTATGCAGATCTAGATTATACTTATGGAACTGAGACATTCACATGTAAGTGCCCTTGAAAAAAAAAAAACTGAAGTTGGAAGAAGAAAATCATGATAAATTTTAGGTTTAAACTTAATGTCATGGTGCATCATTTGGAGCTGTCCAAACAAAACTATAATAGAGTTGAAGTTAATTGATGGTGAGGGTACACTGAGTTTAATCCCCATCTTTAGAACAAGTATCTGATTTGGCCCCTATAATTTTTTATCTTCATATCTCTCATTGATTGGCAAATGTTGGTCAACTTAGCCCTGTAGTTCACAGGCCTCTAGCGCGTTACATTTTTTTTTTTTTTTTTTGGCTAGCTCAGCTAATTTTTTGTACACATGATGCTCCACGGCATGGTAAACAAGGAACCAAACCACCCATGCCACTCAGCAAAAATTGAAACAGCAAAATAAACAAGGGAACCCAAAAGTTCAAAAGTCCAATTTTCATGCAAATTAAAATTCATTTTAGATAGAAATCAAGCATGCAATACTAGTTATAACATTCCACGACTTACTGTAAATGAATCAACCAATAGAGAGGGAGATACCTTTGTATAATATTCAATGGCATTTTTAAAATCTTTGTCTCTGAAAGCAATATCCCCAAATTTCTTTGTATTCAGCATATCTTGTACTTGTTGTGTCCACTCTTGAAATGACAACTTCAAAGGAAACAGATATACAGAGAGTTAGACGATGGTAATAAGGACGTCTAATGCCAGCAGCATGCAAAAGAAATATGAAGAAGCAAAGGGTTGATTATATTAAAACAGTACAGGCAGCTAAGCGAAACCAACTGGCAATAAATAAAGAAGCCAAATTATGTTACCAAACAATAGAAAGTTAGGAGTCAAACAAAGGAAATCATGCAACGCCAAAACCCACCTCATTTTCTGCACCTTCTTCATCTTTATAGCCTGTTTTAAGCAAAATTTCATGCACTGCAGTAAGATCCATCTTTGCACAAGCCTTTCCAAGTGGGGAAAGCATGGTTGGCAGCGCTGCTGGAGTTTTAGATAGACCCATTAGCACATGAGACGCAACCTAGAAGAACCAATTTGAAAGTATGCATTAGTACGGCTACAACACAAGTACAACTATCCCATTATAGAAAAAAGACCTGTTTTCCATTGATAATAAGATCAAAGAAAAATCACCTCTTTTTGTTTCTGGAGAGGGGCCACTGCTGTAAGGAGAAACTTAATGTCAGGTCGATCTTTGGACTCATACTGTAGACATTTTGAGGCTAGTTCAACCAAAGCAGTTCCGTCTTCATTCGCATATTGTCCTTCCAAGGATGAGTCCATCAACAATAATAAATTCTTCCCTCTTATCAAGTCCAATGCCTGGCAAAACAAATCTCATATGAAATAATTATTCCAAGTTATAAACACCCAATGACTCATATGGTAACACGCTATATTTGCTTACGAAGGAGAAGGCATAATGAGATCCAGGTATTGGGATGCCACTGTAAAACAAATAGTTTCAAAAAGATAAGGATTAGTTACAAGGATAACATACATGGCTTGGAGGGATATGTTTCCCACTCAGAAGATCCAGTAGAACAGTTCCATAACTGTATACCACACTCTCAGGGATGACCCTACCTGCAATAATTGGGCATCCAATCATAAACCGTGATGTAAGTACACAATTTTAATCTCTTTGTATCATCAAAATCAGACATTCGTAGAAGACTGGTTCAATGCTTTTCCTTCCCAGTACTGATAAAAAAAAAATCCTGAAATGTCAATATTTTGAGAGAATGAAACGCATGAATAAGATCTTTATTCAAAATCAATGTCATTAGGATAGGATTCAATGCTGTTTTTGACTTGTTTGATGATGTGAATGTACTCCATAAACTCACAGTGGCTGAAGGACAATCAAATGTGAGTTTATGTACAACAGATTAATATTTTAATTTCTAGCTTAATAATCCTTGCAGTTTACGCCCAACATCATATACTGGAAGGTGCAGACTTCCAAGAGTTGATCTGCCTCAGTGCTGGGTTATAAGAATGCACCTGTTCGCAAAAATTCTGGCGGTGTGTAAGCCAAATTTGTGCTGTAGCTTTTCCCATCCCGGCTATTTTTCATCAAGCCAAAACTAGATAATCGGGGGTCACCATCCTGGCATAAAGATGAAACTACGTGAAACAAAAGACCACAAAACTTCAGAATAAGTTATTAAAGGCGATGTGAAAATTAGTTGGTGTAAACATGTAGGTAATTTACTAGGTAGAAAAACACAGATATAGAATAATTGGAGAGTTTAACTTCTACAAATGAAAAAGATACTACAGAGGCATATACAATTCAAGCAAATCACGCAGAGAAATTCTTGACATTTTTGCCAGGTTACAATGACATGCCATACTTCACATTATGCATCCGCAGCAAAAATCATGGACGGTAAATGGTTGTCAGTTGTCACAATGATGTGACAGCGATTAGAGTGATGAGCATAGTGTTAGATAGAGCGTGATTAGATGATAGGTAAATGCCAAAGACATGAACAAGTAGAGAGAGTTGGTAAGCAAAAATAGTCATAACAAGTAGAAGGTAATGCACACAATCCTAATCTTTTTGTATTCAACAAGATTATTGCACAGGTCAATACGCATGCCTAAAGTAATTTTAGAGAATCAAGAAAGATTACATAGTTATTAGAGACTTTATATTGTTCCATTTTCAGACGGGAGGATTGCATGTAACAAAAAATCCAGGCTTTAATTTAAAACTGTTCGATGAAACTGTGGCACATTGAACAAGAGGGCAGGAAAGCAAGTTTGAGAATGCTAAGTAACCTCATCAAAAAGAACTCTGTAGGCATTCAAATCATGGTAAATCTTGCGGTTCTGGGCATTGCAATGATCAAGCACTTGGGCAATGTAATAAGCAACTCTGACACGCATTTCCCATGGCAAAGGCTGTTTTTCCCCTGCCATAAACAGAGCAACTTGATCATAGAAATCATTTTTCAAAAATGAAAAAATAAAATAAAAAGATGATTCTAAAGATACTTAAAAAAAGAAAAAGAAACCCAAAACGTTTAAAAAAAAAAGAGTAACCAAACAATATCATCTCATAAAAGTAGTAGTAGCAGCAGTACAGTGAAAAAGATGCTTAGAGAGAGTGTCATTAGGCATGTATTCAGCCACCAACAAGCGCTCATCACCCTCCGCACAGCACCCAATCAAATTGACCAATCTGTTATGGCGAACTTTTCCAACCCCAGAAGCCTCAGTGAGAAACTGGTTCGGGTCAGGCCACGAGAGCCTGGAGAAACGCTTGACAGCAACAAGCCTGTGACTATTATTATTATTATTACTCTTGAGCTTTCCTCTGTAAACCACATTGGGAGCCTTCTCTCCACTCTCGGATACAATCAAATCGCTGCTGAATCCATTGGTGGCGGCTCGAAGCTCGGCCAAGGAGAACTCCCTGAAGGGGGGGACGAGTTGGTCTTGATCGTGATTTTCTTGGGAGTCAGGTTGGTCATTAGCGGGTAGATCTGGCTTGGCTTCTTCAGGGAGAGGAGGGTCTAGATCAGGAGAAGCTAGATGGGTGGTTTTGGACTGAAAACAGCCCATTATTACAGGAAGAGGACAGACTACACTATCCCTTTTTTCTATAAGAGAAATACACAGTAGCAGAAGAACTAGCCTAGTAGTAGTATGAAATCAACATTTATTCATTTATTTTAGTGGGGCGTAAATGAGGTCGTTGGGAAGGAAAGGTTGAAGATTGTGTAAATTTAATGGAGGTTGACTGACTTGGAGTTGGGGTCTTCTTTCTTTGATCGCTACCACCAGACACTGCTACTGCTTTATAATGATACCATCTCTACTCCAATCCCACTGAGAATGGCAAGGTAGTAGTGAAGATGGAACTCAAAAGTCAAAAAGACTCGAAGGAGGGAGGTGATCAGGCCTTCTTCTCTCTCTTGTCTGCATGCTCAAAACACTAGAGACGAGGGAGGTCACATGACTAGTTCATCGCCAGCACGTGAAGAGAGAGAGAACATATATATTAGTTTTTTCTTTTTTCTTTTTTCTGGCTCAAGTTTTTCAGACAGTGAGTGTATGGTGGAGCAAACTGATTTCATTTTTTATTAAATAATTGTTGTTGGAAACTGTTATTTCGTCATCGTCATCGTTATCTTATGCTTTATATTGCTCTGAAACAAGGATGAAGGCAGACATGAAGAAGTTGATGAGGAGAAGGCAGTTCCAAAACAAGGAAAAAAAAAGTTGAGGAAAGAGAAGGAGATTGTCAAATTTAGAAAAGTAACTCTGTGGGTCTGTTCTAGTAAAGATGCTTCCCCCGAAAAGCGGTGCTAGAGGACAGGAAGGTAGTGTCCGGGAAGGCAGCCCATTTGACAAAAAAAAAAAAAAATATATATATATATATATATATATATATATATATATATATATATATATATATATATTTAAAAAAAACAACTAATACTAAATATTACTGAAGCTTTTTACTATCTATCTCAAATAAATAAATAAAATATATAAAAAATTTGGTTAGTTTTCATTTGCAATTATCTATTTATTGAATCACAATCTTTTTTAATACTCTAGGAGTGCCCCAAGAGCTTTTATCTATTAAAAATAATATTCAAATAGCAAAAATATGTTTTAAAAATAAAAAAACAGTATATATAGTCTAAGTTGTAGACTGAACTAGATGAAATAATTTAGTTTTATTTTAATTAGATAATTAAAATAATAAGATAATGACAACAAATTGATCATATTTAAAAACAAATAATAATAATAACGATTACTTGTGGAAAAAAAACATTTTTATAAAAAGAAAATAAATGATATAACTCAATTTTCATCTCATTGAATACAAAAATATAAAATTTGATAAAAGAATGATAAAAAAAAATCAGCTCGAGTCAATTAGAGTTAGCATGATAAATCTATAACTCAGGGAATAAGGAGCAAGTTAACTAGGGTTAACCCGTTAAACCCGTAACCCAGGTCATGAAATCAGAATAACCTGATAGAAAAGAAAATGTAAGAAAACCACAAAGCTAAAAAAATAAGTCAAAATAATAAATAAAAAAAATCTAATTCGTGTTAATTTTTCAAATCCATGACCCAGAAAATTAGACTAGAAGTACCATGTTTGAAAAAATCATGAAACTCAATTCATAACCAATTAAATGTTGAAATATTAACTTGAAAAAATAATATCAATTACATAAAAGATCCAAAACAAAAAAAAATAAAAAATAAAGAATTGAAATACAAAAAAATATTTTTTATTGAACGGTGAAATTGAAAAAAATTAATTAAACAAAAGGAGCAAAAAAAAACAACTATAAGAATAAAGATCAAAATTGAAATAAAAATAAAAATAAATTTTTGATTGAAAGTTGAAATTGAAAAAAAAAAATCAATTCAACAAAAGACTCAAAAAAATAATCAAATGAATGAAGATCAAATTAGAAAAAGTAATATATGACAAATTGGGATTGAAAAATAAAATTGAAAATGAATAAAACTTCCACACAAGAGTTAAGAACAAAAATTCAAAATCAAAAGAATAAAAACTAAAGTTGAAATATCAATAACAAAGAAGGTGAAACTGTAATTTTAAGGGGAGGAGAGAGAAAAAAATAAAGATTCATCAGCGATAAACTAGACCCCAGCTCTAACACATGTCACACCACCAGAAAAAGGACATAACAACTCTTCTAATGACATTGTGAAAGTGCATTTTTGAATGCCAAAAGGCGCTGCACGCGTCACCTGAAGCGTGCAGGCTTTTCCTACACACTAAATAGTGCACCACACACTTCCCAACCTTTTAGTTTTTTTTATTTTTATTTTGATATTTATTCAAATACTAAATTCCTCATAAGTTGACATGATAATAACGAAAAAAAATCATTACTCGAAGACCAAAAAAAAAACCTTTAATACCAGTTTAAAATTTGTTGCTTATAAGAGTATTTTGGTCATTTCAATATATATATATATATATATATATATATATATATATATATATATATATATATATATTTGATCAAATATCAAATTTCTCTTTAGCTGAATTGATAATAAAAAAAAATCATTATGAAAATATAAAATTGTCCATTGACGTCAATTTTAAAATATTTTGATTCTAATGATATTTTGGTTGTTTCACGATGCCTTTGAAATGAAAAAAACAATTATTTGTTTCTGGTCAATTTGATAATAACTAATGAAACTTGTGAAAAATATCTAAATACTACCCCTAATAATCAATATTAATATTTTTTTTTAATGGAGAGGCAAAACCATAAAATATAAAATTATAGTTTTAATAAACAGTGATTTCACTCAGAAGCTATAATGAAAATCCTGTTTCTTAAACTATTTAGCATGTATTATATGGTTTGTGCATTTGATGTTTTATATTTCTTTTATATATGAATCAAATGGTTTAACAAGTTTAGACATACTGGGATTGAACCATCACTTTGTAGTAAGTTTGATAGAATATTCAGCAATGTTGTAACGACTTTACATTATGCATGGACTCCATCTTCCAAAACTTTACTTGATGATGATGCTGTGAATCAAAGTACTCAGGATGTTAATGTTAATGAAGAAGAAAATTGGAGGAAGGAAGTGGTCATTCAGAGGAGAATGTCATTCCCAATTATACAGACGATGCCTACAATTTAGTTGCTAGAGTTAATATGAGAAATAATAGTACTATAAATAACAGTGGAGAGAGAAAAGCAAGGGAACAATTCGGTGGGCAAAGTAAAAAGAAAAGCAAAAAACCTTACGGATTTGGAGCTCAATTACTTTCAACTACGTGTTCGTATTTCGATCAGGAATGATAGTAGGGATAAGATAGGGTGTAACATTAGTGAGGTGATAGCAAAGGTTCATTCCATACTCGAAATTACTTTTAGTGATGACTTATATTGTTTTACTACTGAGTACTTGTCTATGAAGAATAAAAGAGAGATTTGAGCATCAATTAGAGATATTGATAGAAAGCATAAATAGCTTTAAAAAATGTACTAGAGAAGTCAAAAGCACTAAATCAAGGTTAATATTACTTTAATGATGCTTTTAGTTTTTGTTCTATCCTGAACAATTATGTTGCGGTTAATTCTTCTATTTTATTGTCAATTGCTTTAACAACTAGATGTTATGGGAGTTTTGTTGTGGTGCCAAATGATGTATAAGCTTGGAATAATAGGACAATAAGTCATAAGGCTGATGTATTGAAGCATGAAGAGTAATGTTAATTTCAGTAGAGAATCACCTTTCTTAATTATGTTTATAAATTGCTAATCTAACATGTTTTAAATTTTCAGCCATATTGTGTTGTCTGATGTTATGTTGAGGGAGAATTATTATGAATGTTCTTAAATCTGTTTACGGATTGCTAATCTAACATGTTTTAAATGTACAACCATATTGGTAAACTTGTTGTGTTGTTTGCTATTATATTGATGGTGAATTATTATGAATACTCTTATCTAGGTGCTGGAGAAAAATTTCAAATCCCAACTAGTTCTATTATTGTAATGTTATTGATAGCAATAGCAATTTGGATTCAATTATATGTTAAATTCCCAGTATTAGTCTTTATGAAACATAAAGGAGAAAGCACACATCATTAACAAAATTAGAAATTTATGTATGTTTACGTTGTTCCAAATCATAATAGAATAAAAAAAAATAATGAGACACAAGGAGAAAGAACTGAAAACCAAAACATGAAATTACAAGTAAATTGAATTGACAGTTCTTTTTATAACATCAATAATTAATAGAGTTATGGTTCTCAGCATAACAATTCTATATTTTTCATCATGTCCAACTTTAGACAAAACTATATGATTAATGCTTGACTTTGGTGACAAGTCACGTGAAATAAAACTATGGCAACAATTTGTTCTTGACAATAATTATATATAAGGTTGCAAGTTGAAAAGAAATTAGAGTACATATAATTGAAACGCAAACCAAAGTTCAATAATTATTTATTTATGATCTCATCAAAACATCAAAAGAATATGATCGTACCAATATGAAATAGGAATACTGACAATGAAGTAGTGGATATAGTGTATGAAAAGTTGGCAAAAAATATATATAAGAGAATATATGTCAAACATATTCATAATTAGGGCTGACATATAATATGGGTATTCTGTCAATTTATAAAAGTTTTTTATAATACATTGATGCAGATTATATTTTATATGTTGTTTGTTTGGTTATAATAATTTACTAAAACTTGCGAAAGCATTTTTATAATTTTTTCATCCTACAATACTTGTAGATTCCTATATAATACATGTTGTAACTTCAATATGAGAAATAAACTTCATGAACGTTTCAATACACTACAACAAGAAAACTTTTAGTCTTGGGAGCTCTTACAAAATAAATTGTAGCTGTAAATTATTTTTATGTCCTCGAATTTATCCATAACTTTCAGTGCAAAACAAAGGCTTATTTGTTTTTAAATTCAATGCCAATGAAGTTCAATGCTCTTTCAATACAAGCCCAGCTGTACCTTTTATCAATCTTGTATGAATTATATACAATTCTTTACTAGAATTTGTCCTCAAACTGTTTTTTTTATGATGGTTTTTTGCATACATGCATTTTAGTGATATGCAACATCAAATGAAGTTTCTAGCTGACCCAAATATTTAAGTCAAAGACAGTTAATTGAATTTTTATTTCACATGAAAAACCTTGCATATAATCTAGTATGTATTTTTCTTTGTCATACTTTACTTACCATTTCCAAACCCGTAAAAAAAAAAAAACATGAAGTTCATTTTTTTTCTTTTTCTATATATGTTGTGAATAAAATTGATGTTATTAATCTATAACATGATATATTTTTTTTCATATCTTTCAAATTGATAAATAGTGTAGTCAATTGATATATAAAATGTGATGGATTTTTTTTGTGTGATATGAATTGTAATGAACACAAATATTTGTAATTGAATTTGTGTAGGTAGATATGGCAGATGAATGGGTTCATGCTATGTTTGGTGTTAACTATGACAACAATTATGATAACATGATGAATCGTGTAATTGATCATATTAATTATAGTGGTACCGATGGTAGTGGTGGAGTTGCTAGTGATGATAATGGAGGAGTTAATGTTGTGGCGATGATGAGGATGATTCCAGTGGAACTAGTGATGATGATGACAATGTTGATGATAGTGATGAAAACGAAGATGGAAATTGTACTGATGACGAGGATGGATCATTTTGGTAGTGAGAGTTTAATCGTAAAAAACTATTGTTATGCACCGCTAGTGCTTTACACATGTATTATACTACTTATGTGCATAAGAAACCTTGTATGATTACATATAACACAAGGATGAGATGGTTGAATGAAGTCGTACGAGGACACTAGAAACAGTGTGTTAACATGTTTAGGATGAATGCAACTAATTCACAAAACCTTTGTTATGACTTGGAAACACAATATAGGTTGAAACCATAAAAAAAGACGAGTGTTATTGAGATTGTGACAATGTTTTTGTACACCATTACATTAGGTGCAACAAATAGGCAAGTCTAAGAAAGATTTCAACATTGTGGTGAAACTGTGAGTCGATATTTTAATGAAGTATTGAAGACAATGTATTTGCTTGTAGTAGATATAATTAAACCAGAGGACTCTGAATTTTTAAGCACTCTACGAGAAATTGCGATGAATCCGAGATTTATGCCTCATTTTAATGTCAGATAGATCGTGTTTATAACAATTAATGACACAAAAATTAGTTTCAGACTCTGCTAGTCATTATTTATTAAATGTTGGTTGTTGTTTTGTTTTGTTTTGTAGAATTGCATTGGTGCGATAGATGACATCCATGTCCATGCTTCTGTTTCTCAAGAAAATCAAATATTATTTATTGGTAGAAAATGTGTGCCGACATAGAATGTAATGGTTGCATGTAGTTTTGATATGTAATTCACGTTTGTTTTGGCGGGATGAGAAGGTAGCGCTCAATGTACTCGTATTTTTCTAGAGGCTATTGACAATCCAACTATAAAATCTTGAAGGTAAATATATGACAATAATTAATTGTTATTTAAATTTAAAATATTTTATTTAATATTTTTTTATTAATTTTTTTAAAATTTTCTTACTTATCATTGCAAGGAAATATTATTTGGTTGATGCTACTCAAATGAGTATGGATATCTCGATCCATATAAATATGAGAGATATCATTTCCAAGATTTTCAACATCGTGGGCAACCAACAAGCCGGGAAGAGCGATTCAATTATGCACACTCGTCACTTCGCAATGTCATTGAACATGTTATTGACAATCCAACTATAAAATTTCGAAGGTAAATATATGACAATAATTAATTGTTATTTAAATTTAAAATATGTTTATTTTATATTTTTTTATTAAATTTGTTATAATTTTCTTACTTATAATTGCAGGGAAATATTATTTGGTTGATGCTATCCAAATGAGTATGAATATCTCGGTCCATATAAATATGAGAGATATCATTTACAAGATTTTCAGCATCGTGGGCAACCAATAAGCTGGGAAGAGCAATTCAATTATGCACACTCGTCACTTCGCAATGTCATTGAACATGCATTTGGAGTGTGGAAACAAAGATGGAGAATTTTATAGAACATGTTGGCATATCCATACAAATCACAAGTGCAGATTGTAATGGCATCAATGACACTACATAACTATATTAGAAGGAAGTCAAGATGTTGCATCTACAAAATATGATCGCAATCCTAATTTTATTCCTGAAGATTTTTTTAGTCAATGTTGTTCTATGTTCTCAAAGCCAAGGCAACCAGAGGTCTTCTTGAATGAATTATGACAGTGATGAAATAATAGATAGTTTAATGAGATGATTGAAGAACAACAATAATGTAACATTTTTATTTTTTTTTATGTATTACAAGAAAAAAATGCTCACAAATGCTACTCACAAATCAAGGAAAGGATTAAATAATGAGGGAATTTGGTGTGAAATTAAACTTTTAAAGAAAATAAAGGACAAGATAAAGAATGTTTTAGAATTCATGGGTCAAGATGTAAATAGACAAAATAAAGGGGATCAATTTACAATTAAGCAAAATAAAAGGGGCAAATAGTAAATAAAAAAATAAGGAGTATAAATTCCCCCTCCATCTCTTATTGGCCGACAATTTGGGGAAAAAGAGAGGGTTAAGGTTTTCTTTGAATTTCTTCCAAATTTTTACTAAATCTCTTGTAAAATGGTAGTTTAAAAGTAATCAAAGGAACATAGTGATTTTAAAGGGTTTAAAAGCTTGGAAGAGGAGACTTGGCAAGAGAGAGACGGAAGCAAAGAGTGGAGAGAGACTTTAATTTCTTGCAAATTCTTCTTTGATTTCTTGTTGTTTAAAGGTTAAAACAACCTATATTGTGTTTTAACTTTGAAAACTTAACATTTGATGTGTTTGTGTATTATGAAAAAAATGAATATCTATGGTTAAGATGTTGAAAGGGTAAATTATTGTTAGAACCAAGTTTAGAAACATGTGTAAAGTAAGGAAATTGAAAGAATTGAACAAATAAAAAAAAATTCAGCACCTATTTGTCTAAAGAAAAAAAGCTGTTAGGGAAGATTTTGTTTCAAATATTGACAAGATCCATAAATTTTATGAATATAATAGAATTAAATAAATAAGGAATTACATAAATAAATAAAAACTCTATTCTATTTCATGTCTGGGAGGATTTCGACCAAGTGAAGTTAAGAGAGTGTTTACACTAATTATAATTGCATATAGATTATGTGTGTGTTTTTATATATATATATATATATATATATATATATATATATATATATATATATATATAAAAGTGTCTTTCTATTCATACAATGGTTAATAAAACTCTTTCTGTACACCATATTTCCTACAACAAAACGCAAAAAGCCAACTAGTAAAAAACCGATTTAGGGTAAATTCATGGTTTTTCGTATAGTTCACTAAGACATAAATACCATGGATTGCACTATAGAAACAAATGCATTATTTGTGGTGAAGGTTCATTTTGATCTATGAAGTTTTTTAGAGTGATTAAATGGTGTTTTGGATTGTAAATGGGGTTATTAAGATTTATAGGATGTTTTTTAAGAATGTTTTAATATCAAAATAAGTTGAGAATAAAAACTCAACCTCAATTTTCAATGGCAAAATTTGTTGCAACAAATAATATGTCAATTGTTATAATTTTTATTTCACATTGAACGAGCAATACATCGTCCGCTTATTTTTTACAAAAAAATGTTAGAAGTTTGAGTTTGACCCTTAGTACATAAACACTTTTTTGTAATTTAAAATAAACTCTTCTTTAAATTAATAATTACAATAATATTTTTTTTAAATAATATGATAATTTCATATTTAAAAAAAAAGATTAGAGCTTTTATGGTTATATTCTTAATAAACTTGTTAATAATTATACATGAGTATAACATGTAACAAATTGTAAAAAAAAATTATACAAGAATAAAATATCCAATGAGAATAAAATAGATATTGTTTTTTCATTGTTGATGTTTGTATAGTTTTCATAAATTAATGATTCTTTTATTCTTTTTATATAGCTATATAAAAATTATGAAGACATGATTTTTTATTTTTATTTGAATCATCATTTTTAGATTGTGATAAGTTTTTTTTTTTTAAAAAAGACATACTACTAATTAAAAAGACATGTTTTTGTAACAAAAAAATAAAATAAAGAAAATGAGAGTTTTGCCTCAAGAAATAATTGTTTTCCCCCTTTAATTTAAACTATTAAAATTCTTCAGAATATTTATTTTAATTATCTTAAGTTTTTATTAAAAAAGTTAAGATGTTAATACAAATATTTTTTTTTCAAAACAAAATATACATAAAAAATAGCTTAGGAAGTGTTCGATAATGCCATTCAATTTATTTTTTAAAGTGTTTTCTAATTGCTTTTCACATGAAAAAAGATTTAAATTGATATTTTTAGTTATTTTCAATGATTTTATTGTTCTTTTAAAAATATATATATTTATATATAAATTATTTTAATATATTTTTAATTAAAAAATACTTTTAAAAAAACTTATATTATATTAGCAAAGACACTCCGGCCATGGTTTGCTACTAGTACAAATTTGCAATCGCACTTATGCTCCAACCCTCGTAAAAAGAGCAAAATAAAAATAAAAAATAAAAAATAAAAAATAAAACGGACTACTAAATTTAAAAAACCCAACTAACGACTTATATAATGGACTGTCGGGCCCTTGGCTTACCCAATTATATTTATCTGTTACTCCGTGCTTGATCCAGCACATGTCATGGTCGGCGCAAGACTATGCCAATGGAGAAGTAAAATGGGCACGAAGGCACAGCCCACTTGCAACGATTAAATGGGCTTGATCCAGTTCGTGTCCCGATTTGGGCTAGACTATAGATGGGCCATGCTCTATTGATCCATGGATATACATAAAGGAATTGTTTGGATTTAAATAAATCAATGAAGGATAAATAAAAGGTAGGAAAAAAGCCCTCGCCAAGCCCTTTTTTATCTCTTTATCAATCCTTCAGATTTCAAGCAATTCGACTTCTTTTTCTATCCGGAGATTTTCCTCTAAATTTTAGGAGTTAACTAGGTATTTGCCCCGCGGTTTAGTATGTGTTAGATTGATTTTCTTGAAATCTTTTAATTTAACTTTTTATCTAACTCGAGTTTTTAACTAAGTTGCACAAGAATTAACTTAAATTAAATTGATTAACTTCATGGGTCCAAATGCAATCTTAATAACCGATAAAAACATAACTTAGTTTTTTTAAAAAAATTCAAAATGATATTTTTTTTCAAAAAAATTATTGAGACAATAATAGATTGACTTGATCTCAATCTCCAAGCGACTTGTACTATGAACTTTATTGAGTTTAATAACACTTTATTTTCTAAACTATTTTTTTTTATTATATTCATAGTTTATTTCTTAAACAATCAAATAGTGAAGGAAGAAAAATCTATAAAAACAATTAAAGGATCAATAACAAAAATAAAAACATATTCGACTAGTGAGTGAACTCGTCAAACCAATGAACTGGGTAACCCGGACTAACACGCCAAACCTGTGAACCGAGTTATTGACTCTAGTGAGATTATAATTTGTTTTTTGAAAAACTATTTTTTATTTAACTACATGATAATAAAAATAAATGATTGTAAAATCAAATACTAACCTAGTACTGATATGCTGAAAACAATAATGAAAAAAAAAATTAAACTCGTCAGATCTTTTCTATAAAACTACTTTTTTTTTTAGAATATGAGAAAGAATAGATGAAAAAAGAGAGAGTTAAGTTCAAAACAAAAAAAAAAAAGAAGAAAAAAGGCACCCAAACAAACCTAATTTGGGTTCGTAATTTTTTTCTAAAAGAAAAAATTAAAAAAATAAAAGAAAAATATAGATTAAGATATTTAATATCATAATATAGGTAATTTATCTGGTTGTATTTAATGAATTTGTTTATTCAAATCAAATTGAAATAGAAATCAACAAACACATAAGATTTATTGGATAAAATAAAAAGGAAAAACTATTATCTAAGGTTGTATTATTAAAAATATCATAATAAATATTTCTCGTTTCTAAAATTAAATTTAATATATATAAAATATTAAAAAAACTACAAATGAATAGTATGAATCTCTTAAAAAATTAAACAAATCCAATATAATTAAAAACTAATCACTATTTAAAAGATGATAAATAAGCAAAAACAAAACCACGGAGAAATAAAATACAATTGTTTTTTATAAAAAAAACAATGAGGTTAGGCCTAACGCATAGCCCATGACTAAAGGGCTCGCGCGTGGGCCTGTAATGTCAGGCCTAGTCCCGTGAGCTCTTTTTTTGTATGATAATGTGGCGGGTGATATATTGTCCGGCCCAATGCAATTTGAAAAAAAAAACGATATGTAGTCTGGCATACCCAAATGCCAGCTACTGTGGTGGGCGAAAAATCAGGGTGCTTGGTTTTTGTTCTCTGAAAATCAATTTTCAACCTCAAATACCTAGAAAACACCACCATAACCTTGTCCAACCCATCCTTAATCTTCAAAAGCGCAAAAATCTGGTCCAAAACCAAGAATCAACCTAGAACCTAATTTCTTCCGTAAATCAGATATGTTTTCTGAGCCACTTTCAAGGTAGCAAAACATCTAATTCAAAATCCCCTCATTATATAGAACCATTTGAAATAAAATTCTAATATTTTGGTGGTCGAAATAGTTGAAACAACACCTTTCTCTCTCTAGGCTGAATTCTGGCAATTGCCTCTCTCTCCTCTCACCCAATATTAAACGAAAAATGATGAAATAGAGATTTAGTATCAAAATAAATATTTGAAAAACACAAAGGACCGATCAACTTATAGCAAAAAAATATGAGGGACAAAAATATACTTTACCAACAAATTTGAACGTGCCACCTATATTACCCGTTTATTGCACTTCAGTCACATGTCTTGCAATTCAACCCTCACCCTAAAAATACATGCAATTAGACTTTAATTTGAGCTTAATTGTGTAAAAGAAAAGTTTGAAGTTCAAATTGATTTTTTTTTTCAAAATCCCACTATTATCATCCACAGTAAAATAAAAGGGTAAACAATGGTGTAGCTACAGTAAAAAGCCAAATCATTTAGCTTCATAGATAATTAATAAACAGAATCTAATCAACAACAAAATGAAGTTAATTGAGCAAAAACGATAGTGTAAAGTACTAAAACTAATTATAATTATGTATTAACTCCAAGAAATTGATTTGATGGTTAAAAATGCATACTCTCCTTTTTAATTTCAGAGTTCGGATTTTAAAATTAACAATCATAATAATTTATTAAGTTATTTTAAATACGTGAGACTAGATAGAAAAACCATTTTATATTTTAAGATCGTTGGAGAAAAATATCTTTGAAATGATTCGAATTAGTTTTAGTTAACGCACAATTCAAAGATAATCTTTACCGTTGAGTAAATAATTATAATTATGTGTCGTAAACTTTTTTCTTGGATGCGAAAACATTATCCGAAACTCCTAACAAATTGAACTATATCCTTTCATTTTTTAATTCAAATATTATTTTGTGGCCCATTATGAATATTTAAATAATAAATTTCCCCACATCAAATAATTTTTGCATGAAAGGTTATACATGAAAAGTTGTATATTTTAATATTATTTTTAGATATGCATACAATATTTGAGTAAAACAAAAATAAAAATCTAGCTTGCATAGAGTTTCAACATACATAATATACATAATTTAATAGATAAATTATGAACAATAATCAAACAGATCTCAAACAGAAATTTAAATAAAACCAAAACTACACTGGAGATACTGCTCTACCAAATGTTAGCAATGTCATCATAAAGTTTTAATAAATTGAAAGCAAAAGCCCAAGAAAACATACATCTAGCCATAACAATTAGATTTCAAGAAAGAAAAAAACACAGATACCAAAATGTCATAAACAATTTGATAACTCTGTTTGGCATTGGGTTTCGGAAGTATTTTTGAAAAAAATTATTTTTTTTATTTTGTTCTTCAAGTTATATGTTTTCAGATCATTTTGATGTGCTGATGTCAAAAATAATTTTTTAAAAATAAAAAAAATATTATTTTAATTTGTTTTGAAAAAATTGCTAAAAATTATTTTTTTTATTTTCAGATCGTTTTCATGTGCTGATTTCAAAAAATAATTTTTAAAAAATAAAAAAAATATTATTTTAATGCATTTCTAAGTGAAATGCACTTTGAACCACAACCACAATCGCAAAAGTGTGTGTTTGGTATTAGGGTGCATAATGTTTTTCAAAAGTGCTTTTCACTTGAAAATATATTAAAATATATATATATTTTTATTTTTTTTTATCTTTTATATCAGCACATTAAAATAATAATAAAAATATTAATATGATATTTTTCAAACTAAATGTACTTTTAAAATACAATTCTAAATGAAAAAACAAATGTTGCTTGAGTGTAATTGGAAAAGCAATAATATGCTATTGGGAATTGAATTTGAAACCTTTAAATTAAAGAATTAAAACACTTATTTTTGGGCTACAACTTGATTTTGATATATCTATACAAGTTTTATTACATCAATAATTATAATTAATCATGTAGCTGTGATAATTCAACCCCATATAATGTTCAAATGTTCCATTAAATGTTTGACATTAATGTGCTTGGACCTTCATGTATTACTTTGAGTGGATGAACCTCAAAGCCCACGAAATCAAGCACTAAAGATGAGAAAACATAATATGATATTTAGGAGTGATCCAATTGCTTATGTGCTATTAGTTTCATATTGGGAAAAGTATTCATGGATGCATCCTTAATTGTGCCAATGCGAAAGAATATCTCAAAGGTATTCAGGGTCAATTTCAGACTTTTAACAAGGCATTAATGAGCACCCCAATAAAAAAATGTGCTTCATAAAGTTTAATGGCATTAAAGGTATACATGAGCCTATCATGAAGATGCAGGATATAATTGCTATATTGAATTCAGAGATTGAAATGTTCTAGTCATTTCTTGTTTACTTTATACTTTAATCGCTCTCATTTGAATATAGATCCTTCAATATCTCTTATAACACATATAAAGAGAAATGGTCAGTCAATGAACTATTGACCATTCATGTGCAAGAAGAAGGGAGGCTAAGCCATCCGAGAAATAGAAAGGGAAATGCATCTTAACCAAGTTAATAAGAGCGATGTCAAATGCTACTTTTGTACGTCGTAATTCAATTTTAAACCCCTATTTTTTTTATATATATTTTGAAAACATTAGGAAAAAATATAAAATATGTCTTTTTAGTAAATTTGATGATTTTTAGGTGTTAAAATAATCATAAAAAAACTACAAAACTAAGAAATACAAAAAAAAAAATAAAAAGTATAGTTGGAGTCGAAATTAGACCAATAATTGAGTATCACAGGCAAAAATCGAGTTTGAGAATTTTTGGGCCATAACTGATGTTTCAATTGAAGAGAAAATTTAGAAAAGGGCTTAATTGGATTTACTTTGGCTAAGATTGAAAGAAATTTGAAGTTCAAGGATTATTTTGAAATAAATAGTCAAGTTAGTAATCAATGGAGGGATAATTGAAAAGATAATTTGAAATTAGAAATCAATTTGGTTTAAAAATAAAGATGGGAAGAACTAAGGATGAATTTGCAATAAATGGTTAAATTTGAAGTAATAAATTGATTCAATTAGGGACAAAATAATAAAAAAAGAGATTTAGGAATTTCTGAGATACCAAGGACTAAATTGAAATTAGAAAGATCAATTAATTCAATTTAGGGTTTAAATTGAAAGAGATTTCAAGATTAAATATTTTAATTGAATGAAATTGAAAAACTTATAAGCCAAAGACCATAATGAAAAGGATTAAATATTAAAGGGATCAATTAACTATTTTAATAATTTAATATTAGTCCTATTTGTTTTAGTCCAACCATTTCAATCCAATTAATGCCAATTAAGTCCAATGGAGTTAAATTAATTTAATTAAGGTCATTTAATTCAAGTTTTAGATCCAATTTTTTTCAATTGATTCAGTTTAGAATCCAATTAATCAATCATAGCAATTAATCACAAATTTTAATATCAATATTCTAGCTCTTAATTCAAGATTTCCAACCTTCGTCATCAATATTTAGCACAAATTTGCAGTCTTGATTTGCAAAGCAAAAACATGAGATTTTAAGGAAAAAGAAAGAATCAAAAAGGGAACAAAGAGCATTTATCACTCAAAGAGCCTCTCAAGGAACAAGACATGAATAACATAAAAGAACTCTAATCCACCATACACAACTACTTGCATCAACACAAAACCTTTCAGGGAGGAAACTAGAAAAAAAAGCATAAGAAAAATCACTAGCCTCTCAACCAAAAAACCAACTTATCAACTCATTAACTAGTGGCAAAAAACTAAAGAAAAAAAAAAACTAGTGAAGAAAAATATAAGACCAAGGACCAGCCTCTCAAACTAGAGGAGAAAACTAGTGGTAGCTAACCTTCATTAACACCGGAAAGTTCTCTAGTTTTTTCCTCCACCTAAGAACCATCAAACACCTATAAGCCTCAACCTCTCAGATTTCAATACTAGTAACCATATTCCCTTCTCCCTAGTTTAACAAAAAAGCTTTACCATAAAATTAATTTTTTTATACATTATTTTAGCAAAATGAAAATCTTTCCTAACCTTAATCATCTCCTATTACTACCACCATTAATCACATATCCAAGTAACCCACCACTGCGACTACATTTTAGTCTCTATCAACCTTTACTGCTTTTCCTCCAAACCAAATAACCACTCAAACCGCCACTAATAACTAAACCTTCTCCATCACAAATTAAAGCTCTTTCTTTATCGTGACCACTTACCATACTGACACCAACAACCCTTTTCATAACCCCTCTTATAGAGCCACCAAAACCATCATATACAACCAGTTGCCAGTCCTTAACCATCGACCATCGCCAATCAAGCTTATCATCACCAAAGAAACATGAAAGATGAAGAACATGCTTACCATGATGCCAATTTCCAAGAAAAGTTGGACTCCGTGAAGATTAACATAACTCGCATCACTAGCTTGCTCGAGAAAACACTCAATCTTTGGTGAAGCCCGTCTAATAAGCTTTTGACCTTTACCTAAACACAGACAACAATTTAGCTTGAAGAAAGGATGGGTGTACAAGGTTAGGAACCCTAATAGAATATAATATTTGTACAATCATTAAAAATTATATCGACCTTAGCAGTCATAGATGCATTCGCCAATGAATCCCACAAAACAAAGTCTTTTAAAGACATTGATTACGATAAGATAGAAGCATTAGAAACAAGAGTAAAGGTTATCGAGGGTGTGGACTTGTATGACCCTGTACAGGCTATTGAAATGTGTCTAGTCTCAAACTTGGTAGTACCAAAAAAGTTCTATGTACCTGAGTTTATAAAGTACACTGGAACTAATCTTGTCACTCACTTTAATTTTTATTGCAATAAGATAACTAAAGTAGTGCACGATGAGAAATTATTGAAGAACTTCTTTCAGGACAATTTGAGTTAGGCAGTACTGAGCTAGTATATGAGACTAGATAACATAAAGATCAAACAATAGAAAGACCTTGTGGATGCTTTTATCAAACAGTAGAAGTACAATATGGATATCATTATTGATAGATCAAGTTTCTCTCTTCTAGAGAAAAGAGACAAAGACACCATGAGAGAGTATGCTCAATGATGGAGGAACTTAGTTGTATATGTACATCTACCACTTCTAGATAAAGATATGATCATATTATTTGCAAATATGTTCAAGGTGTCATACTAGAGCATGTGATGGGTAGTTTAATGCAACAATTTACTAACATTGTAGCCATGAACAAGCATATAGAGCAAGGGATAAGGAGTGGTAAAATCTCTATGCTCACTGAGAAAATGGGTTTTATGGAAAGAGGAAAGATGTTGATCATATTGAGGGTGGCTAAAGAGGAAAAAAGAACCATTTCCAAAACTACAAGACTCTAAACTTTTCATCCCAGATTGCCAACAATAATTTCAACTCATCTTTTCCTATAAAAAAACATGAAACCCAAGTAACCAAGTCATCAACTAAGCTGAAAACCACAAAATGTTTTTGCTAAAGAACCTAAGAACAACTACCCCACTGTCATAGTATGAGATGTAGCAAAAACTATTGGGCACTGGATAACTAGCTCTAGTACCACTCATGCCACTGTAGCGGAAAATGCTTTACCCTAGAAGAGCTCGAGAAACAAAGGAAGATGAAAGGAAAAGAAATAATTGATTTGATAAAAAAGTGAACAAAACCTTCACCGAGGAAAAGACCAATGAGTTCCTAAAGTTGATAAAATATAGTGATTATAGTTTTGTTAAGCAGTTTAATAAGACTTCTTTTAGAATATCAATGCTGTCATTACTTTTGAGCTTCAAACCACTTAGAAAAGCTCTGCAAAAGGTGTTGAATGAGGCGTATGTGCCTCAAGATATCAACCAAAAAATCATGAAACACCTAGTAAGGAGAATCCAGGCTTTAAATTATCTATACTTCACTAAAAATGAGTTGGATTTTGATGGTACTAGGAATAACAGACCAAAGTACATTATAATGCAATGCAAAGATGTCCTAATAGGAAAAGTACTGATTGACAATGGTTTGACATTAAACATGCTGCTAAGACACATGTTGAGGGAGATGCTCGTCGATGAGTCACATATAAGACATAATGACAAGAACATATGATGGCTCACCAGACAAATAATTAAGACCTTAGAAATGGAGCTTTATGTGGGGTTGCAAGTGTTTTTGGTGACGCTACAAGTAATGGATATTCATCCTTTCTACAATATATTATTAGGAAGATTATAAATCCATGTGGATGGAGTGGTTACCTCCTTGCATTAATGCTTAAAATATATTATAAATGAGATGTTGGTAATTGTCAAGGTTAAAGAAATAGTTTTCATGATAAAGAATACAGGTGTACTATCTATTAAGGTTGAAGATTATAGGGATAAGAACATTCACACTTTTGAGATCATGAACATTGAGCGGGTTCCACAGGTTACAGTGTTGAGAAGGCTGAAAATTTTGGAAGTAGCAAGGATGACTACTAATTGCTTCCTTAAACATGAAATTCCTTTTCAGTTTAATCCTGACACTAAGATGTCAGAGCAAATCAATGTGAAGAAATTAAAATGCGTTTATAAGATATTTGAGTTTGGATATAAGCCTATAAAAGACGACTACATGCGGGTCACTAGGATCAAAAGAGAAGCAATAATGACATAAATTGAAGGAAATAATTCAGATAAAGAAGAGCTTATCATCTTGCCACTCCAAATGACCTTCATAAGACCTACAAAGGTGATGAGATCTAGCATAACAGACCTTCACATTACCGTGTTAGAATGTGAAAATGAGGAACATATGATAAAATTAAGGTCAAAACAGAAGGCAAGATCCTATTGCAGCTGTCTATTCACACCGTCAATGAAACCCCAGCAAAAGCCTTTGTCAGGATGTTGGCCAGTAGGGAATCATACCAGAATTGAAAAATAGAGCTTGTTTTAGTTGTGTTAAAAAAAGTAATTATTCATGTTTGATCATGCTTTTTGAGGTGTTTTGTCTTTTTGTGTTTTGTTGTTTCTACATGTTTTTAGTTTTGACGGTAATTTGGCTCATGATACCGTAAGACTTTCTTTATCAATGAGTCTTCTTATTTTAATGAGACCATGCATTTTTTGTGTCCAAAATGACCTCGTTTTCTTTTATTTTTTCATACAAATGACACACTTACACGAGCATTCCTTACGTTTTCATGAATCCTAAAAGTGAATCTTCCACCAATCCACAAACCCATTACACTAAGAATAATTGACCAAACATTGATAACATAATCGCAATGGGTGGTGAAAATTGGGAAGAAGAGAAAATAAAAAAGTTTACTAGGTTAGTAAAAAAAATTTGAGAAAACTTGGAAACACACTAATAAAGAATTAGAAGTAATAAATCTGGGTACCAATCAAGATAAGAAAAAATTAAAGATTGGTACATTTATTACAACTAAGGAAAGGGATGGTTTGGTCGCTTTGTTGCAAGAGTATATAGATGTATTTCCTTGGACATATACAAATATACATGGATTGGATATTCACATCGTGGTACATCAGATTCCCTTGATGGAAGAGAATGTGTCTAGATGTGTTGCTTAAGGTGAAAGTAAAAATATAGAAGCATTGGGATGCATGATTCCTAGATGTGGTCTATTATCGTTAATAGGTGGCTAATATAGTTGTTGTTTCCAGGAAAGATGGAAAGATAAGGGCAAGCATGGATTATAAAGATCTGAACAAGGCAAGCTCAAAGGATGACTTTCCTCTACCCCATATAAATGTCTTAGTCAACAATGCTACGAAGAGTGCCGTGTACTCATTCATGGATGAGTTATCGGGATATAATCAAATCAGAAAGTCCAAGGAAAACAAAGAGAAAACTAACTTTTTCACATATTGGGGAACCTTCTGTTACAAGGTAATGCCATATAGATTGAAGAATGTATGAGCCACTTATCAAAGGACAATGATCACCTTATTCAATGATATGATGCACAAAGAAGTAGAGGTCATACTTACCAAATAAAAAAAAAAGATTATGTGCAAGTATTAAGGAGATTGCTCAAAAGGTTGTGAAAATTCTAATGAAAATCGAATCCCACAAAGTGTTCATTCGAGGTAAAAACAAGAAACCTGTTGGGCCTCGTAGTGAGTAGTCGAGGAATAAAAGTTGATTCGAACAAAGTAAAGGTAATCCAAGATATGCTAGCACCTAAGAAAGAGAAAGAAGTGGGAAGTTTTCTTGGCCACTTGAATTATATAGCCCGATTCATATCCCAAGTTACGATGACGTGTGAGCCCAAATTCTAACTGATTAGAAAGAAAAATCTCGGGGTATGGGTTAATGATTTCCAAGAAGCATTTGACAAGATTAAGAGATATTTACAGAACTTGTCGCTGATAGTACCCCTTATATCAGGAAGACCTTTGATTCTATACTAGACGGTGATAGAAACAACCATAGGATTTGTGCTAGGCTAATATGATGAATCGGGAGGAAAGAACAAACCATTTACTACTTGATCAAGAAGTTCAACGATTATGAATCCCAATATACTATAATAAAAGGCTATGTTGTGCATTGATTTAGAGTGCAAAAAGACTCAGGTAGTATATGTTGTATTACACGACCTGATTGATCTTATAACTGGATCCACTCAAATACATATGTAAAAAGCCCTATTTTTCAAGTAGAATAGTAAAGTGGAAAGTGTTGTTGGCGGAATATGATATTGTCTATATAACAAGGAAGGATGTAAAAGGGAGCATGATTCTTGACCATTTAGCAGATAATGCTAAATTTTGACCTTCCCGATGAGGATATATTTACCTGAAATTTCCATGTAAATTCCATATTTCTAATCATCATGTCTGAGTATAATGGTTTTTTTTTTGTGATCTGTCTAACAATACATCCCATTATTGATTCTTTGGTTTACCAAATTTACAGCAGAGTTTCCCTTATAACTTATACATTTCCTTAATTCTTTTATTATCCTCCTTGGTAACACAATATCAAATAACTCTATTATATACACGCAGTAGCCTTCGACCACCCACTAGTTCAATTGTTTCTTCATTTGATTCTTCCACATCGCTTCTCACAATTCATCTTATATTCTTTTCATTTTCCATTTACTTAAAACATACGTGTGATGAACACACACACACACACACATAATAAAAGAGATGCAATAACTAAATGCTAGAAATACAATTATACGATTTAGTACATTTTAGGGTGAAGTTATTAACACAATTTTAAGTATTCATAGTATAATGACGTTTATGTTCATATTTATCACTTTCGACATTGCTTTTATGATGAATTACATAATACATTAAAATCTAAGGTTGCCGACTATACATCACCATGTAGTAACTCATTTTCTTAATTTTTGTTTCCCCGATCAATGATTAATATTTCATTTCCTTAGCTATCAATTTCCTTGGGTACAATCCTTGATGTAACCACATGTATTAATCTTATGTTTACTCATCACTATAACTGCTTAACATAATTTGTTTGTGACATTACCATATTTTGTATTTTCTAGGTGTCACAACCGTTTGTTACATCATCACCCCATTAACAATTGCTTTGACTTAGTAGTACATCAAACAATATTATGTTTTAAGTTGCCAATCAACCCCCCTTGTCAAATCCATTTTTAAGCATAAATTAATGGTCTTACATAATGGTTTCCGTTATACAATTGAGGATAGTTTCAATGATTCCCATTATTTAAAAACAACAACACAATGGTCTCCATTCAAAACAAAGATGACCATATGAATTCCCTTTTTATTAGGGACGATTGGGAAGTAACTTTTGTTCTCATGATCTAATTTAAAGGACTTGTCAACTTAAATAGAAATATAGGGAAAAGAGAACCTACATCATCATCTTATAATTAACCAAATCATACTTTCCTTCTTTGGTCATTGTTTTTTTGGGCAACTAAACATTAAAAGCTGCCATATTCATAGATATTGGTAATTAATCATCAACTATCAATTTATATCATGTCTTTAGTCACAGATATTACAAACATTAAATATTGTTTATTTGTTATCCTTAGTCACCGACACTGCAACCACTAAGTATCATTCCTATCTCATCCTTAGTCGCCAATACTATGGACACTAAGTATAATTTGGTCATCCCCTCACGGATGCCAATAATTATGGTAAACCCATTTAACTGCCAACAAATTCAGCTATTAATATCTTTTTACCGAGTCTATCTTTAATATTTTACTCCACATCTTTATACAACCTTATGCTGCATTATTTTATTTGAGCTATGTTTAACAAATAACTGATGACATGTATTATAGTCTAGGAATCCTTATACATATAGAATTCTTTTATGCATAACTATTCATTCCTAACTATGATCAATTTTGTATATGGTTTCTTAAACATTAATTTCGATTGTGATTAACACATCATATTCTTTATTTCATCGTATTAGTAAACGCTTTCAAATGAGATGGTTCATAATACTTATTACCGGTAATCCTAGTATGGACCCCATTAACCAGAGTTAACCTCATCTTTTACTCCTGGTCATCCAACATGGATATCATTAGCTAAAGTTAATCTTTAATGCTTATTCTCGGCTATCCAATATGGATGCCATTAGCTAAAACTAATCTTATCATTCATTCTCAATCATCCAACATGGATATCATTAGCCGAAGCTAATCTCATGAATCATTCCTAGTTATCCAATATGGATATCATTCGCCGAAGCTAATCTTATCAATGAATTCTGGTTATCCAATATGGATACCATTAGCTTAAGCTAATCATATCATTTAATCTCGGTTATCCAATATGGTTATCATTAGCCAAAACTAATCATATCATTATTCATTGTGTTTCATGAGTAATTTTAATCTATTAAAATTAGGTAGCAACATTATGTATAAATAATTCGAGGATTTAATAATAATTAGTTAAAAGTGGAAACCACCTACCTGCCCTCCCGTAGTGTGTCCTCGCCCGGTCAAAGATCCAATCCAGGTCGCACCTCCTGATACACAAAATGACCATTACTCAGTACATTTTTATTTAGGTAATGTCAAAGACCATTTCTACACATATACTAGAACACACATACATTCATTTAAACATCTCTCATGTTTGTATAATTGTACAATGATAATATTGTAACAAGACATTCATCCCTAATTTTGATGAAGGCCATCTACATAAATTATATTATTATAACAATGAAATTGTCAACAAAACTGAGTCATTTCGACACTGAAAATCGTGAGCAAAAACTAAGTCATTCTAACAATGAAAATCGTCAATGAAAACTAAGTCATTTTGACACTGAAAATCATCAACAAAAAACTAAGTCATTCTGAAACTGAAGATCATCAATGAAAAACTAAGGTATTTTGACATTGAAAATCGTCAATGAAAACTAAGTCATCCTAACATTTCTTTTTCCTAAATTCACATATATGGTCAATATCAAGTTTTTCTCCTAGTGACCATACTTCAACCTAGTTTTGGACATAGACCACAACTAAATTCACTTCCAAAGTTTATGAGGAAAGGGAAACATGTAATGTTTATATTACATGACAATATCACACATTAATTAAGCATTTTTAAAGAGGAACCATCACTTATTACTATCTTCATGAGGGTCTTTCTTTGCTATCCTCTCTTAAGGTGGCCGAAGCCTATGTCATTCCCCTAACAAACATATCTTTATGTTCTTCATGTGCCAACATCAAATTCTCATTCATTATCATGTGAAATAAGGTGTTCTTCGCATTCCAATTACAAAGTACTACTAAACATGTTCAAGGATGATATTGTTTTCCATAACCTCATCAAGTTCATCATAATATTATCAAGTAGTACCCAATCAAGTTCAACATATACATTCTCAAGGATTCTCCCATCTAAATTTCTATAGGCCGAAACATAGGTATTAACATTAAGTGTTCATTTCATCAATTTTTTTTTCTACATCATTCCAAGTGTTAGAAGTTTTAATCAACAATAAATTCCAAGTAAAGATTAAAGCTTGATTAGTCCAAATTGATTTAGTCCACCCAACCCCGAACATTGTTTGGTGTTTTAATCATAACTAAAGTTTCAGAACTCTTTTTCAAGCATGGTTTATCTCTATAGAAAGATAATACATAGGGATACAACTTTCATGAAGGACATAACACCCAGATTTGCTATCTACATGTCTAAACTCACTCATTATAGTAGCATAAGAAATTTGTCTAGTACTATGTCGGTCTAGACCTTTACTCAATGTTTCTCTCATATCTGGAGTTATACAACTCTAAATAAGTCGATACTAGTTCCAGTTGAAAGATAATATCTATACCTACAACTGTTGTACAGACACCAACTCCAAATTACATAGTTTTAAGGCTCAAATTAACAATTATAGTAGCACCGAAAATCTGTCCAGTACTATGTCGATCTGGACCTTTAATAAGTGTTTTTTTTATCATATCTGGAGTTATACAACTCCAAATACGTCAAGACTTATTCCATGTAAAACAAAACATCCATATCAACAATGTTTATAAGACACTAACTCCAAATTACAATGTTTTCAAGTTGTATTTTCGATTAGACGTTAGTTAGTAAGATTGTCAAAATTTTAATTACATGAGACATAAATTTGACAAGTACACTAAGTGTTTTTATGCATCACAACATCCATTATCATTACTTTATGTTCAAAGAAACTCTCATTTCATACACATTTTTAAGAACCCTAGAATCACAACATTGGAAGTTTTTCAATTATCCTTTACTAACTATGAAATCAACGAGAAAAACTAACGAAGAATATTTTTATAAAAAATTTCGAGTTCAATTGAAGAGTCTTACCAATTTATTTTTCAATTGTTCTTCCTCTTCATTATCCATACTTGTCCCTCAAGTTCCTCTCTTCCAACCAAACTTCTTAATTTCAGCCTTAATGTGTTTCTCTCCTTACAAACCTATTTGTAAGCTTCCATCTCACAATTTAGAAAGATTTCTCAAATAATTTTTGAAGAGAGGCAAGAGAGAAGCCTCTTCCTTTCTTTTAGTTGTTGTTCCACATGAACAATAGCAGTAAGCATGGTTATATTAGGTTTTATGGGTTAATTACTATTAAACTCCAACTTATCCCCCTAAATTTCAGTTTATTACACTGACTCGATATTCTGTCTTTATTTTTAAAACCTTCTTGAACTCTGATTGACCTTACATTTTACCCCAAGGTAAAACAGTATGTCTTAAGACTCCATGTAAAATTTCATGTCAAAAATCTGAATTTCGCATACCTTATAATTTACTTTAATAATCTTGGGTCTTAGACTAATTCTCTGAAGATTTCTATTCATAATTATCATAATATATTTCTTTATGTTTTTTACCATTTTCAATCGCAATAACGTGATTGTGCGCGGGTTATACTAAAATTCATCATTTCTCGCGTAAAGGGTCATGCATTGATTTATTTGACATTTCCTTCTATTTTACATGTAATATCACCCAATTTACAAAAAAATTCCTCCTTCAAATTACTATTTTTACCTAGTTAGGATGTTTTCATGATTTATCGTTAACTAATATTTCACATTCTATGTTATTACTTTAACTTCTCTAAATTTTAAATTACTCTCCCAAAAATGTTCATCCCAATTCATAAGATTTTCTCCCTAATTTATTATTTTTTAATTAATAGTTACCCTATTTAACCCAGATTTATTTATTTTTTTTACTAGGGATTTACAATGTATTAAAGGTTAAGAATAATGGTGGTGTGAATGACTGATGACCCATATATTTTGATGGAGATGTAAATGTAGAAAGGATTGGGGCTAAAGCAGTGATAATTTCCCTAAAAGAGAAATAGTATCCTATTTTGGTAAGGTTACAACTTGAATGCACCAATAACACAATTGAATACGAAGCTTGCATAATCAGCTTAGAATCTGCTTTATAGCTGAAAGTTAAAAAGCTTGATGCTTATAGTGATTCTCTACTAATCATATATCAATTGAAAGGGAATGGAAAAGTAAGGATGAGAAACTAAGGCTATGTCAAGATTATCTTTCAAAGTAAGCTAATGAATTTGAAGAGATAAAATTCATTCATATGAGCCGAGATGAGAATCAGTTTGCTGATGCCCTAGCCACTTTAGCTTCAATGACACAAATCAATATTGGGGGCAAGATCTAACCAATAAGCATCAAAGTCATAAATCTCCAAGCTCACTGTTGCATATTTGAAGAGTAACTAGATAGGAAATCAAGGTATAATGACATCAAACGATTTATGCAATACTGGGAATACCCTTCGAGAGCCTCCAAGATGGATAAAAAGACTTTGAGGAGGATAACAATGGATTATTACTTGGATAATGAAATCTTGTATATAAGGTTTTTTTATGGGACTTTGCTCAGATGTTTGAATGAGAAGGAGGCTAGGCAAGTATTACAGGAAGTCCACGTGGGAATCTGTGCCACACATACTAATAGGCATACAATGGCAAGGCAAATCTAAAGATTTGGATACTTTTGGTTGACCATGGAAGGGGACTATGTGGATTATATAAGAAAATACCACAAGTGTCAGATACATGGTGACAAAATAAATACACCTCTAACGTCACTGTTCAATATGACCTCGCCTTGGCTTTTTGATATGTGGGGAATGGATGTCATATGACCAACTAACCTAAAGGCTAGCAATGGATATAGGTTCATCTTGGTGGCCATAAACTGCTTCATTTAATGGGTACATGCCTACTCTTGCACTTGTGACACAAGAAATAGTCAAGAGATTCATTAAGAAAGATATTTTTTTTGCTATACCTTGCCAGCAACAATGATAACTGACAATGCTCAGAACTTTAATGGAAAGCTGATTGCTGAGCTCTGCACTAAGTAGAAGATTAAACACCTTAATTCTTCTCCTTATAGACCCAAGATGAATGGTGTTGTTAAGGTAGCCAATAAAAATCTCAAGAAGATCATCCAAAAGATGACAGTCACCTATAATGACTAACACGAGATGCTTCTATATGCACTTTGTCGCACGTGCATGCCCAGTATGACGGAAAATCAGGGTTAATGAGTCATCACCTAGTTGTTTGGTTTAGGGTCATTAGGAGATCCGGATGGACTGGTCTTACTAGAAATTCCAAGATAAGGGATTGATTATGGCTAGGAAAGGTATTAGCACCCTTAGTGCACTTTACTTGAGATAAGTTGCATTGTGTGGTCTGAACATGGTTTAAAGGTGTTGATGGGTTCCTAGCCGATAGTCTATCTATGACTCAGAATAAAGATTTACACTCATGAACAAAACTGACATGTTGAATTTTTTATGGGCTCGTATGCCTAAATAAATTCTTATAGAAATAATTTATGTAGGTGCCCTGACAAATTTCACAACTTGAATATTGTGATAAAAAATACTCCTAATTAAAATTGGTGAATATTCAAAAAATTTAGAGAACTTCCTAGTCAACTTTTAATATCTAAATACTAGCTTACTTGTAAGTTCAACAATTATACTATAATGTTGACTATTAATTTTCAGAAGAAAAAACAATTAGAATTATTGAAATGGTGGCTAAATCTTTAAGAAAGTTTACAAACCTGTTGTCAACTCCATAAAAAGCAAAGAAATACAAAAAAATAAAAATAAAATTCTAAGACAAAGCTAAAAAAATTCTCTCTTTTTTATGAATAAAAATGGATTACGTTGTATGTAGCAAGCAAAACTCTTTTTTTTTTAAGGCCATGTTCGGAAAAAACTCAATTTTTCCTAAAACCAAAACTGTTAAAACAGGTTTAATGAGTGTTTGTCAAACACATGCTTAAGCAAAAAAAAAAACCTTTAGCAAAATCATTACCAACCAACCAGGGTCTAAAATTTTGACCCGACCTGGTTAAACCAAAACTTTTGATACGACCATAAACCGAACCAAAGTTCACTGATTTGACCTAAAAAATAAACCAAAACCTATACCAAAATCCAAAATGAAATGAAATTTAAAAAAAAACACAAAAACTCAAAAATGTTTATCAAAACAGATCAAAACTTAGAAAAACAGTAAATAACATTTAACATGAATCCCGCAACATAGATTTAAAATCAAACTAGATATGTACAAACCAAAGACACAAACATGTTGGAAATCATGCAATGATCAATAATATAGCATTCATGCACTTCAATTATCACTAAAAAATCATGATTTTATTTTCGGCTTAAAATCAAAATTCTGGGATTAAAACCTATTGAAAACATGTTATTGATATAAATAAACTCTGGATTATTGACTAATAAAGTGGCATAAAGGATTTTGTGGAAAGAATTGAATAAAAACTAGTTCAAATCGAGCTAAGACAATGTTCTTCATAACAACACTACCTAGTCACCCAGAAATTGCCCAGAAACCTAGCACAATGTTAGGCCCCCAAACTTAGCATTTTTTTACTTCTAAAACATGTTTTTTTCATTCTAACAAGTTACACAACCATAACTAAACATGTTTGAATAAAAAAATTAACAAATAACATCAAAATCATGCAGGAGATCTCAAACTTTAAAACTGCCAACTAGAAATAGCCTACAAAAACATCAAATTTCGATTCAAAACTAACTCTTTAAGCACTTGGAACCTAAACCATGTCTAGGAACCAAGAACACACACTAACAAAAAAAAAAACATCAATAATCCTACGGTCAGATTTCCAAATCATTTTTTTTTTCATTTAATCTAAACATTGAAGCATATTTTAAACATCTAGCAACAATAATATATAACTCTAAACAAGATCAAACAAAGAAAAAAATTGACATTCTATACATTAATCAAAATCAAAGCTAAAAACAATAGGGATGCATGACACTAGAGATGTGCACTAAAGCAATAAAAAGCGATAACCATATAAACAAAACAGAACAAATATTATAGCAATTGACAAACAAAAGGCAAAGCTTAGTCCAAAAATTCTTAGAGAAATCATCATTTTGTTACACTCAGACATCGCGGTGACCAATTAAAAAAATTCTTGTTGGAAAAGGAAAACATATTTGGCATCTTGTTCTTTGGGTGGAAATGTCCAGTTTAAGGAGTCGCCACCTAGTATTATGGTCACTAGAAACCCTAACTAGTCAACAGAGATTTTATGGTACGTGACTGGTTACGCGAAAGGGAAGATATTATAACCTTTTAAGCGTCCTATCTAAGACAAGCTGCATTGCTGGTTTTGTCTAAATTGCTAAGAGTTTGTTTTTGCTTCATTCTTATGGTCTTCCTATAATATTCCTGACTCTTGTGTTAGTGAATATTCACCTACGAATATTTCCAACTCTAGTGTTGGTAAATATTGTGTAACAAAAAAAAGTATGGTATTCCTGACTTTGGTGCTAGTGAATAAATCCATAAAATTTAAATTTAAATTTTAGAAAACTATTTTGTTTTGGGGCTGGATTGAGCCCACCCGTACGGGTCAGGCTGGATCCAGCAGGCCCAACCTGATTACTAGCCCAAGCTAGTAACCGACTCTCCAACTGTTGCATGTATGCATGAATAATTCATGGATGCATGCAACATTAACAATGTAATTAAATTGTTACAGGCAATGAAAGAGGACTTACCCGAGCATAGCTATTGCAGGAGGCAAGGAGGGAGACAGTTAAACACTGCTTACAGTTGACAATCCAGCTTGTTGTTCATGGTGGAGACAATGTTGGTGGTTGTGAAGGAGGGTTTCCAAATGTTGCCTTAATGGAGGACAAGAAGAGCATGATGAAGTTTGCATATGTTATTTATTGTTGCTGCACTGCGATACTAGTGTTGCTCCAAGTGTTGGACCGAAAAGAAGGCTATTGTTGGACATGCAGGGTGCAACGAATGTCGGTGGCTGATACTTTAGAAGAGGAGGAAAGGACAGAAGGGTTCCCTCTATTGTTGCTTGATTAGTACTTAAAAGTGCATTTTTAGAAAAGTTTTATATCATCATTTTACACTTAAAGCAACAATAACTCCACAACTAAAGCATGTTTTATAATAACAAGTCTGATACTATAAGATACCTTTAATTTATGGTAAATGTTCATCTTAAACGCAGGCCTATCACATAAATCAAAGGATTGATTGATGAGTTTAACTACTGAAATTGAGAAGACAAAGAGAGGGTTAAGCTTAGAAAAGAGATGATGGTTCAGTCCAAACTGGAACACTGTTAAGTCATTGGGTCATATCTGAAGTTATAGATCTTGGATTTCAATTTGGTTTATATGGCTAGAAAGATAAGACACAGGCCTAAAACATTCATGGGGAGTGAAAACTCAATTCTGCTATTTGAAAGTCCAAATCTTAGCAACAATGGAGAAGTCAAAATCTGTCCTGCAGCCCAGACACTATTCAGTGTTCAGCCCATATCTCGAGTTCTAGAAGTCCAAATGCACCGATTCTTTTTTTATTGGAAAGCGAAGACAATTTCCTAGAACTTTCATGCAAAAATTTGTTCAAATTTTGACATTATCAATGATGTTTTGTTTAGAAAAGAAGAGAAGAATTGTCACCAAGTTAAGATGTGGCCACCCACTCAACAATTAGTCATCAAATCAATAGTTCTAAATTTTAGCGTATAAAAGAAGGCATTTGCCATGCATTTAGGCATCTTGGTTTTCAGATCAAGATCATGTTCTTGCTCTCTCTCTTTATGTGTTTGTAATGCTGAAGTTTTGTTTATATTAATCTCTTGTTTATGCTTTTCATTTCCTTTCCTTTACTTAACCTATATCTTATTTATGTTCTTATCTTGTTTATTTATGTTTCTCTTCTTCATTATATTTAGCTAAGTTTATTATGTCAAGGTGAAAAGGTTACACTAATTGATGCAACCATATTATTCGATAGTTTTACCCACATTTAACTAGTGTTTAGCCTATGTTATATATATAAAATGCCTTGATATTCCTTATTTTATGTTTTGAAGGCACTTTTGGATGAAAGATGCAAAAAAGAGTAAAATGAAGGTAATTGGCAGATTTGACGTTCAATCGATGTTTTGTGCAGAGCGTAAGTTCTAGAGGTCAAAATGAAGTGATTCCAGTGGCACTAAAAAGCAAACATCATACCTTTCTAGAAATTTAATGCAAGAAAAATAAAAAGAGAAAGATCATGGAAATCACATCCTTCAAAGTCAAATCTCGCATTCTGCCAATGTTGACCTTTATCCATTCAAAATTCAATATCTGGAGCTACAAAAGTCCAATTGATGTAAACTCAATTGTTTTGGATTCCTGACTTAAAGACCTATCAACGCTCCAACGTTTAGCAAAAAAAAAAAAGTCATATGATGGAGATATTAATTTTCAAAGATGACAGCTGAATTCTACCAGCAAACAGGTTTCGTGAAGGAACATGTTCAAATTACGTTTCGAAGCATCTAAACTGGCGTCCAAGTTTTTATTTCAGCAATTTAGCTCCTCTAAGTCAAAGCTTGAAGATTTAATGCAAGGCTATTTCTTTTTTTTGAAAAATAATTATTGAAGTACTTAAATATAAACTGACAACTTAAGGGAGGACTATTTTGTAAAATAGGGACTAGGGTTTCTTAGCATATAAAAAGAAAGAGAGAAGAGAAAGAAGGCAGAAGGGGGGCAGCAGCCAAAAGTGAAGAAACACAAACTCTCCTCTCTACAAACTAGAAATAATGCTTTCTTCTATCTTTAAGAGTAGTTGTTTCATAGATATGCAAGGCTGAGCTCGTTTTCTTGGTTGCAAGGACACAACAAACCTTCGGATTTCAAGAACCGTGAGATTTATTCTTCCTTTTATTTTCAGTTTATATTATGAATGAGTATGATTGTTTTTCTATGCATATTTTCTATGATTGTTGTTAATAATTGCTAGAGCGGACTCTAAGTTATTATTGTGAATAATCTATTGCTAAGTTTGATTTCAAAATCGGAGTTGTGATATATGAACTTGTGAAGCAACTAAGCTTGATAATTATGGCGGAACTACGTTTTAAACTCAGGGCGAACACTCAAATAAAGGAACACAAGCTGCAGACAGCTTGATTGTCAAGAGATCAATCAATTTATCTAGTTCTTAGGGCTGCCATTGAACTAAATCATTAATGCGGACATTGTGATTGTTCGTTGGTTAGGGTTAGTTATACGGCGAATCCGTTAATTAACCAACGTTAAGAAAAGATAAAAAATTCAAAATATAAATTGAAGTTTCATTTCAAGGATCGGTTCTAATTTCCGTTGGTGAATGTGTGCTTGCGATCAAGGTTTTTTTTTTTGATAAATTTTGGTTTCAATTGATTTTGTTTGCTAGTTTAATTTCTTCCATAGTTTAGATCATCACAAATCAAAACCCCCCAATTGCATAACATATAGCATAAAAATCTGAACTAAATCTTCCTTGTGGGATCGACCCCTTGCTTGCTCTATACTATCTTGTGTGTTGTGTTTTAAGCTAAGGTAATTAATTTGTGCGACCGCAACATCACAACACTAATGGTGTAAGAATAAGTAAGTATAGTATAAACTCAACATGAACTTTAATGTTTGATACTAACATGTTTTGTATTTATTTTCTTGTTCATTTTTTATACTTTGCTTGTTAAATGGTTAATCTAGATTTATGTTGTATGACCTTGGTACAACAAATACTTGGCACTTTCATACCCCAAACTGTATGGTATAACCGACACATGTGCTATGAAAGAAACTTGATTTGTTGTTAACATAAGTTATAATCATGATACCTAACTACCTAACAACATTTACAAGTAATAGCATTATTCAAATAAGATAACTAATGTAATCATGTTAACAATTTATAATCCGATTGGAATCTTCTTTGTGTGTGGTTTCTAGTTGAGTAATAAGAGTTTATACTATACTTGTTTGAAATACCATTTGTGGATCCTCTAACCTTGACAATTGTTTTTATCATTGTTTAATCCTTATATCAATATCACATTTCAAAGCTCTCTTCAACTTATTATTATTATTATTATTATTATTATTATTATTATTATTATTTATAATTTATATAGTTAACCTCCCTGTAGTTCGACCCCGGTCTTGCCGGGTTATTTATTACTTTGACACTCCTACACTTGGGAGAAGATATCAATCTTTTGGTCGTGTCATTGCTGCTAGTTTGTGTTTGCTCCCGGTTGCTGGAGTCGTTGATGGCGTTGTGATAGTAAGGGAGCTCCTGATTTCGGCCGGGATGATGAAGACTCTACTGTTGTCGTGACTGGAAATAACCAAGCTTTATTGCTGCTATTGAGAAAGGATGTTGTCTCGAGCATGGTTTGTGAGGGGGGAATAGCAGGAAGAAGAAGTTGAAACAACACGTTTCTTCCTTCTTCTTTTTTTTTTTACGAGGATAGGGTGGCTTAGTCCCTGTTTTTTTCTCTATTATTGGCTGATGATTGGGGGAGAGAAAAGTGGGATCTGGACTTTCTTTGCTTCCTCCTGATGAAAAGGAGTTGTAACTTATAGGGGAAGTCTAGCTTGTGGGGGGAAGTCTAATGTGCGCTGGTTATGGTGATTTCAAACAAAAAAAATAATGAATTATGCAGGAGGGTAGCGACACTGTAGGAAGAAAATAGGTTTTTGTTCTCCTCTTTTTTTTCATAGTTTTCTTCTAGGTTTTTTTTTTTTGGTAATATCTTCCCCCGGTCCTTTTCGTAATGTCTCTTTTAGGGTTTCTTGTAGTGGACTCCCTCTGTTTTCTTGTAATATCTAGATTTGTATTTATAGTGCAAAATTCTTATTACATATGAGAAACAAAGTTCCAATCAAACTCATTCTCTCTTTTTAAAATTTGAATTTGATAAAGAATCAAATTTAAAAACAGATAACTATCATTATCTTAATGATAAGGAGAGAATGATAAAAGCACATTGTAGTCCATAGTTTCCCCATAAGTTGATTCTTATCTCTGCTTATATGAGTGAATTTTATTTCTTTGAATTTGTTAGCTAATTTCAAGAGATAATTCCGATATTGCTTCAACTTTTCATACTTGGTTTGCCACTCCCCTTCTACTTGGCAAATGATTAGTAGGGAATCCCCATAGACCTCAAGCTTTCCAACTCTAAGTTCTAAAGCAACTTTTAGACCGATAATGCTACCTTCATACTTGATCGTGTTATTGGTGCATCTAAATTGCAACCTTACTGAAATAAGGTATTGCTTATTTTCTAAGAAAATTACAACTACTTTAGCCCTATTTCCTGATACATTCAATGCCCTATTAAAGTACAAGGTACACCAGTCATTCATCTCATTATTATCTTCAACTATTAGCACATCCTCATCAGGAAGGTCAAAACTCAATGGCTCATAATCTTTCACAGTATGACCTGCAAGATGATTAGCAATCACACTCTCTTTTACAACCTTCCCTATTATTAAAAAAAATATCATATTATGTCAACAACACTTTCCACCTTGTTATTATACTCGACAAGTAAGGCTTTTCACAAATATACTTGAGAGGATCCAATTTTAAGATCAACCAGGTTGTGTAGTATAACTTATACTGCCTAAGCCTTTTTATGCTCCACACCAAGGCACAACATAACCTTTCGATTGTTGTATATCAGGGTTCACAGTCATTGAACTTTTTATTTAAGTAGTAGATAACTTGTTCTTTCTTCCTTGACTCATCATGCAAACCCAACACACATCCCATGGCTATTTTTGTCACTATCAAATATAGGAGAAAAGGTCTTCCTAATGTAGGAGGCGTTATCAATGGTAGATTTTGCAAATACCTTTTTATCATGTCGAAGGCTTCTTGGCAATCATTGTTCCATACCCCATGATTTTTCTTTCTAAGCGAAAGGAAAATTAGCTCGCACATTATTATTAGCTGAGATATGAACCTGGATAACCTTTGCTTTATCCAGATCAACTTTTATTCCTTGACTACTTACTACAAAACCCAATAGTCCACCTCTTACCCTGAACGAGCATTTTACAGGATTCAATCTTAATTGGTATTTTTGCAGCCTCTCAAATAATTTTCTCAATACTTGCACATGATCTTCTTCTTTATTTGATTTGATAAGTATATCATCTACGTAGACTTCCACTTCTCAATGCATCATATCATGGAAGAAAGTGACTATTGCTCTTTGATACGTGGCACTGATAATCTTTAATCCGAATGGCATCACTTTATAACAAAAGGTTTCCCATGGCGTGACAAAAGTGGTTTTCTCTTTGTCTTCTTCTGCATAGAGGAAAGTCATTCTTCGAGCTTGCTTTGTTCAAGTCTCTATAATCTACACACACCCGGATCTTGCCATCCTTTTTGGGAACTACAACCACATTAGCTATACATTGAGGGTAGTGGACCACATCCAAAAATCTTGCATCCCATTGTTTTTGTATCTCTATCTTTACATTAAATAGCATAACTGAGTGCATTCATCTGGTCTTCTATTTATCTGGCTTACTACCTTCTACTAAAAGAATCCTATATTCCACTATGTTAGTGTCCAAACCAGGCATATCCATATAAGTCCAAGCAAAAACGTATGCATACTAATGTAGCAGAGAGATTATCATATCTCTTTCCTCAGCTGTAATAAGAATGTCAATCTTCAATTCTTTCTTTTCTTGCTTAGTTCCTAAATTTATAATTTATAGCTCTTCACTAGTGAGTTTTCAGATTTTTTCGGACTTTTCCACCAACCTAGTAAACTCTTTCATATCCTCTTCTTCCCAATCTTCATCATCTATTGCAATAATATTATCAAAGTTTGGCTAATTATTATTAGTGCAATGAGTTTGTGAATTGATGGAACTTTCAGGATTTCTAAACGTGTAAGGTATGCTCATGTAAGCATGTTATTTGCAAAGAAAATGAAAACTCATCATGAAAACAAGGAAATGCATGATCTCATTAAAAAAAAAGCTTCGTTTAATAGAGAAGGTCTTGTGGCATTATGAGCCAAATTACCATCAAGATTAAAACATGTCAAAATAACATAGTAAGTAAAAACACTTCTTATAGACATGATCATCCATCTTCCAATTCTGGTATGTTTCTCCTCTAGTCAGTTTCTACACAAAAGCTTTTGCATGGACCTCATCGATTGTGTGGACAAACAACTGTGGTAGGATTTTTTGTCTTTTATTTCAACCTTCACCTCTCCAATTTGTTTCTTATCTTGACACACCAAAGTACTGATATGAACATCTATCATGCCGAATCCAATCACCTCTATAGACCTTAGAAAGATCATTTGGAGTGGTGGGAAAACGAGTTCCTCCTTTTCTAGTTCTCGTCATTTAATCTTTGTCTTTGTTACTTTCCTTTTGATTTTGGCGGCCTACTTGTAGTCATCTTTCTTGGGCTTATATCCAAGATCAAATCTCTAGTCTGCACATTTTAATTTCATCATATTGATCAGTTTTGGAATCCTAGTTTTTGGGTTATATTATATAGGAATCTCATTCTTTAAAAAGCAATTAGCAACTATTCTTGGAGTTTCTGAAATTTCCAGCCTTCTGAACACTGTACCTTCAGGAACTCATTAAGCATTCATGATTTTAAAAGTGTGAATGTTCCCATCTTTAAAATCTTCCACCTTGATAAACGGTACAACCATATTTTTTTTAATTATAGAAACTGTCTTTTTAACCTTGACAGTTATCAACATTCCTTTTATAATACATTTCAAGCATTGGTGTAGTGAGGAAGTTACTGCTCTAGCCGCATGGATTCATGGTCTTCCCGACAATATGTTGTAAAATGGATGAATGTCCATCACCTACAATGTAACCATGAACATTTATGGCTCCAAGTACAATTCCACCTCCAAAGTCCTATTTATTTTCCTCGGCGAGTCATCATATGCTCTTGCCATCATAATATTGGGTTTCATGTGCGACTCATCGACATGCATTTCTTTCAACATGTATCTTGGTAGCATATTTAGTATATTACTGTTGTCAACCATTACCTTACCAATCAGGATGTCTTTACATTATATTGTAATGTACAGTGGCTTGTTATGCCTAGTACCGTCAAGACCTGATTCATCTTTGGTGAAGTACAAACAATTTGAGGCTTGGATTTTCTCACTAGATACTTCATGGTTTCTTGGTTAATATCTTGAGTCATGTAAACCTCATTTAACACCTTTTGTAGGGCCTTCCTTAGTGGCCTATAGCTTAAAATCAATGACAATAATGATATTTCTGGCACGAGTTTTCTTAAGTTGCTCAATAACACTATATTCATTATGTTTCATCAGCTTTAAAAACTCATTGGTCTCTTCTCGATAACGGGTTTATTCATTTCCTTAGTCAGGTCGACCACTTATTTTCCCTTAACCTTTCTTTGTTTCTCAAGTTCTTCTAAGATGAAGCGTCTTTCACTACAAGTTAAGCCTCTAATTTTCTCTTGAAAGATAGGTGTTGGTTACGTGCTCTAGAAGGAGTACCCGTAGTTATGAGATAAGGCACTGTAGTTTCCTTTATGTGCCATTATAGGTTTGGACAAAACCAATTTGGGCAACCCGCCTATAGTAAATTGTGTTCGACACACTTTTTTTTTTGGTTAGATTCATCTACCATGGACACCTCTTTATTCATTCCTTTTTCATTTCAAAGAATTCCTTGAATCATCATTTGTATCACTTTATTGTTGAAGCCTTTACATTGGTTGATCATGTGGCTTTTTTTACCATGATACTTATAAAAATTCATGCTTGTTAGTCTTTTATAATCACCTTCTCTATACCCAGCTTTTACCATCATCTCATAAACTTTATCTATCGATACTTTTAAACACATTGGGTATTCCACTTTTAGTGCGTTTATCGACCCACTACCCAAGGCATGATTGGGTAAGGGTTTGTACTCATGTTTGGAGCTTCTTCAAATGATATTCACCCAGCTTTAATTAATTGCAGGAGCTTTTTCTTGAAGACATTGCAAGTATGAGTCTTATGTCCTACAACGCCAACATGGTACTCATAGGTGAGGTATGGCTTGTCTCAGCTGGGGTACAGTGGCTGCAGAGGCGCGAGTGATACTGGAGCTACATGTCCAATACTTAGTAGCTTTGGTACATCTCGTTTAAAGGTCGTGGTAACAGGGGTAGCTGTTTTTGGACTCTTTGGTAATTTTTCTTTGGCAAATTTTTATCTTAGCTTTTTTCTTGGTTATTTTAAGGCTTAGATTTTCTAGCAGAAAATGGAGAGTTAAATTTGATGTTGACAATTTAGGATGAAGGGGATAGGGTGTTGTAGTTTAGAAATTGTGATTCACTGCCGAATTGGCAGCCTGCAGCGAAACAGTTCTCGCTGCCGAATTGGGCAGCCTGCAGCGAACCAGTTCTCGTTGCCGATTCTACAATAAGCCTCCTAGGCAAAAACGACTTAAAGGCTAGTAAAAATTTCATGGTATGATGGTGTAAAATGTGGAACACTTGAATGTGAACATATGAACTCTTGAAATAAATGTGATGACAAATGTGATTCAAAAAAATACAAATGTACTGATTTCTGACCATTGATGTCTTAGGTGGTGCGGTCGGGATTGGACCATCGTCAAGACAAGAACAACCCACAGGTGGAGCAGGTAGGCGACTTGCACCGTCCTTTTACATATGTTGAATAATAAAATACCTTATCATGAATGTTAGCATATTGTGTTAGAACAGATATTAGATTGTTGGATGCTTAAACATCGACAAATAGTTGATTAACTTTAGCTAATGGCATCCAAATGGATGACCGGGACAAATGAATGATTAGCTTCGGCTAATAGCATCCGAACGGATGGCCAGGACGAATGAATGATTAGCTTCGGCTAATGGCATCCGAGTGGATGACCGGGATGAACGATTGATTAGCTTCGGCTAATGACATCCAAATGGATGACCGGAACAAATAGATGACTAGCTTTAGCTAATGGCATCCGAACGGATGGCCGGGATGAAAGAGTGATTAGTTTCGGCTAATGGCATCCGAATGGATGATCGGGACGAACGATCATGGTTGAGTGCAAGAAATGGTGCATCTATATGTACTACACGTTGTTTATACCAAGAACATGAAGAAACTATAAATGTTAATGCTTCATATAACTACCAGACCGTTTAATATCATTATTATTATTATTATTACTATTAAGCAATTGCATTCTCTTAAATGTTTTGTACTGCAGCAGGGACGTCATACTAACGAAATACCTAGGAAACCTAATACATGGGAACCTACTTTTGTAAGGAATCATGTAGATGCATTCTAAATCACAATGCCCTTCTTAGAAAGGAGGGGCAGGAACTAAGATGCCCAGAGTTGGCAAGACGAAGATCCCTTGGATGATATGGCATCTCATGCTCCGATTATACCACCTGAAACCTTGCAGGGGGAAGCTGCAGTAGTGGAGGAAGGCCCGAGGCCTAACCAGACAGAGGGAGCACCCCCAGTCGCAGCAGAGCAGCGAGAAAGATCAGAAGCACAATCGTCTACTAGTCCAACTGGTGTGCCCCCACAATATGTTGACGCGAGACTCCTTGCACAAATAGTTAAAGCAGTGATGGAGGGCATGGTTGGTTCGGCGACACAAATAACTCCCACCACGCAGATTCCACAGGCAGCCCCTATGACTAGCATGACCATGAATAATGTGGTGCCACTGGTCCGACTAGTCAAGAGTATGAGGGAAATGGGCTGTGAACCGTATATGGGGGAACAAGATGCAGAGATAGCTGGAAGATGGATTAGGAAGGTAGAAAAGACCATGATTCAAATAAGCATATCCGAGGGTTTGAGGGTAAATTGTGCAACCCAGTTACTGTCTGATAGGGCCATGACATGGTGGGAAACAATTCAGCTGAGCCGTGCAACCGAGACACTAACTTGGAGTGACTTCAAGACAGAGTTTGAGAATCAGTTTTATTCCAAGTACCATCACAAGGTGAAAGAACAAGAGTTTTTAGCACTAAGACAGGGTGATATGTTGGTATTGGAGTACGAAAGGAGATTTCATGACCTCTCATTATTCGCCCCACACTATGTACCGACAGAGGAACATATGATTGAGAAGTTGAGAGATGTTTTACGATAGGATTTGAGACAAAGATTGATCGCCTTGCGGTTTAAATCTGTGAGGGAGTAAATTGAGGCTGCACAAGCTCTAGAGGCATGTATTGGAGAAAACCAAGGGGGATATCAGGGTATAAGCAAAAAGAGAGATGGGGACTATTTCAGCGGCAGTCCACTGCTCCTGAAGAAAGGAAAAAGTGGAGTGTTTGAGCAGTACGAGAAAAAGGGGAGTTTGATATTACCGCCTCACCAACAGTCAAGGGGGAGAGTGATGGTTGGACAGTCGCACTCGAGGGCAAACTTTTCAACTAGGACCGGTGACTGCAAGGGTGTTGACTATCTTTTTTGTGTAAAATGTGGACAAAAACACCCTGGGGACTGCTCAGTTTCCCCCGGGCGATGCTTTGTGTGTAGAGGAGAGGGTCATAGGTGGAGGAACTACCAGTATCTGAGTCAGGGGTGTCATTACTGTGGTGGAAGAAGTCACTACAAGAGGGACTGCCCCAAAAGGAACTCCAGACAAGTACAGAGTTATAAGCAGCCCAGTCAGAGCCATCAATAGTTAGTCACTGTGAATAGGCCAGTGAGATCTTCTCAATCAGGAGCAAACTCCAGTCGAGGGAAACAGAGGGCACAAAATGATCGGACCACGGGGAGGGTCTTCCACCTGACACAGGAAGAGGCCAGGGCTGTATCGGATGTGGTGGCAGGTACACTACTATTGAATGATTTTAATGTGCATGTGTTGTTTGATCCGGGTGCCACCCACTCATTCATTGCTAAGAGAATTGTCACTAAATTGAGAAAGGGAGTAGAAATAGTAGAGAAGGGGTTCGTAATTGGAACTCTAATGGGAGATATGGTTGAAACAAATATTATGTATGTGGATGTGGGGATTAGTTTATCGGGGTATGAAATAGAAGTAGACTTGATTCCTTTAGAGCTGCATGATTTTGACATAATCCTATGCATGAATTGGTTGAGTAAATACAAGGCTCTAATAGATTGTTATGCTAAAACTATTACTTTCTAAACACCTAAGGGCGAGAAAATGACTTTTGAAGGAGAGAGAATTTTTAAACCGAATTCCTTAATATCAGTGGTAACAGCCCAAAAAATTTTAAGAAAGGGATGTATGGGATACCTCGCGTACATCTTAAACTCTGACGATGAAGGTCTGCGATTGAAGGATATTCCTATGGTGAAGGAATTCCCAGATGTGTTTCCTGAAGAACTACCGGGACTACCCCCGAAGCGAGAGGTAGAGGTGTCTATAGACACTTTTCCTGGAGTCCCACCCACAGCCCAACAACCATATCGGATGGCTCCAGCAGAACTGAACAAGTTAAAGACTCAGTTACAGGAATTGTTAGACAAGGGGTTCATACGGCCCAGTAATTCCCCTTGGGGAGCACCAATCTTATTTGTGAGAAAGAAAGATGGAACCCATAGACTTTGTATTGACTATCGATAGCTGAACAAAATAACAATGAAAAACAAGTATCTGTTACCTCGGATAAATGATTTGTTTGATCAATGAAAAGGAGCGAGAGCATTTTCGAAGATAGATCTGAGATCAGGGTATAATCAAATGAAGATTAAAGAAGCGGATGTCGCAAAGACCGCATTTAGAACTCGTTATGGACACTATGAATTTTTGGTGCTATCGATCGGGTTGACGAACGCCCCAGCCCTTATCATGGATTTGATGAATCGGGTTTTCCAACCATACCTGGATAAGTTTATGGTGGTATTCATTGATGATATACTAGTGTACTCGAATTCTTTCTAGGAGCACGAAGAACACTTGAGACAAACCTTACAAACCTTGAGAGATCACCAGTTATATGCAAAACTAAGTAAATGTGAATTTTAGCTGAAGAGAGTGACGTTTCTAGGACATGTAATTTCAGCCGAAGGTGTTTTTGTAGACCCCTAAAAAGCCGAAGCAATCTTGAAATGGGAAAAACCAACTTCGGTCACCGAAATACGTAACTTCCTGGGACTTGCAATGTAAATCCCGAGAAAAAAACCAAGGCTGGATTAAATTAAAGAAAATAAACTAAACTAAAAAGAAGTGGGGGCAAAAACAAATACACTTAAAGAAAATGGAGCCTAAATGCAAATAAGAATAATTATAGAGCATAAATACTCCTATTTTCACCAAAAACAGATCTGCAGCTACGTAAAGAAAGAAAAGAGGGAGTTTTTATATCCATTTTTACAAATCAAGAGAGAAACACCAAAATTTCAAGAACCCATCTCAGATTGAGGGTTATAGGTAAAATAAACCCTGGTGGGAAAGGGATTAACAAGAAAAATAGAACAAGAAGAGAAGAGGGGAGGGTCGACTATCATTAGAAAGAAAAGGAGGGATCGAAGCCTTGATTCGCACCAGGTAAGATATTCTAAACCTGGTCTTATGAGTCATTTCAAGTCGATTATGAATTGATGCCTAGATGTTAAATTATATATTGAGTTCTTAGACTTGAATTGAGGAAAAAGTATGAGTTATTAAAGTAAAGAACTTCATGTGTTGTGTGTGAATGGAAATGTTGATGAATCTGGACAGTTTCGTCTCTTGACTTTCAAAGAGATTTTAGGTAGGAGAATGAAGGAATTAGGATCAAGTTCCTCATAGAAATTGTAATTCTGGATGTTTACTAACTAATGAAATTGGTCTTGCTCAATTTGGAGTCATAGAACTCCAGTTATGGGTCACCAACCGAGACTGGGTCATGACAGACCTTATAGGGTAGTAGGTCTGGTTCATTGATGAGCCATTTTGACTATCTTAGAGGTAGAATTGGGTTCTAGTTAAACATATAACTTGTAGCCTCATGTCTTACCTTTCCAATGCCATAAATTTCATTTGAATTGGAGTTCTATAACTCCAGATATAGTTAAAATTCTGAGGAGAGTTCAGACAGTAACAGTTCAAAAATGGATAGTAACAGTTGGACAGTAATGGTCCAAGTGTTTGTTGATGAGCGATTTTAACTATCTTAGAGGCAGGACTGGGTTCTTCTCAAAACATAGAACTTGTAGCCTTATGTCTTACCTTTCCAACGATAAATTTCTCTTGAATCGGAGTTCTATAACTCCAGATATAGTTAAAAATATAAGGAGAGGTCAGACAGTAACAATTCAAAAATGGACAGTAACAGTTGGACAATAATGGTCTAAGTGTTTGTTGATGAGCGATTTTAACTATCTTAAAGGCAGAACTGGGTTCTTTTCAAAACATAGAACTTGTAGCCTCATGTCTTACCTTTCCAATGCCATAAATTTCTCTTGAATTGGAATTCTATAACTCTAGATATAGTTAAAAATATGAGGAGAGGTCAGACAGTAACAGTTCAAAAATTGACAGTAACAGTTGGACAGTAATGGTCCAAGTGTTTGTTGATGAGCGATTTTAACTATCTTAGAGGTAGAACTGGGTTCTTCTCAAAACATAGAACTTGTAGCCTCATGTCTTACCTTTCCAACGCCATAAATTTTGCTTGAATCGGATTTTTATAACTCCAGATATAGTTAAAAATCTAAGGAGAGGTCAGACAGTAACAGTTCAAAAATGGACAGTAACAGTTGGACAGTAACGGTCAAAGTGTTTGTTGATGAGCGATTTTGACTATCTTAGAGGCAGAAATGGGTTCTTCTCAAAACATAGAACTTGTAGCCTCATGTCTTACCTTTCCAACGCCACAAATTTCACTTGAATCGGAGTTCTACTAGATATAGTTAAACATATGAGGAGAGGTCAGACAGTAACAGTTCAAAAATGGACAGTAACAGTTGGACAGTAATGGTCTAGGTGTTTGTTGATGAGCGATTTTGACTATCTTAGAGGCAGAACTGGGTTCTTCTCGAAACATAGAACTTGTAGCCTCATGTCTTACATTTCGTTTGAATTAGAGTTCTATAACTCTAGATATAGTTAAAAATCTGAGGAGAGGTCAGACAGTAATAGTTTAAAAACAAGGCAGTAACAGTTGGACAATGATAGTCCAAATATAAAAAAAGGAATGATAACTAGGATTGGATAAAGAACGACAGTAATAATGAGTGAAATGAGAAAAACATAAATTACTAAGAAATGACTGAAAGAAAGACTTATTGGTTGTTGATATGGTTATTATAAAACATACCCTTGAGTGAGGAAAATTTTTGAGATAAACCTGTGATTTGCAGGAGGGACTACAGGCGTGGTGCAACAGCAGCAGCAGGAGAGCACGAGTAGAGCTTCTATTGCAGGTAGGTGATTCACGCCTAAGCTTTCTAGTTAAATTCCATGATTTAATATATTATTGATGTGAAATGTGAATTACTGAATGTATGTGTATTCAAGGTGAAAAGTTGTTATATGAATTGCCAAGTGATGAAATTATCACTGACAAAGGAAATATGAGAAGTGTGATTTGAGGCATAAAGTAGCATACATTGAGTGTATGTTAGGATCCCGGGTAAGGGGATCACCATGTATTGTCTAGCATACATTTAGTGTATGTTAGGATCCCGGGTAAGGGGATCGCCACGAATGGACTAGCAAACATTTAGTGTATGTTAGGATCCCGGGTAAGGGGATCTCCACATACTGGCTAACATACATTTAGTGTATGTTAGGATCCCGGGTAAAGGGATCGCCTTACATCGACTCCTATGGGGTGGTGATGACGATACCAGTGAAATTGGTATTGGTAATGTGATAAGCAAAAGTAATCACGTTGATCTTATAAGGTCTGGAATGAAGGTTGATAGTGGCAGAGGGAATGGTTATTAATAGCTTGAATAAGAAAGAGATTTTAAGAAATAAAAAAACTAGAAAGGAGAAATAAATGAAATATGAACGCATGTTACCTTGTTGAAATTATTAGATATTCATATTGTTATATTTATTGTGATATTCACCTTACAATAATATGTATTTTGTTTCAGGATCATCGCATGCACGACAGGAGTAGATCCTAGCTTATGTTCCCTTCTTGAAATCTAGGTTCTAGGGAGTATACCCTTGTATTTTGTAAACATGAAAATGTTTTTATAACTTAATTTGTATAATAAATGTTTAAACTTGATTGGATGAATTTAACGTTGTAGTTCATATAACCATATTTCATGTCTTTGTATTTATATTTATTTAATTATCCATCCATAATGATATTTTGTTATATAATGCATATCATAAATATTATGGTTGATGGGTCTGAGTATAATTGTGGAATTGAAACCCAAGATGATTGGGTCGGGAATTAAGTTATGAGATGCGAACTGTTAGAAGTGTAAACAGGTTACATGTCAGTAACTTGGGACCTTCCGGTATAGGGGGGACCCCGTCAAAATTCCGGTAGATGTTAATACAAAGACCATGAATATATATACAAAAAAAAATTAACTACTCTGTTTTTCTATTGACATGAGATTGTTGTTTTATCCCAGAAATGAGGGATGTTACATGCAGGATACTATCGGAGATTTATTGAAGGTTTTTCCCTAATTGCAACCCCTTTGACCCAGCTAACTAGGAAGGATAAGAAATGGGTGTGGTCATAAGAATGTGAGAAAAGCTTCCAAGAGTTGAAGAGGAGGCTCACCACTGCTCCAGTGTTAACCCTTCCCTTAGGAACCGAGGGTTTTGTGGTATATAATGATGCCTTAGGGAAAGGATTGGGGTGTGTTTTGATGCAACATGGGAAGGTGATCACCTATGCATCAAGGCAGTTAAAGCCTCATGAGGTGAACTACCCGGTGCACGACCTGGAGTTGGTTGCTGTAGTATTTGCCTTGAGGATATGGAGACACTATTTGTATAGGTCTCAAACCCAAATTTTTACTGATCATAAGAGCCTGAAGTATTTGATGTCGCAAAAGGAGTTGAACATGCAACAAAGAAGGTGGATAGAGCTTATTAAGGATTATGACTGCATCATAGAATACCACCCGGGGAAAACAAACCTGGTGGCTGTTGCGATGTCACGGTCGCACAAATCAATTACTCTAGCTTCAAACACAACACACAAGATAGTATAGAGCAAGCAGGGGGTTGATCCCATGAGGAAGATTCAAGTCAGATTTTTATGCTAGATAATATGCGATTTGGGGGGGGTTTGGACGTTATCTAGGCTAAAGCAAAAGAAAACAGAAAACTATCAAACGAAATTTAATAAAATCAGAAAATTATCAAGAGAACAAACCTTGGTCACAAGCACACATCCACCTACAGAAATCAGAACTGATCATGGAAACGAAACATCAATTTATATTCTGAATATTTATCTCTTCTTAACATTGGTTAGTTAACGGATCCGCCGTATAACTAGCCCTAACCATCAAACAACCACAGTGTCCGCACTAGTAATTTAATTCAATGGCAGCCTTAAGAACTAGATAAGTTGATTAATCAAGAAAACATAACTATCTGCAGTCTATGTTTGATTTGATTGAATGTTCTCCCTAAGATTAATAACGTAGATCCGCCACAATTATTAAACTCAGTTGCTTCACAAGTTCATATACCACAACTCCGGTTTTGATATCAAACTTAGCAATAGATTGTCTACAATAATAACTTAAAGTCCACTCTAGCAATTAAAATAAACAATCATAGGAAAAATAAGCATAGGAGAACAAACATATTCATCATATAAACTGAAAAGAAAAGGTAAAATAAATCTCACTGTTCTTGAAATCTGAAGGTTTCCGTGTCCTTGCAACCAAGAAAAAGTGTTTAGCCTTACATGTTTGTTGAACAACTAATCAAAAAGAAAGAAGAATGCATAATTTAGGGTTTCTTAGAGGAAGGGGGCGTTTTTCTCTTCTTCGCTGGCTGCTCCTCTTCTCTTCTCTCATTCTTTTTATATCTTAGGAAACCCTAGGTCTCTATTTTACAAAATAGTCCTCCATTAAGTAGACTGTTTACATTTAAGTACTTCAATAACTATTTTCCTAAAAAAGGAGAAA
>Ga0325411_1000061_pt1:27500-94987 | contig 94987 bp, 88 predicted proteins | sample PopdelMetagenome_13_FD_206181 | JGI IMG/M metagenome (GOLD analysis project Ga0325411, IMG submission 206181) | Populus deltoides microbial communities from Bellville, Georgia, United States - Xylem-PdIQD-R4 | ecosystem: Host-associated > Plants > Phyllosphere > Stem > Wood/Secondary... | reverse complement strand
TGTAATGAATATTATTTAACATTACTTTTACATTTTTAATGTTTAATCCATTTTTATTTGTTTATTAAGGTTTTTTACAATTAATAAATTATTTTTTTTATATATTTTAAATACCTACCGACGGATATACCGACAGATAATATCCGTCGATATTTAACAGAGAGTTGCCGAACAATTATCAGCCATGCCATTAATACCGACGGCATCACCGACGGATATTATCCGTCGGTGCTTAAATGCCGACGGCATTACTGACGGATAATATCTGTCGGTATTTCACAGAGAATTGCAACACAATTACCAGCCATGCCATAATTACCGACGGAAATTCCGTCGGTAATGCCGTCGGTAATTACCATTTAAATTTTAGACGGATTTATTCCGTCGGTAATGTTCCTGCGGGAAACTTTTTTTTTGGCGCACGCGTATCCGTCTGTAAGACCGTCGGTGGGTGTTTTTTTTATTTGCGACAGACTTAGCGACGAAAATGGGAGTTACCGACGACTGGTATACCGACAGACGGGTTCCGTCGGTGAGGCCGTCGGTATGTTTTTCACCGACGGATTGCATTGCTGTCACCGACGGAATTAGTCCGTCGGTAAAACTGGATAATGTTGTAGTGTCCTAGATGCCTTATGAAGCTTAATTTTCAGGAAGCTTCATTTTCGGAAAGCTTTTGACTTGGTCCAGTGGGTCTTCCTGAGGGATCTACTTCAGCTTCTTGGTGACCCTCTATGCCCTTATCTATTTATTTGGAATACTTCTCCAGGATGCTTATGTTAGCATCTCGGTAGTCTGGCTTCCATTTTCATCTGAAATGCAGTACTTAAGGCATATGTCACCTTGCTTTTATGGATGATGTGCTATTGCTTTCTCATGGGGATAGAATCTCAGTCTAATCTATGTTCAAACAGCTTATAACCTTTGGCAAGACTACAAGGTTGGATATAAATGCTGGCAAATCTTTTTTTTTAGGGGTTAGTGATAGCCTGAAGCAGGTAATTCTTCGTGATACTGGTTTCAATGAAGGATGTTTCCCTTTCACATACCTTGGTGTTCCCCTTATCCCTCAAAGGCTTCTTGCAAGTCAGTACTCCCTACTTTTGCATAAGCTAGAATCATCAGTCCAGAGTTGGATGGGTAAACATCTCACATTTGCTGGGAGGTTGGAGATAGTGCGATCAATATTATATGATATGGTGTAGTTTTGGCTAAACATCTTCCCTATGCCAAAGAGTGTTATTAGGCAAATCATTAGCATTTGCTGAAATTTCTTGTAAGTGACATCCGAAAGAGTAACTCTGTCTTGGTCGCCTGGAAAAATGTTTGTATGTCTAGGGCTGAAGGAGGCCTCAATCTCTTTGATATTAGAGCTTGCAACAAAAGTTTCCTGGCAAAGCAACTCTGGAATATTCATCTCAAAACATATTCGATTTGGATTCGATGGGTGCACCATTTTTACTTACGTAGCAGCTCTGTTTGAAATATACATGCCCACCACACTTCATCGCCCTTGTGGAAGTCCATTATTTCATTAAGAGACCGGCTTGTTGAGGACTGTGGGGGCCAAGCCGAAAGCATCTCCTTGATGAGCAGATGGTATAATGAGGTAGGCCCTTTCTTGATTAAAGCATATGATTTCTTTTGTCCAACTAATACTCCAGTCACCTGGGAAAGAGTGGTTTGGGATCATTGGTCTATGCCGAAATACAACTTCATCTTATGGCTAGCAATAATGGGGAAGCTTTGAACCAGAGACCGGCTACGATTCATTCCAACAGATACTTTTTGTGTGTTCTGTAGGCACGAAGAGCAATCGCACAACCATATATTCTTTGCTTGTGATTGGACATTTTGTTAGTGGGGGAAGCTTAAGTGATGGTTGAGATTTCAAAGGCAAATGGTGACTTTGTCCACTGCCATAAGAGGGTTAATGTAAACACAAAAAAAAAAGTAAATTAAAGCCGGAAATGACTCCACCATAGCTGCTGAATCGACAGCAACACAGTTTGGCTGCTGATTTCTGAATCGACAGTGACGCAGTTATTAGCTGCCGATTTCTGAATCGACAGCAGCACAGTTTGGCTGCTGATTTCTGAATCAACAGCACCACAATTATTGGATGTCGATTTCTGAATCGGCAGTGGCACAGTTTGGTTGCCGATTTCTGAATCCACAGTGGCATAATTTGGCTGCTGATTTCTGAATCGACAGCGACAAAGTTTTTGGCTGCCGATTTCTGAATCGGCAGCGACGCAGTTATTGGCTGCTGATTTCTAAATCGGCATTGACATTGTAAAACCTAACAAAAAATTTGTGTTAGACCGGCCTATCCTAGGGGAGAATTGGAATAGAAACCAGCCCAAGATAACCCAAAAGGGGGGCAAGGACAACCTTGGTCCAGTGCCCAAACACCCCAGTACACTTATAAGGGCTGTAAATATAAGGAAAGAGAAAGGCTAACTCTTCCTCTTGACATGACTAAAGAGTTGATGTCTTCTCCCAAGTATAAGAGTGTCGAAGTAATAAATAACCCGGCAAGACCGGAGTCGAACCACAGGGAGGTTAACTGTATAAACTACAAATAAAGAAATAGATAATGACAAAAAAGGAGTTGAAGAGAGCTTTGAGATGTGATATTGATATAAGGATTAAACAAGGATAAAATAATTGTCAAGGTTAGAGGATCCACTAATGGTATTTCAAACAAGTATAGTATAAACTCTTTTTATTACTCAACTGAAAACCACACACAAAGGAGGTTCCAATTGGATAATAAATTGTTAACATGATTACATTAGTTATCTTATTGGAATAATGCTAATACTTGTAAATGTTGTCAGGTATTCATGATTATAACTTATGTTAAAAACAAATCAAGTTCCTTTCATAGCACATGTGTCGGTTATACCATACTGTTGAGCTATGAAAGTGTCAAATATTTGTTGTACCAAGGGCTATACAACATAAATCTAGATTAACCATTTAACAAGCAAAGTGTTAAAAGTGAACAAGATAACAAATACAAAACATGTTAGTATCAAGCATTAAGGTCCATGTTGAGTATATATTAATTCTTACACCATTAGTGTAACCTTTTCACCTTGACATAATAAACTTAGCTAAATATAATGAAAGAGAGAAACATAAATAAGATATAAGTTAACTAAGTAAAGGACAGGAAATGAAAAGTATAAACAAGAGATTAATATAAACAAAACTTAAGTATTACAAAAATATAAAGAGAGAGAGCGAGAACATGATCTTGATCTGAAAACCAAAATGCTTAAATGCATGGCAAATGACTCCTTCTATGGGCCAAAATTCAGAACTATTGATTTGATGACTAATTGTTGAGTGGGTGGCCACCTCTTGACTTGCTAACAATCCTTATCTTCCTGTCTGCAGAAAACGTCATTGCTAACATAAGAATTTGAGCAGATAGTATTTATGAAAGTTCTGGAAAATTGTCTCAGCTTTCCAACAAAACAAGAATCGATGCATTTGGACTTTTAGAACTCGAGATATGGGCTGAACATTGAATAGTGTCTGGGCTGCAGGACAAATTCCGACTTCTCTGTTGTTGCTACAATTTGAACTTGAAAACGGTCCTTTTGAATCTTAGACTCTTCATGAAAGTTTTAGGCCTATGTCTTAGCTTTCCATACATATAAACCAAACATAAATCCAAGTTCTACAGCTCCAGTTATGATCCAATAATCGAATAGTGTTCCAGTTTGGACTGAATCAGATCTCTTTTCTAAGCTTAGCCCTCTCTTTGTCTTCTCAATTTCAGTAGTTAAACTCATCAATCAATCCTTTAATTTATGTGATAGGCCTACATTTAAGATGAACATTTACCATAAATTAAAGGTATCTTATATTAGTAGACATATTATTATAAAACATGCTCTAGTTAAAGAGATATTGATACTTCAAGTGGAATATGATGATATAAAACCTTGATAAAAATGCACTTTTAAGTACTAATCACACCTGCCAACCAGCTTATTACTAGTCCCTAGTAATCAAAGTGTTAAAATAGAAAAACAATTTGCAAGTTCCACAAAGCAAGGCATTCATCATTCAAGTTCCATTAATCTATCCAAATAAACAAACTCTCATTGAATTTATATATCTGCTTCATACTGTATGAAAACATAGATGATGAGGCTTTTATTGGAAGAAAACAATAATCTGTTTTAATGTTTTTCTAAGGTTAACTTCCTTGAGTTGAGATTATTATCTTTTTTTTTTTAATATATATACATATAACTTAAAACACAATGCATCTTTAACCCATGTAACGAGCTTTCGGCTAATGACTCCCAGACCAGTTAGTCTTAGGGCATCAGGTGTTGAAACACCCCTACGAGCTTAGTAACTCGGGTTGCAGATACTGATACGTAGATAGTGCAATGTTTGATTCCCTTAAGCTTTTCTCCTTAACCCATGAAACAAGCACTGGGCCAATAGCTCCCAAGTCAGTTGACTTTAGGGTAATAGGTGTTAAAACACCCTTTCGTGCTTAATTGCTTAGGTTAGGGATGCTACGAAACCAAACTTATCTATGTTTTTATTATCATCAATATTATCAATTTTTTTTTGCAAATTATATACTATCCATTTCCCTTAGTTGTTACCTTTAACCAAAGAACAGAAATAATGTAATAATCCAATGTACAACCCACAATCATATGTTAAAGTATGTGTGTGAAAATGAAGGTTTAAGAATACTTGTTAAATGAGTATATGAGCAGAATCAAGTGATAACAATGCGAGAGTTTGTAAACCTGAATATTTCAAGAAGTATTCTGATAGACCTTGTTAAGAATGTTTACTACGATGCATCTAAAGAGTCATTAAAGTTCCTCCTTTACTCTATCATCCTAGTAACAACAGTTTTGCATATGGTTTTAATAGTAGAAAACACAGTTAGTTAATATTTTTTTTAATATCAACTACTACCCTCTCCCCCCCAACCAAAACGAAACATTGTCCTCAATGCTCTAAGGTAGAAAGATGGAATATAGAAGACATCACCTGAAACAGCGACTACTGACAAACCTAAAACACATTTAAACAAATATAATAAACAACAAAACACAAATATTATGCTATTAATAAAATCAAAAGACACAAGGTTTCACAAACGAAGGCTCAAATCCAATCTAAGCTTTTTACGGCTTTCCATAGTTGACCAATTTATGCGACTCATGGAGGGATCAAGTACAGGGATGAAAGATTGTAGTTGGTCAATCAATTGTTCAGCAGTAACAGCAGAGATTATGATTTGTCATGCCGAAGATGTTAGAAATTTATGTTCCACAACTTGATCAAGAAAAGACAACAAATTATCATAAAAACCATTAACATTTAACAAACCTATAGGTTTATGGTGAATGTGCAGTTGGGCCCAAGAGGAAATATGAAAGATCTCTTCCAATGTGCCCAGACCACCTGGTAAGGCAATGAAGGCGTCAGCATGGTTAAACATTGCATTCATTCGATCAAACATTATGGAGACTTGTAGTTCCTCTCTAATTGTTTTTCTAATGATGTCCCCTTTTGCTAAAGCTTTAGGGACGACCCCCAAAACTTGACTTCCTCCTAAAAATGCAGCTATTGACACCCCCCCATTAACCCAAGGCTGCCTCCTCCATACACTATGTAACAGCCAAGGCCAACCTGCCATATATTGTCCGCTTTGGGCCTTACCGCCCTCACAGTTTTGTTCCTGGTGACGCGAGCCCACTTCTGAGCCTGACGCCCCAAAACACGTATGACAAGTTGGCAACCAGCTGTGAAACCCTAGAAAATTTGTAATTTAAATATATGGATGTATAACCTGCCATGTAAACGTAAGACTGAAAGTGATATATAATGGAGGGGATGACCTCCCTAAAATGAATTGTGTTTTAGAATTCATATAGACAAAGAAACTGGTAACGTGTTTTAATGGATAAAATGATGAGTGAAATGAAAAAATATTTCTAAGAAATAAGTGAGGTAATAAAGAATACGTTATAATAAAAGATAATTCAATGAAAATGGTAGGACTGAAGGTGCAAGCATCAATTAAAAATCAGTGACGTTACTTTGAAACAATAATAATACCCGATAAATAAATAGAGGTATAAATTTTAAAATGAATATATTCCAAAATAATAAAATGACCTTAAAGGTTTAGAAGGATAATTGATATTATTTTATGTGAAGATTGAACAAGAAAATTTGGATCGTTGACGAATAGCAGAGCTCTCAATCCAATCGTCGGATTGGGATGAAATTTTGCATGAAGTCTATTAATATGTTTTCCTACCTTGGTGAAAGATTTCATCTCAATGGGAGGTTGGTAAAGACTAGCGATTTAAGCAGAAATAAACCGGATAGTTTACATAAAAAATAAAATAAAATACATAAATTTATAAATGAGGGACATAAATGTAATTAGGGGAAAATGTGCCTTTAAAACCGAAAAGGCCACCAGTTCAAAAAAAAAGGGTGAGAGACAATAGAGAATTCGGCTAGAGAGAGGTGCAGAAATTGAAGTAACCAATAATGTTCTGGTGGCCATAGCTCTGGAATCCACCGTTGGATCATGTTTATTTTTGGATATATTATTCTTCTCACACTCCTATACTAACTGACCAGAGGGATTGAAAGGCACATAATCCCTTTGACAGAAATCATCATCGGAAGTTTCCTAGAAAAGAAAAGGAAATACACCTGCAGGGCAATTTTGGTCGCCGACCGATTTCTCTCTTCCACCGTTGGATCATGCTTATTTTTGGATATGTGATGCGCCTAGATTTTGCCTTCATTATGGATGGTGGAGATGGGAAACGCAATCTCTGGCAAGGTGTCGTTTATGTTGAACAGTAGCTCGTCCATTTTCAGGTTAGTTCAGTTTTATTGAGATCTATGGAGATCCAACTGTTGGATCATTCTGATTTGGAGATATATTGTACACAACTCAATGATATATATTCTGACAGTTGGGTTCAAGCAAATAATTAGAACTGGATGACTTATTGCTTTTTTTATTCTATTGCTAGTCTTAGTAAAAATTTAGGAAGCTTGATTTAATTACATGTTTTGATGAAATTAGAATTGTGTGGGCGTAGAGTTAATGTTAGATGTAATGGTAAAATATGTTCTTGTTATTAGTGTTGTTATAGATTAATTGTGTTGTAAAATGTGTTAGGGAAGTTTTGAAATTTGGATGAAGGGACATTGAGTTTGTTGATTTAATGGATATATGTTTTCAGGCATTAAAAAGGATTGGGTCTAGTGGTAATTGAAAGAAAACTTGAAGAAAATTATATCCTCCATTTAATGCAAAGATTCGACCTAGACATATAAATGAGAGGATGAGCTTAATTGTTTTAATTGCGCTATGAAATTTGAGTTGAATGAGATCAGAATAGATATGAAATGAGTGGGTAAAGGTTTATCTGGAATAATTAAAAAGGGAATCATCCCTCACCATGAATGAAGGCATTCGGCCAAATAAAGAAGAAATAAGGAGATAAGACTTTGATTCATTTTCTATGTAAATTAGGTATGGATGCATTTATGTGTATAAAGAAAATTAGGTAGAGTGTCAATTGGAAGAATTTTAAAAGGATCCAAATTCTCATCATAATATGGAATTCAACCAAAAATGGAAATCTTGAACTTGAGTTTATTCGATCTAATGTTATGGGGATTTTTATGGGATTGTGGTTTGTTGAATGCCAAATGAATTGTGTTATGTTTGAAATAATATATTAATGTGAGGAAATTTTTATTTTTTGTGGAATTTTAAGGTTGTTCAAATGGATAATAAAAGGGGAGAAAAAGGTTAAATTAAGGCGTGCATAGAATTATGATGAAAAATATGTTGTTAAATTTACTTAAGATGAAGTAAAGTGGACTTATGAAAAAGAATTGAAAAACTCATCATGAAAATAAATAAATAAAAAATAAGGTCATTCAGCCAAGAATTGGTTTGATAAGAAAAATGAATTAGTTTCAATGGAATAATTAAATGTAAGGATGTGAAGTTACTGAGTCTGTACATGATGAATTGAGTAGACAAAAAAAATAAATTGTTAGGCCATGTTTAAAGATATTCAGCTTGGAAAGACAAGTCATGAAAGGAAAGGAAATAAATGAATAAATATATGAATGCATGTGTCATGCGATTTTAAATTTAAATGAATTTTAGAATGGAATTTTCAATTATGGTGGAGCCATATTTGATATGTATCTTTAATGATACAAGAGAGATTGCAGGATCTGTTCAGTAGCATGGGGTTTTTACGTGAGTTCAAGTATTAGGTAGGTGTCTTACACCTCAAACTTTTGTTTTTACAGTATTTGTTGGAGTTAAATAAATGGTATTTTCTATAAATGTACTTGTGCTGGGGTAATTATAAATGTTTATGTCGAGGAAAATATAGTGGACTAGCTGACTTGAATAGAGTTAGTGGCGCTACTGCACTGACTGCCGAGTTAGATGTGTAATAACAAAAATAAAGTGTACTGATTTTAAGGTGATAAATTAATGGTATATTATGATTAAATTATTGATGCTCGATTTATATATGTATACTGATGATGTGTATGTGTTTAAATAATTTATATGAAGGAAGTAGGTGTTCGACACCTTGGAGTAATTAATTAGTTTATTTTTTTTTATTGTAGAAGGAATTTTATAGATTGTAAATTCTAGTGCTGGTTACTGGAAATAATGCCCTAGTGAATGGGCAAGCCTTGAAGATTATTTCCTGGTTACTGGAATTTATGCCTGGTTGAATGACCATGTTAAGAAAATTAATTTATGAATTAATGGGATAATTACTCGATGTAAAATAGATTAATTGTAAAAATTTGAAGTTAAATATGCTGGTTTGTGGGAGACACTCTTGATGTTTTTATTTTAGTAGATTTATCTCTATGTTTAGAAGAGAATTTATGAAATTAGAAATTTCAAAAAGAAAATAAGACAATTTATTCGATGAAATGAAAGTCACTTTAATGTATATGAATAGTTAGCCCTTAATCAATTACTTATTGAAATGTGCAAATTTTTAATCATGTTTAATGCGATTATGTTTTTAGGTACATCACACCCTTGATCTGGAAAGTAGATGCTTGGATAAATAATTTTGTTACGTGATTAATGTAATTGGAAGAGCTAATATTTTGTTGTAATATACTTCTATATCTAAAAATTATAATGTTTAACTTATTATCTTGTGTATGATGTAATTTATAATGTTATTATTATTAAGTTGAATTATGGTTGGTTGTATATATATTTTGAGCATAAATACTTATATATATAAAAAAAGAGACGATGCATGTTATGAATTTATTAGCTTTTATCATAGTGTTCTATAGAAAATAGAATTGAGATATTGAAATATGCTTGAGTTTTAGAAGTCCAAATGATGAAACGAATATTGTGATTGATGTAACAGGTTGAGAAATGATTGAGTCGATAACTTGGTATAAAAAAAATACAAAGGAAACTCTGCTGAAATTTCAGGAAAATAATATATATATATATATATATATATATAATTGGTAACTACGAATATATATATAATATATTTTGAGTTTACAAGTTGGGACTGTTATACTACCAAAATTTTGGTAGAAATTTGGTGGAACCGGTATATATAAAAAAAATTACCTGGAAATTTCCAATGTATCGCGAAAAAGGATGTTGGAAATCAGGGTTGTTACACCAGCACTCTTAATAAGGCCAGCTACCACTCCCTCACCCGCCGATGTGGAATATTACAATCCACCCCCCTTAAGGAGCCCGACGACCCTGTCGGCACAACCGGACAGCCAGTGAGGTCGGCTCTGATACCAAATGTAACAGCCCGACCCAACCTACCATATATTGTCCGCTTTGGGCCTTACTGCCTTCACGGTTTTGTTCCTGGTGACGCGAGCCCATTTCTTAGCCTGATGCTCCAAAACGCGAAGGACAAGTTGGCAACAAGCACTCTTAATAAGGCCAGCTACCACTCCCTCACCTGCCAATGTGGGATAACACACTAAATGAATCTTTCTCTCAGCTAGTACCTGACCAAGATGATTTGCTGATTCTAAAAACTTTTTTTCTTTCCCAGGACTGGATCCATCGAAAACACAAATATTTCTTATATGATTACTTAAGGAACCTGACATTTCTACACACTTCTATATCTGTTGAATGTGTGGGTTAAGTAGAAATGAAGGGAAGGAAGAGAAGATTTTATAGATGAGAAATTGAAAATGTAATCATACCACTTATATGTAGGTCAGTTGGAGTCTCTCTCTCTCTCTCTCTCTCTCTCTCTCTCTCAAAAACATGTGTATGTACTGTGATTGTGGCTCACATCTTCCCTTGGTTTTTACATCCAAGAATGACTTAAACACCTTCTATGGGTCGGGGATAGGCTTCCCATCCAGTTTTCTTAAAAACTGACAAACAAGGTATTTTTTAGTTAGATTCCCAAGACTATGATGAGCATGTTCTTTATGAAAATGGGGCTATAAATCATGAATTACACGATGCACATGTCCACTATGATGAGACTTAAGAGTCAATAGAAGATTATCTAAAGACTCTCTATGTTTTGAAATAAATCCCACCTTTTGATAACTTTCACAGGTTTTGCAGAATGCATGTGAGTTCTTGAACATGGTGGGCCAGTAAAATCCACTTTGTAAGATTTTTGCAGTTGTCTTTCTTGATGAGAAATGACCCCCACATCCCTCGGAATGACACAATTTCATGACACTACTTACCTCATTGTCAAGAATGCATCTTTGATATATTTGATTAGGACAATATTTGAATAAGTAAGGGTCATCCCAATAACAGTTTTGCTCGTCGCTCAAAAACTTTCTTTTGTCTTAGGTATCCAAATGTGTTAGGAAAAATCCTAAAGCAAGAAAATTGTCAATATTAGTAATCATCAATTGGTGTGATGTCAGATGTTGAATCTATTGTCAATTTTGACAAATGATCCGCAACAATATTTTCGGTGCCTTTTTCATCCTCGATTTCTTCCCGTTTGAAAGTTTCAAAGATGTTAGAATCGTGATTGACTTCCCTTTGTTTGGTCATGGCATGAGGAAATGGAAGTACTGGTGGGGAATCAGTCTTTTCTTTGCAATGTTCAGGTTTAACCCCTTCCTTACCCTTAGAGATTGACTCATCATCTTTCTCACAAGGTTCAAGAATGCGTTTTTCAATAACCTTACCACTGTGGAGAGTAATGACTGATTGAACTTGATCTATGTGTTGGCTTCCAGAATTACTTGCATTTGCATTGTATGGCCCCTTGGGATTTTGCTGTGGTTGAGATAGAAACTTACCTTTCTCCTGAAAACTGAGAGTAGATGTGAATTTTGCAAGAGTATCTTTCAAATCAACCATAGTTTGAGCATTTTGAGTGTTGATTGTCTCTTGCTTTTCAATGAATGCATACAATGTTTCCTCAAGATTTATTCTAGGATGGGGAGCATAAGGAGGTGCATATCCATGAGAATTTTGAAAATTATGATGTGCTTGAAATAGTGGCTGTGAAATTTGTGCATTATTGTTATCACTCTTTCAACTTAAATTTGAGTGATTTCTCCAACCAGGGTTGTATGTTTGCGAGTATGGGTTATGATTGGGCCTTTGGAAACTGTTCAAAGCATGAGCTTGTTCATTGAGGCATTCCTTGAAAGAAGGCAAAGTTGGACAGTCATTGGTTGAGTGTTCATTGATTTCACAGATTTGACACACAATGTCTTGAACATATTTTAATTGACCACTCTTTTTCAATTCTAGTGTCTTGACTTTTCTAGCTAAAAATGCAAACTTGGCTTGGAGTTCATGATCTTCCCTAAGGTTGTACATTCCTCCACTAGATGTATGAGGTTGAGTTTTACTTGGTGCCTCATAAGTGCCTGTAGTGTCCCAATTTTGAGCATTTTCAGCTAGCAAGTCTAGGTACTCCATTACTTCATCAGGGTCTTTATCTTCAAAAGTTCCATTGCACATCAATTCCACCGTTTGTCTATCTTTAGGTGTTAACCCTTCATAAAAATGTGAAACCAATCTCCATGTTTCAAAATCATGATGAGGGCAAGTATTAAGCAAGTCTCGATACCTATCCCAACATTGGTAAAATGTTTCTCTTGGTTTTTGAGTGAAAGTGGTGATTTGTCTTTTGAAAGAGTTTGTTTTGTGAGACGGAAAAAACTTCTTCAAAAATTGTTGTTGCATTTCATTCCAAGCACGAATGGATCCTGGTCTCAAATTTTGTAGCCATGTTTTAGCTGTTTTTTAATGAAAAAGGAAAAAGCTTTAATCTGATGGTGTTCATGCTACAATTTTAGTCATTATAAGTGTTACAGACTTCCTCAAATTCTCTCATATGCAAGCATGGATTTTCTAGATCTAACCCATGAAAAGAAGATAAAAGTTGAATAATGTCTGGCTTAAAATTAAAATGAGATGCATCAGGAGGAAAAACTATGCATGATCGCGCACTTGTTCTTGTTGGATTCATGTAGTCTCTAATGTTCTAACACGATTATTCTCATTATGAAGTGAGTGGTTATCTTCTTCGGCCATGTTTTCTGAAGAAGATGAGGATTTCCTAAAAAGTCTACCACTTAATTTTCGTGTCCAAACTCTCATGCAAGTGCAAAAAGAAAAAAAAAGAAAAAAAGGAAAAAGAAGAAACAAAAATTAGAAAAACAAATAAAAGTGAAAGAAAATAAAATAAAAGAAAATATATAATTTATACAATAACTTACCTCCCCAGCAACGACGCCAAAAAGTTGACACGATCAAAGAGTTGATGTCTTCTCCCAAGTGTAGGAGTGTCAAAGTAATAAATAACCCGGCAAGACCGGGGTCGAACCACAAGGAGGTGAACTATATAAATTACAAATAATATATATATTTAATCAAACGAAGAGTTTATGAGAATTTTATGGGATATTGATGTAAGGATTAAATAAGGATAAAATAATTGTCAAGTTTAGAGGATCCACTAATGATATTTCAAATAAGTATAGTATAAACTCTTTTTATTACTCAACTGGAAACCACACACAAAGGAGGTTCCAATCGGATTATAAATTGTTAACATGATTACATTAGTTATCTTATTTGAATAATGCTAATACTTGTAAATGTTGTCAAGTATTCATGATGTTAATTTATGTTAACAACAAATCAAGTTCCTTTCATAACACAGGTGTCGACTATACCATACAGTTGGTTATGAAAGGATCAAGTATTTGTTGTACCAAGGGTTATACAACATAAATCTAGATTAACTATTTAACAAGCAAAGTATTAATAGTGAATAAGATAACAAATACAAAACATGTTAGTATCAAACATTAAAGTCCATGTTGAGTTTATACTATACTTATTCTTACACCATCAGTGTAACCTTTTCACCTTGACATAATAAACTTAGCTGAACATTATGAATAAGAGAAACATAGATAAACAAGAGGAGAACATGATTATATAAGTATATTAAAGGAAATGAAAGGCATAAAGAAGAGATTAATGAAAGCAAAACTTAAGCATTACAAAAATATAAAGAAAGAGAGCAAGACCATGATTTTGATCTAAAAACCAAGATACCTAAATACATGGCAAATGCCTCCTTTTATAGGCCAAAATTCAGAACTATTGATTTGATGACTAATTGTTGAGTGGGTGGCCACCTCTTGACTTGGTAACAATCCTTATCTTCTTGTCTGCAGAAAACATCATTGCTAACATTAGAATTTGAGCAGATAGTCTCATGAAAGTTCTGGGAAATTGTCTCAGCTTTCCAACAAAATAAGAATCGGCGCATTTGGACTTCTAGAACTCGAGATATATGTTGAACACTGAACAATGTCTGGGCTGCAGGACAGTTCCGACTTCTCCATTGTTGCTACAATTTGAACTTGAAAACGGTCCTTTTGAATCTTGGACTCTTCATGAAAGTTTTAGGCCTATGTCTTAGCTTTTCATACATATAAATGAGACCTAAATCCAAGTTCTACAGCTCTAGTTATGATCCAATAACCGAATGGTGTTCCAGTTTGGACTAAACCACATCTCTTTTCTAAGCTTAGCCCTCTCTTTGTCTTCTCAATTTCAGTAGTTAAACTCATCAATCAATCCTTTGATTTTATGTGATAGACCTGCATTTAAGATGAACATTTACCATAAATTAAAGGTATCTTATATTATTAGACTTGTTATTATAAAACATGCTCTAATTAAGGAGTTATTAATACTTCAAGTGCAAAATGATGATATAAAACCTTGATAAAGATGCACTTTTAAGTACTAATCAATCCCAAAACAAAATGCATAACCCCAAGTAAATGGCCTGGGATTCTTGCACCAGTTGTTAAGGAAAAACTAGACTAGGACGAGGGATAAAAATGGGACTGAATGGGGGTCAAATTTCAGAATACTTAAGGAAATGAACAAATTTTAAATGCATGAACTTGGAAAGATGACCGGCCATAGTGGAGGGGCTGAACAGAACATGTTGTGTGATGAAATGCATGTGTTCATGCCTGAAATTGTGTGATTCTGCTGGGTTCTATGAACAAATGTAATGCTGGATCTGAAATGTATGTGCATGCTTGAAATTGTGTGATTCTGCTGGGTTCTATGAACAATTGTAATGCTGGAACTAAAATGCATGTGTTCATGCCCGAAATTGTATTGTTTGCAGATTTGCTGCCGAAATTGAGTTGTCTGTAGCGAATCAGTGTTCGCTGCCAAAAGCGTGTTTTGCAACTAATTTGTGATTCGCTGCTGAAATTGAGTTGTCTGCAGCGAATTAGCATTTGCTGCTGAAAATGTATTAGCTGCAACAAATTAGCATTCGCTACTGAAAGTGTGTTTGCTGCAACAAATTTGTGATTCGCTGTCGAATTGTGTGGTGTCTGCAGCAAAATAGATTTCGCTTCCAAATTGTGTGGCCTACAGCGAACCAGCTCTCGCTGCCGGATTGTGTCGCTTGCAGGGAACCAGTTTTCGCTGCCGAATTATATGGCCAGCAGCGAATTAGTTTTGCTGTCGATTTTCTACAATAGACCCCCAGGCAAAAATGACTTAAATGCTTGTAACAATTTCATTGTACGATGGTGTAAAATATGGAACACTTGAATGTAAACGTATGGACTCTTGAAATAAGTATGGTGATGAATGTTATTTATGGATGCAAATGTACTTATTTGTGGTCACTGATGTCTTAGGTGGTGGGGCCAGGATCGGACAATCGTTAGGACAAGGACAACCCGCAGGTGGATCAGGTAGGTGGTTTCCACGTTTTTCTTGTATAATGTTTATGTTTTGAAATAATTTACTTATGATGATATTTTATTAAATCCTTGTTGAATGATGAAACAATGATGAAGTATTTGATTGAATTCTTGATGATTGTCGAAACGACTATGATATGTCGATCGGGTTCTTGTTGAATGTTGAAATAATGACGAAAATGTTAATGTTCTAAAATGACCTGTTTGAGGTGGATATATTATTGTGCTACGATGAATATTAAACCGACTATGAGATGTTGATTGGGCTATTATGAATTTTGGCTGCTGATGAATGGTAGTATAAGTATTATAAAGGATCCACTGTTGTATTTTATTGAATGTAATTGTGACAAATGGTTGTATGAGTATTACGAAGGATCTACCGTTGTATTATATTGAATGTTAATTATCACAGATGGTTGAATGAGTATTACGATGGATCTATTGTTGTATTGTATTGAACATTAATTGTCATGAATGGTTGGATGAGTAATATGAAGGATGTACTTGTAAACCTCGGGAAAATAAGGTTGCATAAATTACAAACTAACTAAATGGAAATAAAGCGAAGAAATTCATGTATAAGGGTTAAATAAAAAAATGGAGATTTGGAAATTTTATGGGATATAAATTTCCGGGCGAAATATTTTGAGACATTATAAATTAACCCGGAAATGTTGAGAATTGGATTAAATTGAGGAAAATAAGCTAAACTAAAAGTTATAAGGTGGAGTTATAAAAAAAAATGAAAGAGGTATAGTTTGATTATAAGAAGAAGAAAAAAGATGTGGGGGCAAAAATAATACACTTAAAGGAAATGGGGCCTAAGTACAAATAAGAGACATTATAGAGTATAAAGACTCCTCTCCTCACCATAAATCTGCATCAACCCAAAAGGGAAGAAAAGATGGAGTTTTTGTATCCATTCTTGCAAAATCAAGAGAGAAACACCAAAATTTCAAGAACCCATCCAAGATTAAGGGTTTATAGATGGAGTAAACACTTGTGGGCAAGGGATTAACAAGAAAATTTAAACAAGAAGAGTAGGAGGACGGTCGGCTGTCATTAGAAACAAGGAAGGAGGGAGTCGAAAATCTTTAACTAGTTAAAGATCAAAACTTTAATTCTTACCGGGTGAGGTGTTCTAAACATGATCTTATAATTCATTTCAAATTCGATTATGAATGGATGCTTTGATGTTGAATTATAGATTAGGGTTCTTAAACTTGAATTGGAGAAAAAGTATCAATTGTTAAAATTAAGTTAATTTATGTGTGATATGTGATTTGGTGGATAATTTACCCAGAAAATGTAGTTTGTGAATGGAAAGGGGTGACGAATCTTGACAGGCTTGTCTCCTGACTTTCAGTGAGATTTTGGGTAGGAGGATGAGGGAATTAAGATCACATTCCTTCATAGAAATTGTAGTTTTGTATGTTAGCTAACCAAGAAAATTGGTCTTGCTCAATTTGAAGCTGTAGAACTCCAATTATGGGTCACCAATCGAGACTAAGTCGTGACTGACTTTGTAGGGCAGTAGGACTGATTAGTTGATGAACAAATTTGATTATCTTAGAGGCAGAATTTGGTTCTCCTTCCTTCAGAGAATTTGTAGCCTCGTGTCTTAGCTTTCCAACGAGATCAATCTCGCTTGAAACGGAGTTCTAGAACTCTGAATATAGTTAAAAATTTGAGAGTTCAGACAATAACGGTTGGACAGTAACAGTCCAATGTCTAAACAGTAACAGTTGGACAGTAACAGTTTAATGTCTAGACAGTAATGGTTCAAGACAATAACAGTTCAATGTCTAGACATTAATGATTGGACAGTAACAATCCAAGGTCTAGAGAGTAATAATTGGACAGTAACAGTTCAAGATTTAAATAGTAACAATTCAAAATATAAAGAAAGAAATGATTGAAAGAAAGACCTATTAGCTGTTGATATGATTATTATAAAATATATCCTTGAATGAGGAAAATTTATGAGATGAGCTTGTGATTTCAGGAGGAACCACCGGTGTGGTGCAACAACAGCAGCAGGGGAGCACGAGTAGAGCTTCTACTGCAAGTAGGTGATCCATACCTATACTTTCTAGTTAAATTCCATGATTTAATATGTTATTGATGTGATATGTGAATTACCAAATGTTGGATATTATGGGAAAGGAGGGAATTTTGCGTAATGATGTTGATATTTTGAATAGTATTCAAGATGAAAAGATGTTGTGTGAATTGCCAAGTGATGAAATTATCGCTGACAAAGGAAATATGAGAAATGTGATATGGGGTGTGGACTAGCATACGTTTAGTGTATGTTAGGATCCCGGGTAAGGGGATCGTCATGTTTTGACTAGCATACATTTAGTATATGTTAGGATCCCGGGCAAGGAGATCAACATGTATTGACTAGCATACAATTAGTGTATGTTAGGATCTCAGGTAAGAGGATCACCTTGCATCGACTCCTACGGGGTGATGATGATACCAATAAAATTGGTATCGGTAATGTGTTAAGCTAAAATAATCATGGTTAATCTTATGAAATCTTGAATGGAGGTTGATAATGTAAGAGGAAACGATTTTTAGTAGTTGAAGGAGAAAGCGTTTCCAATGAAAATCAGAAGGGAGAAGTGAATAAAATATGAATGCATGTTTGCTTTTTTAAATTGTTGGATATTTGTGTTGCTATATTATTGTGATATTCAGGTTTCAATAATATGTATTTTGGTTCAGGACCATCACATGCATGACAGGAGAGATCCTAGCTTATAATCTAGGTTCCAAGGAGTATACTCTTGTATTTTGTAATATTACAACTTTTATATAACTTAATTTGTATAATTAATGTTTAAACTTGAATAGATGAATTTAATTTTGTAGTTTGTATAACCATTTTCCATGTATGCATGTTTATATCTTTTATCCATCCATAATGATAATTGTTGGTCAATATATATCATAGATATTGTGGTTGACATGAATGATGATGTTTTGTCGGATTGAGACCCAGGATGATTGGGTTGAATTGAGTTAGGAGATGCAAGATATTAGAAGTGTAAACAGGTTGTATGTTGATAACTTGGGACCTCCCGATATAGGGGAGACTCTGTCAAAATTTTAGTGAAAATTTCGATAAATTTTAATATGAACACCCTGTACATGTATATATATATATAAAAAAAAATTAATTACTCTGTTTATCAGTTAACATGAGATTGTTGCTTTATCCCGGATCGGGGGATGTTACATTTTGGTATCAGAGCCCAGGTTGCTATTCCGGGGACAGGAATAATTATATGATTTTGAAATGTGTTTCAAGATGGTGAGAACAAGGCAAGGAGCCAGGACTGATCCATCCCCAGTTCGGGGAAGTGATCAGAGTCTTAATTATGAAAGTGATCCAGACTGGGATCCCTTGGCAGACACCTCCTCTCATGTACCTGCAACATCAGTGAACTCTAAAAGGGGTAAGTCAAGGAGACTTCGAGATGATTCGTTGTCCCATCAGGCAGATGTATCAATGCCCGAGGTATCAGACAGACAGGGGGGAGATAATATACCCCCACCAGTGGCACCGGTAGATTGGTCAAACCCATTTTTGGATCCTGCTTTTATGGACCATATAGTGAGAGCTATAGCAGTAGGAATGGCAACGGGAGCCTCCAGTACAACTCTTAGATCAGGGGGAGTAGTCACCATAGTGCAGTGGGTGAAGGGTATGAGAGAGATGGGTTGTATGACTTACCATGGCGAAGAGGATGCTGAAGTTGTTGAGCATTGGCTGAGGAAAATGGAAAGAGTTATAAACCAGATGCATGTGCCAAAGGAGCTACAGGTGGATTGCTTGACTCAACTATTGATTGAAAGTGCCCACTCTTGGTGGGAGACCATTAGAGAAAGGAGATCATGGGAGGTATTGAGATGGAGGGACTTTCGTGAAGAGTTTGAGGAGAGGTATTATTCTTGGGAGCATAGAAGGGAGAAAGAACAAGAGTTTTTGGATTTAAGGCAGGGAGATTTGACAATTCTGGAGTATGAGAGGAGATTCCAGTACTTAGCAGCTTTTCCCTCCACTTACCTTCCCACAGAGCGCCATAGGGTGGAGAGGTTTTGTGATGGACCAGGGTAGGATCTGAGGATGAATTGATAGCCATGCAGTTTCAGTCTTTGCGGGAATTGGTATGGGCTACTCAGGGTATGGAGAGGGTAATAAGGGATACCCCGAAGCCAGTGGTCGAGCAGAGTCAAGTAATTGGAGCTAAAAGGAGAGATTTTGAGTTTTTGACTAGGAGACCTCCTCTCCCAAAGAAAGGGAAGAGCAGACATTCATCAGGACAGTTCCAGAGAAGAGGTGGGAGTTTCACCCTAGGAGGTAGCTTGGGAGGATCTAGACAAGTTAGTGGAGGAGGATCCTGGAGAGAACAGGCTAGACAGGGAGTCACAACTGCTGGAGGTTCTACAGAGTAGAAGGGACCAGTATATCCATTATGTTAGAGGTGTGAGCAGCGACACCCTGAAGATTGCTCTACGATGCCGGGGAGATGTTATATTTGTAGCGAAGAGGGGCATCGATGGAGAAAGTGCTCGCATGTAGGCAGAGGCTGCTACTATTGTGGGGACACGAGTCACAGGAAGAAGGATTGTCCCCGTAGAACTATCGAGGGAACCCATGGTCAGAGGATTAAGGTTCCTTGCTAGCAACAATTAGTTACAGTCGATTATCCTATCAGGCCTACCCAGTCAGGGACGAGTGCTACTCGAGGGAGGCCCAGAAATCAGGAGGGGAGGACTCAGGGTCGGGTATATCACATGACCTACGAGGATGTGGGAGCTGTACCTGATGTGGTGGCGGCACTTTACAGTTAGATACAATGCAAGTTTATGCTTTAATTGATCCTGAAGCTAGTCATTCCTTTGTAGCTCATAGAATTGTGAATAACCTGCATATTTGATCGTCTGCGAGCCCCTAACTTTCATTCTTGATTAATGAAAACATCCTTGGCAAATGCCTTCGCAATTGTTTGTCTTTCATAAATCCAAGAATTTTTTGACTATGAAATACGAATGCCCCCGACTGTCCCTGTTAATCATTACTCTGATCCCGAAGACCAACACAATAAGATCGAAATCCTATGATGTTATCCCATGCTAATGTATCCAGAGCGTAGGCTTGCTTTGAGCACTCTAATTTCTTCAAAGTAACAGCACCAGAGGCATAACCCGGCCAGTTAAGGCCAGGAGTGCATCGTCGGTAGACCCAACCCAAAGTCCAACTACGAGCTTTTTAACTGCAACAACTTAAATGTACACTATTGCAGCTGGAATTACCGTGGCTACTGGTACCATATTTGCCCTCCTATGGATCTTCATTAAGGGATTTAGATTGTACTCATTCCAATTACTAGACTCGAAGAGCCCCGTATTGTTATTTATTGTCACTACCTCCCCGTGTCAAGATTGGGTAATTTGCACGCCTACTGCCTTCCTTAGATTTAGTAGCCGTTTCTCAGGCTCCCTCTCCGGAATCAAACCCTAATTCTTCTTCACCCGTCACCACCATGGCAGGCCTTTATCCTACTATCAAAAGTTGATAGGGCATAAATGTCAATGATGCGTGGCTAGCACAATGACCATGCGATTCGTCGAGTTATCATGAATCATCAGAGCAACAGACAGAGCCCGCATCGACGTATTATCTAATAAATGTGTCCCTTCCAGAAGTCGGGGTTTGTTGCATGTATTAGCTCTAGAATTACTATGGTTATCCGAGTAGCAAATACCATCAAACAAACTATAACTGATTTAATAAGTCATTCGCAGTTTCATAGTCTGAATTAGTTCATACTTACACATGCATGGCTTATATGACTACTGGCAAGATCAACCAAGTAGCATTCCTTCGTGACACCACGACCCACACGATCCCCAACGCCAATGAGACGAGGGGTCGGACGGGCGAGGAAGTCATTTTTATCGAGCACGAGTGGCTCGAACAAAGCGGCCTTAGGGGTGCAGGCCCATAAGTCGGCATCGCATTTTGCATCACATGTGGGCCAGTTTGGCGGGAGTCCGCTTAATTGGAACACGAGCATCACTGCTAGGTTTGCCTCGAATTCCACCAAAGTGGGTACGCAACACAGGAACCCCGCCTCGCTGCAAGGTACCTAGGGCCTTGGGCTGACAGTGATGGCAGCAGCAGGCCGATAGTTCAGTACACTAGCACCCCTCCCAAGAAGATAACTGAACCAGACGGCCTGCATGCCAAGCCTCATGAGTGTAGAGTGAGTAAAGAGTTAGGAGAGAAGAAGGAGCCTAGATCTCTTCCCCAAAACCAGCTGCAACTCTACCAAAACAACCTCTTTCTCTTTCAAAGAACCAACTACCAAACCCAACTGCATTGTAATGACCCAACTTTTTCAAGCCAAAACAGGTGGAATTTTTTTTTTGTTATCGGTACTTCTCATAATGACATTCTATGAATTAGTAATTAAGTTCCCTTCCTTATCATGACATCATACAGATATAGTTTTTATAAATCGACATACCCATAAGACGGATACTCAATACACATGTCCATAATATTATATTTTCATATTCATACATTTACATTACATCATATTGACATACTCATGAATACATTTCTATTCTAGTCTCATTATCAACACGAGTTTATACACAAGTGTTGAACGACAATCTTACACAAATAATACCTCCTTTCATACGATCCTCATGTGATTTCTCAACACAACATCCTCATAAACAAGAATACCATATAAATATATTCATAACATCATATCTACATGTTTACACATCCACATCCATGTTTCAATACAATTTTCATTACAAGTCCTTACAAAAGTGCCGAAAGGAAAATATTCAACATAACATAAGACAAACTATTACATAGCACCATTCAAAATATGAGAACCCGTGGAGCGGTTTTCCTATGCACCTTGATTGTATGATTCCCCTGTTACAAAAACAACATGATACAAGAATTGTAAATAATCTAAACATAATAATAATAACTAGAAGGATGTTATCGTTGTTTTTTGTTATCAACTGAAGGTGAGTACATTCTTTCATTCACTTCTCAAATACACTGTGCAATCCTCATTACTTCGCTAGATGTATTATCCTCATTCATATGCCCCAACCCCTCCATAGGAGTGGTGGGGCCAAAGTTTAATCTTTAGTCGGGGTTAATTACTTCACCTTAACCCGATCATTCATCTTGGATGCTTTTAACTGTAACTAATCGCAATATCTAAACTCGGTCACCCGTCTCGGATGCCATTAACCAAAATCAACCACACAAGTCAACCCGTCATCTCTTACGAATACCATTTTGCCAAATCCAATCATCATAATCAACTTGGCCATCCATCTAGGATACCATTTACCGAAAATAATCATCAACCACAACCTGGTCATCCATCTCGGATTCCATTAGCCGAAGCTAATCAACAACCACAACCCGGTCATCCATCTCAAATGCCATTAGCCGAAGCTAATCATCAAGCACAACCCAACCATCATCTTGGATGCCATTAGCCAAAGCTAATCAACAATCACAATCAACATTCCATAATCGGTTTGACATTCGTCAGCAACCCAATTTCATAACAGCTCAATTACCATCTCATAGTCGGTTTATTATTCATCGCAACACAATAATATATCTTCCTCAACAAGTCATTTCAGAACATAAGCATTTTCATCATCGTTTCAACATTCATCAAGAACTCGATCAACATTTCATAGTTGTTACAACATTTGTCAAGAATTTAATCAAACATTTCATCGTCGTTTCATCATTCATCAAGGATTCAATAATATATCGTCATAAGTAAATCATTTCAAAGCGTTAACATCATACAAGAAAAAGGTGGAAACCACCTACCTGCAGGTTGTCCTTATCCTAACAAAGGTTTGATCCCAGCCGCACCACTTAAGACATCAATGGCTATAAATCAGTACTTCATATTCAGTAATCACCCAACTTGTCATGCATACTTTAAACATATACAAGTTTATATTTTAGTGTTCCACATATCACAATCACACAGTGCAACCATCTTAACCATTGGCCTAATTCAGATATGTAAAACTGCAACAGAAATTGTTAGCGAAACTTGGTTCACTGGTGATGCAGATTCGTCAGTGGCAGATTCGCTGAACGCAAAATCATTAGCGACTGGATTGCTAGTGTCACCCTGATTCGGCAGTGAAGTAGGTTCGCTGTAGACAACACGATTCGACAGCAAAAACTGACATGCTATAATTTGGCAGGGAAAACTGATTCACTGCGGACAATGCAATTCGGCAGCGAAAACAGATTCTATGTTGACATCCCAATTCGATAGCGAAATTGTCTCGCTGTTATTCAACAACGAAAACTGATTCTCTATGGACAACACAATTTAACAATGAAACTGATTCGCTACTGGCACCGCAATTTGGTGGTGAAAACTGATTCGCTCCAGACAGCTCAATTTCAGCAGTGAATCACAATTTTGCTCCAAGCAATACACTTTCAGCAACGAACGCTGATTCACTGCAAACAACTCAATTTCAGCTGCGAATCACAAATTTGCTGCAGGCAACACCCTTTTGGTAGTGAACTCTGACTTATTACAAACAACACAATTTCAGCAGTGAACCCTAATTCGCTGCAGACAACATAATTTTCGGTAGCGAGTGCTAATTCGTGACACACAACATAATTTCAGCAATGAACACTAATTTGTTGCAGATAATTCAATTTTTGGCAGCGAGCACTGATTCGCTGCACACAATACAATTTCAGCAGCGAATCACAAATCGCTGCGAACAACACCCTTTCGGTATCAAACGCTGATTCGCTATGGACAACACAATTTCGGCAGCAAACGCTGATTCGCTACAAACAACACAATTTCAGCAGCGAACAGCAGTGAACACTAATTCGCTACAAACAACATAATTTTCAGTAGCGAGCGCTGATTCACTAAAGACAACTCAATTTCGGCAGCGAATGACACATTCGTTACAGACAACAACCTTTCGGTAGTGAATGTTGATTCGCTATAGACTACACAATTTTGGCATTAGTTTCCAGCAGTCACATGATTTTAGCATGAACACACACATGTAGAAAATCAATTCCAGCACATAATTTGTTATTAAATTCCAGTAGAGTCACATGATTTTAACATGAACACCCACATACAGATTATTACACAATACATTTCAATCATACACTAACACATTTCAACAAAAATTTTTCAAATATTTATACACATAAATTACTCCACAATTGCATGCATGGTTTTGTTTTAGGCAAGGTCATCCCTTAAGCATTTGGTCACCTACATTCATGGTATGTCCAGCCACCATTATGGTCAGCCAACTAACTAAATTTGCATATGCAAAATCATCCATTTCCCCATGTTGATTGTTTTATTTATAGGTCCTTTATTCAGCCCCCATTATTGTCTTTCTTTTTTGTTTAATTTTCTCTTACAACTAGTGTAAATTTCTGGGTATCCCCTCATGTTTTTTATTCTTCCTTTCGGTTCCAAGAACCCATAAACTGGTGGGGGAAAAGAGGTTTGGTTCATACCTCATGATTTATAGTAGCTTTAGGAAGGAATTTTAAAAAGTTTTTCTCCCTTTCTGCTCACGTTTTACTGCTTCTTCATCCTCTCTGGTTCTAGTTTTCCTTCTCTTCCTTCTCTGCTGTAGCAGTCACCCCTTCCAGCTCATTTACATCTCATGGTTTTCTCTCCTTTCTTCTAACTCTCTCCTCACATAATAGTCAAGGGTTTGCATGCAGCTGGGGTTGCTGGGTTTTGCTTTGGAAAGAGAGGGATTGTTGCATCCAAGGCTGTTGGCCGGCTGTTTTTAGGGAAGAGAAAATGGGCAAGAGCATGTAGTTGGTTTTGGGAAAAGGGAGGGTCCCCCCCCCCTCTCTCCTTATATTTATACCCCCTCTTAAATGAGGTAAGGTGTTTGGGTGCAGGACCAAGGTTGTCCTTACCCCCGTTTTGGGTTATCTTGAGCTGGTTTCTATTCTAATTCTCTCATAGGATAGGCTGGTCCAAGACTAATTTTTGTTGGGTTTTAGAGTGTCGCTGCCGATTCAGAAATTGGCAGCAAAAAATTAAGTCGCTGTCGATTTAGAAATCGGCAACCAAAACTGTGTTGCTGCCGATATAGAAATTAGCAGCAAAAACCATGCCGATTTAGAAATCAGCGTTCGCTGCTGAAACTGTGTTGTCTGTAGCGAATCAGCATTTGCTGCTGAAATTGTTTTGTTTTTAGCGAAGCACTTTTCATTGCCGAATCGTGTTGTCTGCAGCGAATCAGTGTTCGCTGCCAAATTATGATGTCTACAGCGAATTAGTGTTCATAGCCGAGTGGTGTCTGCGACGAATCACTTTACACTGCTGAATCGTGTTGTCCGCAGGGAATTAGTGTTCGCTGCCGAAATCGTGTTGTCTGTAGCGAATCAGTGTTTGCTGCCGAAACTGTGTTGTATGCAGCGAATGAGTGTTCGCTGCCAAAATTGTGTTGTTTGCACCAAATTAGTTTTTACTACCAAATCATGTTGTCCACACCGAATCAGTTTTCACTACTGATACCGTTTTGCCTGTAGCCAATCAGTGTTCACTGTTGAAATTATAATGTCTGTAGCAAATCAGCATTCGCTGCCGAAATTGTGTTTTCTACACCGAATTAGATTTCACTGCTGAATTGTGTTATCTACAGCAAACTAGCTTTCGTTGCCGAAATCTGTATGTAACCAGCAAATTAGTTTTTGCTGATGAATTGTATGTCATCAGTGACCCAGTTTTTGCTGACGACTTTTTGTGGTAGTAGCAGCTTAGCCGCTGACGAATTTAACGTCAGAAATGACTTAATGCTTGTAACGATTTCATTGTATAATGTGTGGAACACTAGAATGTGAACATGTGGATTTTGAAATAAGTATGGCGATGAGTTTTGTGTTTGCTAAATGCAAATGTGTTGATTTATGATCTTTTGATGGATGAGGTGGTGCGACCAGAATCAAACCTTCGACTGGATAAGTACACCGCGCGAGGAATAGGTAGGTTATTTCCACCCCCTTCTAGCGTAACATTAGTTTCTAAAGTGAATTTATTACGACGGATCTATTGTTGTGTGATTAGTACTTAAAAGTGCATTCTCATTAAGGCTTTATACATCATATTGCACTTAAAGTATCATTAAATTCCCTAAGTTAAGCATGTTTTATAATAACAAGTTTGATAATATAAGATACCTTTAATTTATGGTAAATACTCATTCTAAATGCAGGTTTATCCGACAACTCAAAGGATTGATTAATGTGATTAACTATTGAAATTGAGAAGACAAAGAAAGGGCTAAGAGAAGAGATGTTGATTCAATTCAAACTGGAACACCATTCGGTTATTGGATCATAACTGGAGTTATAGACCTTGGATTAGGTCTGGTTTATCTTGATGGAAAGCTAAGACATAGGCCTAAAACATTCATGAAGAGTCCAAGACTCAATTCTTCCATTTTTTAGTTCAAATCTTAGTATCAAAAGAGACGTCTGAATCTGTCCTGCAGCCTAAACACCATTCAGTGTTCAGCCCATATCTCGAGTTCTAGAAGTCCAAATGAGCTCTAGTTTTTTTTTTGAACAGCTGAGACAATTTTCCACAACTATCATGAAGACTATGTGCTCAAATTCTGATGTTAGCAATGACGTTTTGGCTGGCCAACATTGTCAATAACTAGCCAACAAGTCAATGGTTGGCCACCAACTAAATAGTTAGTCATCTAATCAATAGTTTTGAATTTTAGCCTATAAAAGGAGGCATTTGCCATGTATTTAGGCATCTTGGTTTTCAGATCAAAATCATATTCTTGCTTTCTTTCTTTGTATTTTTGTAATGTTTAAGTTTTGCTTTCATTAATCTCTTGTTTATGCTTTTCATCATAACTATGTTCTTATCTAGTTTATTTATGTTTATCTTCTTCATAATGTTTAGTTAAGTTTATTATGTCAAGGTGAAAAGGTTTCACTAATGGTGTTAGAATATGTATATTAAAAACTCAACATGCATTTCAATGTTTATATCCAAGAAAGTTTGCTATTAACATGTCTTATCTTTTTATCTTACTAATTATTAATACCTTACTTGTTAAATGATTAATCTAGATTTGTGTTGTATAACACTTGGTACAATAAATGCTTGATCCTTCATAGTCTTCGGTCGACATCGTTGTTATGAGAGGAACTTGATTTGTTGTTAACATAAGTTAGCATCATGAATACCTGACAATATTTAAAAGTGTTGGTGTTTCTTAAATAAGATAATTAATATGATCATGTTAATACTTTATAATGAGCCATTAATGATAAATCATCCGATTGGAACCTCCTTTGTGTGTGGTTTCCAGTTGAGTAATAAAAAGGAGTTTATACTATGCTTATTTGAATTACCATTAGTGAATCCTCTAACCTTGACAATTGTTTTATCATTGTTTAATCTTTTCATCACTATCACATCTCAAAGTTCTCTTCAACATCAATATCATTTTATTATTTGTAATTTATATAGTTCACCTTCTTGTGGTTCGACCTCGGTCTTGTCGGGTTATTTATTACTTTGACACTCATGCACTTGGGATAAGACATCAACTCTTTGATCGTGTCATTGTGCTATATGGAATGTTAACTGTCACGAATGGTTGTATAAGTATTACAAAGGATTTGTCGTTGTATTATGTTGAAGGTTATTTGTCACGAATGTTTATATGAGTATTGCGAAGAATCTATTATTGTGTTATACATAGTACTAAATTGTTATGAATTTTTGTATGAGTGTTACAAGGGATCTATTATTGTATTGTATTGAACATTAACTGTCATAAATGGTTGGATGAATAATACAAAGTATCTATTGTTGTGTTATACTAAATGCTAAACTGTTATGGAAGTTTGTTTGTGTATTACAAAGGATATAATGTAATGACCCGACATTTTCAAGGCTAAAATCGATGGAAATTATTTTTTTGGTCCGGTTATGGATGTTTTTCACCATATCATTCTGCAGATTTATAATTGCATTCCATTCATTAACAAGACACAATCCACATAGGATAATGTAAATCAATATTCCCATAAAACAGGTTCTCAATACTCATGCCCATATTATTATATTTTCATACTCATAGGTTTACATTACATCATATTGACATACTCACAAATTCACATTCCTATTCTAGTCTCGCTAACATCACGAGTTCATACAAGAGTGTCGAACAACAAGTTACACAATTAGTACTTTCGTTTTCCTGACCTCATGTAATTTCACAATATGACATCCTCATAAAATGAATACCTTATATGTATATTCATACACATCATATCAACTTGTTTGCACATTCACATCTATGTTCCATTTCAATTTTTCATTACTAGTCTCTATAAAAGGGCAAAAGGGGTCAAACGACTAATTGAGTGATTAACACATCCGTTCATATAGAACTCGTATCACCTATAACATGCGAATATATAGTTCTTTTCACAATGTGTGAGCTGCATAATGGATTTTCCCATGCACAATATTGGTATGATGTCCCTGTTATAGTACAAGATAATTTCAAGCATTATTGGCAATTTAAGAACATATTAAAGCAATATTAACGTCACATTTCATTCATGGACCAAAAGAGCATAATTCTTTCATTTCTCCTTACTTATGTAAATACCACCCTTAATAATTCGTCAATTACCGAGGGTAATTACAATACTCAAACCTGATCATTAATCTCGCATATTGTTAGCTGAACTAACGTTATTCTCTGTTTAAAGCATAACAATCATAGTTCTTTCATATACTTAGTATATACAAAACCTTGTATACATGAACACATCAATTCTTGAAGACTAATTCATAACTCTCCAATCCGGCTATCCTCTTAGGATGCCAGTAGCCGAAGTCAATCGTTTATTCATCCCGGTCATCCACTTAGGATGCTAGTCATTTATTTAGCCAAAGTTAATCATTTATTCATTCTAGTCATCCACTTAGGGTGCCATTAGCTGAAGCTAATCATTTATTCATCTTGGACATCCACTTTGGATGCCATTAGCCGTAGCTAGTCATTTATTTGTCTCGGTCATCCTTTCGAATGCCATTAGCCGAAGCTAATCATTCATTTGTCTCGGTCATCCATTCGGATACCATTAGTTGAAGTTAATCATTTATTCATCCTGGACATCCACTTTGGATGTCATTAGTCGTAGCTAATCATTTGTTCATATCGGTCATCCATTTAGGGTGCTATTAGCCGTAGCTAGTCATTTATTTGTCCTGGTCATCTATTCAGATTCCATTAGCCGAAGCTAATCAATGATTCATGACAATTAATGTTCAATACAATACAACAATAGATCCTTCATAATACTCATACAACCATTCGTCACAATTACATCCAATAAAATACAACAGTAGATCCTTCATAATACTCATACAACCATTTGTCACAATTACATCCAAAAAAATACAACAGTAGATCCTTCGTAATACTCATACTACCATTCATCAGCTGCCCAAATTCATAATAGCTCAATCAATATCTCATAGTTGTTTTCATATTCATCGCAACACAATAATATATCCACCTCAAACAGGTCATTTCAGAACATTAACATTGTCATCATTGTTTCAACATTCAACAAGAACCTGATCGACATTTCATAGTCGTTTTGACACAGCTTCTACTCCCTCATCCTCTTTATGATACTTTCTGCTCTTTTTGTATTTTGGCCAAGGAATATGTTCCTTGTAGCCATTTTGGTTTTTTGCTTGGTTTTGTTCTGGTTTTGCTGGATTTGTCTATATGGTGCTGCCTTTGTAGGCCTGTCTCTTGTTTGTCACAGTATATATGTTTCTGCCTGTAGCTGTGCTGTGTGGCTTTATGCTTGTTATTTATAGTTGCTGGGTCTTCTCTACAGGGTTTGTTGCTCGTATCAGCTTCCGCCTGTGGTGTTATGTTTGGTCTCTGGTTGCTTCTTCCAGTCAGGTGGAAGTTGGTTTTTTATCTGTTCGCTTTTGGAAGTCTTGGCTAATGGCGTTGCGTGCTATTGGCGTTGTTGGTTTCTATGGTTTTTAGTTGTTATACTGCTCACTTGCAGTTTGGTTGCTTGGGTTTCTCCTTGCTTAGTTTGTTGCTTTTGCCATAGGTTGATGTGTGGGTTTGCTACTGGTTTCTTTCCTGGGGAATGCAGGGTGGTTCCCCTGTTTTGCTTGTTGGTTTTATGCTTTGCTTGTTGCTAGTTGTGGCCTGCTGGTTGGCTTGTTGCTTACTCTTATCTGCTCCTAATTGTTAGGATGTTTTCCTGGGAGTGTTTCCCTTGTCTTGTTGCTGGTTTTGCTTGTTCCTAGTCGGGTCCATTCTGGAATTGTTGGTTGTGGTCTCTTGGGATTTGCTAATTTTGCTGCAGGTTGCTGTCTAGGTTTGCTGCTGGTATGATGCTGGTTTGCTCCTAGGTTCTGCTGCTCTGTATTTTGGGTTTTTTCTGCTTTGACAGTGGGAGCCTGTTCCCCTACCTTTTTATTTCTTGTTTTAGTTGCAGGTTGTGTTTTGCTTTGCTGGTCCTTGCCTGTCGGCTTGGTTTGGTTGCTTGGTTTGTGGTCTGTTTAAGGGGGTTTGTTCCCCATGTTTCCAAGGATTCTGTTCCCTGTTTTGTATATGCCTGTACAGTTGACTTGCTGGTCTCCAGCGATGTTCTATTTTTGATCTATATATTTCTTACATTTGAAAAAAAAAATTAATTCAATCAAACACTTCATCGTCGTTTCTTCATTCAACAAGAATTTAATAAAATATCATCATAAGTAAATCATTTCGAAACATAAACATCTGATGCAACCATATTATTCGATAGTTTCACCCATATTTAACTAGTGTTGTGCCTATGTTTTATATATAAAATACCTTGATATTCTTTGTTTTATGTTTTGAAGGCACTTTTGGATGAAAGATGCAAAAAGAAGTAAATTGGAGGTAATTTCCAGATTTGACCGTCAGTCAATGTTTTGTGCAGAGCGTGAGGTCTGGAGATAGAAATGAAGTGATTCTAGTGGCATTAAAAAGCTAACATCCATACCATTCTGGACATCTAAGGCAAGAAAATAAAATCAGGAAGAGCATGGAAATCGCAGCCTTCAAAGTCAAATCTTGCAATCTGCCTGTGTTGACCTTCGGCTATTCCGACTTGAATATCTAGAGCTACAGAAGTCCAATTGATGCAAACTCAATTTTTTTGGATTCCTGACTCAAAGACCTATCAACACTCCACATTTCAACCATAAACGATGTCATATTAGGGATATATGAGTTTTCAAAGATGACAACTGAATTCTTCCAGCAAACAGGTTTCATGAAGAAACGAGTCCAAATTACGTTCCGAAGCATCTAAACCGACATCCAAGTTTTTATTTCAGCAATTTAGCTCCTCTAAGTCAAAGCTTGAAGATTTCATGCAAGGCTATTTCTCTTTTTTTAGGAAAATAGTTATTGTACTTCAATGTAAACTGTCTACTTAAGGGAGGACTATTTTGTAAAATAGAGACTAGGGTTTCCTAGGATATAAAAAGAATGAGAGAAGAGAAGAGGGGCAGCCAGCCAAGAGGAGAAAAACGTCCCCCTCCTCTAAGAAACCCGAAATCATGCATTCCTCCTTTTTTATTAGTTTTTCACCAAACATGCAAGGCTAAACTTGTTTTTTTGGTTGCAAGGACACGGAAACCTTCAGATTTCAAGAACTGTAAGATTTATTTTAGCTTTTCTTTTCAGTTTATATGATGAATATGTTTGTTCTCCTATGCTTATTTTTCCTATGATTGTTTATTTTAATTGCTAGAGCGGACTCTAAGTAATTATTGTAGACAATCTATTGCTAAGTTTGATATCAAAACCGGAGTTGTGGTATATGAACTTGTGAAGCAACTGAGTTTAATAATTGTGGCGGATCTATGTTATTAATCTTAGGGAGAGCATTCAATCAACTCAAACATAGACTGCGAACAATTATGTTTTCTTAATTAATCAACTTATCTAGTCCTTAAGGCTGCCATTGAATTAAATTACTAGTGCGGACATTGTGGTTCTTTGATGGTTAGGGTTAGTTATACGACGGATCCGTTAACTAACCAATGTTAAGAAGAGATAAATATTCAGAATATAAATTGATGTTTCGTTTCCATGATCAGTTCATAACGTCCAAAACCCCCCCCAATTGCATATCATCTAGCATAAAAATTTGACCTGAACCTTCCTCGTGGGATCGACCCTTGCTTGCTCTATACTATCTTGTGTGTTGTGTTTGAAGCTGGGGTAATTAATTTGTGCGGCAGCGACATCGCAACAATATCATACGAGAAAAAGGTGGAAACCATCTAACTATTCCATCTGCGGTTTGTCCTTGTCCTGACGATGGTCCAATCCCGGTCGCACCACCGAAGACATCAATGCCAAATCAGTATATTTGCATCCTCAAATCACATTCATCATCATACTTATTTCAAGAATCCATATGTCCACATTCAAGTGTTCCACATTTTACACCATCATACAATGAAATTGTTGCAAGCATAAAAGTCATTTCTGACCTATGATTCTTTTATAGACAATCGGCAGTGAAAATTGGTTTGCTGCTGCCGCACAATTAAGCAGCAAAAACTGATTCGCTACAGGCCCCACACTTCGGCAGGGAAAACTGCTTCGCTGCAGGCCGCACAATTCGGCAGCAAAAACTGATTCTCTACAAGCACTTCAATTTCGGCAGCGAATGCTACTTTGCTGCAGCCAACACACTTTTCGCAGCGAATGCTAATTTTGCTGCAGTCAATACACTTTCGACAGAGAACGCTGATTCGCTACAGAGCAACTCAACTTCAGCAGCAAATGCTAATTCGCTGCAGTCACCACACTCTCGGCAGTGAAGGCTAATTTGCTTAAGATAACTCAATTTCGGCAGCGAATCACAAATTCGCTGCAGAACACACTTTTGGCAGCGAACGTAGATTCGCTGCAGACAACTCAATTTCAACACCAAATCACAAATTCACTGTAGAACACACAATTCGACAGCAAATGCAAATTCGCTGCAGACAACTCAATTTCGACAAAAAATCACAAATTCATTATAGACAACTCAACTTCGGTAGCGAATCACAATTTCATTGCAGGCAACACAATTTCGGTAAAGAATCACAAATTCACTGCAGAACACACAATTCGGTAGCGAATGCTAATTCGTTGTAGACAATTAAGTTTCGGCAACGAATGACAATTTCGCTGCAGACAATACAAGTTCAACAGCGAATCACAAATTCACTACGGAACACACAATTCGGCAGCGAATCATAATTTTGCTGCAAAGAATACAACTTCGGCAGCGAATCACAAATTCACTGCAGAACACACAATGCGGCAACGAATGCTAATTCGCTACATACAACTCAGTTTTGGCAGCGAATCCAGACAACTAAACTTCGGCAGCGAATCATAGATTCGCTGCAGCACACATAATTCGGCAGCGAATGCTAATTCACTGCAGACAACTCAGTTTCGACAGTGAATCACAAATCCACTGCAAACAATACAACTTCGACATCGAATCACAAATTCATTGTAGAACGCACAATTCGATAGCGAATGCTAATTCGCTGTAGACAACTCAGTTTCAGCAACGAATCACATATTCGCTGCAGCACACACAATTCGGCAGTGAATGCTATTTCGCTGCAGACAATTAAGTTTCGGCAGCGAATCATAATTTCACTGCAGACAATACAAGTTTGGCAGCAAATCACAAATTCATTGCAGACAATACCACTTCAGCTGTGAATCACAAATCCGTTGTAGAACACACAATTTGTCATTAGGTTCCAGCAAGGTCACATGATTTCAGGATGATCACACACACATGCTTGCAATAATCAATCCCAGCACATGAACTGTCACTAAATTCAGCAAAATACACACATGCAATTATCAATTCCAACACATAATCTTTCATCAAATTCAAGCAGAACACACACGTTGAAACCATCGATTCTAGCATATAATCTTTCATCAAATCCCAGCAGAACACACACATGCATGCTATCCAACCCCATAGCTAAGGCCGGCCCTCTACCATGATTTGTTCTTTCCATTTTATGCATTTTTCTTTGTTAGATGTTCTGGAAATTGGCCTCATTTTGTTTTTGTTTCCTTGTCCTCTTAGTTAATTTTAGTTTCCTTCACAACTAGCTTAAGTCTTCTCTTAAGATCTCAACTCTCCCTCACACGTTCACAAGGCACTCTTTACTGGTTTGGTTTAGGTTTTTGTTAGGAAGGAGGAAGAGAAGAGCAACATGCAGCTGGACATGCAGCTGCTACAGACAGCTTTAGGAAGAGAAAGGGTCTCCTTCTCTCTCTCTCCTTGCATTTATACTCCCCATTAAATGAGGTGGGGTGTTTGGGGTTGGTTTAGATGCGTTCTTGTCCCTGTTTTGGTCTGTCCAAAACCAATTTTACCCCTTCCTCTTAGCTCCTTAAGACATTCTGGTTTGTTTCCTAAACTTTTAATTAGACTAAGTTGCTACCGATTCAAAAATCAGCAGTGAAAACTGCATCGCTGTCGATTCAGAAATCGATAGTGAAAATTGCGTTACTGTTGATTCAAAAATTGGTAGCGAAAACTATGGTGCTGCCGATTCAAAAATCAGCAGCCAAAAACTGCATCGCTACTGATTCAGAAATTGGCAGCCAAAAACTGTGCCGCTACAGATTCAAAAATCGGCAACGATGGTGGAGTCATTCCGACTTTACTTCTCTTTTTTTGTGTTTACATATAATATCATGTTATAGTGATTTCTTAAATCTCCTTTGGAATGTTTGATCGGTTAATGATTAGCTTCAGTTAATGGCATCCTAAGTGGATGATCGGATTGACAAATGATTAGCTTCGGCTAATGGCATCGTAAGAGGATAACCGGGATGAATAAACGATTAGCTTTGGCTAATGGCATCCTAAGAGGATTGCCAGATTTGAGAGTTATGAGTTAGTTTCAGAATTGATGCGTTTATGGGTACTATGTTTTGTATATACCAAGTATATGAAAGAACTATCATTGTTATGCTTTAAACAGAGAATAGTGTTAGTTCGGTTAACGGTATTCGAGATAGATGATCGGGTTTGAGTATTGTAATTAGCCTCGATAATTGATGAATTATTAAGGGTGGTATTTACATAAGTAAGGAAAAATGAAAGAATTATGCTCTTTTGGTCCATGAATGAAATGTGACGTTAATATTGCTTCATTATGTTCTAAAATTGCTTATAATGCTTGAAATTACCTTGTGTTGTAACAGGGACATCATACCAATATGGTGCATAAGGAAATTCGTTTGGCGGCTCACACATTTTGAAAAAAAAAACAATGTATTCACATGTTATGGGTGATATGAGTTCTGTATGAACAGACATGTTAATCGCTCAATTAGTCGTCCAACCCCTTTTGTAAAAACTTGTAATGAAAAATTGAAGTGGAACATAGATGTGTATGTGCAAACATGTAGTTATGTTGTGTATGAATATACGTATGTGGTATTCTTCTTATAAGGATGTTATGTTGTGAAATTACATGAGGTCAGCATAACGAAAGTACTAATTGTGTAACTTGTCGTTCAACATTCTTATATGAACTCGTGATAATAACAAGGCTAGAACAGGAATGTGAATTTATTAGTATGTCAATATAATGTAATGTAAACCTATGAGTATGAAAATATAATATTATGGGCATGTGTATTGAGAATCCATTTTATGAGAATGTTGATTTACGTTATCCTATGTAGATTGTGTCTTGTTAATAAATGAAATGCAATTATAAATCTGCAGAATGATATGGTGAAAAACACCCAGAACCTGACAAAAACAAAATCCATCGATTTTAGTCTTGAAAAAGTCAGGTCGTTATAGGAACACCAGACCCGAGACACAATTACGCCCGTGTATGATCATCAATGATGGAGGGTAGCCCTACCTGTTGGGAAATTGGGCTTTAACTTATGTTTTTGGGTTTAATTTATTATTTTTAGTTGAGTTTGGTTATTAACTTGATAATATTTTATTTTGAACTTCAGTTTTGTTTTTGTGGGCATTTGGCCTAATTGTTAGTTGTTTTAAGGTTTTCTTATTTAAGCATAGTTTTAAATAATAGAGTTGTAAACTTTTCCAACCCTCTTTCTCTTTTCCTTTTCAGAATCTGTTCTCCTTCTTCAGCTTTTTTTTCTTCTGCTTCTTGGCTTCTTCTTTCTTTTCTCTTGCTTCTTTCAATTTTTGTTTATTAATTGTCCCGCATCAACTGCTTCCAACCAGTCTTAATATATTATAGCTACAAGACTGATTACTTATAAATTATTTTTAGTGATTATTCGACATCAAAACAATAAGCTATGGCTCGCGCAGGCGCTAGCAGAAAACAGTTCCTTCAAAATATTCGTAACATTTGCAAACCATTATTCGGCCAAACCAAACATCCATATGTTTTATTTGTTACAAGGATGTCAAAGGTACCAATATTGTATGTAAAGCTAGCATAGTTAAGCAGCTGCAGTAATCTTGAAAACGTTCAACCGGGCATCATCCACAGCTAATTCAACGTTGTCTTTGAACTCTCGGTATGTGAAATTTTTATAGATTGCTGGATGATCATTGTCGATCAATTCCTTAGCCGGTTCTATTGTAGCATCATCTGATGGATTGCAATAGGTGGCGATGGATAAACGATCCTTTTCACAAGTCACGATAACTCGATGGGGCAAACTCTTGTATCGAGGGTTGCTAAGTACCTGCAGATACAAAAACAATCAGATAACCACACACGTCGAAATAACTACTCAACGCAAAATCTCAAGCTGTCGTTGGGAGCACAAATCAGAAGATCCATGTTAGCTTAATCTAATCTCAACACTAGGATATAAGCAAATAACATAAACTCACCTGCAGTAGGTCACCGGTTAAAACAATCAAGTGGTTTGGGCTAAGATTAACATTCATCCATTCCCCATCGTGTAGAATCTGAAGTCCATGAACATTCTGTTCCGACAAAATTGTGATTATGGTCGGGTCCGTATGGTCACGAAGTACACAAGTAAGCTCTGAATCTTCTTGTTTACGTGCTGGATAGAAGTTCATAGCTACTTTTTGTTCATGGTTGCTCAGTAGCTTCTTCTTTATGTAATCTCTTTCCAGGCCTAAACTTTCACATATGGCCTCGCCTAGTGCGAACTCCACCCTTTTAGCGCTTATACTAAAATCAGTAACTCTTTCCCTATACATAACCATGCCAACATCAAGATGGGAAGAGGAGAAAAAAGAGACTAAATGGTATTTGAAGGGCATTTGTTTACCTGAATGAGGGAGGAATTGAAGGCCATTGATTTGCATAATCTCCAATAAGACAAGAAACATATGCCAGTTCCCTTACGAGAGAGACATTTTCGCCGGTAGTATAAGCACGAAAGTACTCGATGGGCTTGCGAGGTTCAGTATTGTCAAATTTTCCAGGTTTAGGAGTGTAAAATTTCAACTTTTCTCGCTCTGGCCATCTGAAGAAATCCATTGTTGCGCCGCCCAGGAAGTTGTTGAAAACGGTCTCTGGAATTCCATGGTTCTTCACCTGTAAATTGCTGGAAGGTAAATCAAATCTAATCACGACTTAAAATATATATGGGAAAAGGGGGAATTAAGAACTTACGATGAAGGCACCATAGTGTTGACATGCATGGCCAATTTGTTTAACGATTTGAGGGCGGCGAGGACCCTGAAGTCCCTCCACGTCAACGACAGGGATGAAGCCATCAGCTGATATCTCAACCCCTACCGATACAAGCTCATCACTATGAACAAGTTTTAACGGATCAGTAGGGGAAGACATGGCCGCTATTTGATCAGTCTGCGAGTGTTACTGATCTGGTAGCACTGGTCAGTGTTCTTAAGTTTAATTTTATGGCTGCTAGAAGGAGATGATCGTTTGGTTTATTTATCTGTGTTTCTTGGAATTTAGTCATTTATTGTAGATGAATGGATGATGGGATAAGACTTGGTGGCCACAAGTATGCTATCCACGGAGTTGCCACATGAATTCGTTAGGTAATGATATCATCCAAGGAGATGATTTTGATCCCATTGGAATTTTATTTTTTTTAACGTTATGAATAACGATGTCTTTTTGTCTTTTTTTTTTTTTTTTTTTGTTAGCATGGTAAGTAACGGGGAAATCTTCAGTACTTCAATGAATAAGAGATTGACACGTGTAATTTGGATCCAATTCACTTGTAGTGCGAGTGGATATTCAAGGAAAGTGCATTAAAGCAATACAAGTGAATTTGATTCCAATCATGCGTTTCAATCTCTTATTGTAGTATCTATTTTGGGAGTATTGGATATTTTCCCATGAGGAACCATCAATTCGTTCATTCTAAAAATTAAAGAAGCTATCCTTCGCTGATTATTATATACCATATTTACGTAAGGTGGATTCTTAGGAAACTTGAATTATAAAAACATTCATGTGACTTGTCCATTTGCATAAATATATATATATATATATATATATATATATATATATATATATTTACGAAATATACTTGCATTTTACATAAAAGCTGTATATTTGATTGATCTTATGTAGTACATCTATTTATATCAAAATCTACAAAATTATGCAATATATAACTTGATGTAGAATTGTTGTTGTAATTAACATGTCTATTTGTTACAAAAAAACTAAGCTTATTGGGAATTTTTTTAAAATTCAATGTTTTACTTAAATTTATTTGTGTTTACATGATTTATGAAAAAATGGACTATTTTACAAAATATACTTCCATTTTACATAAGATATGGTTGGGTAAACCTAATAAGACCCAAGATGGAATCCAAGAGGTCCCAAAATACCCTTACTAGGCCAGGAGTCAGAGTAAACAAAGAGTTGACCTAAAGAGTAAGTTATAGATACGACACAAATACCTAACATATAAATACTTAGCAATAATGTTGGAAGAGGTAATAGGCTCATTACTATAATGACCCAGCTTTTTTACATAATCAAAATCGATGATTTTTTTTTGGAAGTCGTTGGGTTCTCGATGCTTTTCATAAATCATTCTGTGAATTTATCAATACATTTTATTCATTAGCAAGGCACAACCTACATAGGATAAAGCACATCAACATCCCATAAAAAGTGACAATACACATTCCCGCAGTGGTGTTTAGGGTTTATCGTAATAGAATTCATTTCTTAGTGTAGAGCAATACTCATGAGATTTCACAACATATCATTCTCATAAAAGAGAATATCATATACATCCATTCATCACATCATGTTTACAAGATTGTACTTTCGCATTCGTATTTCATTACAATTTTCGATACAAGTCTTTACAAAAGTGCTGAATGACAAATATTCAACTAATTCGTTCGTTCTTATCAAACACATAACACCTAAAACATACCATTACATAGCACATGTAACATCCCCCATTCCAAGATAAAAAATAACAATCTCATGTCAACCGAAAAACAGAGTAATGAAATTTTTTTTTCTTTTATATATATATATATATATATAAAAGAAAAAAAAATTTCATTACTCTGTTTTTCGGTTGACATGAGAATATTCATGGTTTTCGTATTAAAATCTACCGAAATTTCGACGGAGTCCCCCTATACCGGAAGGTCCCAAGTTATCGACATGTAACCTATTTACACTTCTAATAACTCGCACTCGCATCTCATAACTTAATCTCGACCCAATCATCCTGGGTTTTAATTCCACAAATATTCTCACACCTATCAACCACAATATTTATGATATACATCATATAACAAAATATCATTATGGATGGATAAAAAAAATATAAATACATAGACATGAAATATGGTTATATGAACTACAGAGTTAAGTTCATTCAATCAAGTTTAAACATTAATTATACAAATTAAGTTATACAAAAATTTTCATGTTTACAAAATACAAGGGTATACTCCCTAGAACCTAAATTACAAGAAGGGAACATAAGCTAGGATCTACTCCTGTCGTGCATGCGATGATCCTGAAACAAAATACATATTATTGAAAGGTGAATATCACATAAATATTTCAATAGGGTAACATGCATTCATATTTTGTCACTTCTCCCTTTTGGTTTTTATTAGAATCTCTTCCTTATTCAACTATTAATAATCGTTCCCTCTTACACTATTAACCTCCATTCCAGACTTTATAAGATCAAACATGATTATTTTTGTTTAACACATTACCGATACCAATTTCACTGGTATCATCATCATCACCCCGTAGGAGTCGATGCAAGGTGATCCCCTTACCCGGGATCCTAACATACACTAAATGTATGCTATTTAATACATGCTTGATCCCCTTATTCGGGATCCTAACATACACTAAATGTATGTTAGTCCAAACGTGGCAATCCCCTTACCCGGGATCCTACCATACACTAAATGTATGTTAGTTTACGCCTTAAATCACACTTCTCATATTTCCTTTATCAGTAATAATTTCATCACTTGTCAATTCACAGAACAACCTTTCCCCTTGAATACACATATATTCAGTAATTCACATTTCACATCGGTAATATATATTAAATCATGGAATTTAACTAGAAGGTATAGGTGCGATTCACCTACCTGCAATAGAAGCTCTACTCGTGCTCCCCTGCTACTGCTGCTGTTGCACCATGCCTATGGTCCCTCCTGCAAATCACAGGTTCATCTCATAAATTTTCCTCACTCAAGGATATGTTTTATAATAACCATATCAACAACCAATAAGTCTTTCTTTCAGTCATTTCTTAATATTTTATGTTTTTCTCATTTCACCCATTAATATTTTTGTTCTTTGTCTAACCACAGTTATCATTCATTTCTTTATATTTGAACTGTTTCTATTTAAATCCCGAACTGTCACTGTCCGACCTCTCCTTAGATTTTTAACTATATCTAGAGTTATAGAAGTCTAATTCATGCGAGATTAGTCTTGTTGGAAAGCTAAGACATGAGGCTACAAGTTCTCTGAAGAAAGAAGAACCCAGTTCTACTTCTAGGACAATCAAAATTGCTCATCAACAAACAGTTGGACTGTTACTGTCCAACTATTACTGTCTGACCTCTCCAAATATTTTTAACTATATCTGGAGTTATAGAACTCCGATTCAAGCGAGATTAGTCTTGTTGGAAAGCTAAGACATGAGGCTACAAGTTCTTTGAAGAAAGAAGAACCTAGTTCTACTTCTAAGACGATCAAAATTGTTCATCAACAAACAGTTGAACTGTTACTGTCCAACTGTTACTGTCTCGTTTTTTAACTGTACTGTCTAACCTCTTCTTAGATTTTTAATTATATCTGGAGTTATAGAACTCCAATTCAAGCGAGATTAGTCTCATTGGAAAGCTAAGACATGAGGCTACAAGCTCTCTAAAGAAAGGAGAACCCAGTTTTGCCTCTAAGATAGTCAAAATTGCTCATCACCAAACACTTAGACTGTTACTGTCCAACTGTTACTGTCTCATTTTTTAACTGTTACTGTCTGACTTCTCCTCATATTTTTAACTATATCTGGAGTTATACAACTCCGATTCAAGCAAGATTAGTCTCATTGGAAAGCTAAGACATGAGGCTACAAGTTCTCTGAAGAAATGAGAACCCAGTTCTGCCTCTAAAATAGTCAAAATTGCTCATCAACAAATAGTTGGACTGTTACTGTCCAACTATTACTGTCTGACCTCTCCTCAGTTTTTAACTATATCTAGAGTTATAGAACTCAAATCTATAATTTAACATCCAGGCATCAATTCATAATCGACTTTAAAACGACTCATAAGACCATGTTTAGAATACCTTACCCGGTACGAATCAAGGTTTTGATCCCTCCTTTTCTTTCTAATGACAGCCGGCCCTCCCCTCTTCTCTTCTTGTTCAATTTTTCTTGTTAATCCATTGCCCACCAATGTTTATTCTACCTATAACCCTTACTCTTGGATGGGTTCTTAAAATTTTGGTGTTTCTCTCTTGATCTGTAAAAATGGATACAAAAACTCCCTCTTTTCTTTCTTCACTATAGCTGCAAATTTGTTTTTGGTGAGAAGAGGAGTATTTATACTCTATAATTATTCTTATTTGCATTTAGGCCCTATTTTCTTTTAGTGTATTCATTTTGCCCCCACTTCTTTTTTGTTTAGTTTATTTTCTTTAATTTAATCCAGCCTTGATTTTCTCAGGATTTACAGCACATTTCAAAGTATATGAACCCGTGGAATAACTTTCTTACGTACCTTGATTGTGTGATGTCCTTGTTACAAAAACAACATGGATACAAGAATTGTAAACAATCTAAACAACTAAAAGGACGTTATTGTTACTTTTCGTTATCAACTGAAAATGAGTACATTCTTTCATTTACTCCTCATATGCATTGTACAATCCTTATAATTTCGCTAAATGTATTATTCTCACTCACATGCCCCAACCTCTTCATAGAAGTAGTGGGGCCAAAGTTTAATCATTAGACGGGGTTAATTATTTCACTTTAACTCAGTCATCCACCTTGGATGTTTTTCGCCATTTCTGATCGCAACATCTAAACTCAGTCGTCCGTCTCGGATACCATTAACCAAAACTAATCACAAAATTAAACTTGTCATCTCATACAGATACCATCAGCTGAAGCCAATCATCATAATTAACTAGGTCATTCATCTAGGATGCCATTAGCAAAAACTAATCATCAATCACAACCTGGTCATCCATTTGAGGTGCCATTAGTCGAAGCTAATCATCAAACACAACTCGATCATCCATCTCGAATGCCATTAGCCGAAGCTAATTATCAGTCACAACCCGGTCATCCATCTCGGATGACATTAGCGAAAGCTAATCATCAAACACAACCTGATCATCATTCTTGGATGCCATTAGCCGAAGCTAATCAACAACTTAATCAACATTTCATAGTCTGTTCAACATTCGTGAACAACCCAATTTCATCAATAACTCAATTAACATTTTGTAGTCGGTATAACATTCATCAACAACCCAATTTCTTCAATGACTCAATCAACATTTCATGGTCGGTTTAACATTCATCACACTGAAACATCATGGTCGGAACAATTTTCGCTGCGAATTGTGGTGTCCTAGCGAATCAATTCGTTGATGATTTTTTGTTTCAGTGAATCAGTTCGCTGACGAGTTTATGTTGCAGCGAACCAATTGGCTGACGAGTCTGTGCTTCAGCGAATCAGTTCACTGAAGAGTTAGTGGTGCAGCGAATTAGTTTGCTGACGAGTTTGTGTTGCAGGGAATCAGTTCGCTGATGAATATATGTTTCAGCAAATCAATTTCACTGATGAGTCTGTGTCAACAGTTCTGCTGATGAATTGCATGTCACCAGAGAATTGGTTTCGTTGCTGAATTCTGCACCACTAGGGAAGCAGTTTCACTGCCAATTTTCTGTGGCAGACTCCCATGTTAGAAATGATGTAAATGCTTATAATGAACTCATTGTATAATTATGTAATATGTGGAACACTTGAATGGGAACATGTGTATTTTTGGGAAAACATATGGTGATGAGTTATGTGACTATCAAATACAAATGTGCTGATTATGATCATTGATATGTTAGGTTGTGCGATCGGGATTGGATCATCAACTAGGCAATGACACCCCATTGAAGGAATAGGTAGGTGACTTTCACCCATATACATCATATCTACATGTTTTCACATACACATCCGTGTTCCATTTCAATTTTTTTTCATTACAAGTCTTTACAAAAGGGGTCAGACAACTACTTGAGCGATTAATACATTTGTTCATACAGAACTTATATTACCCATAACATGCAAATATATGGTTCTTTCCAAAATATATGAGCTGCAAAGCGGATTTCCTTACGCACCATGTTGGTATGATGTCCCTGTTACAGCACAAGGTAATTTCAAGCATTATAGGCAATTTAAAAACATAATAAAGCAATATTAACATAACATTTCATTCATGGACCTAAAGAGCATATTTTTTTTCATTTCTCCATACTTATGTAAATACCACCCTTAATAATTTGTCAATTACTGAGGCTAATTACAATACTTAAGTCAGGTCATCCATCTCGAATATCGTTAACCAAACTAATGTTATTATTTGTTTAAAGCATAACAATCGTACTTCTTTCATATACTTGGTATATAAAAAACATAGTACATATGAACATATCAATTCTTGAAATAACTCATAACTCCCAAATTCAGCTATTCTCTTAGGACGCCATTAGTTGAAGCCAATCATTTATTCATTCAAGTCATCCACTTAGGATTCCATTAGCCGAAGCTAATCATTTATTCATCCTGGTCATCCATTTAGGATGCCATTAGCCGAAGCTAATCATTTATCAATCTTGGTCATCCACTTAGGATGCCATTAGCCGAAGCTAATCATTTATTCATTTTATTCATCTCGATCATCCACTTAGGATGCCATTAGCCAAAGCTAATCATTTATCAATCCCAGTCATCCACTTAGGATGCCATTAGTCGAAGCAGCTAATAATTTATTCATCCTGGTCATCCACTTAGGATGCCATTAGCCAAAGCTAATCATTTATCAATCTCGGTCATCCATTAGGATGCCATTAGCCGAAGCTAATCATTTATCAATCAAACATTCCAGAGGCAGTTTATGAAATCACTATAACATGATAATATATCCTTTGTAATGTTCATTCAAACAATTCATAACAATTTGATGTTCACAATAACATAATAGTAGACCCTTCGTAATACTCGTACAAATGTTTTGTAATAGTTTAACATTTAGTATACATAATAATAGATCCTTTGTAATACATAAATAAACATTCCATAATAGTTTAACATTCGGTAGTATAACACAATAGTAGACCCTTCGTATTACTCATCCAACCATTCTCGACAGTCAATGTTCAACACAATACAACAATAGATCCCTTGAAATACTCATTCAAAAATTCATAACAATTTAGCACTATGTATATCACAATAATAGATCCTTCACAATACTCATATAAACATTCGTGACAAATAACCTTTAGCATAATATTGTTAAAACAATTCAATTAACACAAAATAAATATGAACACAAAAGAGATGGAGGCTAGAATTCTCCTTTTTGTTGATTTGTGAAAAGTACATTATTTAACCTAAATACAAAGAGCTTATATATAGGTTAAGCTAAAAATATTATTCTACCCTTAATAAATAAAACAAGATAAATGTATTATTTAACATTTCCCCTCAAACTCACGATGCGGCAACTATAAGCATCAAGATTTTCCAACTAGAAAACAAAAATGAGAAATGGAATGTGACTTGGTAAAGAAATCTGTAATCTGTAAAGAAGAAGAAACAAAAGGCAAAGTAATGGTGCCATGAAAAACCGAGTTGTGAGCAATCTGAATAAAACTCTGGTTTTCACAATACATAGGAGTAGGATGAGAGAGTGAAACTCTCATATCCACAAGTAACCAACATAACCAAATAATCTCTTTAGTAGTAGATCCCATATCACGATATTCTGCTTCGGTTGAGGATTGAGAAACAATAGATTGTTTCTTGCTCTTCCAAGAAAAAAGAGAATCACCTAAAAAGATACAGAAACCAGTAACTGAGTTGTGATCTGTGAGATCATAGCCATGATTAGCATCAGAGTATGCACGCAGCTCCAAGGAAGAAGTGGATGAAAGTAAAAGACTCTAAAAGACTGTACCTCGAAGATATCGCAAAATACGAAGAACAACTCCTAGTGAACAGTAGTAGGAAGAGCAACAAATTGACTAACAACATATGCAATATCTGTGTAAACACCCAAAAAAAAATGTTGACTCCACAATCGCTGCCGATTTCTGAATCGGCAGCAACGCAGTTTTCGCTGTCGATTTCTGAATCGGCAGCAACGTAGTTTTATTAAAAGTTAGGTAAACAAATTGGACTGTTTTAAGGAGCTGGGAGGGAGGGTAAAATTGGTTTTGGAGAGATCAAAACAAGGATAAGAACACATCTAAACCAACCCCAAACACCCCACTTCATTTAATAGGGAGTATAAATACAAGGAGTAGAGAGAAGGTGACCATTCCTCTTCCCAAAGTTGTCTACAACAGCTGCATGTTGCTCTTCTCTTCCTCCTTCCCAATGAAAACCTAAACCAAACCAGCAGAGAATGCCTTGTGAATGTCTGAGGGAGAGTTGAGACCTTGAGAGAAGATTGGACAACTGCCTAGAGGGAAGGGAAAAAAGGCTAGAAAACATGAGTGGAAGAAGGAGGAGAACCAACAGGAAAAGAGAAAGAATACTGTCAAACCTTCCCCAAACTTACTTAGATTCGAAAGGTACGGGTCATGAAACTCCCTTCCTCTTGTTCTTAAGACCCAGAACCGGAAATGAAGAAGAAGACCCTAAGAAAACCTTCCCCAAAACCTAAGCTAGATGTGAAGGAAACTGAAATTAACTAAGAGGACAAGGAAACAAAAATGGAATGAGGCCAATTCCAAGAACATCTAACAAAAAAAAATGAATAAAATGGAAAGAACAAATCATGGTAGAGGGTCGACCTTAACTATGGGGTTGGCCAGCATGCATGTGTGTGTTTTGCTGAAATTTATTGAAAGATTATGTGTTGGGATTGATTATTGCATGTGTATGTGTGTGTTCATGCTGAAATCATGTGACTTTGCTGGAACCTAATGACAAATTGCATGTTCTGCAGCGAATTTGTGATTCGCCGTCGAAGTTGAGTTATCTATAGCGAATTTGTGATTTGCTGCCGAAACTGAGTTGTCCACAGCTAATTAGCATTCGCTGTCGAATTGTGTGTTCTGCAACAAATTTGTGATTCGCTGCCGAAATTGAGTTGTTCACAGCGAATTTGTGATTTGCTGCCGAAACTAAGTTGTCTGCAGCGAATTAGCATTCACTGTCGAATTGGGTGTTCTGCAGTGAATTTATGATTTGCTGCCGAAGTTGAGTTTTCTACAGCAAATTTGTGATTTGCTGCCGAAACTGAGTTGTCCGCAGCAAATTAGCATTCGTTGTCGAATTGTGTGTTTTGCAGCGAATTTGTGATTCACTGCCCAAAACTGAGTTGTCTGCAGCGAATTAGCATTCATTGCCGAATTGTGTGTTCTGCAGCGAATTTGTGATTCGCTGCCGAAACTAAGTTATCTGCAGCGAATTAGCATTCGCTGCCGGATTGTGTGTTCTGCAGCGAAATTGTGATTCGTTACCGAAGTCGAGTTGTCCACAGTGAATTTGTGAGTCACTGCTGAAACTGAGTTGTCTGCAGCGAATTAGCATTCGCTGCCAAACACATGTTGACTGCAGCGAAGTAGCATTTGCTGCCAAAATTGTGGCGCCAGCAGCGAAACAGTTTTCGCTGCTGAATTGGGCAACCTACAGCGAACTAGTTTTCGCTGCCGAATTGCGCAGCCTGCAACGAATCAGTTTTCATTGCCAAACTGTTCGGTCTGTAGCGAGTAAGTTTTCGCTGTCGATTTCTACAATAGGCCTCCCAGGCGGAAATGACTCAAATGCTTGTAACAATTTCATTGTATGATGGTGTAAAATGTGGAACACTTGAATGTGAACATATGAACTCTTGAAATAAGTAGGTGATGAATGTGATTCAAAGATAAAAATGTACTGATTTATGACCATTGATGTCTTAGATGGTGCGGTCGGGATCGGACTATCGTCAGGATAAGGACAACCCGCAGGTGGAGCAGGTAGGTGACTTTCACCTTCCTTTTTGATAACGTTGAATTATGAAATACTTTATCATGAATGATACCGTGTTGTGTTAGTACAAATATCAGATTGCCAAATGCTTAGATGTTGACAAATGATTGATTAGATTTGGCTAATGGCATCCAAATGGATGATCAGGACAAACGGTTGATTAGTTTCGGCTAATGGCATCCAAATGGATGACCGGGACAAATGGTTGATCCTGGTTAATTAGCTTCAGCTGATGGCATCCGAAGTGGATGGTCGAGGCGAGTGAACGGTTAACCTCGACAAATGATGTCTTAATAGGATAGCCGGATTTAAGATTATGGTTATTGGTACAATTATATGAACAACAAGTCGTTCATACCAAGTACATAAAGGAACTACAAATGTCACGCTTCAAACATGGGATAATGTTCATGCTTCATTAAACTGTTAGACTGCTTATTATCATTATTATTATTAAGTAATCATATTCTTATAAATGTTTTATACTACAGCAGGAATGTCACACCAACGAGGTGCCTAGGAAATCCAATACACGAGAACCTACTTTTGCAAGGAATCATGTAGTTGCATTCTAAATCACAATGTATTTTGTATGAATCAATGTAATGAATGTATAACTATTATTAGATCCTTTTTGTTTAAATTCGTGATGACTATTAGTAAGATAGGAATGCAACTCATGTCTATGTATGTATATTTTACAGGTTCGTCGAATACCGACACGATGAGTGTCAAATACATAAATATATATATATATATATATATATATATATATATATATATATATATATATATAATTTACCATTGTTTTGGGCTTGAAAAGTCGGGTTGTTACAGTTGGTATCAGAGCACTTGGTCTAGATCTTGAGGATCATTGATAATTGTGTTGCTGTGGTGAATTTCAGGATGGTACGCGCCTAACAAGGGACACGAACTGAGCCGCCCTCCTTAGAAAGGATGGGCGGGAGCCAAGGTGCTCAAGGTTGGCAAGTCGAAGATCCCTTAGATGATACGACATCTCATGCTCTGATAATACCACCCGAAAACTTATAGGAGGGAGTCATGGTAGTAGGGGAAGGCCGGAGGCCTAACTAGACAGAGGAAGTACCCCCAGTTGCAATAGAGCAACATGAAAGATCAGAAGCACAACCGTCAACTATTCCAACTAGTGTGCCCTCACAATATGTAGACGCGAGACTCCTTGTACAAATAGTTAAAGCAGTGATAGAGGGCATGGCTGGCTCGGTGACACAAACAACTCCCGCCATGTAGATTCCACAGGCAGCCCCTATGACTGGCACGACCACGGACAACGTGGTGCTATTGGTACGACTAGTCAAGAGTATGAGGGAAATGGGTTGTGAACCGTATGGGGGGACACGATTCAGAGATAGCTGGGAGATGGATTAGGAAGGTAGAAAAGACCATGATTAAAATAAGCATACCCGAGGGTTTGAGGGTAAATTGTGCAACCCAGTTATTATCCGATAGTGCCATGACATGGTGGGAAACAGTTCAGCTGAGGCATGCAACCAAGACACTAACTTGGAGTGACTTCAAGATAGAGTTTGAGAATCAATTTTATTCCAGGTACCATCGCAAGGTGAAGGAACAAGAGTTCTTGCCATTAAGACATGGTGATATGTCGATATTGGAGTACGAAAGGAGGTTCCATGATCTCTCATTGTTCACCCCACACTATGTGCCGACAGAGGAACATATGATTGAGAAGTTGAAAGATGGTTTGCAACAAGATTTGAGATAAGGATTGATCACTTTGCAGTTTAAATCCATAAGGGAGTTGATTGAGGCTGCACAAGCTGTAGAGGCTTGTATTGGAAAAGGCCAACAGGGACATCAAGGTATAGGCAAAAGGAGAGATGGGGACTATTTCAGCGGCAGACCACCATTTTTGAAGAAAGGTAAAAGTGGAGTGTTTGAACAGTACAAGAAAAGGGGGAGTTCGATGGTACCGCCCTACCAACATTCAGGTAAAAGAATGATGGTTGGGCAGTCGCACTTGAGGGCAAACTCTTCAACTAGGACCGGTGACCGCAAGGGTGTTGACTATCCTTCTTGTGTAAAATGTGGACAAAAACACCCTGGGGACTGCTCAGTTTCCCAAGGCGATGCTTTGTGTGTAGGGGAGAAGGTCATATGTGGAGGAACTGCCAGTATCTTAGGCAAGGGTGTCATTATTGTGGTGGAAGAGGTCATTATAAGAAGGACTGCCCTAGCAGGAACACTGGACAAGTACAGAGCTATAGGCAAACTCTAGTCGAGGGAGACCGAGAGCACAAAATGATTAGACCTCGGGGAGGGTTTTCCACTTGACACAGGTGGGGGTTAGTCTGTCTGGGTATGAAACAAAAGTAGACTTCATTCCATTAGAGTTGCATGATTTTGACATAATCCTAGGCATGAATTGGTTGAGTAAATACAAGGCTCTAATAGATTGTTATGCTAAAACTGTTACATTCCAAATACCTGAGGGTGAGAGGAGGATTTTTTAGGGAGAGAGAATTCTCAAAACGATCGCCTTAATATCGGTTGTAACAGCCCAAAGACGTTTGAGAAAGGGATGTATGGGATATCTCGCATACATCATAAACACTGATGATGAAGGTCCACGACTAAAGGATATTCCTGTGGTGAAGGAATTCTCAGATGTGTTTCCCGAAGAACTACCGGGACTACCCTCGGAGCGAGAGGTAAAGGTGTCTATAGACACTTTTCCTAGAGTCCCACCTATAGTCCAACAACTGTACTGGATGGCTCCGGCACAACTGAATGAGTTAAAGACTCAATTACAAGAATTGTTAGACAAAGGATTTATACGGCCCAGTAATTCTCCTTGGGGAGTGCCGGTTCTATTCGTAAGAAAGAAAGATGGAACTCATAGACTTCGTATTGACTATCGACAGTTAAACAAAATAACAATGAAAAAAAAGTATTTGTTACCTCGGATAGATGATTTGTTTGATCAATTAAACGGAGAGAGGGCATTTTCGAAGATAGATCTGAGATCAGGGTACTATCAGATGAAAATTAAAGAAGTGGATGTAGCAAAGATCGCATTTTGAACCCGTTACAGACACTATGAGTTTTTGCTGCTACCGTTCGGGTTGACGAACGCCCCAGCCCTCTTCATGGACTTAATGAATCAGGTTTTCCAACCATAACTTGATAAGTTTGTGGTTGTAGTCATCGATGATATACTGGTGTACTCGAATTCCTTCGAGGAACATGGAGAACACTTGAGGCAGACCTTACAAACCTTGAGGGATCACCAGTTGTATGCAAAAATGAAAATTGAGTAAATGTGAATTTTGGCTGGAGAGAGTGACATTTCTAGGATGTGTCATTTCAGCCGAAGGTGTTTTTGTAGACCCCCAGAAGGTCGAAGCAGTCTTGAAATGGGAAAGACTGACTTCGGTCACTAAAATACGTAGCTTCCTAGGACTTGGAAGATACTACTGAAGATTTATTGAAGGATTGTCGCTGATTGCAACCCCTTTGACCCAGCTAACTAGGAAGGATAAGAAAAGCATGTGGTCGGAAGATTGTGAGAAAAGCTTCCAAGAGTTGAAGAGGAGGCTCACCACCGCTCCAGTGTTAACCCTTCTGTAACGACTCGACTTTTTTAAGGCCAAAATTACTGGAATTTTTTTTTCGTTTGGTTTCTGGATGTTTTTCACCATATCATTCTTCAGATTTATCATTGCATTATGTTCATTAACAAGGCACAATCTATGTAGGATAACGTAAATTAACATTCCCATAGAACAGATTCACAATACACGTGCCCATAATATTATTTTTCCATACTCATAGGTTTACATTACATCATATCGACATACTAATAAATTCACATTCTTGTTCTAATCTCATTATCATCACGAATTCATACAAGAGTGTCAAACAACAAGTTACACAACTAGTACTTTTGTTATCCTGACCGCATGTAATTTTCACAACACGACATCCTCATTAGATGAATACCTCATATGAATATTCATACACATCATATCAACTTGTTCGTACATTCACATCCATGTTCCATTTTAATTTTTCGTTACTAGTCTTTACAAAAGGGGTCAGACGACTAATTGAGTGATTAACACGTCTGTTTATGCAGAACTCATATCACCCATAACATGCGAATATATAGTTGTTTTCAAAATGTTTGAGCTGCGAAATGAACTTCCTTGTGCACCATGTTGGTATGATGTCTCTGTTACAGCGCAAGGTAATTTCAAGCATTATAGGCAATTTAAGAAAACATAATAAAACAATATTAACGTTACATTTCATTCGTGGACCAAAAGAGCATAATTCTTTCATTTCTCCTTACTTATGTAAATACCACCGTTAATAATTCATCAATTACCAAGGCTAATTACAATACTCAAACTCAATCATTCATCCGAATACCGTTAGCCAAACTAATGTTATTCTTTGTTTAAAGCATAACAATCATAGTTCTTTCATATACTTAGTATATACAAAACGTAGTATACATGAACGCATCAGTTCTTAAAACTAACTCATAACACTCATATCCGACTATCCTCTTAGGATGCCATTAGCCGAAGCCAATCATTTATTCATCTAGGTCATCCACTTAGGATGCTATTGGCTGAAGCCAATCATTTATTCATCCTGGTCATCCAATTAGGGTACCATTAGCCATAGCTAATCATTTGTTCATCCTGGTCATCCACTTAGGATGCTATTAGTCGAAACTATTTATTCATCTCGATTATCCATTTAGGATGCCATTTACCGAAGCTAATCATTTATTCATTCTGGTCATCCCCTTAGGATGCCATTAGCTGAATCCAATCGTTTATTCATCCAGGTCATTCACTTAGGATGCTATTGGCCGGAGCTAGTCATTTACTCATCCTGGTCATCCAATTAGGGTGTCATTAGCCGTAGCTAATCATTTGTTCATCCCGAGCATCTACTTAGGATGTTATTAGCCGAAGCTATTTATTCATCTCGATTATCCATTTAGGATGCCATTTATCGAAGCTAATCAATTATTCATTCTGGTCATCCCCTTAGGATGCCATTAGCCGAAGCTAATCAATCACTTGTCCCGGTCATCCAATCAGATACCATTAGCCGAAGCTAATCATTTATTCATCCCGGTCATCCGCTTTGGATGCCATTAGCCGAAGCTAATCAATCATCTATCCCGGTCATCCATTCGAATGCCATTAGCTGAAGCTAATCAATCATTTGTCCCGGTCATCCATTCGGATGTCATTAGCTAAAGCTAATCATTTGTTCATCTCGGTCATCCACTTAGGATGTCATTAGCCGAAGCTAATCATTTGTTCATTCCGGTCATCCACTTAAAATGCCATTAGCCGAAGCTAACCATTTACCCATCTGATCATCCACTTAGAATGTCATTAGCCGAAGCTAATCATTTATGAATCCCAGTCATCCACTTAGGGTGCCATTAGCCGAAGCTAATCATTTGTTAGTCCCGGCCATCCACTTAGGGTGCCATTAGCCAAAGCTAATCATTTGTCAGTCTCGGCCATCCACTTAGGATGCCATTAGCTGAAGCTAATCATTAACCCATCAATCATTCTAGAGGCAGTTCATGTAATCACTATAACAAGATATTATATCCTTTGTAATACACCAATAAACATTCCATAACAGTTTAGAATTGTGTACAACACAACAATAGACCCTTCATATTTTTCATCCAACTATTCATGATGCTTAATGTTCAATACAATACAACAATAGATCCCTCGTAATACTCATACAACCATTCGTGATAATTAACAATCAGTATAATACAACTGTAGATCTTTCATGATACTCATACAACTAATCATGACAATTTCATTCAATATAATACAACGGTAGATCCTTCGTAATACATCCGTCACAATTACATTCAATAATATGAAACGGTAGATCATTTGTAATACTCATACAACCATTCATCACAATTACATTCAATAAAAATACAACAGTAGATCCTTCGTAATACATTCATCACAATTACATTCAATATAATAAAATGGTAGATCCTTCGTAATATTCATAAAATCATTCATCACAATTACATTCAATAAAAATACAACAGTAGATGTAAATCCCGAGATAATCAAGGCTGGATAAAATTAAAGAAAATAAACTAAACTAAAAAGATATGGGGGCAAAACGAATACATTTTAAGAAAATAGGGTCTAAATGCAAATAAGAATAATTATAGAGCATAAATACTGCTCTTCTTACCAAAAACAGATCTGTAACTATCATGAAGAAAGAAGAGAGGGAGTTTTGGTATCTATTTTTACAGATCAAGAGAGAAACACTAAATTTCAAGAACCCATCCAAGATTAAGGGTTATAGGTAAAAATAAACATTGGCAGGCAAGGGATTAACAAGAAAAAAAATGAACAAGAAGAGAAGGAGGGATCGAGACCTTGATTCGTATCGGGTAAGATATTCTAAACATGGTCTTATGAGTTGTTTTAAAGTCAATTATGAATTGATGCCTGGATGTGAAATTATAGATTTGAGTTCTGTAACTCCAGATATAGTTAAAAATCTTAGGAGAGGTCAGACAGTAACAGTTTAAAAACGGACACTAACAGTTGGACAGTAACAGTCTAAGTGTTTGTTGATGAGCGATTTTGACTATTTTAGAGGTAGAACTAGGTTCTCCTTAAATCATAGAACTTGTAGCTTCATGTCTTAGCTTTCCAATGACACAAATTTTTCTTGAATCGGAGTTCTATAACTCTGGATATAGTTAAAAATCTGAGGAGAGGTCAGACAGTAACAGTCCAAGTGTTTGTTGATGAGCGATTTTCACTATCTTAGAGGCAGAACTGGGTTCTTCTTAAATCATAGAACTTGTAGCCTCATGTCTTAGCTTTCTAATGACACAAATTTTGCTTAAATCGGATATCTATAACTCCATATATAGTTAAAAATCTGAGGAGAGCTCAGACATTAACAGTTCAAAAACGAGGCAGTAATAGTTAGACAGTGAAAGTGCAAATATAAAGAAAGGAATGATAACTAGGATTAGACAAAGAACGACAATAATAATGAGTGAAATGAGAAAAACATAACATACTAAGAAATGACTGAAAGAAAGACTTATTGGTTGTTGATATGGTTATTATAAAACATATCCTTGAGTGAGGAAAACTTATGAGATAAACCTATGATTTGCAGGAGGGACCATAGGCGTGGTGGAACAGCAGCAGTAGGGGAGCACGAGTAGAGCTTCTATTGCAGGTAGGTGAATCACACCTTTACCTTCTACGTAAATTCAATGTTTTAATAGATATTACTGATGTGAAATGTGAATTACTGAATGTATGTGTTCTCAAGGGGAAAGGTTGTTGTGTGAATTGCTAAGTGATGAAATTATCACTGACAAATGAAATGTGAGAAATGTGATTTGAGGCGTAAACTAGCATACATTTAGTGTATGTTAGGATCCCGGGTAAGGGGATCGTCATGGTTGGACTAGCATACATTTAGTGTATGTTAGGATCCCGGGTAAGGGGATCGCCATGTTTCGACTAGCATACATTTAGTGTATGTTAGGATCTCGGGTAAGGGGATCACCCTGCGTCGACTCCTATGGGATGATGATGATGATACCAGTGAAAGGGGTATCGGAAATGGGTTAAATGAAGATAATCATGTTTGATCTTATAAAGTCTGGAATGGAGGTTAATAATGAAAGAGGGAACGATTATTAATAGTTTGAATAAGGAAGAGATTCTAATGAAAACCAGAAAGGAGAAGGGAACAAAATATGAATGCATGTTACCCTTTTAAAATTGCTTGATATTCGTGTTGTTATTTTTTTTATGTGATAGTCACCTTTCAATAATATGTATTTTGTTTTAGGAACATCACATGCACGACAAGAGTAGATCCTAGCTTATGTTTCCCTTCTTGTAATTTAGGTTATAGGGGGTATACCCTTATATTTTGTAAACATGAAAATGTTTGTATAACTTAATTTGTATAATTAATGTTTAAACTTGATTGAATGAACTTAATCTCTGTAGTTCATGTAACCATCTTTCATGTCTAAGTATTTACTTTTATTTTCATCCCTAATGATATTTTGTTATATAATGTATATCATGAATATGGTGGGTAATAGGTGTGAGAATATTGTGGAAATTGAAAACCAAGACGATTGGGTCGGGATTAAGTTATGAAATGCGAGTTATTAGAAGTATAAACAGGCTACATATCAATAACTTGGGACCTTCCGGTATAGGGGGGACTCCGTCAAAATTTCGGTAAATTTTAATATGAAAACCATGAATATATATATATATATATATATATATATATATAAGAAAAAAAATTCTTTGTTTTCGGTTGACATGAGAGTGTTGTTTTTTTTATCTCCAAGTAGGGGATGTTACAGTAGATCCTTCGTAATACTCATACTACCATTCATCAGCAACCCAAATTCATAATAGCTCAATAGTCATCTCATATTCGGTTTAGTATTCATCACAACAGAATAATATATCCACCTCAAATGGGTCATTTTAGAATACTAACGTTTTCATCATTGTTTCAACATTCATCAAGAACTCGATCGACATTTCATAATCGTTTCAACAATCATCAAGAATTCAATCAAACACTTAATCATCATTTCATCATTCAATAAGGATTTAATAAAATATCATCATAAGTAAATCATTTCAAAACATAAACATCATACGAGAAAAAGGTGGAAACCACCTACTTGCTCCACTTGTGGGTTGTCCTTGTCCTGGTGATGGTTCGATCCCAGCCACACCACCTAAGACATCAATGGCCACAAATCAGTACATTTGCATCTTTAAATCACATTCATCACCATACTTATTTTAAGAGTCCATATGTTCACATTCAAGTGTTCCACATTTTACACCATCATACAATGAAATTATTACAAGCATTTGAGTCATTTCTGCTCGGGGGGTCTATTGTAGAAAATCGGCAGCAAAACCGATTCGCTGCAGGCCACACAATTCAGCAGCAAAAACTGATTTGCTGTAGGCCATATAGTTTGGCAGTGAAAACTAGTTCGTTGGAGGCCGCACACATCGGCAGTAAAAATTGGTTCGCTATCGGCCGCACAATTCGGCAGCGGAAATTGTTTCGTTTCAGGCACCACAATTTCGGCAGCAAATGCCACTTCGCTACAGCCAACATGCTTTTAGTAGCGAATACTAATTCGCTGCAGGTAACTCGATTTCGGCAGCGAATCACACTTCTGCTGGAGACAACACAATTTCGGCTGCGAACGCAGATTCGCTGCAGACAACACAACTTCGGCAGCAAAACTGATTCGCTGCTGGCCACACAATTCATCAACAAAAACTGATTTGTTGTAGGCCGTATAATTCGGCAGCGAAAACTGGTTCATTGCAGGCCACACACTTTGATAGTGAATACTAATTCGCTGCAGGCAACTTGATTTCGGTAGCGAATCACACTTCTGCTGCGGACAACACAATTCGGTAGAGAACACCTTATTCGCTACCGACAACACAAATTCGGTAGCGAACACTTGAATCGCTGCGGAATACGCAATTCGGCAGCGAGAACCTGATTCGCTGCGAACAACACAAATTCAGCAGCGAACACCTAATTCGCTGCGGACAACACAAATTCGGCAGTGAACACCTGATTCGCTGCGGACAACACAATTCGATAGCGAACACTAGTTCATTGCAGACAACATAACTTCAGCAGCGAACGTTGATTTGCTGGAGACAACACAGTTTGCGGCAGCGAACACTAGTTTGTTGCGGACAACACAAGTTCATTTAGCAAGGTTTTTCTTAATTCATTCATTTCATGTTTTCACTTACATTATGGTAATACATCAACACAACCACTAGCAATTACATAATTCACAAGTGTTCATTTTTTGTCACGAACTTAATTCCCTTAAGGTGTTCGTCATGACGGATTCTCTCATTGTTCCCTCAATCCTTATGGCTGGACATTACTACCCATTACACTTAGCTACACATGCAAATCATCATATTTCTCATAAGTATAATCTCAATCACAATTCACAATTCATTCTCTTGATTCACAATTACACATGTCCGTTCATTAAACAAACAAAATCGAAGCATTATATGATGTGGTCCCTGTTTCAGCTGCAACATGCTTTCATGGTTCATTAATAACACAATTTGCACTTAACATCATTCCACCACCTTTCCATATAATTTCATCAATCAAATATGAAGAATTTACATCATCAACACAAGTATGATTCTTTCATAGCTAATCCAGGAGAAGGAATTCTTGCTCAAAACCCTTCAGAAGTCCCTCTCTTGGGAGCACCTGCCAAAAGTAGTTAAAGAAGTCACACCCAGAGGAAACGTGCTGGTAGTTGGCTTCCCCTTCTCCTGCAACCCCATGATCATCTACAGTTGGAATATCAAGGGTTTAAATAATCCCCTGAAACAGCATGAGGTTGTTGGCCTCATGAAGAAATACAAGATGGATGTTTGTGGTTTACTTGAAACCAAATTGATTCCCTCTAAAGATGCCAGTATGCACAGGTTTCGGCTCAGACAATGGAAATATGTTACTAATGCAGATGCAACTAATACTGTTAGAATTGTTGTTTTTTGGAATCCATCTACAGTCACAGTTGATTTATGATTAGTACTTAAAAGTGCATTTTTATCAAGGTTTTATATCATCATTTTGCACTTGAAGTATCAATAACTCAACTAGAGCATGTTTTATAATAAAAAGTATGATAATATAAGATACCTTTAATTTATGATAAATGTTCATTTTATCAAAGGATTGATTGATGAGTTTAACTACTGAAATTGAGAAGACAAAGAGAGGGCTAAGCTTAGAAAAGAGATGTTAGTTGAATTCAAATTGGAACACCATTCGGTTATTGGATCATAATTGGAGCTGTAGAACTTGGATTTAGGTCTGGTTTATATGTATGGAAAGCTAAGACATAGGCCTAAAACTTTCATAAAGAGTCCAAGATTTAAAATTGCCATTTTCGAGTTCAAATGGTAGCAACAACGAAGAAGTTACAATCTGTCTTGCAGCCCAGACACTGTTCAGTGTTCAAACCATATCTCGAGTTCTAGAAGTCCAAATATGTCGATTCTTATTTTATTGGAAATCTGAGACAATTTTCCAGAACTTTTATGAAGACTATCTGTTCAAATTCTGATGTTAGCAATGACGTTTTGTTCAGATTTATGTTGTATAACCCTTGGTATAACAAATACTTGGCACTTTCATAACCAACTATATGGTATAACAAATAATTGGCTCTAGGTTGACCTGCTTTGTGCTGCTATTATCTGTTGTTCTGGTGTTTTATGCTGCCTTGGTGGCTTTGTGTTTTTTCGGTTTAGCAAGCTCCTGTTAGCACTTGCTTTCCAGTATTGTTGCTGGTTTTGCTTTTGTTTCTGGATAGCTTAGATAGCTAGTTTGTTTTAGGGAGTATGTTCCCATCTGTTCAAGGGAGTCTGTTCCCTTTTTGTATATGCCTATATATATGACTTGCTGGTTCCCAACTATGTTTTGTGATCTATATAATTTCTTACATTTGATCAAAAAAAGAAAGAGCTCTCAGTAAGAAAGAGCTCTCAGTCAAGTCAAAAGAGAGAAGCTCCTGGTGTAGTGAGAGAAGCGGTCTTTACAACATCTGTGCTCTTCCCTCTTTGTGCACTATTCTTTTTCTCTTGCCTACCTCTGCTCCTCAGTGTTCTCTCTTTGGTCAATATGACAAAATCCAAGGTTAAATCCTCAAATCTTCATTCCACCCAGGGCGATTTTCGGCTTCAAACTAAACGCCATGTGTCTTTGCCCACACCTAGGGTTCAGTCCAGGAGTTGCTCTCCGGTTCAACATGGTTGTATTTCTCCATCTCCGACATCCACTCCACCTAGAATGAAGGTTGCATTTGCTGATTTCGCTGATTTCTCCAGTGTAGCTAGGGTTTCCTCCAAACGCAAGAACAGAACCATGCAAATGGCGGCTCCTTTGGCAGTTCCAGGGCAAGCCCCTCGCCTACGGTACGTCCAGCTGGGTTTAACCCTAGTGGTTCCCATCAGGGCTCCGGTGGTCTCACCTGGACCTCGACTACTGTTCCTCCCCCTCAATCATCCTCTGTAAGGATTCATCCTTCAGCAATTCCTTCTGCTATATCTCCCTCCCTTGCTGGTGGCCCTACTCTTGCATCACCGGTGACGGATATGTCTCAGCCTGGTTGTAGAAGAGGTGCTCCCACATACATACCACCAGGTACCTCAAATTCACAATCTCCTGCTCTTGTTCACTTTCCAGAATATGCATCCTCTGCCTCATGTCATCTTCAAGAAACTAATGTTAGTGCATTCGGTGTTAAGTGGAAGTTTTGCTTGATTGGCTATGTGATTGGGAAATTCCCAGGTTATGCTTCATTATTATCATATATTAATCGAACCTAGCAGCATAAAGCTCATTTCACAATGCATGATTCAGGTTGGTTGATCTTTGCATTCTCATCAGAATTGGAGATGTTAGATGTCTTAGATGTGGGTCCATATGTTGTCTTTGGTACGCCTCTTATCCTGAAAATAATGCCTGATTTTTTGTGATTTTCAATCTCCTAATATGACCACAATGCCTACATGAGTGAGGTTCCCTAATCTGCCATTAAGATGTTGGAATCATATTTGCTTATCCAAAATTGCAAGCATGATTGGGAAGCCAATCCTTATGATGACCCTACTGCTCAAACGACCCAGCTCTCATATGCTAGAGTTCTTGTTGAAGTCGACCTGCTCTCCGACTTGACATCCTCTATCAATGTGATTTTGCCCAATGGCACCACTTTGCCACAGCAGATTGTGTATGAATCACTTCCACGCTTCTGCAAGTAGTGTAAGATTCTGAGACATTCAACCCTCACTTGCACCAAAGGACTTAAGCCTAGAAGTAAGAAGAGGCCTCATGAATCTCCTGCTTGTTCAACTAGTTCTAGCCCCTCTACAGAGACAGCTGCAATTGAGAAGCAGGAACCATATTGTGCAGGCCCGTCTACTGATCCCCAAGTGGATCCAATGTCCACTGAAGCTGCTACCGTTGGTGCTCTGAGGCCTCGGTCTCCTGGTTACAAGAGGTCCAAAGTTGCTACATCTGAGCGCTCTAGCTCCAACCCTCCAATACACCATTCTGAAGCTGGGATCACTGTAGTTGTAGCCCCTTCCATGAGGCAATATCTCACTAGAAGCAAAGCAGCTGCCATCCCTTGTTTAGGGTTACAAAGGAAGTCCAAGGCTCCTACTGTTGATTTCTAGTCACTACATAGCTCAGATGACTCTGCTCCATCATCCACTTTCTGATGGTTTCTCATTAGCTATCTTGTAGTACTTGTTTCATTTTATAGACTTGCTGGTCTTAGGCATTATTTTGTGCAGGCCCCCTACTTCTAGGGCAAGTTTTTGGTTTGGTGCAATTTTTGTTGCCTGTTTCCTGTTGCCGTTCAGCTGCCAGTTTAATCTTGTGCAGTCTCCTTTGTTAGTGGCGTCTATGATGTTGTTGTTGCTATTGTTGTTTCTGGTTTAGATTTAGAGCAATTGTTCTATTTTGGTGATTTTCCTATTGTAGCTTGGATGGCAGTTTGCTTTGTGTAGTTCTTTCTATTTGTGCTTGTTTTGTGCCTGCAGTTGCTATTGCTGGTTGTTTAGTTTCTGTCAATGCCCCTCTTGTTGGCATTTTAGGTTCCTTTCCAGTATCAAGTGTTACTGGATGTTATTGGTGTGTCTGGTTGGTGCCTGTTGTTGCTGGTTTGCTTCTGGCCAGTCTCTGTTTGATGTTGCATTTTTGGGTGGTCTGCTTTGCTGTTTGGTCAGAGCCTCTGTTGGTGTTTGTTGGCATTTTGGGTTCTTCTCTAGTAATTAAATGATTCTGGATGCAGGTTGCTTCTGGTTTTACCCGTTGTGAAGGCTTTTGTCTGCTGGTTAGGTTTGCATATGTTTTTATTTCAGGGAGTTTGTTCCCTTTTATCAAGGGAGTTTGTTCCCTTTCTCTAGTTTGTATATGCCTGTACAGTTGACTTGCTGGTCTCCAACTATGTTTTATTTTGATCTATAAAATTTCTTACATTTGATATTAAAAAAAAAAGCTCTCAGTTAGTCAGTCAAAAAGAGAGAATCTAGAGAGAAATGCTCTCCTCCTCCATGGAGTGGATTCCCTCATGTTTGCTGGTGGCTCTTGCTGTTTGAATTTTCCCTTGGCTTTCTTTGTCTTCCTTGTTCTACTCTCCTCCTCTTCTCCGTTTCCCGTTTCCCGTTTCCCGTTTCCCACTCCTCTGATTTTCAACCCGTCCCTGTTTCCCCCTCTTTTCTTTTTTACCACCCGTTCCTCTTTTCAAATGGCAAAGAACAAAAGAAAGGCTACTTCTATAGTAGCTTGTAGACAAGATGTTTTGCATGCTCCTATTGTTGTCCCCAATGATCATGATCATGATGGTGATGGTTCGGTGGTTCTTGCCCTCACGGTTGTTCCTGGTACCAAACCCGATGTTGTTCCTTGTGAACCCTACACAAATCTTCCCCCCATGCCTTCATCTCAACCTAGCGATGTATGTCTTAGTGATCTCCAACCTGCTTTGGTGATGGTGGTTGCTTCTGGCTCTACGTCATTGGATGAGGTCCGAGTGGAAGATTGTTCTATTGATTCAGATGAAGAGATCCTAGAAGAGGATCAACTGGATTTTAATTTTACAGATGAAGAGTGTGATGACTCCCCAAATCTTCTACTTTGCTCCCTGCTGTGAAAGTGTATTCCCCCCTTCCTTCTGGAGGTCGAGTGCCTAACACTACCACTGTAGCAGGTAACCTTATCTTCACTCTTGGCAGTAGCAAATGGAGGGGCATTTTCTTTTCAAATAGATCTACTGTCTCCTATACACTTCAAAATTTCTCACTTAATCATCTCACTAAAACTTGTGCCATCTTCCCTGAGGACATTCAACCAAAGTTTGAAGTTTGGAACTTTTGTGTTGTGGGATATGTCTTTGGCAAAAGCCTTGGTTATAGGGTTCTGAATAGTATTATCTCTAATGTCTGGAAATGTGAGGCCACCCTTACCATTCATGACTTTGGGTGGCTGGTATACAGATTTAAAATAGAGGAGGACAAGCTTATGATTCTTCATGGAGGACCTTACCTTGTGTATGGAAGGCCCCTCATTCTGTAGCCTATGATAAATGTTTTTGACTTTTCTAGTGAGAAAATGTCATGGGTCCCGGTTTGGGTAAAGTTTCCAAACCTTTATGCTGCTGGTCACCCGTTTGTCTATCAAAGATTGTCAGTGTTCTTGGGAAGCCTATTCAATGTGACCAGCTTACCTGAAATCTTTCTCGTATGTCATATGCATGTGTGTTGGTTGAAATAGATCTTCTTGAGGAACTTCGACACTCAGTTGAGGTCTCTCTGCCAGAGGGTCCTACTTTGCATCAAAAGGTTGTTTATGAAACTCTGCCGAAGTTCTGTAATTTCTGCCATGTTCTTGGTCATTCACGCCTCCTCTGCCCCAAAGCTACTGCTAATACCAACAAGGTGCCTAGCAGTCAGCCCCAGGCTCAGGCTATGCAAGCAGATAAAGAGAGCGTTTTTAGCAGATTGGGACCATAACTTCAACACCAGGGGTTTCTTCCTCCTATATTGTCATAGGTGCAAGGTCAGCCTTCTCATGATCAGGTCATTCCACTGGCTTCTAGGGTGGATATAGTGCCAATAGCTGATAATGTTGTCCTTGAAGTTTGGGTTTCTGTGGAGTCTAGGTGTAAGGCCGGCAAGCAGTCTTGTTGCAATCCAAAAGGGAAGGAGGTGATTATAGCAGAGCCAGTGTTCGTTGTCAACACTTGTGAAACGCCTTCCCCCCCAATATGTGCAGGAGAGGTGCGAAACACCTCCCCTTCCAGAACTGAATTATTGATGGCTAATCCTTGTGCTGGAGAGGTTCAGAGAACTGACTTATTGGTACCTCATATTAGAGACAGTGTTCCTGCTGGAAACTCTGAAAGTGTTCCTCTCTTAGGGGTGCCTACCAAGAGTGGAGTCAGAACTCGTAGCCAGAAACAACGTAGTCATAGTGGAAGGGTTTCCCCTTCCCCTGCACTCCCATGAATATATACAGTTGGAATACCAGGGGACTCAATAATCCCCTGAAACAATATAAGGTTGTTAGCCTCATGAAGAAGCATAAGATGGATATGTGTGGTTTACTTGAAACCAAATTGACTTCCTCCAGAGTTGCCTGTATGCATAGACTTCGGCTCAGGTACTGGCAGTACCTTATAAATACGGATGTAGCAAGTACTGCTAGAATTGTGGTTTTTTGGACTCCAGCTACGGTCAAAGTTAATATGATTGCATCCTCTGAGCAGGCTCTTTATTTTTTTGTTAGCAGTTTGATCTCTCAGTTTAGCTTCATGATTACTTTTGTATATGGTTTTAATACTATTTCTGCTAGATGATCTTTGTGGGGGGATTTAAGGCGATGGAATTCTAGTCACCCTTGGATGGTTTTTGGTGACTTTAATTATGTACTTTCCTCAGCAGATAAACACAATGGTAAGGCTGTTTCTTCCTATGAAATCTCTGACTTTCAAGAATGTTGTTTCGATCTTGGCCTCCAATATGTCAACTTTACTGGCTGCCATTATAGTTGGACAAATGGTTCTGTTTGGAGCAAGCTTGATCGGGTTTTGGTTAATCCTTCATGGTCTTCTTTGCAGCGCCTCACTCATGTTCACTTTGGCCCTTCAGGTGCATTCACAGATCATTCTCATGCAGAAGTTCGTCTGGATCCGTATGTGCAGGGTTGAAAAAATTTCAAATTCTTTAACATGTGGGCTTCACATGATCAGATATTGGAGGTGGTCTCTTCTCATTGGTTCTCTCCTGTATGTGGCACTCCTATGTACATTTTCTGTCGCAGGCTTCAACTCCTGAAAGCTCGTAACAGAAGCTTTCTTGGCAAGCACTTATGGAATATTCATCTTAAAACAGATTCAATTTGGATTCGCTGAATCCACCATTTCTACTTGAGTAGTGGCACCATTTGGACTATCCAAGCACATCACTCTTTTTCCCTACTGTGGAAAGCTATCATCTATGTTAGGGACCTCATCTCTTAGCACTATGGGGACTCAAAAGCGAGTATAACTTTGATGAGTAGTTGGTCTAATGATGCAGATTTTTTTCTGGCCCATGCATATGATTTCTTCAAACTGGTTGGTTCAACAGTCTCATGGGGTCGAGTGGTTTGGGAACAGTGGTCTCTGCCTAAATATAGCTCCGTCCTCTGGCTGGCTATCCTGGGAAAGCTTTGGACTCATGACAGGTTGAGGTTCATCCTTATTGATCCCACTTATGTGTTCTGTAGGCATGAGGAGGAGTCACATGGTCATCTGTTTTTTGCTTGTGACTGGACATGTCGTTTGTGGGCTAAGATAAAATCATTAGTGCGGATTGGCAGGAACATGCTGACTTTGAATAGTGCTATTCATGGGTTACACTCTCAGAGGAACAACATGGAGGCTCGAATGAGAAGAGTTTCCCTAGGCATCACGGTGTATCTCATTTGGGAGGAAAGAAACAAGCGGGTTTTTGATGGGAAGACTAGGGGGGTTGATACAGTTTTCAGGAGATTTCAAATCCTATTTTATATTGTCTTCCATTTTTATGAAAAGGATCATTTCCTTCTGCGCGTAGCTGATAGTTTCAGCTTGGGTGGCCTGTGGTCTCTAATCTATGCTACAGGCATCCTCCCTCATGTTTGTTCTTCATGGTTGTTCATTTTCATGAGAATCAATGTTACGTGAATGCATGGTGAACTTGGTCATGCATATTGTTTTTACGTGCTAGAATTTGCTGCTGGGCCCACCTTTTTTTTGTCTTCGGGTGGTTCGTGGACTCAAGTCTGTGGTTGCTGGCACTATTATTTTGTGTAAATAGGGATGGGATTATTTATGTAGGTGGTTAGTGGTTGGCTTCCTCTTTATGCTCGCTTATCCTAGGCACTTATAGTTTTTGGGTTCCTAAAATAACCGATGGTCTTTTACTTTGGGTTGTATTAATTCTTTTGTGCTTGTTGGGAACCTGTTCCCACTAGCTTTGTTTTATACTTGTGTATATTTGGATTGCTAGTTTCCAGCTAGTCCTTTTTTATCTATAAAATTTCTAACATTTTATTTTAAAAAAAAAGAGCTCTCAGTTACGGTGGAATCTAGACGAAAGACAAATAAGCATATCCAAAGTACCTCTAAGGGAACGGAGGTGATTATAGTTGAAGCTGTTAAGAGTCAAAATCCTGTTACTCTTGCATATGCTGGTGTGGTTGTTTCCCTGGTCTATGCAGACATGATTGTTGCTTCAGAATGTGCAGGTGATGTTTTGGAAGTTGCTCCTTCTAGCTTGGAGCCTCCCAATCCGGGGGAAGGTACTCTGGCCCCAAGGCTTTCAGAAATTCCTTTTGTTGGGAACCTGTTCCCACTAGCTTTGTTTTATACATGTGTATATTTGGATTGCTAGTTTCCAGCTAGTCCTTTTTTATCTATAAAATTTCTAACATTTTATTAAAAAAAAAAGAGCTCTCAGTTACGGTGGAATCTAGACGAAAGACAAATAAGCATATCCAAAGTACCTCCAAGGGAACAGAGGTGATTATAGTTGAAGCTGTTAAGAGTCAAAATCCTATTACTCTTGAATATGCTAGTGTGGTTGTTTCCCCGGTCTATGCAGACATGATTGTTGCTTTAGAATGTGCAGGTGATGTTTTGGAAGTTGCTCCTTCTAGCTTGGAGCCTCCCAGTCCGGGGGAAGGTACTCTGGCCCCAAGGCTTTCATAAATTCCTCCCTTGGGGGACCCAGTCATGACTAATGGGAAGCATCATACAAAGCGGACTAGTATTGGTAGTAGAAGGGCCTCCCCTTCTCTTGTATCCCCATGATCATTTGCAGTTGGAATATCAGGGGTTTAAATAATCCCCTGAAACAACATGAGGTGGTTGGCCTCATGAAAAAATACATAATGGATATTTATGGTTTGCTTGAAACTAAATTGCTTCCCTCTAGGGTAGCCACCCTGCACAAGTTTCGGCTTCGGGATTGGAAATATCTTTCCAATACAGATGTATCTTCTACTGCTCGTATTGTTGTTTTTTGGGATCCTTGCACAATTT